>Ga0209022_1000471_pt1 | contig 50573 bp, 46 predicted proteins | sample PinacodermPK_FD_187300 | JGI IMG/M metagenome (GOLD analysis project Ga0209022, IMG submission 187300) | Host-associated microbial community of the marine sponge Aplysina aerophoba from Gulf of Piran - sponge pinacoderm, lysed by proteinase... | ecosystem: Host-associated > Porifera > Sponge >... | reverse complement strand
GGTTCCCGCGCCAGCAGCCCCACGAGGTCTCGATGCTGAAGTGCTACGACTCGGTGACCGACGGGTCGGTCTCGCGCTGGTCGTTCCACACTGCCTGCATCGACCCGACCACGCCCGTCGACGCGCCGTGCCGCAAGAACGTGGTGGTCCGTTCCTACGTTTTCTTCTAGTCCGCCTGCTTCCGACGCAGTGGATCGGGCCGGCCCGCACCCTGAGTGAGGCCGGCCCCGGGGGCGCTGCGCCCGCCGGCCGGTGCACAAAAAAAATTGTACCGCGGCCTTGACGCCGCACGGCAATGGCCCCATATGGCGTAGCACTCACCGGGACCGAGTGCTAACAGCCGCTGGTGCGGCCGTGCCTCTCCCGGTGTCCGGGTTCATTCCGAGTACCAGACTTCAACATGGAGGAACGGCATGGGTTTCAGGCCTTTGCATGACCGCGTCCTGGTCCGTCGCGTCGACAGCGAGGCGAAGACCGCGGGCGGCATCATCATCCCCGACACCGCCAAGGAAAAGCCGATGGAAGGCGAGGTGATCGCCGTCGGGCCCGGCGGGCGTGACGACTCCGGCAAGGTAACACCGCTGGACGTCCAGGTTGGCGACATCATCCTGTTCGGCAAGTGGTCGGGCACCGAGGTGAAGATCGACGGCGACGAGCTGCTGATCATGAAGGAATCCGACATCATGGGTGTGATCGAGAACGCTGGCGCCGACCGCAAGGCGGCCTGACCAGGCTCTCACGCATCACCCGATAATCAGGAAGAGGAACCCAGTCAGATGGCTGCGAAGGAAGTCAAGTTTGGCGTTGATGCGCGTGCCAAGATGATGCGCGGCGTCGACATTCTCGCCGATGCGGTCAAGGCGACCCTCGGCCCGAAGGGCCGGAACGTCGTGCTCGACAAGTCGTTCGGCGCACCGCGGATTTCCAAGGACGGCGTGACGGTCGCCAAGGAAATCGAACTCGCCGACAAGTTCGAGAACATGGGCGCGCAGATGGTGCGCGAGGTTGCGTCGAAGGCGAACGACAACGCCGGTGACGGCACCACCACCGCGACTGTCCTGGCGCAGGCGATCGTGCGCGAGGGTTCGAAGGCGGTTGCCGCCGGTCTGAACCCGATGGACCTGAAGCGCGGCATCGACACCGCGGTCGAGTCCATCGTGGCCGATCTGGAGAACAAGTCGCGCAAGATCTCCACCTCGTCCGAGGTCGAGCAGGTCGGCACGATCTCGGCGAACGGCGAGAGCGAAATCGGCAAGATGATCGCCAAGGCGATGGAGAAGGTCGGCAACGAGGGCGTCATCACGGTCGAGGAGGCGAAGTCGCTCGCCACCGAGCTGGACGTTGTCGAGGGCATGCAGTTCGACCGCGGTTACCTGTCGCCCTACTTCGTCACCAACTCCGAGAAGATGGTGTGCGAGCTTGAAGCCCCGTACATCCTGCTGCATGAGAAGAAACTGTCGAACCTCCAGGCCATGCTGCCGATCCTCGAGTCGGTGGTCCAGAGTGCCCGGCCGCTTCTGATCATCGCCGAGGACGTCGAGGGCGAGGCCCTAGCTACCCTGGTGGTCAACAAGCTGCGCGGCGGACTCAAGGTTGCCGCCGTCAAGGCGCCCGGCTTCGGTGACCGCCGCAAGGCCATGCTCGAGGACATTGCCATCCTGACCGGCGGTACCGTGATCTCCGAGGATCTCGGAATCCAGCTCGAGGGCGTGACGCTCGACATGCTGGGGACCGCCAAGCGGGTCAGCATCTCCAAGGAGGAGACCACCATCGTTGATGGCGCCGGCGAGAAGTCCGAGATCGAGGCCCGGTGCGGCCAGATCCGGGTGCAGGTCGATGAAACCACCTCCGACTACGATCGCGAGAAGCTGCAGGAGCGGCTGGCCAAGCTGGCCGGTGGTGTCGCTGTGATCCGCGTCGGCGGTGCGACCGAAGTCGAGGTGAAGGAGCGCAAGGACCGGGTCGAGGACGCGATGCACGCCACCCGGGCCGCGGTCGAGGAAGGCATCATTCCCGGCGGCGGTGCCGCCCTGGTCTATTCGGCGAAGGTGCTTGACGCGCTGAAGCCTGCGAACGACGACCAGGTCGTGGGTGTGAACATCGTGCGCAAGGCCCTGCAGTCCCCGACCCGCCAGATCGCCGAGAATGCGGGTGAGGATGGCTCGGTCATCGTCGGCAAGCTGCTCGAGTCGGACGATGTCAACTGGGGGTTCGACGCCCAGGAGGCCAAGTTCGTCGACCTGGTCAAGGCGGGCATCATCGATCCGACCAAGGTGGTGAGGATTGCCCTGCAGAATGCGGCATCGGTTGCCGGTCTGCTGGTCACCACCGAGGCCATGATCGCCGAGAAGCCGGAGCCGAAGCCGGCAATGCCGGCCGGCGGCGCCCCCGGCATGGGCGGGATGGACTTCTAGCCTGTCCCCTCCACGACCCTGACGGCAACGCCCCCCGGATACCTGTCCGGGGGGCGTTGTCTATTCGGGGGCCTGGTACCGGGCGTAGCGCGCTGCCGAGCCGCGCTCGATGGCCGCCGCCGTCAACCGGTCGACATCGAGCGCGTGGCGCAGCATTTCGAGGAACCGCAGTTCCTCCTGGGTCGCCACCCCGTCCACCGCGATCACGTCGCAGGCGAGTGCGTAGGCGGTGGCGCGGAGCTCCGGCGGCAGCGACCCGCTGATCAGGTCGATCGCCACGTCGAGTCCGTCCGGTTCCGAGAGCAGTTCCATGCAGGCGGCGGCTGACCCGGCAAAGCTCTCCCGCGGGTAGTCGGAGAACACCGGCAGCCCCAGCATCATGTCGCCAATGGTATCGAGTTCGCTGCCGGCAAGCTCGCTGTCTGCCGCGGCGGCGAGAATGACGGTGTGCACGAGGGCTCCGTGGTGACTGATCATGGTGCAGGGTGCTTTCGGTTGGTTTTGGGCGAGTCCGGTCATCAACCGGAACGGACGAAGTGATGCAACGATGGGGAACCTGTGAACGGAACTTGCAGGAACGGCGGGATTGTAGGAGGTTCGATGACGTCATTCAAACCATGGAGAGCGCCGATGGCCTCCGTTGCACCCGATCCCCTGCAGGACTGCCAGATCACCGGTTTCGGCCGCGATCTGCGGGCCGGGAAAACCACTGCCACCGCGGTCACCCGCGCCTTTCTCGACCGTATCGAGGCGCTTGACGACCGACTTGGCTCCTTCCAGCACGTCGCCGCAGAACAGGCGCTTGCTGCCGCGCAGGCGATTGATGGACTGGTTGCGGCGGGCACCGATCTCGGCCCCCTCATGGGGGTCCCGGTCGCCATCAAGGACATCTATGCCGTCGAGGGCATGCCGCTCACCAACGGGTCGCTCTACGACGCGTCGCACATCACCGGGCCCGAGGGGTCCTATGTCCGGCGGCTGCGCAGTGCCGGTTGCGTGATCCTGGGCAAGACCCGGACAGTGGAGTTTGCGCTGGGTGCAACCGGTGTCAACGAGGCGCGGGGAACCCCGTGGAATCCGTGGGATATGCAGGTCCACCGCACTCCGGGCGGATCCTCCAGCGGGTCGGGCGTGGCGACGGCTGCCGGCCTGTGCGCCTTTGCGATCGGCTCCGATACCGGAGGATCGGTGCGGATCCCGGCCTGCTTCAACGGGATCTTCGGCCACAAGACGACGATCGGGTTGTTCCCGACCGACGGGGTCTTCCCCCTCTCGCCGACGCTGGACACCATCGGCCCGCTGACCCGCAGCGCGCGCGACGCGGCCCTGGTCCATACCGCCATGACCGGCGAGCCGGTGCCCGAACCCCGGCCGTTGGCCGGGATCCGTCTCGGCCTGCCCACCGGCTACTTCTCCGAGGAATGTGAGCCGCAGGTGGTGGCCTGCATGGACGCGGCGGTCGCCTCGCTTCGTGCCGCCGGGGTGGAGATCGTCGATGTCGACATCCCGGACCCCAGCGAGCGCGAGTGGCTGTTCCCGGCAATCTGCCCGCCGGAACTTCTGGCCGCACTTGGCGAGAACGGGTTCCGACAGGCGCGTCCCAACATGGATCCGGTAACCGGTGCGCGGGCGGAGAAGGGTTTCGAGATCACTGGTGTCCAGCATGCCGCGGCGATCCGGCGGCACCATGAACTCTCTGCCGAGGCCGACCGGGCGATGGAGGGACTCGACGCCTGGATCGGCCCCACCTGTCCGTTCCTGCCGATGGCGATCGCGGACTTTTCCGATCCGGCCGCACTCACGCGCTCGTTCCTGGCCTCGCGCAACTCCCAGCCGTCGAACCTGTTCAGGCAGTGTGCGGTGACGACGCCGATCCAGCAGTTCGGCGCCGACCTGCCGGTCGGGTTCCAGATCATGTGCCGCAACGGCGCCGATGCCTACGCGCTGTCGCTGGCCATGGCAATCGAGGCAAATTTCGGGCCCTCGGGCAGCCCGGACCTGTCGATGCTGTAAACCGGCGCGGACGCACCGGCGAACACGACACCCGGAACGACACGAAGTCCGATCTCGTCTCCCGTGCCGGAACGGGCGGGAACTGCGCGTTCCTTGCGCGCGCTAGGCTGCCGGTCCCGTACAGTCGAACTGCGTCCTGGACGGCCATCACGCCGATCCTTCCCGCCGGCGACAGGGGGAACAGCACGGTCGGGTGGAGATCGGTGCAACCGACTGCTCTCGTGCCGATGGTCGGGGGCGGAGAAACGCGAGAACGACCCGATCAGGATCTCCATCCGTGGATTTGAAAAATCGGCTCCGATCCCTCTCATCGGGATCGGTCAGTGTTTCTTCTCCCAAACTCGGTCAGCAGTCTTGCATGTGGCTATAATGTTCTATTAATAGGTCGTGATTCGCCTTTATGATCCGTTTATGGAGCTATCAGAGGCATGGCAAGGCCTGCACACAGGAGCTATTCCCGCTATGCCCGCGAAGCCGTGGCGCTGCTCGGGCTGATGATCCATAACGCGCGCGTCGAACGCGATATGACAGTCGCCGATGTCGCAGAACGCGCCGGGATGTCGCGCGGCCTCGTGCACCGTATCGAAAAGGGCGAAATGGGCTGCTCCATCGGTGCAGCCTTCGAGGTGGCCGCCATTGTCGGGTTGCGCCTGTTCGAAGCCGAACCGGCAACTCTGACGCGCCATCTGTCGATGGAACGCGACAAGCTCACCCTGCTGCCGCAATCCGTCCGCACGGGAACGACGAAGGTGAGGGATGACTTCTGATCGACCCGACACGAATGTGCCGCAGGAAGCCTATGCCTGGATATGGCTGCCCGGCACGACAGTACCGGTCATTGCGGGCCGTATCGCGCGTGACGGCGAGCGGCTGATCTTCAACTACGGTCAGAGCTATCTGGACCGGAATGACCGCATCCCGATCTACGAGCCTGAACTGCCGTTGCGCAGCGGAGCGATTGCGCCCGACGCCGGGCTGAGCATGGCCGGATGCCTGCGCGACGCCGCGCCCGATGCGTGGGGCCGTCGCGTCATCCTGAACCGGACCTTCGGACGCAAGGGCAATGATGTCGACACCGCTGCGCTCGACGAGGTTACCTGTTTGCTGGAATCCGGCTCCGACCGCATCGGCGCTCTGGATTTCCAGCACTCCCCTTCGGAGTATGTGCCGCGCGATGCTCGATCCGCGACGCTCGAAGAGCTGCTGAACGCCGCCGAGAAAGTCGAGAATGGCGTGTCCCTGACGCCCGATCTCGATCAGGCGCTGTTCCACGGCACGTCGCTCGGCGGCGCGCGCCCGAAGGCGATGATCCAGGACGGCGACACACGGATGATCGCCAAGTTCTCGTCTTCGACCGACACCTACAACGTGGTGAAGGCGGAATATGTCGCCATGCGCCTTGCCGCCAAGGTCGGACTTGACGTCGCCCCCGTGCGTCTTGAGCACGTCGCCGGCAAGGACGTGCTGCTGGTCGAGCGTTTCGACCGCACGAGGACGAAGGACGGCTGGACGCGCAGGGCGATGGTCTCGGCGCTGACGCTGTTCGGCCTCCATGAAATGATGGCACGCTACGCCAGCTATGAAGATCTCGCGGAGATCATCCGCCACCGCTTCACCTCGCCGAGGGCGACACTGCACGAGCTGTACGGACGCCTTGTGTTCAACATCCTGTGCGGCAACACCGACGATCACGCCCGCAACCATGCGGGCTTCTGGGACGGCGAACATCTGACCCTGACCCCTGCCTATGACATCTGCCCGCAAAGCCGTGCCGGCAATGTGGCCAGTCAGGCGATGCTGATCATCGGAGACAATCGGACGAGCACACTCGGGGCCTGTCTTGAGGCCGCACCCAGTTTCCAGCTCAACGAGAGGGCATCGAAGGATATCATCGCCCGGCAGACCAGCACCATCCGGGACGGTTGGGACGACATCTGCAAGGAGGCCGCGTTGACCGAAGTCGAGCGCAACCTGTTCGGGCAGCGCATGTTTCTGAATGACTATATCTTCGAAGGCACGGCAGGGGATCTGTGGTGATGGAGGCCCTGTCGTGGCGGTAGCGGCTGGTTCTGCCTGGGGGAACGAGCGTCGGCTTGCGTGCCATTTCAAGGCGTCGTCGGGTTCTGTTCACGCATGATGCTCAGGTTCCGCGTTCCCGGCCCGTACGAGCTCGCGGCGCAAGGGCGGTCCGCCCGGTCCCGGCTCGACTGTACGGGGTGGAGCGTGGTAGCGGACGGGCGACGGCGGGCCGGTGCGATACGGCGGGCGCCGAGCGATGTCTGAACGGAGCATGGCAATGCGGGATCCTGCCTGGGATTACATTATCGTCGGGGCCGGATCGGCCGGGTGCGCACTCGCATGCCGGCTGACCGAGAATCCGCGGGTCAGGGTGCTGCTGCTCGAGGCCGGGGGCCGGGATCGGAACATGTGGATCCACATCCCGGCAGGCTACATCAAGACCCTGGACATGCCGGGGCTCAACTGGCGGTTCGAGACCGAACCGGAGGAGGGAACCGGCAACCGGAGAATTCCGATCCCCCGTGGCAGGGTGCTCGGCGGGTCGAGCTCGATCAACGGCATGGTCTACGTCCGGGGCCAGCCGCTCGACTACGACACCTGGGCGCAACGCGGCAACCGCGGGTGGTCGTACGAGGCGGTCCTGCCGTACTTTCGCAAGTCGGAACATTACGAGAGTTCCGACGATCCCTGGCGCGGCAAGGATGGACCGCTTCATACCGCCGACGGCCCGGAACGGGCCGAGGTGCTTGACGCGATCATGGACGCCGCCGAACAGTGCGGCTATCCGAAGAACCCGGACTACAACAGCGGCAACCAGGAAGGGTTCGGCTACTTCCAGGTGACCCAGAAGAACGGCCGGCGCTGGTCGACGTCGAAGGCGTTCCTGGAACCGGCGCTCAGCCGCCCGAACCTCGACCTCGAGATCAACGCCCACACCACGGCGGTGATCCTGGAAGGGACCCGTGCGGTCGGCATCAGATGGCGTCGCGGCGGCGCGGAGCAGGAGGCACGGGCCGGGCGCGAGGTCATCCTGTGTGCGGGCGCCGTGCAGTCGCCGCAACTGCTCGAGCTCTCCGGCATCGGCAACGCGTCCCGGCTGCGGGACCTCGGGATCGAGGTCGCGCACCACCTGCCGGGTGTCGGCGAGAATTATCAGGACCACTACATCGTGCGGCAGACCTGGAAGGTGACGAGGCCGGTCACGCTCAACGAGCAGACCCGGGGCCTGCACATTGCGGGGGAACTTCTGCGCTACGCGGTCCGCCGGCGCGGGATCCTGCGGTTTCCGGGCGGGATCCTCGCCGGCTACGTGCGGACCCGGCCGGAGCTTGCCGGACCAGATGTCCAGTATACCATCGTGCATGCGAGTTTCAGGGACGTGAAGAAGCGGATCTTCGACCGCCATCCCGGGCTCACCATCGCGCCGTGCCAGCTGCGCCCGGATTCGCGCGGATCGATCCATGCGCACACCGCCGATCCGATGGCCGCGCCGACGATCCTCGGGAACTTCCTTGCCGATGAAAACGACTGCCGGACCATTGTTGACGGGATGAAGATTGCGCGCCGGATTGCCGCGGCGCCGGCGCTCGCGTCGTGGATTGCCAGCGAGACCGATCCCGGGGCCGGGGTGCAGTCGGACGACGACTGGCTCGACTTCGCACGCCGGAACGGCAACACGGTCTATCACCCGGTCGGAACCTGCAGGATGGGGACCGATCCGCTGGCGGTGGTCGATGACCGGCTGCGGGTGCACGGGATCGGCGGCCTGCGGGTGGTCGACGCGTCGATCATGCCAACCCTGGTTTCCGGCAACACCAATGCGCCGACGATCATGATCGCCGAGAAGGCCGCGGACATGATCGCGGAAGACGCGCGGTCTTGCCCACCGGCTCCCGCCGCGCCATAAGGTGGCGGACCCGACGGGCGAGAACTTCAGGAGGACTCAGATGCGGATCGGATTTATCGGGCTGGGGATCATGGGCGCACCGATGGCGGGGCACCTGATTGCCGGCGGGCACACCCTGGTGACATCGCTCAATCGTTCACCCGCCGCTCCAGAGCTTCTGGACGCCGGTCTCGAGGTGCTGGAAAGCCCGCGCGAGGTGGCGGAAGGAGCCGAGGTCATCATCCTGATGGTCCCCGACACGCCGGACGTCGAGACCGTGCTGTTCGGCGCCGACGGCGTGGCGGACGGGCTTGCGCCGGGCAAGCTGGTCATCGACATGAGCTCGATCTCGCCGATTGCCACCCGGGAGTTCGCGGAACGGATCCGTGCGGCCGGCTGCGGCTACCTGGACGCCCCGGTCTCCGGCGGTGAGGTGGGTGCCAAGGCGGCATCGCTCACCATCATGGTGGGTGGCCCGGAACAGGACTTCGAGCGGGCGCGCCCGCTGTTCGAGCTGATGGGCGGCAACATCACGCTGGTAGGCGAGAATGGTGTCGGCCAGACCACGAAGGTGGCCAACCAGATCGTGGTGGCGCTCACGATCGAGGCGGTGGGCGAGGCGCTGCTGTTCGCCTCGCGTGCCGGTGCCGACCCGGCGCGGGTCCGCCAGGCCCTGATGGGAGGGCTGGCGCAGTCGCGGATCCTCGAAGTCCACGGCGAGCGGATGATCACGCGCAGCTTCGCGCCGGGCTTCAGAATCGAATTGCACCAGAAGGACCTCAACCTGGCGCTGCAGGGCGCGCGTTCGCTCGGGATCAGCCTGCCGAACACCGCGACAGCGCAGGAACTGTTCAATTCCTGCGCCGCACACGGCGACCAGGTCCTCGACCACTCGGGCATGGTGACCGCGCTCGAACGCATGGCCGGGCACGCGGTGGCCGGGGACTAGTCCGGAGGCAGTCCGCCGGCGCGCCAGACCACGAGGGTGGCAAACCCGTAGACGGCGAGAAACACCCCGCCAATGGCGCCGAACAGGACGGCTGCATCTGCCTGTCCCTGGCCCAGGGCGACCAGGCTCGCCCCGAAACAGAGCGCCATCCCAAGGACCGTGCGGAATGGCTGGCGGATGAACTTGCGCCGGGCAAGCTGCCGGCAGGTCTCTCGCGAGAGCATCAGCACGGGTGCGGGTGTCGCACCGCGAACGGTCGGTGCGCCGCGAGGGTGACGGGGCCTGCCGAAGGCCGGGTCCGCGGGCGCGCCCCGTTCGGGGTCGGCCGGGGCAGGGGGTCCGGCAGCACGGAACACTGCAGGAGCCGGTGATCGGGCTGACGTCGGGGAGATGGTCTCACCGGCAGGCGCGCCGACGGCGCCTCAACCGAGCCAGCGCTTGCGGCGACGGTAGTGCTTCACGTCCTTGAAGTTCTTCTTGTCGCCCTGGGAAATACCCAGATAGAATTCCTTGACGTCCTCGTTTTCCGACAGCGTCGCCGCGTCACCCTCCATGACCACGCGGCCATTTTCGAGAATGTAGCCGCTGTCGGCGTAGCGCAGCGCCATGGCCGCGTTCTGCTCGGCCAGCAGGATCGAGACCCCCTGTTCCTTGTTGAGCAGCGAGACGATTTCGAAGATCTCCTCTACCAGCTGGGGCGCCAGCCCCATCGAGGGTTCGTCGAGCAGCATCAGCCGCGGACGGGCCATCAGGGCGCGCCCGATGGCGGTCATCTGCTGTTCTCCGCCAGAGATATAGCCCGCGAGCGACCGCGAGCGTTCCTTCAGCCGCGGGAAGTAGCCGTACACCATCTCCAGGTCCGAGGTGATGCCGGTCCGGTCGCCTCCACGGGTGTAGGCCCCGGTCAGCAGGTTTTCCTCGACCGTCAGATGTTCGAAGCAGTGGCGGCCCTCCATGACCTGGATGACACCGCGCTTGACCAGGTCGCTCGGTGTCAGGGCCTGGACCTGCTGGTCGCGATAGATGATCGATCCCTTGGTGACCTCGCCCCGCTCGGTTCCGAGCAGGTTCGAGATCGCCTTCAGCGTCGTGGTCTTCCCGGCGCCGTTGGCGCCGAGGAGGGCGACAATGCCCCCCTCGGGCACCTCGAGCGAGACGCCTTTCAACACCAGGATCACGTGGTCGTAGATGACCTCGATGTTGTTGACCGTCAGCAGGCCCACACTGTCGTTCACGTCTCGCATCCCTGTGTTGCGATGCCGGGCGCGCCCGGCGCCCGGCATCGTGAGCCTGCGCAACCCCCGGTCAGCAGGTGGCGGGAGTTACGTTGTTCTCCTCCGCGAACTTCATCGCGTCGGCTTCCATCATCGGGCGTACCAGGTCGGTCATGACCGGGATCCAGTCGCTGATGACGCTCCACTGCTTCTTCATGGCGTCCCACTGCTGGAACAGCACCGGGTGTCCGCCCTCGTGGTCGTCACACGACACCTTCATGTCCGGGAACCCGGCCAGTCCGATGCGTTCCCAGTCAGCCTGGGTCATGTTGGTGTTCTCCAGAGCCCAGCGCATCTGCTCGCCGTTCGGGACCTTGACACCGAAGTGATCCTGGGCCTTGCGGATCGCCTCGACCACCATGATGTGGTTGAACAGGCCGCGGATGTAGAGCACCTCGCCGGTCCTGTCGGCATCACCCGCGCCGAGGCCGGCGTCATAGACGTACTTCTGGATGTCGCCATGCAGCTTGGTTCCGCCGCCCGGAGTGTGGAACGTAGCCGAGAGATACCCGTTCGCACCTTCCGCGGACGGAAGCACGTCGTTCTCCGAACCCGACCACCAGTTGCCGATGAACCGGTCCATGGGATACCCCTGGGCCGCCGCTTCCTTGATCGCGACCTGGTTCATCACGCCCCAGCCGGACATGAAGATCCAGTCGGGCTTCAGCCGGCGGATCTGCAGCCAGGTTGCCTTCTGTTCCTGGCCCGGATGGTCAACCGCGAGCAGGGTCAGTTCGAACCCGTACTTCTCGGCGAGTGCCTCGAGCGTCGGGTTGGCTTCCTTGCCATAGGCCGAATTGTGATAGATGTGGGCGATCTTCTTGCCCTTCAGGGCATCCATGCCGCCTTCCTTGTCGCCGATGAAGCTGGCAACGGCGGTCGCCTGCGACCAGTACGTCGCCGGGAAGTTGAAGACCCACGGGAATATCGATCCAACCGCGGCCGAGGTGCGGCCGTAGCCCATGGTCAGCAACGGAATGCCGTCGGCTGCCGTCTTGGGGATCAGCTGGTAGGTGATGCCCGTCGAGTTCGGGATGATGACGACCGGATTCTTGGCCTTGAGCTTCTCGTAGCACTCGACCCCGACCTTGGTGTTGTAGCCGGTCTCGCATTCCTCGTAGACCAGCTTCACGCCGTTGACGCCACCGTCGCGCTCGTTGATCAGCGTGACATAGTCCTTGAAGCCGTTGGCGAACGGGATGCCGTTCGGCGCATAGGCGCCGGTTCGATAGACAAGGCCCGGCAAGAAGATCTCGTCTGCCGCGATGGCCACCTCCGCGGCCACCATGCCGGCAAGGCCGGCCGTGGTGACGGCGGCCACTGCAAGTTTCCTGTATTTCATGGTTTCCCTCCTCCTTCCATCAGGATTTCGGCCCGGGACAGATCCCGGTGGACACCCGGACAGGAGCGGTCCGTTGATCCGCGGGGATGCGACTGGTCACTGTGACTGGTGACATTGCGGCCCCCCTGTGCCGGTTGGGCGTACCCGTTCCGGGTGCCCTGGTTGGACGACGCCGGGGTCACGGGGCTTCCCGCGAGGTCTTCCGGCATCGCCGCGACGTGCGTTGTTTCTCCACCCTAGTGCGGGAACGGCCACATGCGCAGCTTCTCCTTGATGATCTGCCACAGCCGCGCCATTCCGTGCGGCTCGACGATCAGGAAGAAGATGATCAGCCCGCCAAACAACATAAACTCAAAATGCTTCGCGGTCACGGCCTGCAGGCCCAGCCCGCCTACCATGAAGTTGGTCAGCAGGATCGGCGTGAGCACGATGAAGGCGGCGCCGAGGAACGAGCCCAGCATGCTTCCCAGCCCGCCGATGATGATCATGAACAGCACCTGGAACGACACGTTGATGTCGAAGGCCTCGGCGGTCTCGACACTGCCCAGCCACAGCGACAGCGCCATGGCTCCGGCCACTCCGACGTAGAATGAACTGACCGAGAATGCCAGCAGCTTGGTCTGGAACGGCCTGAACCCGATCAGTTCCGCGGCGATGTCCATGTCGCGGATCGCCATCCAAGACCTGCCGATCGGACCGCGCACGAGGTTCTTGGCCGCCAGCGCCAGGATGGCGACGAAGACGAGACAGAACAGGTAGCGATGCATGGCGTCGGCCTCGGCGCCCGTGATGGTGATGCCGAACACGTCGCGCGGCGGCATGGTGATGGTGCCTGACGGGGTGTAGTTCTGGAACCAAGCCACCTTGTTGAACAGCCAGCTCAGGAAGAACTGGGCCGCGAGCGTGGCGACGGCGAGATAGAAACCCTTGATCCGCAATGACGGGATTCCGAACAGCAGGCCGACGAGGGCGGTGATCACGCCCGACAGCAGCAGGACGATGATGAAGTCGAGTTCCGGGAACCCGGTGGTGAGCTTGTAGCAGGCGACCGCTCCCACCGCCATGAACCCGCCGGTTCCGAGCGACAGCTGGCCGCAGTAGCCGGTCAGGATGTTGAGCCCGATCGCCGCCAGCGAGAAGATCATCACCGGGACCAGAATCGCCTGGAACAGGTACTCGTTGCCGAATGCCGGGAACACCACCAGGGCAACCAGCAGCATCAATGCGACGCCCCACTGGTCCTGGCGGAGCGGAAAGATGGCCTGGTCGGCAGCGTAGCTTGCCTTGAACTGGCCCGCTTCACGATAGAACATGCGTCAGACCCTCTCGATAATCTTCTCGCCGAACAGGCCCTGTGGCCGGAACAGCAGGAACACCAGCGCGACCACGTAGGCAAACCAGTTCTCGATCGCGCCGTTGACCAGCGGCCCCCAGTACACCTCTGCCACCTTCTCGCCGACACCGATGATCAGGCCGCCGATGATGGCGCCGGGGACCGAGGTGAACCCGCCGAGAATCAGCACCGGCAGCGCCTTCAGCGCGATCAGGGACAGGCTGAATTGCACGCCCGACTTGGAACCCCACATGATCCCGGCGACCAGTGCCACCAGGCCGGCAACGGACCAGACGATGATCCAGATGTTCTTGAGAGGGATGCCGACGGAAAGCGCTGCCTGGTGGTCATCGGCGACCGCGCGCAGGGCCCGGCCGGTCCGGGTCCACTGGAAGAACAGGGCAAGCACCACGACAAGGACGGTGGCGACCGCTGCCGCGACCAGGTCGAAGACCTGGATCTGGATGTCGCCGAGCATGAAGAAGCCGGTGGGAATGCCGACATCCAGCGCCTTGACCTCGCTTCCCCAGATCGTGTCGCCGAGTCCCTCGAGAACGAAGGCAAGGCCGATGGTCGACATGAACATGATGATCTGGTCCTGGTTGACCAGCGGGCGCAACATGATCCGTTCGACCGCGATGGCCAGCAGCACCATCACCAGCAGGGTGAGCACGATGGCGACCCACGCCGGCAGTTCCGGCAACGCCTTGTCGAGGCTGAACGGCACGGTTCCGGTCATCAGCCCGACCAGGGTGAGGGCGGCGAACAGCGCAAAGACACCCTGTGCGAAGTTGAACACCCCGGATGCCTTGAAGATCAGCACGAAACCGAGGGCGACCAGCGAGTACATCACGCCGGACATCAGTCCGCCGAACACCACCTCCAGGAAGAAGGACGGGTACTCGGCCATGTCAAGGATCGGTCCGAACACGACCAGGTCGATGAAGTCCATCATGGTGTTGTCTCTTTCCCCGTGCGCCCTGCAGCCGTGCTCAGTGTGACACGCCGAGGTAGGCGTCGATCACGTTCTGGTCGTTCTTGACCTCGTCCGGCGTTCCGTCGGCGATCTTCTCGCCGTGGTCCAGCACCACCACCCGGTCCGACAGGTCCATGACCACGCCCATGTCATGCTCGATCAGGGCGATGGTGGTTCCGAACTCGTCGTTGACGTCGAGGACGAACCGGCACATGTCCTGTTTTTCCTCGAGGTTCATGCCGGCCATCGGCTCGTCGAGCAGCAGCAGGTCGGGCTCGGCCGCGAGCGCCCGGCCAAGCTCGACGCGCTTCTGCAGGCCGTAGGGCAGCCGTCCGACCGGGACCTTGCGGATCGCCTCGATTTCCAGGAAGTCGATAACCCGTTCCACATGCTCGCGGTTGGCGATTTCCTCGCGCTGGGTCGGTCCATAGTAGATCATCGCCGGCAGCAGACTGGTCCGCCAGTTCTTCATCTTCAGGTTGCGGCCGGTCATGATGTTGTCCAGCGTCGTCATGCCCTTGAACAGCGCGACGTTCTGGAAGGTCCGGGCAATTCCGCCGGCCGCCGCCTCGTGGGGACGCATCTGCCTGCGCACCACCCCACGGAACAGGATCTGTCCCTGCTGCGGGTGGTAGAACCCGTTGACGACGTTGAGCATCGAGGTCTTGCCGGCCCCGTTCGGGCCGATGATGGCGCGGATCTCGCCCTTCAGGATGTCGAAGCTCACGTCGCGAAGGGCGCGGACCGCGCCGAACGACAGGGTGATGTTCTCGACCGACAGGATGACCTTCGGGTCGTCCTCGGTCCGTTCAGCGGCACTCATCGCGGCGTTTTCCTCCCTGGACCTGGCGGACGCCGACCGGTCACGATGACCCGGCAGACATGTTGGTCACGTTGCGGATCTTGACGTCGGCATTGAACTCGCCTACCCGGCCGTCCTCGAAGGTCACCCGCGAACTGACCTGGATGTGGTCGCGGTCGGAGTACAGTGCCTCGATCAGGTCGTTGTAGCGGTCGCCGATGATCCGGCGCCTCAGCTTGCGGGTCCGCGTCAGCTCGCCGTCGTCGGCGTCGAGCTCCTTGTGCAGGATCAGGAAGCGCCGGATCTGCGACGACGCTAGGGTACTGTCGCGCGCGAGATCCCGGTTGACTTCCTCGATGTTGCGCTGGATCAGGTCGTAGACCTGGTCCTGCTGCGAGAGATCCATGTAACCGGAGTAACCGAGACCTTCCCGCTCGGCGAAGTTGCCGACCGCCTCCAGGTCGATGTTGATGAAGGCGGTGGCGTAGTCACGGCCGGTCCCGTGGGCGACGGCCTCGCGGATGAAGGGATAGAACTTCAGCTTGTTCTCGATGTACTGCGGCGCGAACACGGTGCCGTCGGTCATGGTGCCCACGTCCCTGGCCCGGTCGATGATCTTGATGTGACCGCTGTCGGTGAGGATCCCGGCGTCGCCGGTGTGAACCCAGCCGTCGGCATCCAGTGTTTCCGAGGTGGCCTCGTTGTTTCGGTAGTAGCCGAGGAAATTTCCCGGACTGCGGTAGAGCAGTTCGCCCGCGTCGGTGAACCTGACCTCGACTTCAGGCGCAGGCGGTCCGACCGTATCGAGCCTGGCGTCGCCGTTGCGCTGCAGGCAGACGTAGGCGCAGCTCTCGGTCTGGCCGTAGAGCTGCTTCAGGTTGACCCCGATCGAGCGGTAGAACGAAAACACCTCCTCTCCGAGCGGAGCGCCGCCGGTATAGGCGATCGAGGTGCGTGAAAACCCGAGCATGTTTTTCAGCGGGCCGTAGATGCAGAACTCGTAGAACCGGTACATGAGCCGGTCGAGCGGACCCACGGCCTCCCCGTTCAGGATCGGCTCACCGACCCGGTGCGCCAGCGCGATTGCCTGCTTGTACAGCGCCTGCTTGATCCGTGCCGCGTCCGCGATCCGGATGCCGATCTGGGTCAGGAAGTTCTCGAATATTGCCGGTGGGGCGATGAACAGCGTCGGTCCGATGTCGCGCAGGTCGGCAACCAGGGTGTCGGGGCTTTCCGGGCAGTTCACGGTAAAACCGGTCACGTGGTGCTGGGCGTGCGAGATGAAATGGTCACCGACCCAGGCCAGCGGCAGGTAGGCCAGCACTTCCTCGTCCTCGCCGAGACCCTCGAGGTCGCGGGCGAGCCGCGCCGACCTGCACAGCGCGTCGTAGGAGAGCATGACCCCCTTCGGATTGCCGGTGGTCCCGGAGGTGTAGACGATGATCGCCAGGTCGGACCCGGTTCCGAGCGCGACCTGCTCGTCAAAGAAGCCGGGATTGGCGCGGTCGAATTCGCGACCGGCCTCGCGCAACGCGTCGATCGAGTGGATGTCGGGCTGCTCGTAGCGGCGCATGCCCTTGTGTTCCTCGTAGATCAGGTGCTCGATCTCCGGCACCCGGTCGCGCATGGTCTCGATCTTGTCGATCTGCTCCTGGTCCTGGCACATGGCAAACCGGACGCCGGCATGGTCAAGGACATAGGTCATCTCCTCGGCAACGCTGTCGGCATACAGCGGGACCGGGATGCCGCCGACCGACTGAATGGCGTCAAAGGAGATGTACATCAGCGTCGTGTTCTGGCCGATCAGCGCCACCTTGTCGCCGCGCTTCATTCCGAGCGAGGCCAGACCCAGCCCGGTCTCCCGGGCGATATCGGCGGCCTGTTGCCAGGTGTGTGTCTGCCAGATCCCAAGGTACTTCTGCCGGTAGGCCGGCCGGGATCCCCGGGTCCGGGCATTCTCGATCAGAAGCTTGGGAAAGGTGTCGGCCTGGCCGTGCCGGGGCTCGTTCATGCGTCCGCCTCGCATCAGTGCCACGGACCCGGACGGCGGTCCCGGTCCGTCTTGCGCGGTTTGTTGCGCGACTATAGTTAACCGACCGCAGCAAGAAAGAACTTTTTGCATCGGGAACCGCGATTCCCGGTGCCCGGTCCGTCGGGGCGGATCCGTCAGCCGTGCCCGCACATGTGCAATGCGGTCCGGTTGGCCTCGATGAACCACCGGTCGCAGGCCACACCCGATCCGGGTTCGCATCTGCGCCGGGAGAGTGTCAGGAAGCCGCCGCGCGGCCGGTCGCCCGCACGATACGGTCCCGGGCGTCCCTTATCCCTTTTCGGGCCATGCCCAAAATCGTGTCGTCGCGCTGACGGTTCGCGTTGCCATGACGCCGACGGTTGCCTACCGTGCCCCGGCCATGCCGGTCGGCTGTTAGACTGATCGGGCACGCCACGCCGCACCCGAGCGTGCCCGGGCACACTGGACGGGCGGCACCCGCGCATGTCACCCGCTTCCGGTCACGATACGGAACGAAGGAGGAAGAACAATGACGAATGAGTTCACCGTCGCCAATTTCCGTCACGTTGCCGATGGCCTGCAGGAAGGCCAGTTCGCCATCGGCGAACGCCGGCGGGTTACGGGCCTGGACGATCTGGACCCCATCTACCGCGAACTGCTTGACCGGCCCATCGTCGTCACCCTTGCCGTCATCGGACCCGACGGCCGCCCGGGACTCACGCCGATGTGGTTCGACCACGAGAACGGGAAAATCCTGGTCAACACTGCCTCGCACCGTGCCAAGTGCGGCTGGATCCGCAAGAACCCGCAGATGACTGTCCTGCTGGTGAATCCCGACAATCCCTATCACTGGGTCAGCCTCAAGTGCACCGTGGAGAACGAACTGCACGAGGACGGGCCGGAAGGCGCGCGCGTGACGGCGCAACTCAACCGTATCTGGCAAAAGTACACGGGTGATTCAGGTGAGTACGGCTTGCGTGACCCGGGGATTACCGAACGCCGCGTGCTGTTCGAGTGCCGGGTCGACCGGATCGCAACCTTCGGCAAGCCGTAGCCCGGAGCGCCGCCGACAGGCCGGTACCCGGGGGTGACCGGCGCGCACCGCGATGACAGGCGCTGGTCCCGGCCCGACATCGGCGCCCAGGCCACGCGAGAGGTGGTCCGTCAGCCGTGCTCGAACACGTGCAAAGCGGTCCGGTTGGCCTCGATGAACTCCCAGTCGTAGGTCACGCCCAGTCCGGGGCCGTCCGGAACCGGAACGCAGCCGTCGGATCCGACACAGTCGAGCTGGTCGCTGTATCCGCAGGAATACACGGGAGGCACCGCGTTCGGGCAGTCCGGACCCACCAGTGCGACCTCGTAGTAGTTGGTGTTGCGCATGGCCGCCATCACGTGCCGGTGCGCCGGCCCGCAGGCATGCACCTCCACGTCGACCCCGAGCGCCTCGCCGAGGTGCGCGATCTTCATGGCGCCGGTAATCCCCATGTCGTACTCGGGGTCCGAGCGCAGCAGGTCGGTTCCGCCGGCAACCAGGAAGTCCGCCTTGGGTTCAAGGCCGCGAACGTGTTCGGTCTGCAGGATCGGGGTGCGGATCATCTCGCGCAGCTTGCGGTGGCCGAAGGCGGAGACACCGGAATCCCGGTAGGGGTCCTCGAGCCAGAAATACCCCGCGTCATCACACGCCCGCCCGACCCTGAGCGTATCGGCGAAGGTTCTCAGCTCGCAGGCCGGGTCGATCATCAGCGTCATGCGATCACCGACGGCGTGCGCCACGTGCAGCAGGTTGTCGACTTCCTCCGCGACGTTGCCGTCGTTCCAGCCGTGTATCTTGAACGCCCGGTAGCCAAGCTCGAGGCACTGTTCGGCAAATGCCGCGTAAGCCTCCTTGCAGTCGAGCCCGCCGGCCCTGTCGCCGTGGTAGGTGCTGGCGTAGGCCGGGAGCCGCGAACGGTAGCCGCCGAGGAGCACCGAGACCGAACAGCCGTGGCGTTTGCCGGCCCAGTCCCACAGCGCGATGTCGAGTGGGCCGTGGCCCATGTGATCAAACTGACGCAGTTCGCGCTTCAGGTCGTCGTACAGGCCCTCACGGTGCTCGGCATGGCGCCCGAGCAGGTGCGGCGCCAGCATCCGGGACTGCGCGCACGCAGCCGCCGACCCCACCCAGTGGGTCACGTACTCGCCCCGGCAGCCGTCCTCGGTCTCGATCCGCACCGCGTACTTGCCGATGCGTGTCGTCGCCCCGTGACGATAGCTGATGCCGCCGATGCCGCCGGCGCCGTGCGGGCTGCCAAGGTTGCGGGCGTCGAAGCCGAACTCGTGGATCTCGACCCGGCAGATCATGGTCATCAGGCGTAGCCCTCCGGAGGAACGAACCCGCCGAGTTCGCGTTCCATCATTTGCGCAAAAGCGATGGTCCTCAGGTCGGCGAGGTGCGGGCCGATGATCTGGAGGCCGCACGGCAGCCCGGAACGGGTGAGCCCGGCGGGTGCTGCCGTCGCCGGCAGGTACACCACGCTAGGTAACCCGGCCCAGAACAACTGGTCGACCGTCGGTTCGCTCGACCCGTTGATCGGGATCACCCGGTCGGCGCGTTCTCCCTCGTGGTCATGTGGAAATGCGGCCGAGGCGGCAACCGGTGTGAGCAGCAGGTCGCAGGACTCGAAGAATGCGGCCCATTCCCGTCGCAGCAGCTCGCGTTCGCCGTTCCACGCTTGCCACTCCTGGTGGCTCATGGTCACGGCACGGTCGACGATGGTCCCGTAGCTCAGGTCCTCCGGGTCGCTGGCTTCGGCCCGGGCCCGGTGTTCGGCAATCTGCGACGCCGGCAGCCGGGAGCCTGTGGCCGCGCGCAGAAGCATCAGGTAGACGAGGTGTGCGCGCGCGGGGTCCCGGACCGGGCCCGGGGTTTCCCTGATCCGCACCCCGGCCGCGGCCAGCCGGTCCACGGTGGCCTGCAGCTGGTCGGTGAGTTCGTTGTCCTGGGCACACGGCGACGCCTCGAGCATGATGCCGACGGTAAAGTCCCTTGGCGCCGAGCGCGTCTCGGCCGGCAGGTCCAGCGTCCAGCCGGCGTCGTCCGGCGTATCCGGCCCGGCCATGATCCGGGTCGCGGTCTCGAGATCGTCGGCGCTGCGCGCCAGGGGTCCGATGACCGAGATGTCGGGCGGAACAGGGCTGTCCGGCAGCGCATGTCCGGTGAGCGGCAGGATGGCGTAGGTCGGCTTGTGACCGAATACCCCGCAGTAATGCGCCGGGTTGCGGATCGAGGCCCCGATGTCGCTTCCCGCCTCGACGCCGGTCAGGCCCGCTGCGAGTGCTGCCGCGGACCCGCCCGAGGATCCGCCGGGGGTGAGCGCCGTGTTCCATGGATTGCCGGTCGTCCCGTAGATCTCGTTGAAGCTCTGCCAGTCCGACAGCATCAGCGGCACGTTGGTCTTTCCGAACAGGGTGACACCGGCCTGCTTCAGCCGCCTGACCGCCAGTGAGTCGTCCGAGGCGATGTTGTCGCGCAGTTCCGGCACACCCCAGGTCGACGGGGTTCCGGCGACATCGAAACTCTCCTTGATGGTCATGGGTACGCCGTGCAGCGGTCCCCAGACGTCGCCGCGGGCGAGTGCGGCATCCGCCTCGCGGGCGCGTTCGCGCGCCTGCTCGGCCATGAGCACGATGATGGCGTTGAGCGTCGGGTTGTGGCGCTGGACCCGGTCAAGGAAGTGGTCGAGCAGTTCGAGACATCCCACCTTGCGTGCGCGTACAAGCTCGGCGAGCGCGGATGCGGAGAGGTAGTGCAGGTCGGTGCCGTCGTTGGTCATCTGGTTTCTCCCGGGGCGAGGAAGCCGAAGCCTGCGTCAACCGGCCGGTCTGATCAAGCGCCCGTGGCGGATCTCCGGCACCAGCCAGAACAGTGCGATGCAGATCAGGGTGGCAATGATCGAGACGGCAAAGGCCGGCCCGTAGCTGCCGGTCAGGTCGTGCACCAGTCCCGCACCCCAGGCACTGAGCCCGGCTCCCACGCCCTGGCCCATGATGGTCGTCCCGTAGATCGCGCCGAGCCCGCGGCCTGCAAACAGCGTTGCCATGAGCGTGGTGATGATCGGCCCGCGCGCACCCATGCTGAGGCCGTAGGGGATCATCCAGGCGAACACCAGCAGGGCGCTGTCGACGACGGGCATCAGCGCGAGCGCGCAGACCCCGGCGATGGTCAGCAGGTAGCTCACGGTGGCGATCAGGCTGCGCCCGAACCGGTCTGCGGCCACCCCGGTCAGGAACATCCCGACAAACGACAGCACGCCGGCGGTTCCGAACGCGCCGGCGGCCTCGACTCCGGAGTACCCCTGTTCGACCAGGTAGGCCACCGAGTGCACGGTGACCGAGAACATCGCCAGGGAGGTGAAGAAGAAGATGGCGAACATGGCGTGGAACACGCGGGTGCGGAGGGCTTCGGCGAGGCTGTAGCCGCCTTCGGCGCGTCCGGCCGTGGTCCGGCGCGGATTGCCCGGTGCACCGCGTTCCAGCATTCGCCACGGCAGCAGTGCGACCAGCGGCATCAGGCAGAGAAACGCGACGCCGAAGTCCCGGTAGGTGAGGCGCCAGCCCTGGGCCTCGATCAGCCACTGGGCGAGCGGGGCGAACACGAGCAGTCCGAAGCCGTAGCCGGCATAGGTCAGGGCCAGCGCAGTCGCGAGGTGCCGGTCGAACCAGCGGCTGATCAGGCTCTGGGCCGGAACCTGCCAGATGAGCGCCGCGCCCAGGCCGCCGAGGACACCGAGACAGAGGTAGAACTGCCACAGCCCGTCGACCTCGCCGGCAACGATGTATCCGCTGCCGATGCAGGCGAGGCCGGCGAGGTAGACCGCGCGCGCGCCGAACCGGTCGAACAGGTGGCCGGTGAGTGGCGAGAACACCCCCATCGCGGCAATGTAGACCGCGTAGATCGATGCCACGCCGGCGCGTTCGAGGCCCAGGTCGCTCGACATGGGCAGCAGGAACACCGCGTAGGCATCTCCCATGCCGCGCCCGATGGCCGACATCAGGACGCAGAGGGCCAGGATGCCCACGGCGATCGCAGCGATCCTGGCGGCTGAATGGCTGGTCATGGGAGATCCGGTCCTGAGGAAGGCGCACGATCCTAGGGACCGGGGAGGGTGAGGGCCAGCAGGGCGTCGGCGGCCGAGATTGACAGGCCACGGCCCCGCCCGTACATGATGCCGCCGGAGTTTTCGCCTGTGGTGCCGAGCAGCGGAGGGGTGGCCGAGCGGCTGAAGGCGGCGGTTTGCTAAACCGTTATACTGGGAAACCGGTATCGTGGGTTCGAATCCCATCCCCTCCGCCATAGCCGATGAAAAAATTGTGTCACCTCCAGAATCCTGTGAATTTCGATATTTCAATGATTTCCTGACCGTTTTGTTTTGCCGGATGGGTCATTTCGTCCCCGATCACCAGTGTATAGCCCGATTTTCGGACCCTGACCGGGATTCCCTGCCGCGCCCATGAACCGGTCTGCTTGACAAGGAAACTCCTTGGCGGTTCCCAGGCCAGAGGCCGCGGAGACAGTCCGCCTCCTCTCAGACGACGCTCAACTCGTCCCGCGTCGTCTTCACACCATTCCCGTGCCTATCCGCCATGGCCCTCGGCGGTTCCATGTGGCCGGACGGAAGGTTATTTGTGCTGATCTCACCAAGGAGGCGGACACGATGGTGGATATTGAGGAACCAGGAAACGCGCACATCGCGGGGTATGTAGAGCGCCTCTACGCCGAACTGGACGGGGCGGAGGCGTTCGCCTGCCAATGCCTGGCAAGGTGTGGCACGCCGGTCTCCAAGGCCCTGCGTTCGAAAGGATCGGGCATGCAGAAGTGGGCGTTCGTCGGAAATGAGGACGGCCGCGATCTGCTGGACCCGCTCGAACTCGAAGACTGTCTGGATGTGCTTCGGGCCGTAACCGGCATGGAACAGTCTCTTATCGTCGACCGTCTGGAGAAAGCACGGACAGGTGGCAGCGCGGTCGTATTCAGCCGCCCCCGCGCAGCCAGTAGCTGACGCGCGCGAAACTGCTAAGGAATGGCCCCCTGGTGAAGTTCCGGGAAAACCCCGGCCGATGTTCAGATCACGGTTCAGTTTGTGTCTTCACGGTGTGCTTGTCTCGGGAAAATGACCACACTCTCGACGCCCAGACGACCAAGAACACCACCCGACCCGCCTTACGCGGCTCTGCGTCGGAAGCTGACTTTCCCGAACCACACCCGTCAGCTTGCGCGACCGCGAAGCCCAAAGATTTATGTGAAAATGCATTGGAAGATGTGGAATGGGAGTCGGCTCCCAATTTACACGCTCGTGAACAAGCCGACCATCGACGAACCAGCGGATGTAGTCTTCATACCATTCGATCGAATATAGATGGTAGGATTCCGATGCGTCAAAGCCCAACTCAATTAATATCGGCGTTCCTCTATAACCGTAATCCAATCTGGAGCCGTCAATGCCAGGATTGTAGTAAACATTTGTCAATATTTTTCTGCAATCTCTTCCTAGAAACTCAACATCAATCTCCTGCCGAGGAGAGCTTCGATGCAAAAACATGCCAGTAATCACACCAGATACCGGTGCCGGCTTGATCTCTGCTTCAAATTTTCCGTAAAGGAAACTTTCCCGACTGCTTATAGACGCTGACGTGTAATTTCTCACATATGCTTTTTCTCTACGGAGCGTCAATACTCCGCAATCGCCGTCTTCGATACAAAAATTGCGAGGGCGAAATAGAACCAAATTGCTAGGAAATGTATCTTCTCGACACATCCAATGTTCGCTATCAAGATACTTTTCCTCCATCAGCACATTCTTGTTGCATTGTTTTGTACCTGTGCAACAAGCAGGGGTGTTTTCCGTTGGTATGCCCTGCCATTCCCCAAAGCGGTCTATGACCCAGGGTGAACTATCGAACTTCAGCCGGGTTAGCTTCGCGCCGTCGCGACGACCCCAATCGTTTCGCATGCCGGTTAGTCGCCTTGCCCGGTCCGCAATCCAAGGAAAGGCACCCACCGGCGGCTGACATTCCAAAAACTCACACAGGGCCGTCCAACCATCTAGTTTGTCAGCCGGCATGACGAAGTGTTTCACTGAGAGCCGTTCCAACTCCCTTGCGAGCCGTGCCACAGACGACTCCTCGGCCTGTGCGTCCACGCCCATCATGGGGGCTCTGACACTTTCCTCCTGACGCCCTTTCCCGCTGGCGGCCGCGTTCCCTTGGCTCTTGGACCCGATGATGATTCTCGACTCCGGGTACAGGATTGCGAGTTCTACGCAGCGTCTCGAAACAGATCCAACATTGACGTAGGCGTCAAAGACCCTCTCCCTGCGCCCGGCGAACAAGGCCGCCTCCTCAATATGCGGCAATGCCTCCACATCGCTGCAACACCGGTAACCCAGCATAGACAGAGCCATCGCCACAGACGTCAATCCGCTGTTCTCCACCCCAATCCCGAACACCGGACCCGAAGGGCGATTCCTTTTGAACTCAGCCGGGCCTTCGTCCGACAGAACGCCGACCTTAGATAGAACTGGCAATATGGAGTAGGAATTGCTTGAGTCATAGTCTCTACGCTGTTCAATTAGAGAAGACGTACTTGAAAACACATTGAGGTTCTCGAATTGGTGATTGATCCAAAGATCCACAGGTCCGCGCACTGGCAGCAACTCGAGTAACATCTTGGCTCCATTCCTTGACAATACATACCCTGAAAGATTCCACATTCCCCGAATCGGTCTCATCAAATACTCCGACAGGTATTCTTTCTTGGCACCACCCTTCGCTTCCTCGAACGACAAATATAGCAGATCCATTGCGCTGCCCTTCGCTGCCCTGTGTATCAGATCCGCCCACACCTCCTCAACAACTTCTACAAATCGGGCTGTGAAATACACGTCGTCCTCAAGAACTAAAACATAGTCATGATCGGACGTTGCTATCATATCCCATACTTTGACATGAGATAAAGCAATGGCTTGCTCCTGTTCGGACATCTCTATCGATTGCCTCCAATTACTATCGATTGCCTCCAATAAAGGCTGTGGCTCAACAAATAATTGCTCTGACAGGGTGTAAGCCGAGTTCAACGTCGCCTCGTTATTGTCGGTTTCCCCAGCTCCGGCGTCCACAGCCGAAAAGCGGGCCGTCATTACCGTCAATGGAATGTCTTCCTTGTCTTTGAGGCGGTTCAGCTCATATTGCATTTGCTTCCATCTCGTTACCTCTCTGTCCAAATTAATTATCAGAATATGACTAATACTATGCTGCCGACTGGAATTATCAATGCTGAACGCACCGCAACGTGATTTGCCAAAAATAGACCTAAAGGCTAGAGACGCGCGATATGCGAATTCTGCGAGGCGCTTGACTCGTTTTCTTCCGTTCATCCTATCATCGCTCTCTTTTCGATGGTTGCCATGGCATTTTCAGTGGACACCGATCAGTCCGATTAATTGGCAGGTGGCAGCAGTGCCGTCTATGGCCACTAGGTGCGACTACTGCCTAGCACCAGGCGGTTTCGGTTGGTTCCAACAAGCACTGTGGGTTCCGCGCCGCTAGGCCCTTCGAATGAGGATCGGCTCCATACATAAGGCCCTCGTTGTCTATTCACACAGAGTTACTAGCCTCCAATTCCTCTTGTCGTTTCGGTAACTCAGCGGCCAGACACTTGTTGAGATCTCGTCCCAATCGGAGAGGAGTTGAAAATCTCTGGGTTCGTTCGCACGTTCACACGTAAGGGCATGCTCAACCAGAGACGCGGACATATTGCCCGGACCGGTGGTCGACTGGATGTCAGCTTTTCCAGAATTCGTAAGGAGAAGTTCACTGGCTCTGTCAAGTGCCATGCGTATGACTGGATGATTTGGGGGAGACATTAGAGGATTATTGTTGACGTAAAATATCCAACTATCAGAAGACGTTCTTTCACCCAAAAAGCATTGAGGTGTGACCATGGCGTCTGCTGTCGCGTCATAACACAGTGGTTGCAACTTTAGCTTAGTGTCGCAAAAGTAGTGGCAGAACTCTTTTCCAGAGTAGAGTTCATCAGCATCTACATAAAAACCTCCATACAGCAAGATATAGCAAAGCCGGAAGTAGTCGCACCTCATCGCGGGATGATGGCAACGGTCAAATGCTTTCAAGTGGCGATATCCAAAATGTGTCGATATGAAAGTGGAGGCCGACTGGTCGTCAAATAGTAACCTTGTGAAACCGGCAGAGGCAAGTGGAGACCAGGAGTCTAGGCAGTTCGCCACGTCCGGCGGTAAATTCTGAGGGTTGTGCCAGTATTGGATTATTCGTTTTGGTATAAGAGTGTTTCGGGATCGATCCGTTGCTTTCGAATGTTCCTCGCCCTGGATCAAGCTCTGGATATAACGAGAGCGAAACGCATGGTTCTTCGCAAGTGTCGTTGGTTCGATAAACGAGGTCATGTAGGTTGGTTCTTCCTGTTGGAAGTGCGGTATTCCATTGCGGACGGTGTTGGAATGAGCCGAAAGGACGACTTTCAGGTGAGTGGAGTTTGTCGTCGGCAGTTCATCATGATATGCACTTTTACGCCGCTACATTAGTCCTATGGCGACTCGGTTGAGACGTTGCGTCGCCTTCGGCAAGCGGCACCCTGTGTAGCCTGCGAGTTGGGTGATCGCAACCACGGCCGCCGATCAACAAGGTATTGGCAGGGCGTCCCGGAGTGCGGCAATCCGTGGCGGCTCGGGGCCTGGATGGCGGGGCCGCCTTGGTGCTGGCAGCGGTAATCGGTCCGATCAAGCCAGTCGTCACATTTTATTCCATAAATGCAACGTGGTAGGAAGAGGTCTTATCGATATCCAATGAATGCGCCTTGATTTGTTGGCAAGTTAGGATGGCGGAAATATGAAGTAATATCAATGAGATATAATATAGAAAGGCACATAATTTTCATCGGCTATCCCTCCGCCATAGCCGCTACAGAAAATATGGTAGATACGAAGTTTCCGAAAAATTCAGAAAACCCCTTGATTCCGGGGTGTTCCAGGACGTTCTTATTTGGCCGACCGGTTCACTAGCACCGAAGTGACGCCGAATACACCGGGATTCCCACCCCGTGGCTCCCTAACTCCCCGTCGCTGCCGCCGCATTCCTGCGGGACTCGGCTTGACAAGGAAATTCCTTCCCGGTGCTATTCCGGGACGGGCGGTCCCATGGCGCTCCGAGGGAAACACTGGGGATGGTGACAGCATCCTGGAGGCAGCCCACCGGGACGCCGTGTGATGTCCTGGCCGCCGCGTCCGTGAAGGCGATCTGAGGCACGCGCGAGTCCAGTCTCCGGGCATTCGAGCCGATCCCGTTCCCGCAGGTCAGACCGGAATTCACCTTCAACGCAAGTTTCTGCCGCAACCCGATGTGCGCGAATTTCGGGCCGGCCCCGGACATGGATGCCTACAGGGACCGCTACAGGCTCGATGGCGCCGACTTCCAGGGGGTGTCCGGGTGGTGTTCCGCGCGGGTCACGTACTGACGTTGTCCACGAGACGCTTGCCCATTCGGACTGCGGGTACGTCCACTCCGATGCTCGAGGGCAGGGCGGTGCGTTCGATCTCGTGCCAGCCATGGGCGAGGTAGAGGGGCACGCCAGCGAGAGTGGCGAGGAGTTCCGCATGCGTGAACCCGGCGTCGCGCGCTGCGCGCTCGCAGGCCGTGAGAATCAGCCGCCCGAGTCCCTGGCGCGCATGCCCGGGGTGGGTGTACATCGCTCGTACCCGGGCCGGGTCCCGAGGGGGTTCGAGGAGGCTGCGCTGCGGATTTCCGTTCCCGGAAGGCGTGATGTACTCGCGCCGCCGGCCCCAGCCCCCGCAGGCGACGAGTGTGCCGAGATCCTCCGCGACGAAGTAGGTTCCATCTCCGATGAGTCCGTGGTCGAGGGTCATGAGCTCGAGACTCGCCGCAATCTGCCTGCGGCTCAGGAACGGACGCAGCAGCGCACGGGTAGATCGTTCGATGAGCGCCTTGATCTCGGCGTTGTCGGCGGGAGTGGCGGCGCGCAGAACTACAGTCATGTCGAGATCGTGATCCGCCGCCGCTGTCAGTTCGTCGAAGGCGCCGACTCAGTATGCCGTTTTCGCAACCAGACGAGGGGATGATCTCGACTGCGAACTCATCATGACGATGACCTGCCCCCGGCGTCTGGTCCAGTTGGAATGTTAGTGCATTGACAGCTTCTCAGCCAAGCTGGTCGGGTGGCGGAGCGTAGCGGAGCCGGGCGGCCAGCTCGGCGGAACGATCGTCTACCGGGGCCGGCGGCCGGTATCCCAGGCTGCTGTGCGGGCGCACGGCGTTGTCATGGTGTCGTCAGGCTTCAACGAGAACCTGGGCTTGCTTGAGGGTGTAGAAGATCTTCCCGTTCAGGAGTTCGTCACGCATCCGCGCATTGACACTCTCGATATAGCCGTTGGACAGAACAGTCGATTGCACCCGATGCCCACGCTGGGGGGCGGAGCTTTCGGGTGACTCACCCGTTTCATCCGCTTTACGGCTCCGAGTTCGACGTCATCCAGATCAAGCAGTGCTGGGGGGATGAACGTGTTGCGTATCTCGGCGGGGACGGGAAGGTGCGCTTCCTTTCGACAGGCTGGACCAGCGTTGCGCCGGAGGATCCGTTCGTCAGGGTAGCGGCTGGGCGGGCGGCGTTTCGGGTTTCGGATCTGGTTGCGCTGGCATCGCTTCTCGATGGCCTTGCCGGTGAGGACCGTGCTGGGCGCGAGACGCATCGGGGGACGCGTACTGTCAAGTAGATTTTGCCGCGTATGTAAAGTTCATTTTGTCCGGACTGTCGAGATGAAGGTCAAGGATATGGTTGAGTGGTGTCATGCATTTGGATATTTTTGCTTTGATATCAGTGTATCGTCAGAAAGCGAGAAGGAGAGAGACTTGACCCGAGCACAGAAAGAGCATAATCATATTTACAGTCCGTCGCAGATGGAGCCGCGCAATGGCGCAACATCCGCCCGATGCCAAGAGCCGCGCCCTCAAGCAGCATGGCTGCCTCAACCCCCATGCCAAGGACGTGACAGACGAGCTGTTCCTGTCGAACGCGTTCTTCGACCCGCGCGACCTGCTTCAGGTCAAGTACGAGATGCTGCGCCGCGTGCGCGAGGACGGCGTGCCGGTGAGCCGCGCTGCCGCTACCTTCGGCGTCTCCCGCCCCACCTGGTACCAAGCGCAACGCGCCTACGATGCGGGCGGGCTACCGGCGTTGCTTCCGCACCGGCCGGGACCCCGCCGGGCGCACAAGCTCACCGAGGAAGTGGTCGACGCACTGCGCGCAGCGAAGGCCGAACAACCCGCATTGACCGCTCGCGAGCTGGTCGAGCTCGTGCGCGAACGCTTCGGCATCTCGGTCCATCGCCGCAGCATCGATCGCGCCTTGGCGCGGGGGGGGAAACTCTCGTGAGCACCTCGCAATCGCTCGCGCCTTCCATTGAGCATTCCGCCTATGCGCGCGGCTACGAAGTGCTGCGCCGTCATGCGGTCAGGCCCGGGCCTCTACACCACAGGCATGGGCTCGCCGTGCTGGCCCAGCGTGGCGTCGCGGCCTGGCTGCACGTGTTCGCCGAACTGCCCGCCTCGCCATGCGCGCTGCGCCAGCAAGGTCCGTCCCGGTCGCTCCCCGGCGAGGTGGATAGACCCGTGATCGACATCCTGCTCGAGATGATCAAGGGGCACATGGGCAAGGAGACGGCATGAATCACATGCATCAGAAGGTGACCGCGAGCCATCTCAGCCGCGACGCCTACCTCTACGTACGTCAGTCCACCGTGCGTCAGGTCTTCGAGAACGCCGAGAGCACGCGCCGCCAGTACGCACTGCGCGATCGGGCGGTGGCCCTGGGCTGGCCGACCGAGCGCATCATCGTGATCGATTCCGATCTCGGCCTCTCCGGCGCCGACAGTGATCGCGAGGGATTCCAGCATCTGGTCGCCGAGGTCGGCATGGGTCGGGCCGGAATCGTGCTCGGGCTCGAGGTGTCCAGGCTCGCGCGCAATTCCACCGATTGGCATCGGCTGCTCGAGATCTGCGCGCTGAGCGAGACGCTGATCCTCGACGAGGACGGCATCTACAACCCCGGGGACTTCAACGACAGACTGCTGCTTGGGCTGAAGGGGACGATGTCGGAAGCCGAGCTGCACTTGCTGCGCGCGCGGCTACGCGGCGGGATACTCAATCAGGCCAGACGCGGGGAGTTGAAGATGCCGCTGCCGGTGGGGCTGGTCTACGACCCGCTCGGGCGCGTGGTCCTCGACCCCGACGCGCAGGTGCAGAATAGCCTGCGGCTGCTCTTCGACACCTTCGCCCGCACCGGCTCGGCCTGCGCCACGGTGAAGCACTTCCGTAAGGAGAAGCTGGACTTCCCAATCCGCCTGCGGCGTGGACCACACAAGGGCGAACTGCATTGGCAGACGCTGAGGCACAGCCGGGTGCTGCAGGTCCTGCACAACCCGCGATACGCGGGCGCCTTCGCATTCGGACGCACCCGGCAGCGGCGACGTCCAGGCGGCGGGGTCGAGGGTAAACGCCTGCCGCGCGAGGAATGGACGGCACTGCTCATCGATGCCCATCCGGGCTATATCTCCTGGGAGCGGTTCGAAGCCAATCAGCGCCAGCTCCGGGACAATACACAATCACGAGGCGCTGACCGGCCCAGCACTGCGCGCGAGGGCTCGGCGCTGCTGCAGGGCTTGGCTCTTTGCGGCGTGTGCGGCCACCGGATGACGGTGCGCTACCACACCCGCCGGGGGTGTCGGCTTCCCGACTACTCGTGCCAGAGCGAAGGGATCGAGACGGCGCGAGCCAACTGTCAGAACATCCCCGGCGCCGGCATCGACCGGGCAATCGGCGAGCTGCTGGTGGAGTTGATGACCCCCGTCACTCTTGAAGTGGCAATGCAGGTGCAGGACGAACTCACCGCCCGTGCCGAGGAGGCCGACGCGTGGCGCGCTCAGCAGGTGCAGCGCGCCCGCGAGGAAGCGGATCTGGCGCGACATCGGTTCATGCAGACCCATCCCGACAACCGGATGGTCGCTGACGTGCTGGAGGCGGAGTGGAACGCGAAGCTTCGTGCTCTCGACGAGGCCCAGCACAATCTCGAGCACCAGCGCGACCAACACAGTCAGGTGCTGGACGAACGGCAACGCCAACGGATTCTCACGTTGGCCACCGACTTCCCGCGCCTGTGGAACGATCCCGCGACGCCGAACCGGGAGCGCAAGCGAATGGCCCGACTGTTGATCGAGGACGTGACCCTGACCAAGGGCGAGGAGCTGACCGTGGGAGTGCGTCTGCGTGGCGGCGCGACCCGAACCCTGACCTTGGCGCCGGAGCAGCCTTCGTGGAAGATCTACCAGACCCCCAAAGACATCGTTGCTGAGATCGACAGGCTACTCGACGATCACACCGATACCGACGTCGCAAGGATCCTCAACGAGCGCGGACGCCGGAGCGGACACGGCCTCGTCTTCAACATGTCGCGAGTACAAGGTATCCGCAGGAACCATGGGTTGAAGACGCGTTACGAGCGGCTGCGCGCACGCGGGCTTCTGACACTCGACGAGATCGCCGACCGCCTCGCGGTCTCGACCTGGACGATCAAGAAACGGCGCAGGCGCGGGTTGCTGCGCGGACACGCCTTTGACGGCAGAAACTGTTGTCTGTACGAGCTTCCCGATCAGCCGGGCGACCAACCCCACGCCGGAGAACCGCCTGCAAGGACCGGGCAGCCCCGAAGTCACAACCACTCAACATGCAACAGAGGTGCAGTATGAAGCATTGGTGTTCTCCCAGGGCGAACCCGGCTCGATGAAAGCGGTCCGGCTTCCCACAGCGGCGATCCACCGCCGTACGGCCCCGGCGACGAACTCCGGGCCGGTGTCGGAACGGATCCAGGCCGCGATGCCGCGCAGCATGAACAGGTCTGTCAGGACATCGATACCATCTGTCGAGGAGAGCGTGCGCCGGACCCGGATGGCCAGGCTCTCGCGGGTGAACTCGTCCAGGAGGTTGAGCATGCGCAAGGCCCGCCCGTTCGGCGCGCAGCCGGATGCAGGAGCCGTCGTTCAACCAAAGACGGCCCCGCTTCGGCTGTGTGGCCGGCACCTTCAGCCCCTCGCATCGCCACAGGCGCTCGCTTGTCGTTGACCTGCCAGCCGGCGTCACGCAGCAGGGCGGCGATCCGCCGATCGCCGTAACGACCGTACTGGCGGGCCAGTTCGATCATGTCCGCGACCAGGCGGTCCTCGTCGGCATGGCCACGAGGGGCACGAGGCTGGGTCGAGCGATGCTGACCCAGCACCCGGCAGGCATGGCGCTCAGAGGTCCCGAGCCGGTCACGAACATGGTCGATGCACTGGCGACGACGCGAGGGGCTCGGAAGTTTCACCGGGCCGCCTCCTTCAGGATCTGCTTGTCCAGTGTCTGATCGGAGACCGCACAGCGCAGCCGCTCGTTCTCCTTCTCAAGTTCCTGCAGGCGCCGGAGCTGGTCGCCGCTCATCCCGGCATACTCCTTGCGCCACCGATAGAACGTGACCTCGATGATCCCCAGCTGCCGGATCGCGTCCGCTATCGACATGCCCTGGCCGTGCAGAACCTCAGCCTGCCGCAACAGGCTCACGATCTCCTCCGGCTTGTAACGCTTCCTCGCCATCCTCGGTCCTCCTCGTTCCATAACCTGAAGGTGGACCAATCCAATGGGGGAGGATCAAACAGAGCAATCTGTTCAACATATTCGGAAACGGTACGAGGAAGAAAAAGTACTTCAGCGACGCGATGCACAGCCGCTTTTCGTTGTTGGCGGCAGTTCGAACAGCCATAGTAACAGTACATTTACGTTGGTGAACCGGGGATCACCTGTAACAAACGAGAGTGTTACGATGAAGCCTAATAATGTATATGACTTTATCTTTTAGAGAATTGATCTATGTGGGAGCAAACGAAAGTGTTTATATACAAATACAACAAGGGCCTAAAGCTATGGCTGAATATCCAATAACATTATGTGTTAATTGTAAGGATAAACTTGAATTTATCAATTCCAAAAAATTCGAGATAACATCCAATAGTGCAACAAAAGAAGTGTTTCCCGAGAAATGATAACATTGTATATGTCACGGTTTTCTCGATATGAATCCGTGAATCTGTCTATCCATTTGAGTGTGTTCTCGCTTCACTCATCCGTTTTCGTGAATGCCGAAGATGGTCCATGAACTCTACACCAGTGCGCAGACAGAGTTTCCTAGTCGTACGATTCGTAGCCAGGACGATTGCACCAAACGCTTCATTATAGTTTTGGCAAGAGCATAGATGGGGTGGCAAGGTCGACAACGCGCGATCCTGTCTGTTGCGGAAGGTCTCCAACGTCCAGGACGTTCGGAGTCAAACGTAAAGTTGGATTATGGTGGTAGAACGGTCCGCCAAGAAAGCGGAGAGCCTCAGCACACCCAAGGTCTAGGAGCCATGCGTATCCCACAAATTGCGGATCGACTGTCTCTCCGGCAGTGTGACCGGAGCATGCGACCGGGGAGTGGCACGTGCGGGCATGCCTGACCATCACCGGCAGGACCAGGGTCTTCGGGATCATCGCCGATCCCATCGGCCACGTGCACGCACCCTCGGTGTTCAATCCGCTGTTCGAGAAGCACGGTGTCGACGCGGTCATGGTGCCGTTGCACGTGCGCCCGGACGACCTCGGGACGACGATTGCCGGGCTGCGCGCGCTGCCGAACTTCGGCGGCATGGCGATCACCCTGCCGCACAAGGTCACCATGATGGAGCAGTGCCAGGAGATCGGTCGGCTCGGCCGACTGATCGGGGCCGTCAACTTCGCGGCCTTCGACGAGGAACGCCGCCTGATCGGTGACAATTGCGACGGGCTGGGGTTCCTCGACGGGCTGCGCGCCGCCGGCCACGAGGTGCGCGGCCGGGACATCCTGATGGTCGGGGCCGGCGGCGCGGCCCGCGCCATCGGGTTCACCCTTGTCGATGCCGGGGCCGGACGGCTGGTGATCGCGAACCGGACCCGCTCGAAGGCGGAGGAACTCGCCGAGGCGATCACCGCGGCGATTCCGGGACGGCCCGTCGCGGTCGGGACCGCCGATCCGCGCGGGTTCGACCTGGTGATCAACACGACCTCGCTCGGGCTGGATGCGGGTGATGCGTTGCCGGTCGATCCCGACCTGCTCGAGCCGGAGCAGCTGGTAGCCGAGATCATCATGAGCCCGGTCGAGACACCGATCCTTGCCGCCGCGAGGGCCAAGGGCTGCGCCATTCACTTTGGCCGCCCCATGTTCCAGCATCAGGTCACCGCCATCGCGCGCCTGTTCGGCTACGACTTTCCCCTGCCATAAGACCCCGCCTTGCCGGCCCAGTTCACATATGGGATGGACTGATATATCTGTTGGCGGATAATATCGGGATGGGTGCGAACCATATGCAAGGGACAGTCATGATCGAAGGCCAGGTGAAGTCGGCATCGCGGGTAATGGCGATCCTGGAGTGTTTCGAGGACGTCAAGCGGCCGCTCAGGATTTCGGAACTGGTGCGCCTGGTAGGAATCCCCCAGTCGAGCATGTCAACGCTGATGAAGACCCTGCATGTCCAGGGATTCGTCGACTACGACGCCGAAGCGCGCACCTACCTGCCCAGTATCCGCATTGCGTTGCTGGGCAACTGGATGATGGAAGGGGTCGGCACGTCGCACACGCTGCTTGCCATCATGCGGGACCTGAATGCTGCCACCGGTGATACCGTCATGCTGGGCACGTTGCTCGGTGTGCAGACCCAGTACATCCACGTGGTCAATTCCGCACAGCGTCTCAGGTTCCACCTGCGGCCAGGCATGATGCGTCCGACCTTCCGCACCGCGATCGGCCTGGTGCTGGCCAGCCTGCGGCCCGATGACGACATCGGGCGCATGGTGCGCCGCGTCAACACCGAAACGGATCGCCCGGAAGACATGGTGCGCCCGGGCGACGTGATGGCGCATATCCGGGAGTACCGGGAGAAAGGCGTACTCGTCACCTCGAACCTGGCGACTCCGGGTGCCGGTGTGGTCGCTGCCGTACTGAACGGTGGATCGTCGGCTCGGCCGATCGCGCTCGGAATCGGCGCGCCGGTTCCGCGGCTCGTGTCCGGGCGCGAATTCCTGGTCGAGTCGCTCGCAGGTGCCGTGCACAGGTACGCCGAGGGACGCAAAGACCGCGCGGCCTAGGATCCCGGCGCCATCATCGGCTACGCCCTGACCCGGGAACGGATCGGGCCTTCGGGGCGTCCCGCCAGCATCTGTTCGAGCCACGGATTGGCGCTGTCTGCCGCCGAGGCGGCAGTTCCCGACCACCGGATGACGCCGTCGTGCAGCAGGGCGATGCGGTCGAACCGGTGTCGCGCGACCTTCATGTCCCCGGTGACGGCCAGCACCGTGGCGCCGGTGCGTGCGCGGTGTGCGTCGATCAGGTCCAGGATTGCGGTGGTCCGGACCGGGTCAAGCCCGGCGGTGGGATCATCGAGGATCAGCAGTTCGGGGTCGCCGACCAGCGCGCGGGCCAGTGCCGCCCGCTTCTGCATGCCGCCGGAGAGTTCCGAGGGAAACTGCGCCGCCACGGCACCGGGCAGCCCCACCCCGGCCAGCAGATCGCGCGCCAGCTCGCGGGCGCGCCGCCGCGGCCAGTCCTCGCACTCGACCAGACGGAACGCGACGTTGTCGCATACCGTCATGCTGTCGAACAGCGCGTTCCGCTGGAACAGGACACCGATGCGGTCACGGTGACCGGCAAGGTTCGGCTCGCTGCGGCCTGCCACCTCGACATGCCCGGCATCGACGGGTGAAAGCCCCAGCAGGCAGCGCACCAGTACCGACTTACCGGCCGCCGACGGGCCGATCAGTGCCGTGGTGGCGCCGGAGGGAACCTCCAGGTCAATCGACCGGAGGACCGGATGCTCGTTGAATGTCCGGGCGATCGAGCGGGCAACGAAACCGAATGACATGTGTACTGCCCCGGTATCGGGTTGCGTCGCGGTCCGGGAGACGGGAATTCGGTCCGGGCCTGCCCTTGTAGAATTCGCGATCCTCGCCTACATCCCACCTGCATGTGAAACCCTGGTACCCTGGAAGTCAATGGAGCCACTCATCCGGATTGATCGGCTGACCAAGCTGTTCGGACCGATCGAGGCGGTACGCGACGTCAGTTTCTCGGTCGACCGGGGCGAGGTTGTCGGACTTCTCGGGCCGAACGGGGCCGGCAAGTCGACCACGCTGAAGCTGCTGGCAGGCTACCTCGCGCCCACCTCGGGGTCGGCCAGCGTGTGCGGCCACGATGTCGTCGCCAGTCCGCTCGCGGCGCGCCGGAGCCTCGGATACCTCCCCGAGGGGGCGCCACTTTACGACGAGATGACACCGTCGGGTTTCCTTGACTTTGTGGCGCGGGTTCGCCGGCTCGACGGCCGGGCGCGGCGCGATGCGGTTGCGGCCGCCGCACGGCGCCTGCAGCTCGACGGCGTGCTGCGCCAGCCGATCGGCACGCTGTCGAAGGGGTTCAGGCGCCGGGTCGGCCTCGCCCAGGCCATCCTGCTCGATCCCGAGGTCCTGGTGCTCGACGAACCTACAGACGGCCTCGACCCAACCCAGAAACACGAGGTGCGCGCGCTGCTGCGCGAGATGGCGGGCCGCAAGGCGGTGATCGTCTCGACCCACAACCTCGACGAGGTCGAGGCGGTGTGCACGCGTGCGGTGGTGATCGCCGCCGGCAGGGTCGTCGCCGACGGCGCGCCCGCCGCGCTGGCGACACGTTCCGCCCGGCACAACGTGATATGCATCAGGGTTGCGCGCGAACACGCGGCGAGCGCCATGGACGCGATCGGCACGGTGCCCGGACTGGTTGCCGTCGACCGGCCTGCCGCGACCGGTGACGACACCGAGATCAGGGTCATGGCAGGGGGTGACGCCGACCTCAGGGCGCCACTGCACCGGGCGCTCGTTGACCGGGAAGTGGCGGTTCTCGAGTTCTGGCGCGAGCCCGGTCGCATGGAGGACGTGTTCCGGCAGCTGACGCGCCAGGTGGGAGAGGTGGTGTGAGAAACCTGGCCGTGATCGCCCGGCGCGAGCTGGCGGCGTACTTCGGCGCACCGCTCGCCTACGTGTTCATCGTCGTGTTCCTGGCAATGTCCGGTGCGCTGACCTTCAAGGTCGGCTACCTGCTCGAGACCGGCGTGGCCGAACTCGGTGCCTTCTTCCGTTTCCACCCGTGGCTGTACCTGTTCCTGATGCCGGCGATCGGCATGCGGCTGTGGGCGGAGGAACGCAAGACCGGCACGCTCGAATTCTTGATGACCCTGCCGGTGACCCCGGTCGAGACGGTGATCGGCAAGTTCCTGGCCGCCTGGATCTTTGCCGGCGTGGCACTGGTGCTCACCGTGCCGGTCTGGATCACGGTCAACTGGCTCGGCGACCCGGACAACGGCGTGATCGTTGCGTCCTATCTTGCAAGCTGGCTGCTCGCCGGCGGGTTCCTGGCGCTCAGCGCCTGTGCCTCGGCGATGACAGGCAACCAGGTGATCGCCTTCGTGGTCGGGGCGACCCTGTGCTTCCTGGCCATGATGAGCGGGGTCGATATCGTACGCACCGCCTTCGAGGGGTGGGCACCCGGCTGGATGATCGACACCGTGGTCTCGCTGAGCGCGCTCAACAACTTCGAAACCATCAGCCAGGGCGTGATCGATGCGCGGACCCTGGTCTACTTCGTGTCGCTGATCGTGCTGGGCCTGGTGGCGAACTGCGCGATCCTCGAGTTCCGCAAGCCGTAGGGGACGGGCCGGTGATACCCATGAACCGTCGGCTGCGCGCGCTGTTCGGGTGCGGACTTGCGGTGGTGCTCTTCGTTGCGCTCAACATCTGGGCGGACCGGGAACTGCGGTCGACCCGGCTCGACCTGACCGAGGACGGTCTCTTCACGATCTCGGAGGGAACCCGCAGCGTGCTGGCGACGATCCGCGAGCCGATCACGGTGCGCGTCTATGCGAGTTCGGGCCTCGAGGCCCTCGGTCCGGACTACGTGGCGCTGGCGCGCCGGGCCGACGAGCTGCTGGAGCGCTACCAGCGCCTGTCCGGCGGGCTGCTCAGGGTCGAACGGTTCGACCCGCAGCCGTTTTCGCGCGAGGAGGACATGGCACTGGCAGACGGGATCGAGGGTTTTGCCGACGTGCTGGGCCAGGACCGGTTCTTTCTCGGCATGGCGGGCAGCAACAGCACCAACGGCCGGTACCATCTCCCCTTCCTCACGCCGGAACGCGCCGACCTGCTGGAATACGACCTCACCCGCATGGTCCACGACCTTGCCCGGCCGCGGAAGGTCACCGTCGCCCTTCTCGGCGACCTGCCGCTCAACGGGAACCCGGCCGCACAGGCGGTCCCCTGGGCGGTGCTCGAGGCGGCCGAGCGGTTCTTCGAGATTCGGACCCTGTTCGGGTCGGTCTCCGCGATCGACGACGATGTCGACGTCGTCTGGCTGGCCGAGCCGGGCGAGCTCGACCTGGCGACGGTCTACGCCATCGACCAGTTCGTGATGCGGGGCGGGCGGGTGCTGGCGTTCCTCGACCCGTTTGCCGAATCTCTGGTCCGGCCCCGCTCGCAGCCACCGAGGACCGGCAGCCTCGAAACCCTGGCCCCGCTGCTGGCCGCCTGGGGCGTCGAGATCCCGGCACGCCAGGTGGTCGGCGACCGCCAGGGGGCGATCAAGGTCCAGGTCGACCGCGGCGGACGCACCACGGTCACCGACTATCCGGTCTGGTTTGCCACGGGGCCGGAAGACATGGCCGGCAGTGACCCGGTGACCGCGAACCTGTCGCTGGTACATTTTCGCTCGAGCGGGCACATTGTTGCGCGCGAGGGTGCTGCGACCCGGATCGAGCCACTGGTCAGCAGCAGTGCCGACTCCCAGGTGATCGACCTCGCCCGTATCGAGTACGCGCCCGATCCGGTCGAAATCCTCGCGACCTTCGAGCCGGGCGGCAGCGGCCATGCGCTGGTCGCCCGCGTCTCGGGCCCGGTGCGGACCGCCTTCCCGGACGGGCCACCCGACGCGGTCACCGACGAGGCGGTGCGCGCGCGGCATCGTCCCGAGGCCGGGCACCCGCTCGCGCTGCTGCTGGTCGCCGACTCCGACATGCTGCGCGACGATGTCTGGACCCAGGGCTCGGCGGTGTCGGGCGGCGTCGGCGTGCCGTTCGCGCACAACGGCGACCTCGTGATCAACGCACTCGAGCAGCTCGTCGGCTCCGATGCCATGATCGGGTTGCGCGGGCGCGGGATCTCGAACCGTCCGTTCGAGGTTCTCGAGACCATGACGAGGCAGGCGGAGGCCCGCTACCGCTCGAAGGAGCGCACACTGCTTCGCACCGTGTCCGAGCTTGAAAACCAGATCAGCACCACGCGCGGCCACCGCGAGGGCGAGGACCTGGTGCTGACCCCGGAACAGCAGGACGAGATCCGCCGAACACGCGACAGGATGTTCGAGGTTCGCGGTGAACTGCGCGAGGTCCGGTTTGCGCTCGAAAAGGATGTCCGTGACCTGAAAGCGCTGCTCACCGTGCTCAACATCTGGGCGGTGCCGGCACTGATCGGCGTCTTTGCCGTCGCCGTCGCCCTGCTGCAGGCTCGGCGCGCCCGGCTCTACCGCCGGGTGAGATCATGAGCCCGCGGTTCTTCACGGCACTGCTTGTCGCGACCGTCATCGCGGTGGCCGGAGCGTCATGGTCGGTCATGCATGGACCGGTCACGGCGACGGTGGGTACCGGCGAGGTGGCGTTTCCCCCGCTGGCCGCCGGCCCGGACGCGGTGCATCGCATCGAGCTGCGAACGACAGAGGGCACACTGTCCTTCGAGCGCAGCGAAACCGGGGGCTGGGTCACGCCGGAAAAGCACCGCTATCCGGTGTCGTCGCGCCGCATCCGGGAAGTGGTCACGGAGCTTGCCGACATGCGCCTGGTCGAACCGAAGACCAGGATGGCGGAGCGCTACCCTCTGATCGGGGTGGAACCGGTGGATGCGGCCGACGCCAATTCCGTCGAGCTTCGGCTCGAGGATGCCGGGGGAAGGGTGCTTGCCCATGCGCTGTTCGGGGTCAGGGTCTGGCACCGGACCGGGGATGCGCGCCACGGTATCTTCCTGCGAGAGCCCGGGGCTGACCGGGCCTGGCTGGCCAGCGGCGGCACCGACATGTCCTATGACATGCAGGACTGGCTCGACCGGGCCATCATCGATGTTGCCGCCGACGAGATTGCCGCGATCGCCGTGCGGCCCGAAGCCGCGGAAGACCTTGTCGTATCACGCGGGTCAGACGGGATGCTGACCGCAGACGGACGCGAGGTCGATCCCGACGTGTTGCGCCGACTCGCCTCGGGGCTTGCGCGCCTCTCGCTGATCGACGTGGCGCCGCGCCGGGAGGCGGTCGCCGCCGGTGCCAGCCTGTCCTACACCACCGGGGACGGACTGGTGATCGAGGTTGCCGAACGGCAGGACGGCTGGCTCACCTTCCAGGCGACGGCGACCGGTCCCGATGCGCGCCAGCGCGCCGACGCGCTCAACGATCGGCTGGCGCCCTGGCAGTACCGGCTTGCTGACTGGCAGTACGAGAGGTTGTTCGGAGCCGCGCTGAAGGCGGTCGACGGATGACAGGCGCCGGCCCGTCGCCCATGGACCTGGCGCTCGCCGAGGCACGGTGTGCGTCGGAGCGCAACGAAGTTCCGGTCGGGGCCGTGGTCACTGTGGCGGCAACGGGCGAGGTGCTGGCCGTCGCCGGCAACCGCGTCCGGGAACTGGCGGACCCGACGGCCCATGCCGAGATGCTGGTGATCCGGAAGGCGGCGGCGAGGCTGGGCCGGCCACGGCTCGATGACTGCGATCTCACCGTCACGCTCGAGCCCTGCGCCATGTGCGCCCAGGCCATCGCGCTCGCGCGGATCCGCCGACTGGTGTTCGCGGCCTATGACCCGAAGGGCGGGGCGGTCGAACACGGCGCGCGGATCTTCCGACAGCAGACCTGCCTGCACGCTCCCGAGGTGGTGGGCGGCGTGGACGAACGTGCTGCCGCGGCCCTGCTCAGCGGGTTCTTTCGCGCCCTGCGCCCGGGGACCGGTGAAACCGGCTGAAGCCCGCCCGCTACGGGCGACGCCGGCGACGCGCGGCTGACTGGGCCGCCGGCGCGCGGGGCTCGGGCAGGTCGACCAGCCGGCGCAGCCGGCGATAGGGATCGGTCCGGTGCGGAAACGCCATCGCGTCAACGAAGTGTTCCTGGAACCTCGGCTCGGTGGCGGTCTCGATCTTCTCCACCTGGCGGACCACCTGTTCGATTTCGTGCCGCGCCTCGTGGTCGAGCAGGGCGATCCGTGCCCCGGTTCCGGCGGCGTTTCCGGCCGAGAACACGCGGTCGGGCTGGCAGTCCGGGATCATGCCGAGGACCATGGCATGCGTGGTATCGATGTGGCTGCCGAAGGCGCCGGCCAGCACGACACGGTCGACGGTGTCGATTGCGAGCCTGTCCATCAGCAGCCGGGATCCCGCGTACAGTGCCGCCTTGGCAAGCTGGATGGCGCGGACGTCGGCCTGGGTGACACAGATGTCCCCGGCGAGGCGCCACGAGAAGGTCCGCCCGTCCGCGAACACCCGGCCCGTGCGCTCCCGGCAGGTCCCGTCAATGGTGCCGTCCGCCGTCATGAGACCGGAGAGAAAGAGTTCCGCCAGCGCCTCGATGATGCCCGAGCCGCAGATACCGGTGACCCGGGCATCGGTCGGGAACTCCGGCTCGTCCGACCAGGCGTCGACACCGATGATGCGAAACCGCGGCTCGAGCGTCGTCCGGTCGATGCGCACGCGCTCGATGGCGCCGGGGGCCGCGCGCTGACCCGAAGAGATCTGCGCCCCTTCGAATGCCGGGCCGGTCGGGCTCGAACAGGCAAGCAGACGATGCCGGTTGCCCAGCACGATCTCGGCGTTTGTCCCGACATCGATGATGAGCGTCATGTCGTCGCGCCGATACGGCCCTTCGGACAGGATCACGGCTGCGGCATCGGCCCCGACGTGACCGGCGATGCACGCCGGGGCGTAGACGCGGGTGCCCGGGTGAAGGGTGATGTCGAGCTCGGCCGCCCTCGTCTCGATCGCCCGGTCGACCGCGAGCGCAAAGGGCGCAAAACCGAGTTCTGACGGGTCAATGCCCAGCATCAGATGGTGCATGACCGGGTTGCCGACCATGACCACCTCGAGGATCTCGTCGGGTCCTGCTCCGGCCTCGCGCGCCGTTTCCCCGGCCAGTCCGGTCGCGGCCTCGCGCACCACCCGGGTCATGTCGGCAGCACCGCCCGGGTTCATCATCGCCCAGGAGACCCGGCTCATCAGGTCCTCGCCGAACCGGATCTGCGGGTTCATGGCTCCGGACGAGGCCAGGACCTCGCCGGTCGCGAGGTCACACAGGTGGGCCGACATGGTGGTGGAACCGATGTCGAGGGCCAGCCCGAGCACCCGTTCGCGCAGGCCGGGCCACACGGCGACGATGCGGTTGCCACCGCGCAGCGCCACCGTGACCTTCCAGTCACCGTTGCGCAGGGTCTTCTGCAGGGTGCCGAGGACATGCGCATCGCAGGTCATGTCGTCACCGAGACCCGGCCACTGGTCGGCCAGGCTGGTGCACAGGCGGCGCAGGTCGCTCGCCGGCACCTCGAGGTCGGGCCGCGCAACCTCGACATAGTGGAGCCGCGTGACCGGGCGCACCTCGATCTCGCGTGCCTCGGCCCGCTTGCGGATGACCTGGCGATGGACCTGACTTTCCGGCGGAACGTCGATGACAGCGTCGGTCAGAAGTTGCGCGCTGCAGCCAAGCCGGCGGTCCGGTGCCAGGCTCCGGCGCCTGGCGTACCGCGTCTCCGCGGCCCCCGGAGCGGTGAGGGCCCCGGGCCCGGCGGAGACCTGGAACTTGTGGAACTCACCCGGGGTGAAGACCACCTGGCAGCGTCCGCACAGCGCGCGGCCACCACACACCGAGTCGAGATCGACCCCGAGGTGACGGGCGGCCTCGAGCACACTGGTTCCGGCCGGTACCAGTCCGCGCCTGCCGCTCGGGGAAAACACCACGAAGACCTGGTCGGTTCCGCTCCCGTCGAGCGCGCGCGGGTCCGTCATCCGCCGCTCAGGCGGCCCGTCGGCGCCGTCGCGGCCGTGCCCGCGCCCCGATCAGTACCCCTTCCGGCACCGGTTCACGGTACTTCGCGATCCAGCGTCGGCACTCCCTGTCATTGCCCATCATGACGTTGGCACCGAAGACAGCCGTCATTTCCTCCCCGTGCAACGGGTTCATGATGGCAGATGTCATGCCGGCACCGATCGCCATGGACAGGAAGGCGGCGTTGAGCCCGTGCCGGTTCGGCAAGCCGAACGAGATGTTCGAGGCACCGCAGGTGGTGTTGACGCCGAGTTCGTCGCGCAGGCGGCGAATGAGCCGGAACGCGGACGAGCCGGCGAGGTTGATGGCGCCGATCGGCATGATGAGAGGATCAACCACCACGTCGGCCGGAGAGATTCCGTGATCCCGGGCCCGCTCGACGATCTTGCGGGCAACCTCGAAGCGGACATCCGGGTCTTCCGAGATCCCGGTCTCGTCATTGGAGATCGCGACAACGGCAGCCCCGTAGCGGCGGACCAGGGGCAGGACGGACTCCAGCCGTTCCTCTTCGCCGGTGACCGAGTTGACCAGCGGCTTGCCCTCGTAGACCTCAAGTCCGGCCTCCAGCGCGTCGATGACGGAACTGTCGATGGACAACGGCACGTCGGTGACAGACTGGACCAGCCGGACACACTCGGCAAGGATGCGCGGCTCGTCAGCGAGCGGAATCCCGGCATTGACATCCAGCATCAGAGCTCCCGCCTGGACCTGGGCCAGGGCATCGGCCGTAACCCGGCTGTAGTCACCGGTCGCCATCTCCGCGGCCAGCAGCCGACGTCCCGTCGGATTGATCCGTTCGCCGATCACACAGAATGGCTGATCGAAACCGATCACCACCTCCCGGGTTGCGGAGCTGAGGACAGTCAGGGTCATGGTGGAGATCTCCCCGGGACGTGACCTGGTTAGGAAGCGGCAGGCAGGGCCTGCCCGAGAACGGTGAAGCCGTTTTCGCCGTCGGGCCGGAAGGCGCCGGCGCTGACCGCGTTGACCCACTCGGCGGTCTTGGCAAGGCCGCCGAAGGGATAGAAGTGCAGGCCGCGCACGAGCGAGTCGGGATCGGCGGCAACCAGTTCCGCGAGCCGGGCCACGAACCGGTCGGGCTGCTGTTGCGACAGCAGGCGGGTCACCGAACGGGCCTGGCGGGTCAGAAACAGCATCGAGGGGCCGACGCCGGAGACCTGCGCGAACCTGAGCAGGGTCTTCACGGTGGCCGGGCCCGGAACCCCGACGCGGATTGGCAGCCGGTTGCCGTCGGCGCGCAGGCGCCGTTCCCAAGCCGCGACCGTGTCGGCGTCAAAACAGAACTGGGTTTCGATATAGACGTCGAGGCCGGTATCACGGGCCCAGGCGTTCTTCCGGGCGAGTGCCCGGGCGAGCTCCGGCGCCGGTATGTCAGGTGACCCTTCCGGGTGTCCGGCAACCCCGACGGTCCGGATGCCCCGGCGCTCGAGCAGTCCGGTCTCGAGCAGCTCCATCGAACTTGGGAACGGGCCCAGCGGCCGGTCGATTCCGCCGGCGATGACCAGCACCTCGGTCACCGCGGCGTGGGTGACCAGTTCGTCGAGCGCGCGCTCGAGCTGGCTTCGGCCGGTGAGGCTGCGGGCGGCAAGATGCGGAACCGGATTGAACCCCTCTGCCCGCAGGCGCCGGCACACGCTCACGGTCCCGGCGATATCCGAACCGGGCAGGAAGGTGACATTGACGGTGGTGCCGGCTGGAAGGTGGTTGGCAAAGGAGCCGATACGGGCGGCCCCGGCGGGCGTGATCTCCACCGAGTACCTGTCAACCAGGCTGCAGATCTGTCGGCTGTTGAAGGTCATCGCCGCCGCTCCAGCCAGTCCGGATTACCGTTCCCTTTTTCCTCATCTAGGTACTATCCGGGAAAACCAGTTTCGTATTGTCGTCACAAGCAGTTCAGAATACGACACTTCCGACACAGGGCGTGCCCAAGCGGCTCCCGGGGCACGCCCGGCGGTTTGCAGCGTGTCGGGACAAGGGGTAGCGTTCGGGCGCCATGCAGACGAAGAACGGGATGGATGCAGTGGACGCGAAATCCCGGGCGGCGGGCCCGCCGGTGCGGGAGACCCGTTTCGGGGATCGGCGGGTGCTGTGTTTCCCGGACCGTCCGAGCGATGTCCTGGTGATGTTCGCCGAGACGGTCCGCAGCCTGCCCGACCACGAGGCACTGGTCGCCGGGGAGTACCGGATCAGCTACCGGGATCTCAACCGGCAGGTCGAGCAGGCGGCCGGACGATTGCTCGCGGACGGGCTGGGCGTGGAGGACCGGGTGTGCCTGCTGCTCGGCAACCGGCCGGATTTTCTCGTTCTCCTACTGGCGATCCTGCGCATCGGCGCCATCGCCGTTCCGGTGAACCCGCGCGAACAGAGGGACGGGCTCACCTTCATTCTCACCGACTGCCAGGCGGCGGCGCTGGTCAGCGAGGCCGGGCTCGAGGACCGGATCCCGGACCCGGCTGCGGTCCCGTGGGTGCGCCGCTTCTACTGCATCACGGATGCGGGAGGGCTCGAACCGGCCGGCGCGACGCATCGCGCGCCGACTGCACGCCGCTGCGGCGAAGAGGACACCGCAATCCTGCTCTACACCTCGGGCACCACCGGCAGGCCGAAGGGCGCCATGCTGACACATCTGAACCTGGTGCACTCGGTCATGCACTACCAGCAGGTGTTCGGCCTCGGACCGCATGACCGGTCGATGCTGGTGGTTCCCGCGAGCCACGTCACCGGACTGGTGGCCATCCTTCTAGCCATGGTCCGCTGCGGCGGCTGCAGTGTCATGATGCGCGACTTCGAGGTCCACGGGTTCCTCGCGCGTGCCGCGGGCGAGCGGATCACTCACACGGTGATGGTGCCGGCGATGTACAACCTGTGCCTGCTGAGGGCCGATCTTGGCGAGCATGACCTCTCGGCGTGGCGCATCGGGGCCTACGGCGGCGCGCCGATGCCGGAAGCGACCATCGCCGCACTTTCCCGTGCCCTTCCCGGACTGCAGCTTGCGAACGCCTATGGTGCGACCGAGACCACTTCGCCGGCGACCGTGATGCCGCCGGGCCGCACGCGGGAGAGGCCGGACAGCGTGGGCCTGGCGGTCGCCTGCGCCGAACTGAGGATCGTGGACGAGACCGGGGCCGAGGTGGCTGCCGGAGAGGCCGGAGAGGTGCTGATCAAGGGGCCGATGGTGGTTCCCGGCTACTGGAACCGCCCCGAAGAGACCGATGCCAATTTCCGTGACGGCTGGTGGTGTTCCGGCGACATCGGTGCGCTCGACGGCGACGGATTTCTCGCGGTGTTCGATCGCAGGAAGGACATGATCAACCGGGGCGGCTACAAGATCTACAGTGCCGAACTCGAGAATACACTGGCGCATCATACCGCGATCGGTGAAGTCGCCGCCGTCGCCAGGCCCGACCCGGTTCTGGGCGAACGGATCCACTGTTTCGTGGTGCCGGCTGATACGCAGCCGGACCCCGAGGACCTGCGGGACTTCTGCAGGAGCCGTCTTGCCGACTACAAGGTTCCGGACAGCTTCACGTTCCTTGTCGAACCGCTGCCGCGCAACGCCAACGGCAAGGTCATGAAGCTGGTCCTGAAAGAATGGCTCGAACGGAGACAACCGTGACCGACCTGTACGATCTCGCCGGCAGGACCGCGCTGGTGACCGGCGCCTCCCAGGGGCTGGGACAGAGATTTGCCCGCGTCCTTGCCCGCCATGGCGCCGGCGTCGGTCTGGCGGCGCGCCAGACCGACCGCATCGCGGCCCTGCAGGAGGAAGTCCGTGCCGGGGGTGGTCGCGCCCACGCGGTGACCATGGACGTGATGGACCGCTCCAGTATCGAGGCCGGGGTGAGCGAGGTGGAAAGGGTCCTGGGCCCGGTCGACATCCTGGTCAACAATGCCGGCCTCGCGATCAACAGCGCCTTCCTCGACGTGACCGAGCAGGAGTACGACACGGTGCTCGGGACCAACCTGAAGGGCTGTTTCTTCTGCGCCCAGGAAGTGGCCCGGGGCATGGCCGAGCGCGGCGAGGGCTCGATCATCAACATCTCCTCGGTGCTGGGCACCCGGCCGATCGGGACCCTGTCGACCTACTGTGCGTCGAAGGGAGGGCTGAACCAGCTGACAGCGGCCATGGCGCTCGAACTGGCGCGTCACGGAGTCCGGGTCAACGCCATAGCGCCGGGCTACGTCGAGACCCCGATGAACAGCGAGTTCTTCCGTTCGCCCCCCGGCCAGGCCCTGGTCCGCTCGGTGCCGCAGCGCCGGCTTGGACAGGTGTCGGACCTCGACGGCGCACTGCTGCTGCTCGCCTCGGGCGCATCGGGGTTCATGACCGGCACGGTGGTGACGGTCGATGGCGGATTCACCATTCGCTGACGTGATCAGGCCGCGAAGTGGCGCTGCAGCCGGGCGGCGGTTTCCTCCGGCTTTTCCTCGTTGACGTAATGGCCGGCATCGATCGGTCCACCGGTCACCTCGCCGGCGGCGTAGCGCCGCCACACGGACAGCACGTCCCCGAACACGGTTCCGGTGTGGCTTTCGCGGCCCCACAGGACCAGCAGCGGGCAGGCCACGCGCCTGTCCGCCGCGAAGTCCTCGGTGTCAATGGCAAGGTCCGAACTGGCGCAGGCGCGGTAATCCTCGCACGAGCCGCGAATGGTCTTCCACGTGAAGCAGCGGACGTATTCCTCGAATGCCTCGGGTGCGAACGGCGCGAGGCCCTTGCCCGGCTTTGATATTTTCTGCTCGATGAAGTAGCGGGCCGGAACGCCCGCCATCATCCGCTCCGGCATGTCGCGCGGCTGGATCATGAACAGCCAGTGCCAGGACGAGCGTGCCCACTCCGCCGACCCGTGGGTCCAGATGTGGTGGCTGGGCAGGATGTCGATCACCGCTGCCCGCCGGACCCGGTCGGGATGGTCGAGCGTCATCCGGTGGGCGACCCTGGCGCCCCGGTCGTGGCCGGCAACGTCGAACTCCCGGTAGCCGAAATGTGTCATCAGGTCGACGAGGTCCGCTGCCATGGCGCGAAACGAGTAGTTCACGCTCCCGGCACCACCGTCCTCGGGACCGCGCGAGTCGCCGTAGCCCCGCAGGTCGGCCATGATCAGCCGGTGCCGGGACGCGAGCAGCGGTGCGACCTTGTGCCAGGAGACATGGGTGAGCGGATTGCCGTGCAGGAGCAGCAGCGGCGGTCCCGATCCGCAGGTTCTGCCGACCAGGGTCGCGGATCCGTACCCGCGGTCCGGCGTGGTCATCTCGAAGCAGTCGCAGCCTTCAAGTCCGGGGATCATCGACCGTTCCTCCGCCTTACCGCTTGCGCCGCATGCGCTTCGCCAGCTGCCTGGCGGACGTGCTTGTCATGATGAATTCGCCGACCAGTCCGACCTGGTCCTGGTCCTCCACCGGGTAGTGCGTGTCGAACAGCCGCGGCATGCCGGCGACCTGTTCCTCGCCGAACTTGACCTGTGCCATCCGCCACAGCATCACCCGCTCGGCTGCCGCTTCCTCCATCAGCGCCTTGGCATAGCCCTTGCGCTGCCCTTGTTCCCTGCCCTGCCGGTGGTACGGCCGCATCAGTTCGTCGGCGCGCCGGATGTCCTCAAGCGTGGGTTCCGTCTCGCCGAGGCTGCGTGTCATGTTGAACTCGAAACCGTGCTCGCGGCCGAGCAGGTTTCCCCATTCGAGGATCGCGTCCACCGCCCGGGCGTGCTCCGGTTCCGGGAGTTGCGATACACAGCCGGTCGGCAGGTTGAGGCCGATCCGGTCCGGCAGTACGGAAGTCTGAATCGCGATGATGTGGGAGACCACAGAATCCGGGTCGATGTCCCCGGTGCCGAGGCCGCGGATGTCGAGGACGAGCCGCTCAGGGACGCCGTGCCGCGCGGTCGCCGGGGGCCACGGTCTTTCGCCGTCGTAGATCACCAGCTGCACCAGTCTCGGAACCGGTCCGCCTGCATCCGAGAGTGCTTCGTGGCAGGCGGTGAGCCGGTCGTTCGCCCCGGTATCGACCTCCGTGTGGATCTCGACCAGGAACAGGACTGTTCCGTCGGGATCACCGCCCTGCAACCCGACGCTCCAGAACGCCGAATGGGGGTAGGCAGGCCCCGGCATGTCTTCTGCGGCCACCGGGCGCAGGTGTTGCCAGTCAAGTCGTTCGCGCAGGTCGGCTCCGTCGTGGCTCGCGAGGCCCGTGGCATAGCCGTTCACCAGGTGAGTGAAGATGACCGGGTGATCGAACATCGCGCGGTAGGCGTGCCAGACGGGGCTGTCTTGCATTGGCATCACTGTCATCCGGTCAGTGCAGGAGGAGGCGGAACATAAGGCGAACCAGACTTGCGGGTCAACCGTTGAGCCATGGTCGCGCGGATTGTCTCGCGCTGATTCCGGTCAATCCCTGAATGGATCTCAAGACTCGGAACAGAGCCGTTCCATCAGCACCATTGGCCCTGCCATGCTGGCTCGAACCGCGGTTTCCGCCGGTCCTCGTCGGAGTCCTGAGATCGCGACGGAGACGAAGCTGGCAGTTTCATGATTCAGTGGGAGAAAGCTGGAATCCATGATGTCTAGCACCGCTTCAGCTTCAAATATTCCGATGAGATATTATCTATGTTCTGCAGCGTGGCGTGAATTGCAGGAGGCGCCCCGTGGCCTGATCGCCGTGTGCTGGCGCCTTGATTGCGGCCGCTATTGACTGGTGTCCGTCGCCGAGGATGACCTTAACGTCGAGACCAGAGCCTCAGGATAAATGGCCCGGACAACACGAAACCCGTGGTGGGTGTAACGTTCCTTCAGTTCGATAGCGCCCCGGGCCGCGGAGCGCAGCAACATGGCGTGGTGAAACCTGGGTCCGCCCCGCACGACGCAGCGTGAACAGTCTCCGCCGGTGGTCCATGCCTGTCCGTTTGTCGGGGCGCCTTCATAGTCCGGGTGCCAGCAATCTTCGACTCATTCCAGGGCATTTCCGTGCAGCTTGCGCAGCCCGAACCGGTTCAGTGGAAGCGATCCGGCCTCCACCGCATGGCCCCCCAATTCTCCCGATCCACCGACAGGTCGTCATTGTGCGAACCGTCGAAATTCGCTTCATTCGTTGAAATCGTGCTGCGGAACGCGAAGGCCGTCACCGTGCCGGCCCGCGCGGCGTACTCCCTCTCGGACTCCGTCAACAGACGATAGCATCCATGTTTCGCGTCAAGGGGGCGTGGTTGGCGGGTTTGCGATTTATCCACAGTTTTTTCACAAGGTTATCCACAGGGCGGTTGCCCTCGATCGCTTCC
>Ga0209022_1000470_pt1 | contig 50585 bp, 49 predicted proteins | sample PinacodermPK_FD_187300 | JGI IMG/M metagenome (GOLD analysis project Ga0209022, IMG submission 187300) | Host-associated microbial community of the marine sponge Aplysina aerophoba from Gulf of Piran - sponge pinacoderm, lysed by proteinase... | ecosystem: Host-associated > Porifera > Sponge >... | reverse complement strand
CGCCATAGGAGTTGCGCCAGGCGCCGCTCGACCGGCGGCACGCGATCTCGTCCGATCTCCCCAGTCTCATGCCACGGATTGAGGCCGCTGAGCGCATACCTGAATGAGTCGTCATCGATCAGCCGGGCCATCAGTGCCTTTCGTTAGCCGCATCATTAGCATATCTGATTCACTTGCGCTATACACACCTCAGATGTCACACCCACTGTTGTACTTGCCTTAGACGACGCTCAACACTGGCGGGCCGCTCCTCAGAACCGCCCGTCAACGGCCGCGGCGAGGCCGTGATGTTGAGGGTTACACGCTCCACCCGCCCACCGAAGCAGAGGCACACGCCGCGTTCGCCTCCATGAGAGACGCCATCGCTGAGGAACCTTGGTGACCGCCACAAGAGTTATCGCCAGTTGCGCCACCACCTCTGCTACCATCCGCCTATGAGCCGGAAACTCATCGTGCTCGCCAACCGTGGTCGCATTCGCGAGATCGCCGCTGCCTGCAACACTCCAGCTATCGCGCTCATCGGTTCGACTGCCAGAGGTGAGGACACCGCCGACAGCGACTGCGATTTCTTGGCTGACTACACGGAAGACACCAGTTACTTCGACGTGGCCCGCATGACAGTCCAACTCGGTGACCTTCTCGGCTGCGAAGTCGACGTCGTGTCACGCCGCGCTCTGCCGGCGCGGATGGCGCACATCACAGCCGACGCCGTACCACTATGAGCAGGTCCGACAACGATCGGATAGAAGATGTCCTCAGAGCATCCCGCCGCCTCCAAGAAATCGGCAACGCCGGCCGTGAAACCTTCCAACGCGACTGGCCGCTCCAAGATGCTGCCGTGCGCGAACTCGAGATCATCGGCGAAGCGCTCTACAACCTCAGCGACACATTTGCAGGTGAACAGCCGAACTGCCGATCGACTTGGCGCGGGGACTTCGCAACCGAGCCGCCCACCGATACTGGACAATCGACCTCGGCATCATCTGGCGAACAATCGAGAACGACATCACCCCGCTCATAGACGCACTGCGGCAATACTACGAACCGCCGGCCAGCGGGTCGGTCTTCGACGAAGACCACTCCTTTCCTGATGTCGGGCGCTCTCAGGGAACCAGCGGCTAGCTTGGACGCATGGCCGTCAGCGAGTCTCCCCCGGCGAAGAAACCCCGCTGGACATACCAGTGGAAAGAGCTCTTCGAGGAGGTGATCACCAGCGGGCTCTGCACAGGCTGCGCCGGCTGCGTGATCTCCTGCCCGCACGATGTGATCGGCTACGAACACGAACCGGGCGCATACACACCGTTCCACCTCGAAGAGGAACTGGGTCTCGACGACTGCGTCCACGGGCAGAAGGGCTGCACCTCATGCACCCGGGCATGCCCCCGATTCCGCATGTGGGAACCAGAAGCCGACATGCACCTGTTCGGCCGTGAACGCAAACCCGAAGAGGTGTCCGGGGTCTACTCCGACATCCTGTTGACCCGCGCCTCTGACGATTTCGTCTACGAGACCGGCCAGGACGGCGGCCTGGTGTCGGCGATCCTCATCTGGTGCCTCGAGAACGACGTCATCGACGGTGCCCTCACCAGCGGCGTCGAGAACCTGCCCAACGGAGAACCCGGTTGGAAGGCCTTCCCGATGGTCGCCACCAACCGTGAGGAGGTGCTGGCCGGCGCGGGCAGCCGCTACACCTACTCCGCCAACACCATGGCCTTCCCCGAAGCCTCAGAGAAGGGCCTCGAGCGGCTCGCACTCGTCGGCATGAGCTGTCAAACCTCCGTGGCGCCGGTGATGTGGCATCGCAAAGTCGGGAAGGTCTCCAGACCGATCAAGCTCAACATCGGTCTGCTCTGTTCCAAATCGTTCGACGACTCTCTCTTCGACGAGCTGTTCGAGGTCAAGTACGGCCTCGCCAAGGAGAACATCTCCAAGATGAACATCAAGGGCGTGTTTCAGATCTGGACCAAGGACGGCGGCTACCACGAGATCAACCTCAAGGAATGCCACGCCTGGACCCGCGAGGGCTGCCAGTTGTGCCCCGACTTCGCCGCCGAACACGCCGACATCTCCACGGGAGGCATCGGCGAGCTCAGCGACTGGACCCTCACCATCGTCCGCACCGAACTGGGGCGAGCCGTGATCGGCGCGATGGCAGCCGACGGCGTGATCGAAACGAGGCCGGGCGACGACGACCCCGGAGCGGTCGCCTTGATGCACAAATTGGCCCAGAAGAGCCGCGACCGGTGGCCGGACTGGGCTCAACCCGCCGCTAAGGTAACCCTCTCGACCAAACTGGCAGAGTGACCGAGCCAACAGAGTGACCGAGCCAACAGAGTGACCGAGGAAAGGGCATGACAACATGGATATTGAGTTCTGGGTGGACCCAATTTGACCGTGGTGCTGGGTGACGGCCCGTTGGGTCGTCGACGAGATCAAACCTGCCCGTGACCTCAACATCACTTGGCAACCGATCAGCCTCCTGCTCAAGAACCAGCCAGACCCGGAGTCGCCCTTCTACGAACCGACGAAGCGGACCTACCGCCTGTTGCGGGTGATGGAATCGGTGCGTGCCACAGAAGGCGAGGACGCGGTCTTCAACCTCTACTGGGAGTACGGCAGACGGATCCACCACGACGAGGAGTTCGACTTCGATCTGGCCGAAGCGCTCGAAAGCGTCGGTCTCGACGCTTCACACGGTGCCGCCTACGATGCCGAGACCTTCGACGCCGAGATCGCGCAGCGCCACGACGCAGGCCTGGCTCTCTGCGGCGACGATGTGGGAACCCCGATCATCGCCTTCGACAACCGAAACGGCGACAAGCAGGCCTACTTCGGCCCTGTCATCACCCGAGTCCCGCCGACCGAGGATTCGTTGGCCATGTGGGACGCCCTCGTCGCGATGATGAACATCGACGGATTCTGGGAACTGAAACGCACCCGCACGCAACGCCCCGAGTTCGGTGCCCGCCCCTGACCACACGCACGACGCACCAGTGGAACCCGACGCCGACCACACGCACGACGCACCAGTGGAACCCGACGCCGACCACACGGCCTCAATCATTGGGACCCCTGCCGCCTGACCCTGGCTATTGCGGTTCGCAACCCCTGAAGAGCGCGAGTACCGCCGAGTCGATGTCTTGGGGGTCGTTGCGCAGTCGTTGCTCGGCGTCCTTGAAGCCACTGAAGTCGTCGGCGTAGTGCTGCGCGAGCCCGTCGTAGGCGCATTCACAGTAGGTCGCGGCCTCCGCTACGGTCAGGTCGCCACCTTGGTTGGCCGTTTGGCAGGAGCGCATGAAGTTCTCCTCGAGAGTGCCGTCAGCCTCCGCCTCCGCCCAGTTGGCAGGATCGTTGTTGCCAGCGCAGCCCGAAGCGAACAGAACCAAGCAGGCCACCACGACGCTGACCGCGCCCGCCCGTCGAGGCACCCGAGATTTCGTTCCACAAGTCATTGCACCGCGAGGCTAGCGCTTGCTCACCGCTTATCGGTGACGCCGCCCCGACATTCAGCCCTCATGAACCTGCCCTAGGGCACGCGGTACTCAACTAGTGACGATTGACCGGTGATCGCAACAATCCGAAGCTCGCGCTCGCTGCCTTGGGAATCGACCAGGCTGAGGACGTCTTCACCCACCGCGAACGGAACGGGTTGTGTCTGACCACCGTTGACCGCGACATTCGTGGTGTACAGGTATGTTCGCGCAGCCGTATCGAGAATCGGATTGAGTCGACCTTCGATACCAGGAACGTGACCTGTTCCGTCCGCAAGAATCACCGAACCGCCATCGGCGAGTCCTTCAAGCTCCACCTCCAGCGCGCCCTGCGCGGGCACCCAATCGCGCACGAGCCCGGCACTCAGTCGCTCTCCGGCCAGAAATACAGTCATGGGAAGGTCCGTCGTGTACAGCTTCAACCGCGCGACTCCGGCAATGTCACTCCTTGCACGCTGCCACACGTTGTTCGGGAACAGTGCTAGGATGTCAACTCCGGCAACCGGGGTTCCGCCACTGGTAACCCGCACTGATTTGTCCGCATCGAACGCATCCAACAGTTCGTCAAACTGTCCTAGCGGTACTATTTCACGCGCTCCCCACTCCTCGGCAGTCGATCCACCGTAGACAACAGTCTTGGCAGCCACGTTCGGAACCACTTCAGCGACGCGGTCGAGGGAACGCGCGAAGTTCGATGCGATTGTCGCACCAGACTTGGCCTCGATGGCGTTTATCCCTCGCTCGGTCTCATAGAACAGATCACATTCGAGGCCGCGCGAGTCGCGGAAGAACGATAGCCGGGGCTCGCGGCCGCGGTTGTAGCAGTGCTTGGCCGCCTCGGCGACGACGACATTCTCAAATAGTGAACCGCGCAATGGATGGGTCGACACCTGGCCGGGGCTCTCTATCCCGAGAAGGTAGCTCGCCAGGCCGACATCGTAGAAATAGAGCTTCGGGGCCTTGACCAGCCGCTTTCGAATGTTCGCCGCAAAGGGTGGCAACAAGAACGCTACGTAGCTGCGCTCGAGCAGCGTTACCCATTGGCGGATCGCCGTGTGCGACACCCCTACATCACCGCTGAGCGATGCAAGGTTGAGCATCTGCCCGACGCGTCCGGCGCAGAGCGAAACGAACCGCCTGAACGCCGATAAATCACCGACACCTCCCATGCGGCGCACATCACGTTCGACGTACGTCTCAAAATAGTCTCCGAGCGCTTGGCGGGGTTCGAGCCGTTGATCAACAATACGCGGATAGAAACCGTTGAACGCGACATCGGCAAACGTCTCGCTCGCGCCCGCTCGCCTGGATTCTTCAAGCGAGAAAGGTAGGAGGCGCAGCAGCGCGGTACGGCCAGCGAGCGACTGGCCGACTGCGTCTGACAGCTTCAGGTTCTCGCTCCCTGTCAATACGTACAGGCTGTTGCGCCCGTCTTCGTCGGCGATTACCTGCAAGTACGACAACAGCATGGGTACATGCTGGATTTCGTCGATGATCGCTGGAGTGCCGAGTCGCTGAAGAAATCCTCGAGGGTCTTCCTCTGCAAAGGCTCGATCATCGGGGGATTCCAGACTGGTGTACGCCGCATCTCCAAATGTTGAACGACAGAGCGTAGTCTTGCCCGCTTGGCGAGGGCCGGTCACGGTAACGAACGGGTATTGGCGGAACAAATTCGTCAACTGGCCGGTGATCACCCGTTCGATCATCGTCGAAGCATACAAATTGATTGCACAATCTGCAAGTTGAACTTTCAGATTGTGCAGCTACTCGTCCGATGCCTCCAGCTCGCGGGCGCGGCTGAAAATCGCGTCCAGCATCGGTTCGGTCAAACGGCCGGTGAACGTGTTCTGTTGGCTCACATGAAAACTGCACAGCAGGGTCATGCCGTTGCCGAGGGGAACTTCTCGGCCGTGCTCGAACTTGGGACGAGGCCGCAGACCGAAGTGGCGACACACAGCGCCGTGAGCGAACCCTCCCAGGGCCACGATCACCCTCAGCGAGTTGAGCGCAGCGAACTCGGCCTCCAGAAAAGGCTGACAATTGTCGCGCTCGTCTGGAGTCGGTTTGTTGGCGACCGGAGCGCACTTCACGGGCGCGGTGATCCAGGCGCCTTCGAGCGACAACCCGTCGTCACGGCTCGTCGACGACTCCTGTGATGCGTAACCTGCGCGCCAAAGGGCCCGATACAACCAGTCGCCCGAGCGGTCACCGGTGAACATCCGACCGGTGCGATTGGCGCCGTGAGCAGCCGGCGCCAGGCCGAGCACCAAGAGACGAGCTTCGGGGTCGCCGAAACCCGGGACCGGTCTGGCCCAATACTGCTGGTCCCGGTAAGCCGCCCGTTTCTGTTGCCCGACCCGCTCACGCCACTCAACGAGCCGCGGACATGCACGACACTGCACCACGTCTTCCTCAATCTGAACGAGCAGGGCCGCGGCGCGGTTCGCAGTCTCGGCAGCAGCGGAACTCGGATCAAGTGATTGCATCACTCACAGGGTACGTTGTGCAGCAGTCATGGCTGCCGAATCAGATGCCCCCGAACCGACACTGGTGCTGTTCGTGCGCCACGGACAGACGCCCACAACCGGCGCCTCGCTCCCGGGCAGGGCACCGGGTCTGCACCTTGCCGAGGAAGGGATCGCCCAGGCCTGTGCCGCAGCGCAAAGGATAGCCGCTCTCGACTCTGTCGCGGCGGTTTACGCCTCACCATTGGAACGGACCCGAGAGACCGCCAAGCCGATCGCTCAGGCGCTGAAGCTGCGTGTGCGACAGTCCCTCGGGCTGATCGAGTGCGACTTCGGATCCTGGACCGGCCGCAAACTCGATGATCTGCGCAACAAGCCCGAATGGAAGCAGGTGCAGCGCTATCCGAGCGGATTCCGTTTCCCAAAAGGCGAGTCGTTCTCCGAAATGCAGAGCCGCGCGCTCGACACGGTCCAGCGCCTCGTTGCCACCCATCCTGGCGAGACCATCGTGGCTGTCTCCCATGCTGATGTCATCAAGGCAGTCGCGGCGTCGGCGACCGGCACCCACCTCGACCTCTTCCAACGCATCGTGGTGTCTCCCTGCTCGGTGACCGCGATCCTCTACACGCCCGGAGGACCGATCGTTCTGACCGTGAACTCCACCGACGACCTGACGGCACTGGCACCGTCATGAGCCGATCCTTCGACTTTCGAGAACTCGATTTCCTTACGGTCGGAACCCTCGGACCCAAGGGTCAACGCGAGTTCTTTCTGCAGGCCCGCAGCGAGGGTCAGCTGGTTTCGCTGAAGGTGGAGAAGCAGCAGGTAGCGGCCCTCGCGGAGTACCTGGACCGGGTACTGCGCGAGCTGCCCGATGGTGAGATCGGCGATCTCCCCTCAGACCTCGACCTGAGAGAACCGGTTGTCACGGAATGGACGGTCGCCAGCCTCGCCATCGCCTACGCCCAAGAACTCGACCGCCTAGTCGTCGTGGCCGAGTCTTTCGTCGACGACGAAGACGACGAGCCCTTCCAGGCCCGGTTCTTCCTAGAGCGTGCGGACGTGGTCGGACTCGTCAACCGTGCCCGCTCGGTGGTGGCAGCAGGCCGTCCACCATGTCAATATTGCGGCCAACCACTCGAAGCCCGCAACGGCGACTGGTGCCCGTGCCGAAACTGAGGGCGGGATGAGTGGGAACGAATCGCCGTTCCTTGATCGCGAGCCGATCGCCACCGAGCGTGCGTTGGCACTGCTCTGCGAAGGGGAACTGGAACTGGTCGGGCGGATGCCCTATTCCTCCAACGCAACCTTCCTCGTCAATCTCTGCCATGAAGGGCTGCGGGCACAGGCGATCTACAAGCCGCTAAAGGGGGAACGTCCGCTCTGGGACTTCCCCGACGGCCTCTACCGGCGCGAGGTCGCAGCCTTCCTGGTCGCCGACGACCTCGGCTGGGACGTCGTCCCTCCCACCGTCGCACGCGACGACGCGCCATTCGAGACCGGGGCGCTGCAACTGTTCGTTCCCCACCATCACGAGGAGCACTACTTCACACTGCACGAGGCCAGCGACCGCTACGACGAGTCCTTCCGCCAGATCTGTGCGCTCGACCTGGTCATCAACAACACCGATCGGAAATCAGGGCACTGCCTGCTGGGAACCGACAGCCGAATCTGGGCGATCGACCACGGCCTGGCATTTCACCACCAGTTCAAGCTCCGCACGGTGATCTGGGACTTCGCCGGCGAGCCCCTGCCCGAGCAGCTGCAAGACGACCTCCGGGCGTTTCTCGACCGGGGGATTCCCGAGCCCGTCGCGGCCCTCCTCGACCCCCTGGAACAGGACGCGATGCTCACCCGAACCAAGGCACTGGCCCTCAACAGGGCCTTCCCGCACGGCGACAGCAACCGACACCGCTGGCCCTGGCCGCTGGTGTGAGCGCAGCATCGACCCGCGGTTGTCACCGATTATTCAACAGGTGTGGATAAGTCTGTGCATCTTGCACAAAACACAAAAGCCGAGAATGGCGCAAGAACCCAGTCGTTCCGCTCTTTGTCAGCCGCTGAGAGCTTCGATCAGCTTGGGCAGAACCTTGTGGACATCGCCGACGACACCCAGATCAGCAACCGCGAAGATCGGCGCTTCGGAATCCTTGTTGATGGCGATGATGTTCTTCGATCCCTTCATGCCGACAAGGTGCTGAGTCGCTCCTGAAATCCCGCAGGCGATATAGACCGTCGGCTTGACGACCTTGCCGGTCTGACCGACCTGATAGCTGTAGGGAACCCAGCCTGCATCGACGATGGCACGACTGGCACCGGGAGCGGCGCCCACCGCTGCAGCCAAGTCCTCGATCATCGAGTACGCCTCTGCGTCGCCGAGCCCACGACCACCCGAGACGACGATGTTCGCCTCATCGAGCTTGGGGCCGACCGACTCCTCTGCGAAGGTGGCAACGACACGAGCGGCACCGGCCGCACCCACCTCGCCGACAGCAAGGTCCTCCACGTCGGCCTCGGGGCCGCCGACCGGTTCGGCCGCGAACGACTTCGGGCGAACCAGGAAGATCCCCGGGTTGTCCGAAGTGTTCTTGGTCATCACATCGGTCGCGCCGCCGAAGATCGGCTCGCTGCCCAACAGGTCGTCACCGTCCACGACGAGGTCGACGATGTTGGTGATGACCGGCGAGTCGAGCTTCACCGACAGCCTCGCGGCAACGTCGCGACCGTCCTGGGTGGTGCCGAACAGGAAAGCCTGCGGTGCGTCCACATCGCCGCTGCCGATCGCCTCAGCGACCGCAGAGGCAACCGAGACGCCCTGCATGGCCCCGTCGAGGTCACCCGTGCTGTAGACGGTCTCGGCACCGTGGTCACCCAACTCCGCGGCGTGATCGTCGCCGTCTCCAGCCATGAACACCTCGACGGTGTCGGCGATCTCGCGGGCTTTCGCCAGCATCTCCAGGGTGATCGTGGCGACGGCATCGCCGTTGGTCTCACCGAACACCCAGATCTTCTCGATTCCCATGTCGTGTCCTCTCACAGAACCTTGAGCTCATCGAGGAAGGCCACGATCCGCTCGTGGGCATCTCCCTCGTCTTCTATCACTTCGCCCGCCTCACGGGTCGGAGCGTCGGCAACGCTCACAATCTCCTGGGCACCTCCGGCCCAGCCGACAGATCCGGCATCGATCCCGAGATCGCTGATCCCGAGTTCGTCGACCGGTTTCGACTTCGCCGACATGATCCCCTTGAAAGACGGATATCGGGGCTCAACCACACCGGCGGTCACCGACACGACCGCCGGCAGGGGACACTCGACGTCGTCGTAGCCCGCCTCGGTCTGGCGCTGCACCTTGGCCGTGCCGCCCTCGACCGCGACTGCCTTGGCGAACGTGACCGACGGAAGGCCCAACAACTCAGCGACCATCTCCGGCACGGTGCCGGTGTAACCGTCGCTCGACTCGGTCGCAGCCAACACCAAGTCGGGTTCACCGCGGGCGATCGCCGCGGCGAGAACCTTGGCCGTACCGAGCGCATCGGATCCGTGGAGTGCCTCGTCGCTCACCAGCGTGGCGCTGTCGGCGCCCATGGCCAGCGCAGTGCGCAGACCGGCCACCTGACTGTCGGGCGCCATCGAGACCAGGTGTACCGAGCCGTGACCGGCCGTGTCGACGAGCTGCAGGGCCATCTCGACTCCGTAGCTGTCGGACTCGTCGAGAATGAGCTTCTGATCGCGGACGAGGGTCATGCTCTGGGGATCGAGCACGCCCGGATCGGCCGGGTCCGGGATTTGTTTGACGCAGACAACAACTTTCATAGCCCACGAGTCTGCCAGCGAGGTTGGCGAATGCCTATCTGAATTGAGCGGATAGTTTTGATGTTCTTGCGCATCTGCCTCATCGTCAATTCGGTCGCCTCGTCAGTGACCGCCCGCCGTCGAGTGATCATCCACAAGATCCTGTCGGCCGACCACGACGTGAACCTGGCCGAGACCAGCCGTCCGGGACACGCCACGCGCCTCGCCCAGTCAGCCGCCAACGACAACTACGACCTCGTGGTCGTGCTCGGCGGTGACGGCACTGTGAACGAAGCCGCCAACGGTCTCGCCGGCACCGACACCGCGTTGGCGACTCTTCCCGGAGGCTCAACCAACGTCCTCGCCCGGATCCTCGGCCTTCCCGACGATCCCGCGGATGCCTGCCTGGTGCTGCTCGACGCCATCGACCGCGGCTCGATACACCGCATCGGTCTGGGCGCCGTGGAGGGGCGCTACTTCCTGTTTCACTGCGGTGTCGGTTTCGACGCCGCGGTCGTGGAGCAGGTCGAGGCCCGGGGACCGTGGAAACGCTGGGCAGGCCATCCCCTGTTCGTGTGGGCGGCACTCGACACCTGGGTGCGCGGGGTCGACCGCCGCAACCCCCCGCTGCGAGTCATGGGCCCGGCCGGCGACGAACTCGCCAAGGGCTTCATGACCGTGGTCATGAACACCAATCCCTACACCTACTTGGGAAGCCGTCCCATCGACCTGGTTCCGGGGCTCGCCCTCACCGATCCCCTGGCGGTGGTGACACTTGAAGGGCTCCGCTCAACCAGCCTCGGCCCGGTGCTGGCAGGCGCGCTGAGGGGCAAAGACCTGAGCAAACAGCGCAATGTCGACCTCCGCACCGATATACGATCGCTGGTGATCGAGTGCGATCCCGGGGCCCCGTACCAGGTTGACGGCGACTACTTGGGCGCGAGCAGACGCCTGCGGTTCACCTGGACCCCCGAACGGCTCTCACTGTTGATGCCAGAGGTTCGCTGAGTCGTGCCGCTCAGGCGTCGATGACCCTTCTCGCCACATCGGGGACATTGGTGCAGATTCCGTCCACACCCATAGCGATGAGCTGGGCCATCCGCTGCGGGTCATCGACGGTCCAGACGTTCACCAACAGCCCGGCGGCATGGGCCCGATTGACGAAATTGACGTCGACCAGGACGTCCCAGGGGTGGATCGCCTTCATTTCGTGGGCGACGGCCCGGCCGATGGCGCTGGCCGGGTCGGTCATCTGAAACAGCAGCCAGCCGCACGGAATCGACGGGTCGACAGCGCGGATCCGATCGACAGCGTCGATGTTGAACGAAGTGATCAGTGCTCGCTGCGGGCCGAGATATGCCTGCACGAGACCCGCAACCGCGTCGGCGACCAGGTGGTCCTCGTCGTAGTCGGGGTCATTGGGAAGATTCTTGATCTCGATGTTGACGCTGGTGTCGCCACAGGCTTCGAGAGCCTCTGCGAGGTTCGGAATGTAGTCGGGCAGATCTTCACTGGAGAGTTCTGCCAGGATCCGTCCGTCGGTGAGGTGGGCGTCGTGGTGGACCACAACCACACCGTCCGCGGCGCGTCGAGCATCGAGTTCGACCCATTGTGCACCCATGGTCCGCGCCAACCGGAACGCGTCCAGGGTGTTCTCCTGAGCTGCTTTCGACGCTCCTCGGTGTGCGATCACTTGGGTCATCAGCCAGAGTCTCGCGGATTTTCAGCCCGTCCGTGCATAGCGGCTGCGGCTCGTCGGTTCAGAAAAACAGAACAAGTTTCAAAAAACCCTTGCGGGGAAGGAGAACCTGTTCCTATTATTGCCGGATCGCCGGGAGACCAGCGACACGAAGAGGCCCAGAAAATAGCGCACCAGGAGGATAATCGTGGCCCTCACAGCCGACGCTTTCGCATCCGCACTCGACTGGCGAGTTGAGGCGGCATGCCGCGACACAGACCCGGCACTGTTCTTTCCAGTCGGAACGACCGGGCCGGCGGTCGATCAGATCGCATCCGCCAAACAGGTCTGTTTCTCATGCCAATGCCAGGACGAGTGCCTGGATTTCGCCCTCACCACCAACCAGGACACCGGCGTCTGGGGCGGAACCTCCGAAGAAGAACGCCGAGTCATCCGTCGGCGCCTGCGGGTCGCCGCAGCCCTCGCCACAACACACTCCTGAACCCCGCTGAGAACAGTGCAAACCGACCCGGCGCCGGCCTGACGGCCCCGCCGCGCGGGCCACGGCCCCGCGCCATCCACGGTGCTGCACTAACCGAGGGGCAACGCAGGACCGGGGCGCGGAACCCGCACATCGACGGCAGTGCCCGCCGAACCTCCGCGACCGGGGCCGTCGGCTGTGGCGTCTGACCGGGCAAACGTGATCCGTCCACCAAGATCCGACACCACGAAAGTGCGAACGATCGTCAAGCCCAGCCCTGCGTCGCGATCAAGCGAGAATCCCTCAGGAACTCCCGGGCCGTGGTCCTGCACACAGATCGACAACTCCTTGCTGTCTCCGCCGAGTCGAACCCTCACCGGATGTTCAGACCCGGAACCGTGGTCAATTGAGTTCTGCAACAACTCGGTGACCACCACGGCCAGAGGCATCGAAACGTCACCTCCGAGGGCCCCGATGCTGCCGCTCACCTTGATGCGCACCGGGCGCTCCGGTGCACCGAGCCCCTCCTCGACCAGCCGTACAAGCCTGCTCACCACCGCATCGAAATCAACGACGTCGCCTGCATCGGCGGTCAGGGTCTCGTGAACCACGGCGATCGATCCGATCCGGCGGGCCGACTGTTCGACGGCGGCGACCGCCTCCGGTGAGCGGAGACGCCTGGTCTGCAGACGAAGCAGGGACTGGATTGTCTGCAGGTTGTTCTTCACCCGATGGTGAATCTCACGAATCGTGGTGTTCTTGGAGATCAGCAGCCGATCTCGGCTCCGCAACTCAGAGATGTCGCGCAGCAGGCCGACAGCACCCGTCACCCTCCCGTGTTCGATCAGCGGATGACAGCGCACCACGACGCAGGCATCCTCGGCCTCCTCGAATTCATCGACAGTGCTGTGACGAGAGGAGAACGCCCGTCGCACGGCCGACTCGTCGATCCCGAGCTCTCGCAGTCGCCTGCCCTCGAGGTTGCTGAGCACCCGCAGGCGATGCATCGCCGAGACCGCGTTGGGTGAGGCGTACTCGATTCGCCCTTCACGGTCCAGAACCACCACACCGTCACCCACACGCGGCTCACGCAGTTCACCGACCCGTTCCGACTCAGCGAACGGAAAGGCTCCATCGGCGACCATCTGCGCCAACCGCTCCCCCACTGCCCGATACGGGCGTTCTACCGGGCTCCGGTGACGGACGAATGCCGACTCCGCCTCCCTTGTAAGCACGGCCACGACCTCGCCGTCGCCACGCACCGGGATGTACTCGACCGCGATCTGCGCACCCGCGCCCGGCATCCTGATGTCTTCTTCAACCAGTTGATCATGATCGGGGCCGTGAAGGTCGCCTCTGGTGATCAAGCCCTGAAGCCTCCGTTGCTCTGTCATCGCTCGCGCCAGCAGCGGATTGTCGACGACCGAGACGGTCTGGCCTACCGGGTCGCCGTAGTGGACCGTCGCGCCGGTAACCGAACGCGTGTGGCCCAACACGACGAATTCACCCGTATCGGCGATGTCCGGTTCACCCCCGTCGCTCGGTAGCCCATTCTTGGGGACGTAAAGCAACAGATCGCTGAACGACAGGTCGCTGAGCAACGACCATGAACTGACCAGACGCTGAAGATGGGCAATCGCCGCGGAGTCGAGCGAGGTCTTCGCTCGCGCGATCTCCGCGAGGCTGGCCACCGAAGGTACCGGCCTGCCTCAGCCTCAGCCTCAGCCTCAGCCGAAGCCGATCGGGTTGCCCCCTTCGGGGCCCAGTTCGACGAACGCGATCTTCGAGGCCGACACGACCACTTCGCGGCCCTTCTCGTCGGTCAACCACAGCGTTGCAGTCGCACCGCTGATCGCCTCGTCGATCGAGGCCTTGACCGAGGAACGGTCGGTCTCGTCGGGAAGCTGCACAACGATCTCGCGGGCATGGTCACTCACTCCAATGCGGACATCCACTTGTCTGTTCTCCTCAGTCAGCTCAACCGCACTCCACGAAATCAGTGCTGGTCCGGATTATTGCAGGACCGCCGGCGTGGCGGGCGGACCGTTCAGTTGATTATCAGTTCCGGGTGCGAGCGTTTCGACGGCTTGTGGGTCTCAATCCAACGGGCCATCTCCGCAAACACAGCCGATGCCTCACTCCGTGGGTCAACGGCCATGATCGGCTCACCGGTGTCGGAACCCTCTCGCAGGGCGATCGTCATCGGGATCTGACCAATGAGATCGACCTCGAGGCGCTCCGCCAGCTCAGCTCCGCCGCCGCCGCCGAACAGGTAGTACCGCTTGGCGTCGTCGCCGGTGAACCACGACATGTTCTCTATCACGGCTTTCACCTTTATCTTTACTTGGTCGAACATGAACGCCGAACGCTGAGCAACCCGCTGCGCCGCCGGGTTGGGGGTGGTGACGACGTAGGCCTCCGCCCGGGGCAGGAACTGCGCCAGCGACAACGAGATGTCGCCGGTTCCGGGGGGCAGATCGACGAGCAGGAAATCGGGGTCGTCCCAGAACACGTCTGTCAGGAACTGCTCGAGCGCCTTGTGCAGCATCGGGCCCCGCCAGATGACGGGCTGGTCCTCCCGGGCGAAGAAGCCCATCGAGACACAGCGCACCCCGTGAGTCTCGGGGGGGATGATCATGTCGTCGATCACCGTCGGCGCCTGCGCGACGCCGAGCATCCGCGGGATCGAGAAACCCCAGACGTCTGCATCGACAACGGCCACGCTGTGACCCCGCTGCGCCAGCGCGATGCCCAGGTTGGCGGTGACCGACGACTTTCCCACTCCGCCCTTGCCCGAGGCGATCAGCAGCGTGCGGGTCTTGTTGCCCGGCTGAGCGAAGGGAATGGCACGCCCGGTTGCGTGGCCGTGGGCCGGCTGTGACCCAGCTGTCGCCGCGGGATCGCCGTGGAGCATCCCGCGGACCTCCGCCCGCTGCTCATCGGTCATCACGCCGAAGTCGATGGTCACCACGTTGACCCCGTCGAGGGCGGTGACAGCTCCGGAGACCCGATGTTGGATCTCGTTGCGCAGCGGGCAACCGGCGATCGTGAGGTCAATGCCGACCTCGACATGGCCGCCGTCGATGGTTGTGGAGCGGACCATCCCCAGATCAACGATGCTGCGATGAAGCTCCGGATCCTCGACCGGACGCAGAGCCTCGATCACTTCGGCTTCGGTGACGGTCATATCTGCGTAGAATAGCGCCGTGGATGCCCAGCACCTCAGCCCCACAGAGTTCGCTTCGACGGTCTCTGCCATAACCGCGGCTTTTGGTGACGTCACCCGCCGCGACATCTACCTGCACGTCCATCAGAAGCCCGACGGTGTAACCGCCAGCGAGGTGGCCGAGGAGTTCGACCTGCACGCCAACGTTGCGCGCCACCATCTCGACAAGCTCACCGCCGGGGGCCACCTCGGCGTCGAGGTCGCCAAACCGGGCGGTGGGGTCGGGCGCCCATCCAAGCACTACCGGCCGGCGCACACCGAGGTGCGCCTGGAAGTGAACGTGCGCCATGACGATGTGCTGGTGTCGCTGCTGGGGCGGGCGTTGGCGATGCTGCCCGCCCATGCTGCCGAGGAAATGGCCGAGGAGGTGGGGGTCGAGTACGGCAAGGCGATGGCCGCGGCAATCGATCCCGGCGAGACGCACCGCAGCTATCAGGGCGCCCTGCATGCCGTGGCCGATGCGCTGTCAGCCCACGGATTCGCAGCCAGAGCCGAGCGCGCCGACGGCGACGAGTACCAGATCGTCGCCCAGAACTGCCCCTTCGGCGACGCGGTCGTGGAACATCCGGTCATCTGCGCCGTTGACCGCGGCATGGTCCAGGGAATGCTCGGCCATCTGTACGGCCCCGCCGACGCCTCCACCGCCTCCTCCAAACCCCAGGGCGACGACATCTGCGTCACCCACGTAACCCTCTAGGAGCAGCTGGTAGGCAACGGCTGTGTCTACCGGCGCGAAGTGGCGGTTTTTCTGGGGTCGGTCGGTGGGGTTGGCGCTGGTCAGTAGCGGTAGTGGTCGGGTTTGTAGGGGCCGCCGACGGGCACTCCCAGATAGTCGGCCTGAGATTGGCTCATCGTCGTCAGCTTCACGCCGAGGGCGTCGAGATGGAGCCGAGCGACCTCCTCATCGAGGGTCCGGGGCAACACATGCACACCCATCTCGATCGAGTCGGCGTTGGCGTGCAGTTCCAACTGCGCCAGCACCTGATTGGTGAACGAGCAGCTCATCACGAAACTCGGATGGCCGGTGGCATTGCCCAGGTTTAAGAGCCGCCCCTCGCTCAGCACGATGACCGAGTGGCCGTCCGGGAACACGTACTCGTCTACCTGGGGCTTGATGTTTACCCGGCGCACGTCGGAGAGCCGGTTGAGTCCCGCTATGTCTATCTCGTTGTCGAAATGGCCTATGTTGCCGACGATGGCCTGATGCTTCATCCTCGCCATGTGGCCTGCCAGGATGATGTCCTTGTTGCCTGTGGCCGAGATGAAGATGTCGGCTCTGTCGACGACTGCCTCCAGCGTGTTGACCTCGTAGCCCGACATGGCGGCCTGCAGAGCGCAGATCGGATCGACCTCGGTGACGATCACCCGCGCTCCCTGGCCCGCCAGCGATTCTGCACAGCCCTTGCCCACGTCACCGAAACCGCAGACGACCGCCACCTTGCCGCCGATCATCACATCGGTGCCGCGGTTGATGCCGTCTACCAGGCTGTGGCGGACACCGTAGAGGTTGTCGAACTTTGACTTGGTCACCGAATCGTTGACGTTGATCGCCGGGAAGAGCAGTTCGCCCCTCTCCAACATCTGGTAGAGACGGTTGACGCCGGTGGTCGTCTCCTCAGAGACGCCGCGGACAGCCGGCGCGATCCGGCTGAAGAACCGCGGGTCGCGTGCGGCGATGTCGCGCAGACGGTCGAGGAACACCGACCATTCCTCGGGGTCGTCCTCGAGTGGCTCCGGAATCGCTCCGGCGTTCTCGAACTCCAGACCCTTGTGGACCAGCATGGTGGCATCGCCGCCATCGTCGAGGATCAAGTTGGGGCCAGCGCCGTCGGGCCACACGAACAGCTGCTCGGTGGCCCACCAGTACTCTTCGAGGGTCTCGCCCTTCCAGGCGAAGACGGGAACGCCGCGACAGTCGTCTGGGGTGCCGTCAGGCCCCACCACAACCGCCGCAGCGGCATGGTCCTGGGTAGAGAAGATGTTGCAGCTCACCCAGCGCACGTCGGCGCCGAGGGCGGTGAGGGTCTCAATGAGCACCGCCGTCTGCACCGTCATGTGCAGCGAACCGGCGATCCGCGCCCCCGCCAGAGGGGCATCGCCCGCGTGCTTCCCTCGCAACGCCATCAGGCCCGGCATCTCATGTTCCGCCAAGCGGATCTCTTTGCGGCCGAACTCTGCTGAGTCCAGATCCGCGACCTTGTAGTCAGGGGTAAGGGTCACCGCACACACTCCTCAAGAAAGCAACAGGCATCAGCGGGCGGGGGTCGACTGACACCATCTCTGCACAGCCCGCCCGCCAAGCGTAGCGGCCCTAGGGCCGACCGGTGCCGTGGCTGCCAGCGCCGAGGCCTACCGGTGCTGTGGCCCGGAGTCGGTTCTGGGACCAACCCCGGCGCGGAACACGGTTGCGGTGCCGTCGAGATGGGCGGGGCCGTCGGAGGCCGCCATCCAGGCGGCCGCGCCCCGCCCGAGGGGGTGAGAGCCGGCTCGGCTCTCAAGACGGGCATGACCCGAAGTACACAGCAGGATCGCCGGGCCCGGCTCGACCTCGGCAGCGCTGTTCAGATCGATCCTCTGCAACGAGAACTCTTCGACCGGGCTGCGGTAGCTGACCACCCCGTCGACGGCTGACGGCCGCTGAACGTCGACTGTCATCGGGTCGGTCTCGACGATGTCGAGCAGCGTCGCCACGTCCACGTGCTTGCTCGTCAGCCCGGCGCGTACGACATTGTCGGAGTTGGCCATCAGCTCCACGCCCGTGCCACGCAGATAGCAGTGCAGGTTGCCCGGTCCGAAGAAGATCGCCTCGCCCGGCCGCAGCCTCACCAGATTCAACAGCAGGGCGATCAGCACGGCGGGGTCTCTGCGGTAGCGCCGGCCGAGATCGCTCACCACCTGCCGTTCCGCTGCGAACGGCGACGCGGACCGCGACGGCGACTGTGCAGCGCACGCAGCCGTCACCGACCCCACCAGATCCGCGGTCGCCTGCCGATCCAGCCGCAGCAACCACTCCAGAAGCCCGGCGATACCGGCGGGCGTAGGCACCGCGGCGATCCTGGCCCTGATCGGATCAAGAGCATCAGTTGGGATCGTCCCAAGCAGTTCAAGCGTCTCGGACGGTTCACGGAATCCGCACAGCGCGCTGAACTCGCTGAGCGCGCAGATCAACTCCGGCTTGTGGCGCCGGTCACGGAAACAGCGGCGGGCGCCGTGCCGGTCGATTCCCAGGGCCTCCTCGCGTTCGTATCCATTTCGCGCCTGCTCGGCCGACGGATGCGTCTGCAACGAGAGCGGGGCGTCGGCGGCCAACACCTTCAACAGGAAGGGAAGCGAACCGAAACGGTCTGCCACCGAGGCGCCCAGCGCCGCACGCCGGTCGGCATCGATATGTTCGTCAAGGCGGACACCCGACCCGCGCAGCTCCGCCGGCCCTGCCCAATGCGCTCCGAACCACACCTCCGCAACGGGCTCGCCCGTCGCACTGAGGTCCAGCAGCTCAGGGATCGCGGTCGGCGAGCCCCAGTCGTAGTTCTTCAGCACCCCATCGATCAGCACCATGACCGGATCCCCAACTCGTCAGCCGGCTCAGTCATCAACCCGCGTCAGGCAGTCCGGCAGAAGGCATGGCGGCGCTCAGATCCGGCAAGCCTGCGCGACTCCGTCGGCCTCGGCCACCACGGCGGCCCCAACCCGGCATGGCACCACCCAAACCCGGCAAGCCCGCGCGACTCGGTCCGTATCGGCCACAGCGGCGGCCCGACCAAGGCATGGCGGCGCTCAGATCCGGCAAGTCTGCGCGACTCCGTCGGTCTCGGCTTTGGCGAGCAGGCGGGAGTGCTCCTGTGAATCCACATCGCTTGCCTCGTCGGGAAGCATCACCGGAATGTCACCCTCATGAATTCGATAGAGCTTCTGGAGGCGCGGGTTGTACAGCACGGATTCGTCGGCGAAATACAGCAGCGGGCCGCGGTCGATGGGGCATACCAGAATCTCAAGGAGGCGGATGTCGAGGGTCATGCGTCCCAGTCAACCAGAAACTCACCGCACACAGACAACGGTCAGGCGAACAGGGCGAGGACTTCATTGACACGAACGTCGACCTCGGCTTGAGTGCCCGCTTCGAGGTTGAGACGAAGCAGCGGCTCGGTGTTCGAGGGACGGAGGTTGAACCACCAGTCACCGAGGTCGACGGTCAGCCCGTCCATACGATCCACCGAGGCGCCGGCGAAGGCACGGGCCACCCGGTCGATCACCGCGGCGGTGTCGCTGACCCTGGTGTTGATCTCGCCCGATGCCGCATAGCGGTCGAGCGACGACACGAGATCCGAGAGGCCCGCAGGATGGCGCCCCAAGGCCTCGAGCACCACGAGCGCGGCGATCAGCCCACTGTCGGCGCCGAAGTTGTCACGGAAGTAGTAGTGCCCCGAATGCTCACCGCCGAACGCGGCCCCCGTCTCGAGCATCACCTGTTTGATGAACGAATGGCCGACCCGCGTTCGAACGGGTGTTCCACCGCCCTCGACAATGACCTCGGGCACGGTCTTGGAGCAGATCAGGTTGTGGACGATGGTCGCGCCCGGCTGACGCTCCAGGATGGAGCGGGCGACCAGCGCGGTGGTCAACGACCCGGACACGGCCCTGGCGTTCTCATCGACGAGGAACACCCGGTCTGCGTCGCCGTCGAAGGCCAGACCGATGTCGGCGCGGTCGTGCAGAACCCTGGACATCAAGTCTCTGCAGTTCTCGGGCTGGATCGGGTCGGCCGGATGGTTCGGGAACGTGCCGTCGAGCTCGGGATACATGTGGTCGAGTTCAAAGGGCAGCCCGGCGAACACTGCGGGCACCACCAGACCGCCCATTCCGTTGGCCGTGTCGGCCACCACCCGCAGCGGTTTCAGGGCATCGAGGTCGACGAAGGAGTGTGCATGCGAGACGTATCCGGCAAGCAGGTCGTGCTGCGTGAGTCGCCCTCGCGCCGCGGCAGGATCGGGGCCCGCAATCGCCATCTGCTTGATCTCGGACAGTCCCGAGTCAGAGCCGATGGGCGCTGCCCGGGCGAGGCACATCTTGATTCCGTTGTAGCCCGCCGGGTTGTGCGAAGCGGTCAAGACGGCCCCCGGGGCTCCCAGGTGGCCCGAGCCGTAGTACAGCATGTCGGTGGCGCACAGACCCACATCGACCACGTCGACCCCGTGGTCCATCGCCCCCTGCGCGAAGGCGTCCGCCAGCTCCTCGCCGTCAGGGCGCATGTCGCGCCCCACGAGAACCGACGTTTCCCCCAGGTTCCGGACGAATCGGGCGAACGCCCCGCCGATGGCTCGGGATCCGTCGGTGTCGAACTGGTCCGGGACGGTGCCGCGAACATCGTAAGCCTTGAAGATCGTGTCGAAGTCTGTGCCCACACCACGAAACCTAAACCGCGGACCGCCGCCTTGCCCATTCAACCGAGGGCTCACACCGCCAGACTGCCCGGGATGCCAGACTGCTGGGGCTGCCGGACTGCCGGGAGTCAGTACTTCTCAGGCACGAAAGTCTGATCCGAGATCGGCGGCCTCACATAGCCCACAGCCGACTGTCTGTCGGGCAACTCAACTTCCTCCCACGGGACCGGCTCGTAGGGGATCTGCGACAGGAGATGAGAAATACAGTTCAGCCTGGCCCTCTTCTTGGAGTCGGCATTGACCACATACCAGGGGGCCTGCTTGATGTCGGTGTGGGCGAACAGCGTGTCCTTGGCCTTCGAGAAGTCCACCCAACGCTCCCGGCTCTGCAGATCAACCGGTGACAGCTTCCAGCGCCTCAACGGATCGGAGATGCGACTCTGGAAGCGGGCCTCCTGCTCGGCGTCGCTCACCGAGAACCAGTACTTGATCAAGATGATCCCCGAGCGGACCAGCATCCGCTCGAACTCGGGGCAGGACCGCAGAAACTCGCGGTACTCCTCGTCGGTACAGAAACCCATCACGGGCTCGACCAAGCCGCGGTTGTACCAGCTGCGGTCGAACAGCACCATCTCCCCCGCCGCCGGCAACGCAGCCACGTAACGCTGGAACCACCACTGGGACTTCTCTCGGTCACTCGGCGTGCCGAGCGCCACGACCCGCACGACCCGGGGGTTGAGCCGCTCAGTTATCCGCTTGATCGCTCCACCCTTGCCAGCGGCGTCACGCCCCTCAAAGACGACGACCACCTTGAGGCCCTTGTGGCGGATCCACCGCTGCAACAGCACCAGTTCCTCCTGCAGGAGGGTCAGTGCGCGGTTGTAGACCTTCGTCTTGATCTTCTTCGGTATCGCGGGCGCGGGCTCAAGAGACTGCATCTCTATGGGAGTCCGCTGATCGTCCATGGCAGCCGAGACTAGCCGGGCAAGGGACTGCGGTGCGGCGCGATCACAGCAGATTCCGCGCCGCCGTCGACGACGACCGTGTCCGGGGAACTCACCGGCCTGAACTGAACGGTCAGGTAGGTGCCGACTCTTCGAGCGCCGCTGACGCGGGGGTGTCGGGCTCGGTTCCGTCGAGGCTCGTCTCGTCGGGTGGGTCCGGCGACAACAGACCCCCCGTGCCGAAGAGCTCTTCAAGGACCGACGGATCGTCAAACAATCCCTGGGCGAACATCTCGTCCAACAACTCGTTCAACAACCCGGCTAACTCGGGGTTGAGTTCATCCATGGAGCCGTCGTCTTGAGCAAACAACTCGTTCAACAACCCGGCCAACCCCGGGCCGAGATCATCCATCGACCCGTCACCCTCACCAAACAACTCCTCCAACACCCCGGCCAACCCCGGGCCGAGATCATCCATCGACCCGTCACCCTCACCAAACAACTCGTTCAACAACCCGGCCAACCCCGGGCCGAGATCATCCATCGACCCGTCACCCTCGCCAAGCGGCAGCAGGTACCGCAGTATCGCGCCGAGCTCGAGCCCGGGCCCGTCCGCATCGAGACCGCCCGTGCCACCCCAGCCGCCTGGGACCACCACGACCACCGGCCCCAGGCCGAGAGCGAATGGCATCCGGAGGGCACCGCGCAGTGCTGGGGACTCCCAATCCTCAAAGTGGTCGCCACCGTTATAGCGCCCGTCGCCGCGGTCCCAGAACTCTCCCCAAAGCCCGCCGTGCCCGAAGAGACCTCGCCTTTGACCGCGCCGGTACCTGTCGAAAGGTCCGTCGAAATCTGAGGGGTCCAGATACTCGAGCCATCCGTCATCTGAGTCCCGCCGCTCGCGATACTCGTCGTCATCTGAGCCTTGCCGTTGGCGATACTCGTCGTAGACATATTCGTCGTCGTCGGACTCATCGGTGATGGCTGAGACTGCCCACACCGCGGCAACGACGATCACCGCGACCAACAACGCAGCGAGCACTCCGATCCCGGCCAGCTTGGCGGCTCGCCTGGGAGCGAGGGGCACCTCGGGTTCAACAGGCACCTCGGGTTCAACAGGCACTTCGGGTTCAACAGGCGCCTCAGCAGGGGGGTTGCCCGAGCCCCCCGAAGGTGCATCGCCTGCAACGTCCCCAATGTCAGTGCCCTGACCGTCAGCGGCCTCCGTATCAGGGGCCTCCGTATCAGTGGCCTCCGTATCAGCGGCCTCGGTATCAGGGGCCTCCGTATCAGCGGCCTCGGCACCGTCAGCTTGCGACGCTTGAGCGGCCTCCTCAGGATTCTCGTTGTCTGCCATGCGAGCAGTGTACCGGAACCTGATACCCAGAACCCGTAGCGCGAATCCAGACACAACAAGAATCCGTACACGACAGGCCCGCCGCCCGCAGCGTTCGCGGATCGAACATCGTGGACCCGCAGAGGCATGACCCCAACCGCCTTCGCGCCGTGCCTACTAGCCGCCCGGGCCGCGCCCCCGGTGGACGGCATCGCGCACCACTCCAAGCTGCCCGAACACACCCACGCCCCACGCACCAGCCCAACCCCCTCAAACACACCCACGCCCCGCACCCAACGTCAGCCACGGCCCCTCGGCTGCACTACGTAGCAGTCCAGGCTGCTCGCATACACCCCGCTGCGGCTGAGGCGCCTGATCATCGTGACGTCGCGGGCGACCCGCAGGCCGTCCTTGAATGCCCTAACAGTCGAGGATTCGCTGTTGACGACGCGCACCGGAACCTCAGCTACCGCGTATCCGCAGCGTTCCGCTAGGTGGAGCAGTTCGACATCGAAAGCGAAACCATCGATACGTCCCGCGGCCATCAGAGCCTTGGCCACATCGGCGCGAAACGCCTTGCAGCCGCACTGGGTGTCCCGGTAGCGGCCCGCCAGCACGGTTCGGGCGAAGAGGTTCACCGCGCGGCTCCCCAACCGGCGCAGACCCGACACGCTGCGGTCGGCCACCGACAGTTCCGCGTACCGATTGCCGATCACCACCTCGCAGCCGGCCTCCACCACGGCGAGCAGTCCCAACAACTGGTCCGGCGAGTAGGCCAGGTCCGCGTCGGTGAACGCCACCGTCCGTCCGCGGCTCGCCAGCACGCCGGCGCGGACCGCGGCGCCCTTCCCCTGGTTGGCAGGCAGTTCGATCACCAGGTCGGCACCCGCCTCGGTTGCCCGCCGGGCAGTGTCGTCAGGCGATCCGTCATCGACGACCACGATCTCCAAGTCGCCGCCGACGTGCAGAGAATCCAGCTCGGAGCGGATCTCGGCGACCGTCGACGCGATCCGCTCCGCTTCGCAGTACGCCGGAACCACCACCGACAGACGCAACTCACCGATCGGATCGCCCAAACCGGCCGATCCCCGCGCCGAACTAGTTGCTGCCGAATAAGCGGGAACCGGAACCGAGCCAACGGGGACCGGATCAGGGAGATAGTCAACATCGGCTGCATCCTCGGGTGTTGCGGGGCGCGATGGCGTTGCCGCGCGCGGCGCCGCTAGGTCCCAGAACGCAGGCGGGCCATCATCGCCGCGATCCCATCTCCGACGGGCTGCCGCGACGGCCAGCACGAGTCCGAGCAGGGTCGCCGACAGACCGATCCACTGGACCGCTGAGCGGGTATAGCTCAGACTCACCGAGGTCTCGGTCGGCACGACCACCATCAGATTGGGCGCCACCCGGAACGGCCCGTCCGCTCCCGAAACCTCCCAGTTGGGAAAATAGCTGGCCCGCACCAGCACCGGGAATCCGATCCGGTCCACGCTGAAGCTGATCGAGTCGTTGTCGACAGCGAGGTCGAAGACTTCCGCGGTCTCGGTGGGTACTCGCTCGAGCCAGTCCGGCAGCAAATCGGCCAACGCGCGCATCTCCGACACCCGTTCGCCGCTCTCTACCGAGGCAGCAAAGTCGGCATCCTGTCGGGCCAGGTCGTCAAGGGACATGCGCGGCCATCCGGCGGGCCCGTCCGCCGCGATCAGCGGGATCTCCTCGGCACTCTCCCAGGCGGCGACGGTGGGCACCAACCAATGCTCCCCGCCCGCTGACAACCCCTCAATCACCACGGGCAACTGCTCCAGACCCACCGCAATCTGTTGATCCTTCACCAGAAAGACCACCCACGGCCCGCTCGCCGCTATCTCCTCGAACGCTTCGAGTTCGCGCGCCTGAGCAATCGCCGACTCGGACACCGCCAGGTAGTAGCGAACGCCGAGGGTCTCGAGCCCCCCGACGCCCTTGCCGACGTCGAGTCTCGAATACGGAAGGTCGCGCTGGGCGCGAGAGGGACTCTCCGACAGTTCCGACTGCAACAGGAAGTGGTAGGGGGTCGTCGCCGACGCCTCGAAATAGAGTCCCTCCATCGAGCCGATACAGCCGTCGGTCCAGTGGGGCAGCAGCATCGGCGCCATGGTCGTGCCGTAAGTCCCGAGACGCTCACTGTCGAACTCCCAAAGCGACCGCCCGCAACCGAACTCCTCCCCGACCTCGGCCATGGTCGACACCAACTCGTTGTACTCCACAGTGCCCGACTTCTGCTCGTACCCCGTGAAGTTGTATCTCAGCCACCCGGGACCCTGGTTGAACTCAGCGGTCGCAAGACCGTTCCAGCCGCGGATCGACTCGATCCCGAAGATGCTCGAGAAGCCGTAGAGGGTGGCGGCTCCACCGGCCGCGTCGGTCCTCTGGAAGGTCGTGGCGAACGGAACGGAGCGGAGCGGAAAGGCCAAGGCGGTCAGAATCACCAGAGTCAACAGGCCCGCAGGAACCGCCGCCCAGACCGCAGGGGGGCGTGCGCCCGAGCCGCCGGAATCCAGAGGCGCCGGCCGAAGCATCCAGATCGCGCCGCGGCCGACCTCGGCCACAGCGATACCAGACAGCAGGTAGACCGACAGGTAGTAGAACGGCAGGATCCGCACGTTCCAGAGTCGGCTCTCGGGGAGCAGCACGAAAGCAGCCGCGAAGACCGCCGCAACGATCCCCAGGGCGATACCGATCCGGACCCGGCGAAGCACGCAGACCAACACGCCGACGACCGCGAGGACCACGAACACCTGCAGCGGCAGGTCGTTGGCCAAAAAGCTCTGGTTGCCGAGATCATCTCCCCGATGCCACAGCGCCGCAGCGTAACGACGCTCCTTTCCCCAGCCCATGTCGTTGAGGTAGGCGACGTTCCAGGCGAACGGCAGCACCCAGAACGCGGCCAGCAGCGCGGCGACCGGACCGACGACACCGACCCAGAAGACCTCGCGTCGCCCGAACCGAACGACCAGCAGAGCGAACAGCGCCACGAGCGCGAAGAATGCCGCGAACAGATGCAGCAGGCCGATCAGGGCCAGCAACACCGCGGCCGCGACCCGGTCTGAGCCGCTCGCCAGCCCCCGGGCTGCGAAACCGATGAACAGCATGGCAACCGACAATCCCAGGCTGTAGGCGAACTCCCCGGCCATCGTCGACATCAGGTTCCCGCCGTAGATGTTGAACGAACGGTCGAAGATGAACGGCAGGGTCATCAACGCCATCAGCGCGGGCCCGGGAAATGCCAGACCGCTCAGCCGGCCGGCGACGAATGCCGACAACGGCAAGGCGACGATCCCCGCGATCACCACCAGTTTCATGGCGACCCCGTAGGGAGTCGGGACTGTCAGGACTGTCGCTGCCACCGCCGCAGCGGTGAGTGCGCCCCGCCACTGCCTCGCCGGAGCCGCGCTGGACCATACGAGCACGCCCACCGCTGCCGGCGCCAACACCGCGGCGATCGCCAGGTCGACGGAAGTGTCGTTGAACGTGAAGGGTTCCAGAGGCGACCAGCCCAACCAGTCCGTGATGAAGACGCGGCCGTCGGCTGCCGCCCCGAACAGCGCACTGCCGGCACCGAAACCGGCAGCGACGATCAACCTTGAGCTCCGCTCGGCACCGAACCGGCCCGCAACGACGAACGCCGCGACCGCGACCCCGAACGCCGAGAGCAGATCTAACGGCAGGTCCAGCCCGACGTTGACCATCACGATCAGCAACGAGGGAACGACCATGTAGAACGTGAAGGCCGGGAAGCCCGCATACCAGTCGGGCGACCAGCCGGTCAGCCGGAGGTCCGGCAGCAACTCGTCACGCAGATAGGCCGGTGACCAGACATGGGCACCCAAGTCTCCACCGGTCGGGGTGGTGTCGGTGAACCACAACCAGGGCGACAGGTTCCAAACGACGAACAGAGTGACGCCGGCCACGACCACCGCGGTGAACACTGCCTGCATGTCGAGGGACCGATCGGCGATAAACCGCCGCAGGCCCGGGCGCCGGATCAGCGCAGGTCCGGCCTCAGAGCGCCGCGCGGGCGGGGTGGCACTGTCGGGGGACGGACTCATGGCGCTTCATTGTGCCATCTCCTTCGCACCGCCGTGCCCTCCCCGAGCCGCCTGGGCCGAGGGAACCCGGGATTTGCTTCGCTCGGTTCCTAGAGAAGCTGAGCAAGCAGGACGACCACGCTGGTGGCGTTGAATCCGACATGGATCCAAATCGGGGTGCCGAGACGGCCGGTCATCTGAAACGCAGTCGCGGCGACGATGCCGACCGCCAACAGACCTGGAAACTGGAGGAGCTGGAAGTGCGACGCCGCAAACAACGTCGAGGACCCCAACACCGCCAATACGGTGCCTGCCCGGCCAAGACCAGCCAGCAGCTCGGCCAGACCCCGATGCAGCAGGCCCCGATACAAGAACTCCTCGGCAATCGGCGCTCCCACCACGGTGAGCACGACCAGCGCCAGGATTCCCAGAGACGAATCAGCCGAAGCAACGAGATTCCGTGCCGGGGCCTCCAGCGACTCGCTGTCGATGAAACGACTCATCGGCAGATAGACCAGCGGCACAAGCACAACCTGGGTGGCGATCCCCACAGCGAGACCCGCGCCGACGTCGCGCCCGGTCATCGCCCAGCCGAGGTCCCGCCGCAGCTTGAGCGTGGGGCGCCGGGCCAACAGGAACGGAACACCCACCAGACACAGCCACAACGGCACCGTCAGCAACACTCGAGCCACCAGCGGAACACGGTTGTGATCGAGGGGAACCCCGGCCGCCAACTGTCCGGCCACGCGGCCGAAATCGTCACCGAGCCCCGAGGGAACGTTGAAGGACCAGCCCGCTGCACTGACCACGGAGGCGCCGATCAGTGCCGACACCACGATCCCTGCGGCAATCGCCACAAGAGCCAGCACCACCCGGCGACCAGGCGTCGGTGAGCGCTCTGACACCGCCGGTCCTAGCCGGCCCGACGAAGGTGGCTCGACCCGTCGCCGAGCACGCCGGCACCCATCTGCGATTCGAGCACCGACCGCCCGCCGACGCGTCGGTCGCTCAACTCCCAGCCGCGCGGGGGCCGCGTCCGGTCGGCGTGGGCCGTGCAGAGATCGTGGTTGGCGGGTGAGTCATCGACGTGCAGATCGTCGATCCACACCATCTGCTGCGCGTAGCGGAACGACAGGGTCGCGGCGGCGAGTTGATGGCAGCCCGGTCGGGCGCAGCGACGGTTCACGATGGGCACCGTACCGTCTCGGCGCGGTCAAGACGGGGATATCCCGCAGCGGGGATACGCTCTAGCCATGGCGTCCAGCCCCCCTCCACCTCCCCCACCACTTCCACCGCCGCCCCCGCCGCCGCAAGCGGGCGACCGCGAGAACTCCGAAGGCAAGGGCGCAACCAGACGCGAGACTCCGAGATGGTCGCGTTACATTCTGTGGATCGCCGTCGGCACCCTGCTCACGGTGATGCTCGTCAACTACCTGACCGGTGGCGACTCCCGCGAGCAGGTCACCTACTCCAACTTCTTGGCGAGCGTCGTCGAAGGCGAGGTGGAAGAGGTCACCTACGACAACAACGACGGCGGGATCGTCTTCGCGACCGCGCTCGGCGACTTCGAGACGACCGGCCCCACACCGCTGCCCGACGCCGACCACAACCTGATCGGCGAGAACACCAGGCTCGAGTTCGAGACGCCCAAGCCGAACTTCTTCACCTCTATCTTCCCGATCCTGCTGCCGGTGCTGCTGCTCATCGGTTTCTTCTTCTGGATGCAGCGCCGAGCGCAGGGGCAGCTGGGCAACATCATGTCGGTCGGCCGAAGCAAGGCCAAGACCTACTCGACCGAACGCCCCGGGACCACCTTCGACGACGTGGCGGGCTACGAGGGCGTCAAGCAGGAGATCACCGAGATCGTCGAGTTCTTGAAACACCCCGCTCCGTTCGCCGAGATCGGCGCCCGCGTCCCCAAAGGAGTGATGCTGGTCGGCCCTCCAGGCACCGGCAAGACCCTCATCGCCAAAGCGGTGGCAGGCGAGGCGGGTGTTCCCTTCCTCTCCGTCACGGGCTCGGACTTCATGGAGATGTTCGTGGGGGTCGGCGCCAGCCGGGTGCGAGACCTCTTCGACTCGGCCCGCAAGATGGGCAAGGCGATCATCTTCATAGACGAGATCGACTCGATCGGGCGCAAACGCGGCGCCGGCCTCGGCGGCGGGCACGACGAGCGCGAGCAGACCCTCAACCAGATGCTGGCCGAAATGGACGGCTTCGAGCCGACCGACGGGATCGTGATGATGGCCGCCACCAATCGGCCCGACATTCTCGATCCGGCACTGCTGCGCCCGGGTCGCTTCGACCGGCAGGTGGTCGTGCCGCTGCCGGAACTCGACGACCGCAAGAAGATCCTCGCGGTTCATCTCAAGGGCAAGCGCACCACCGAAGACGTGGACGTAGACCTGGTCGCCCGAGGCGCCCCCGGCATGAGCGGCGCCGATCTCGCCAACCTGGTCAACGAGGCGGCACTGTTCGCGGTCCGCCGCGGCCGTGACCAGATCGACGCCGTCGACTTCGACTCTGCGAGAGACCGGGTGATCCTGGGCATCGAGCGACTGTCGGTGGCCCAGAGCCCGGAGAACCTGGAACGCACGGCCTACCACGAAGCCGGCCACGCCCTGTGCGCCGCGGTGCAGGACAACCACGATCCCGTCCACAAGGTCACGATCATTCCCACCGGCATGGCGCTGGGCGTGACCATGACGCTGCCCACCGAGGACCGCCACACCCTCGACAAGGCCGAGGCCGAGGCACGCATGGTCATGGCCATGGGCGGCAGGGTGGCGGAGTCGATGGTGTTCGACGAGTTCTCCTCGGGTGCCGCCAACGACCTCGCCCAGGCGACCGGCATCGCCCGTCTGATGGTCACCGAGTGGGGCATGAGCTCCGCGGTCGGGCCCATGTCGCTGGCCGACGGCGGACCGGTCTTCCTCGGTGCCGACATGATGCAGTCGAAGAACTACTCACCCGACACCGCCAAGCTCGTCGACACCGAGATCCGCCGGATCCTCACCGAGTCGGAGGACCGCTGCCGGGAGCTTCTCACGGAGTACCGCAACGGTCTCGACCTCGTGGCCAGGGCCCTGCTGGAGCATGAGACCATCTCGGGCGACGAAGTGGAGCGGCTAATCGCGCTGGCGCGAACGGGGCCGGTCACCGAGCACAACGCCGAGCCTTCGGTGGTGCCCAAGACAGGCCTGCAACAGCCGATCCCGGCTGAAGCGGCTGTCGCTGAGGACTACTGACCGACGCTCAGCATGGACCTTCTGCTTCTGGTCCTGGGCGGTGTGGCGGTCGCTTTGCTGGTTGCGTCGCTGCTGAGTCAAAGGCAGAGCCCGGCACCTGCAGCCAACACCGGCACGATCCCCCGGCAACTCGACCGCAACGATTTCCACGGCGCAGACCAGCCCTGGCTCGTCGCGGTGTTCACCGCGTCGAGTTGCGCGACGTGTGCCGGGGTGATGGAGCGGGCCGAGCATCTGGCCAGCAGCCAAGTATGCGTTCAGGAACTGGAACTGGGCGCTGAGGCGACGATGCACGAACGCTACGGCGTCGATGCGGTGCCCATGCTGCTCATCGCCGACCAGACGGGTGCGGTGCGGCGCGCTTTCGTCGGCCCCACCACCGCTGCGGACCTCTGGGCCTCGTTGGCCGAACTCCGCGAACCTCCCAGCGGCGACACGCCAACCCCATCGATGGGTGGTGGAGATCGGAACCCGACTGAGCAATGATGGGCGGCACGACCGGCCTGCCAACAAGAGTCCGCGTCTTGATTCACGGTGATGTTCACAACCGTCGGGCCAGCCAACACCGTGCACACACCCTACTCGCTCAGCAGTCGCCTAGTCGTCGCCTTGCGGCTCGGGATCAGCGCCGACATCGTCCTTCTTCTCAGAGACCGGCCTTTCCACGGAATCGGCCGCGGAATCGGACTTGCCGGCCGGCAAGATCTGCTTGGCCTCTCCCACCGCGTCCGCATTCCGGTGCCAGACCGTCTGCTGCGGGAACGGTATCTCGATCCCGGCCTCGTCCAAGGCAACCTTGAGACGCATGCGCAGTTCCCGCTCCACGGCCCATTGCTTGGAGGGTTCAGTCTTTACCACCAGCCGCAACGCGACTGCCGAAGCACCGAGGTCCTGGACGCCCCAGACCTCTGGACGCTCCATCAACTCGTCACCGCCCCATTCGGGGTCTGCCCAGAGCTCGTCGCCGACACGCTGGATGACTTCGCGCGCCACATCGAGGTCGGTGTCGTAGGCCACTTCCACATCCAACAGGGCGCGCGACCAGAGCTGGCTCGAGTTCCCAACCCTGGCGATCGTGCCGTTGGGAACATGCCAGACCGTTCCCTTCACGTCGCGGATGGTCGTTGAGCGCAAAGACACCTTCTCGACGGTGCCCGAGGCGCTGCCGACGTCGACGATGTCGCCGACCCCGTACTGGTCCTCGATCAGCATGAACAACCCCGACAGGAAGTCCTTGACGATCGACTGGGCCCCGAAACCCAGTGCCAGACCGCCGATACCGGCGCCGGCGATCAGAGGTGCCAAGTCGATGTCGAGCTGGCCGAGGATCATGAACAGGGCCACTATCCAGATTGCCGCGACGCCGATGCTCCGCAGGACCAGCCCGATGGTCTCGGCACGCGCCGAAGCACGCTTTAGTTCCCGCTCCTCCATCAACAGCTTGCCCGGCCCGCGCTCACGGAGCGACTGCAGACGGGGGTCCGTCGGCGAGTTGGCGATGGTCCGGGCGAACTTCAGTATCGACTTCTGGACGAGTTTCGACACGACCCAGGCGAGGACCACGATCAGCAGTATCCGGATGGGCCGGTCGAGCAGCCAGTCCGCGCCCGTGGCGAGGAGCTCGTTGTTGGTCAATTCAAAGACCGCCTCGCAGATGTAGGAACCATCAGCCCCGCAGGCGTCGAGCAAGCCCTCGGTCTGTGCCAGCAAATTCGTCATGGACTGAGACTACGGCAGAGCCGGACGCCTCGGGTGGACTTGTCGGCCTGTGGGCCTGCCGGGCGGTCGCCGAAAATTGCATTACTGCCGCAAATCATAGGTTTGCGGTATGTTTTTGTTTCGATGCACAGGTTTCGCATAGGAGAAGCAGCGCAACTGCTGGGGGTCAGCGTAGACACGGTTCGCCGCTGGGCGGACCAGGGCCGCCTCAAGACCCAACGCACACCGGGCGGTCAGCGAGAGATCGCCGGACCTGAACTGGCGCGTCTGGCACTCGAGCTCGCCGAGGCACCCCACGACGAGACCCGCTCCGTCTCGGCACGCAACCGTTTCCCCGGGCTGGTGACCCGGGTGGTCCGCGACACGGTGATGGCCCAGGTCGAGATACAGGCCGGGCCCCACCGAGTCGTGTCGCTCATCTCCGCGGAGGCAGCCGACGACCTCGGCTTGGAACCCGGAGTCAGGGCCGTGGCCTCCATCAAATCGACCGCAGTCGTAATCGAACGAGCCTGATGCACCAGACCCTCAAGAAGCTGCTGAAGCGGACCGCGTCGGCGATCGCGCTGGCTTGTGCGCTCTGCGCATGTTCAGCGGACGACGGCAGGACTGTGATCTTCGCGGCGTCATCGCTGGCTGCGGTCACCGACGACATAGACGATGCGCTCGAAGCAGGCGGCATCGACCCGCCCGAATGGGTGCCGGGCGCAAGCTCCCGACTCATCGCGCAGGTCCGCGACGGTGCCAGGCCAGACATCGTCATCTCCGCCGACGACACCCAGCTGAGGGGAATCCTCGGTCTCGGTTATGTGGTCGTGGAAGAACCGCGGATAACCAACCGGCTGGTGCTGGCAGTCGCCGATGGCAACCCTGCACAGCTGACGAGCATCGACGACCTGAGCCTGGACGGGCCCTTGATCGGGCTGTGCGCGCCCGAAGTCCCCTGCGGTGCCGCCGCGCTGCGGATCGCCGCCGAGTTCGGGATCACTATCCGCCCCGACACCGCCGAACCCAACGTCCGCGCCCTAGCACACAAACTCGCCAACGGGGAACTCGACGCCGGGCTCGTCTACGCCACCGACGCCCGCAGCCTCGGACTCCAGACGATCGCCGACGCCCGGATCGCTGAGCACGGCGACTGCTCCAACCCGGCAGTCACGCAGTACGGGATCGCCGCGCTCGCTGGCTCCGCCTCCGCCGGCGACGGCTCCACCGCTGGCACCGGCTCCACCGCTGGTGACGGCTCCTCCGCTGGTGACGGCTCCTCCGCTGGTGACGGCTCCGCCGACGAAGGACACCTAAGGGCGCGAGTCGCAAAGTACCTGCCGGTCGAGGCGCTGGCCCGAGGCGGCTTCGAGCTGGGGTCCTGCCGATGATCCGCATCCGGCGCGCCCCGGCAGCGCTGCTGGTCCCGGCGACGCTGGCCGTTGCGTTGCTGGTCGTACCACTCGTGGGGCTGATGCAGCGCGCTCCGTGGTCTTCGCTGGGCTCGCGACTCGTCGACGAAGCGGTCCTCGAAGCCGTCAGGGTCTCGCTCATCGTCAGCTTCAGCGCGGCGGGGCTCTGCCTGGTCCTGGGTCTGCCGCTGGCGTGGGTCCTGGCCCGAGTCGACCTGCCGTTCCCGAGGCTTGTGCGGGCCGTGGTGCTGCTGCCGATGGTCCTGCCGCCGGTGGTGGCCGGCACGGCCCTGCTGTTCGCCCTCGGCCGCCGTGGACTCGTGGGCCAGTGGCTCGACAACTGGTTCGGCGTGACGCTTCCCTTCACGACGGCGGGCACGATCCTGGCCGCAACTTTCGTCTCTCTGCCCTTCTTCGTCACAACTGTCGAGAGCGCTCTCGTCGCACAGGGGCGCGACCTCGAAGAAGCCGCCGCGGTCAACGCAGCCGGGCCGATGACAGCTTTCGCAACGGTCACTGTGCCGTCGATTCGCGCTGCGATCGGTGCCGGTCTGGCGCTCGGCTGGGCCCGCGCGCTCGGCGAGTTCGGGGCCACGATCACCTTCGCGGGAAGCCTCGGCGGGCGCACCCGCACACTGCCCCTGCAGACGTTTCTGGCTCTCGAATCCGATCCCGAGTCCGCGGTGGCGATCAGCGTGCTGCTGCTGGCGGTCAGTCTCGGAGTGCTCGTGGCCCTGCGCGGCAGGTGGCTGACCCGATGAGCGCCGAGGTCCGTCGGCGCCGACTCGAACCCGTTCAGATCGAGGTTCGCGGAGTGGTGAGACGCGACGCCTTCACGCTGTCGCTCGATGTTGCCCTCGACCAGGAACGCATCGCAGTCGTAGGCCCCAACGGTGCTGGCAAGACCACACTGCTGCGCCTGATCGCGGGGCTCGAACGGCTCTGGACCGGCGAGCTGAAGATCGACGGGCAACTCCTCGACGACGGCTCGTCGACGTTCATCGCCGCCCATCAGCGAAGCGTGGCGCTGGCGTTCCAGGACCACCGCCTGTTCGGTCACCTGCGGATCATCGACAATGTGGCCTATCCCCTGCGTCGGGCAGGGCTGAAACGGGCCGCGGCCCGTGAGCTGGCAGCCGGCCACCTCGCCTCGGTCGGCCTCACCGATGTCGCGGTCATGCGACCCGCGCAACTGTCGGGCGGTCAGCGCCAGCGGGCCTCGATCGCCCGGGCACTCGCCACGCCCGCTCAGGTCCTGCTGCTCGACGAGCCGCTCGCCTCAGTCGACGACCAGAGCCGCACGGCCCTGCGAAACCTGCTGATCAACGCCGACCACCGCACGGTCGTCTGGGTGACCCACGACCCCGACGACGCCAAATACGCCGACAGCACCGTCACGCTCCCGCCGAACAACACCTGAAACCTCCCAAAGCGGTGCTGAGCGTCGACAAAAACTGGACGGCGGTGGCGGTGGAGCACTCCTCCTCCCCCAAGGATGTGCACCACCGCCCCGCACTCAAGGGGCACATGGCCCCGGAACTCGCAGACCGAACCGACATGTGACGGATGCCACATCTTGGGCCAAAACGGCCCCGTCGTCAAGCGGGACCGCTCACGTCGGCATCAGGCGAGGCTATCGAGGTTGACGAGACGACACGAGACCCGGGGCTCAGTCGCCGGTCGCACGAAGCGAACACCCATCACACCGTGGTCGTGAGTGACCGGCTCGATCCAGTTCGGCACGCCCGGGTCGCATTGGGCGACGACAATGCGCACGACGGAACCGTCGCGCACGGCGTTCTCCTTGTCTATGTAGCCCTCACCGGTCGCATAGTTGGCGAGATTCTCCATCCAGTGATTGCACAACTGGAAGTTCCAATGCTGTGTCTGCGGTTCCTCGAACTCGATGACCAGAGCCTTGCGGGGCGGGACCCGCCAATAGCCGAACTCGAAGATGCGGTCGTCGGGGGAGCCGCCGATGCGCTCGTACCACTCCTTGGTGTAACGGGTCTGGTTCTCGCGGGTGAGCAGGTCGCGGGTCCATCCGCCGTAGTCGGACTGCAGTCCCAGGACGAGTTGAGCCGCAACCGCGAGGCGCACGGCCATGTCCTCAGGTTCGGGAGTGAGCGGTCGCGGGTGCTCGTCGAGGCATCGGATCTGCAGCCGTGGCCGCGCCTGGGTCGTGCGGTCGTCGTAGACCACCCGGCCCATCAGTTCACGGGTGGTCGGCGCCATCGACATCCAAGCCGACCCGTCTTCGGGTTCTTCGACCGACAAGACGAAATCGACGGTGCCGTCTGCGTCGGCGAAGTCGGCCAGACACGCGGTGTGTGGGGTGAGCGCCATGTTGGGGTTGAAGACCTCTAGGAGGTCTTCGGCATCGAGCCCGACAGCCGTTGCCCCGACATCGTCGGGCACCGGCGGGCTCCATGCCGACAAATGGGTGTAGACGTCGCCTGCCGTGCCGGTTATCCGGTAGCGGTACTTGGGGTTGACCGCTTGGACGATGTGGTCCTGGTTGGGTGACTGCACGCCCATGCCGCCCTGCATCGGCGGAGGAATCACGGCGATGCGCTGGGGTCTGGTGCCCGGGGTTCGCTGCTCGATCACTCGGGCGTTGGCCATCAACATCATCCGGGTCAGGTAACGGAACCCCTCGACTCGGTCTTGCGGGTCGCCGTCGGGGGTCTCGCGAATGACGATGCGCCCGGCGGCTTTCAGCGTGTCGCAGAAGTCCTCCCAGGCCCTTCCGTCGAGCAGCCGTGCCCGACGCTCGTCGTCTATCTCATTCACCTGTGCCCCCAGCCGCTGACGGTTCATGTCGCACTGCGCCAGAGCATCGCGGAGAAACCCGACCATCCGCAAATCTGCGGCTGTTCGCAATCAACAGCGGCTACCCGCTGATCTCCTACAGCGTCATCGGAACTCTCCTGGCGACCTGGAGCTAGCCCGCCTGCGTCGCAACTGCCGCCGCTGACGACATCGCAGTAGTGTGGCGCCGTGGGACCTTGGCTACTGGCAATCACGATGGCCCTGGCGCATGGGCTGCTGGTCGTGTTCCTGGTCTTCGGTGCGCCGCTAGCAGCGCGCAAGCCCTCGGTGATGCGCTGGTACCTCGCCCTGCTGGTGCCGACCGCGGCGGTGAACATCTTGTCGATGCCATGTCCGTTGACGGTCTGGGAGAAGTACTTCTGGCGCCTCGCCGGCGAGACCCCCTACCGGGGAGGTTTCATCTCCCACTACTTCGTGGAACCCTTCCACTCGCCCGGCCTGGGCCCCGGCGGCGAGACCGCGCTCCTGGTCGCAATGGTGCTCTGGTGCCTCCCCTGGCTCCTCTACCCCGCCGTGAGCCGCCTGCGTCGGCCGAACGACTCAGCGGCCGTCGACCCGGACCCCGAGACTGAGGTCCTGCAATCCAGCGACCTCTGAGGTTTCTGGGCTCTCCGCGTTTGAGTCCGGAGAGCCGCACTGCTCCACGCCGGCAAGGGCCGGTCGTGCGTTGGTGTCGCCGCGACGACCGTCGTCAATTTCAACCTGGTTCAGAAACTTGTCGGCGGGGTCTTCGCTTGCACAGTCTCGATGACGAACCGGTTGTAGAAGAACGCCTTGTCTTGGCGGTGGAGTTGCTCGGCGAGTTGGGGGCGGGGTGTGAGAGCGTGTGCGAGTTCTGGTGGGCGGCTGCGGGGCACCAGCATGTTCCAGTAGGCGATTCGGGCACCGCTGCGGGTCCGTTTGGTAAGGGTGCCGAGCAGTGTGCGGAAGCTCTCATCGGACATGTACTCGAAGATGTCGCTCAGGTTGCAGCAATCGAAGCGAAGGTCGGGCCCTGATGCAAGGAGTTCCTCAATTGACGTGTTGCGCCATTCGAGTCGGTCCAGGTTGTTCCTGATGGCGTCGAAGTTCTCTAGGCGCAAAGCGTGGGGCAGTGCGGTCGTGTGGCGGCCGGTGAGGATCCACTGGAGATAAGGGTTGGTTGCAGGGTCCAGTTCGGTGAGCGCATGCTCGGTGCGTGAGAGCATGCGCCGCGCGACCGGGCCCTCCACGTAGCGGAAGAATGCCGGGTCGCGTCCCATCCTGCCCATGACAATGCGCGAGAAGAAGACGCGAAAGAGGAGGCCCCAGCGCCGGTTGTCCCAGTCCTCGGCATAGAAGCGGCGCCGCTCGTCGGGGGTGCCGCCTGCCAGGAGCCGGTCGACTCGATGCCGGGGATGGATCCACGGCAGCACCTTGTTGCGGAAGACGGCGAAGTAGCGTTCGAACTTGCCCGCACTGCCTATCCCGGCGCGGATGAGTTCGGGGTGGGAGTCCCAGAAGTCTCGTGCGCTGGTCTCAAGAGCACCGCGGCAACGCCGGTAGAGAGCTTCGCGATCGGTGCATTGTCGTGAGCCGACGAGTTGCAGGAGTTCGTGGTGCTCGAGCACGCGGTAGGCCGCAACCCGCAGTGCCAGGCATGCGAGTTGCGTCGGGTTCACGTCGACGGCTATCACCCGCGCCGGCCCTTGGGACAGCAGCGACAGCGAATTGTCGCCTGCGGAGGCGATCGACAGGCAGACATCACCTTCTCCGACGTCGAGAGCCTCTAGAAGGATGTCGGCATCTTCCCAACACTGAGCGTAGCGGATGAACGCGAAGTCGGAGAGAGCCGCGACCTCCGTGGTCATGGATCGTCTCCGCTGCTTGGCCTGGTCGCGGGTTGCGCCGCGGCGTCGAGGGTTACGGTGCCGCGCGCTCCGTCCATCTCGACCCAGCGGCCGTCCTCGATCCGGGAGGTGAGACCGGCGACCGAGACGACGGCGGGGATCCCCATCTCGCGGGCCACGATGGCCGAGTGTGACAACAAGCTGCCGCGCTCGACCAGAATTCCGGCGGCGGACGGGAAGAGCACGATCCATCCGGGGTCGGTGCGCTCCGCTACCAGGATCTCGCCTTGTTCCAGCTTCGCGGATCGCGGATCGCGGATGACCCGTGCCCGGCCCCGCACGATGCCCGGGCAACAGCCCATGCCGCGCAGCGTGTCGTCCCCCTCGGCTGCGCCCTGCATGCCGCTAACTGGTGCGCCCCCCCTGTAGGTGTTTGCGATGTAGGGGGTGCCGAAGGTCTCGAAGCGGTCTGCCGGAGCCTCTAGATCGGCGCAGCGCTCAAAGGCATGGCGACGGACGCCGGCTAGGCCGCGCAGGTCGTCGCAGGCCGCGGCCCCTTCGACATAGGCCAGTATCTCGTGGCGTTCGAGGTAGAAGACGTCGCGGGGATGGTCGAGGATTCCCTCTGCGAACAGTCTGCGCCCGATCTCAACGAATATTCTCCGCACGCGACCGAACAGGCGCGTGCGTTCGAATCGAAGATTCTCTCGATCTCGCACCCGCAAGCGGGCGTTGCGCAACACCCAGGCAAACACGGCGCGCCGTGCCGGGTGCCGGGCGAGGGCTCGGCGCACGGTCTCCTCTGCCTTGCGTCTCACGTCCGACTGGCGGCCCGCATCGAACGTCTGGCCGCGCCCGAGCCGAGCCGCGGCGTGCCCGATGGAGCGCAGCAACGGTTCCGGGTCGTCGAAGAGGGTGGCCGACTCGAGCTTGAGTTCGTCGAGGCAGCGATCGCCGAAGGTGCTGAGATAGTCGTCATAGAGTCGCGCCAGTTCCCCGTCGCGACCCACGGCCTCCACGGCCGCTGTCACCGGCCCGTGGCAGAGTGTCTCGGTCAGCGTGGAATTGCGGGCTGCGACGACGGCCATCTCAATGATCCGCCGGGCGGGCTCTGCGCTGATCATGTCCCCCTGGTCACAGATCAGATCGTTCTGCAGCGAGCGGTTCTCGCCGCTCTCATCGGGGCACCACTTCGCTGTGAGGCGGCTCAGGGCACCGAAGAAGATCATGGCGAGCAGGTCGTTGATCAGCGGCGCGTCCCAGCGCGTCAACAGACTCGACTCCAGCCTGCGGTAGTCGGCGACGAGCTGGTCGAGCCGCATTTCGCTCAGCGGTAGTTCTGGAGGAGCGAGCGCGTTGTCGAGCCGATCACGGAAACGAGCGATCGTGCGCGGCAACTGCGCGTGGTTGACGACCAGTCCCACCAGGGTGCGGCCCGCGCGGAGCAGGTCCAAAAGGCGCTGTGACCGGGAAGCGCCGTCCGCGACCGCGCCGCCCGCGATTGCGCCGACCCCGTCGGGAAGCGTCTCTCGCACCCCCATCATCTGCTCCATGAAGTCCCGGTTGAAGGTGTAACCCGGCATCAGGGCAATGCCGCGGTACCAGTTGAGGAGGTTGTAGTAGACCCGGCCGCGCACCAGCCCGATCATGCGGCTGAAGGTGACTCCGTTGTTGGCGATCTTGGCGGGGGACACGCCCATGAGGCGGCTGAACTCGCGGTAGACCCCCTCGTAGGAGTTAAGCGCGAAGCTGAACGTCAAGGGGGTGGTGATGCCGCTGTAGCTCTCGACGATGTTCGAGTTGTCCCAGATGTTGAGGACGCCGTCGGGATCGGGGGTTGTGCCCAGGGCGGTGATCGGACGCGATTGCAGCAGGAAGACCTCGCCGTCGCGCATCGCCCACTCGATGTCTTGCGGTTGTCCGAAGTGCTGCTGCGCGCGGCGTGCGAGCTCCGCGATGCGGGCCGCTTCAGCGTCGCTGAGCGCGGGCTCGGAGGCGGCGGGCTCCGCTGTGCTGTGTGCCGCGAAGCCTCCTGGACTGTCGGGGGACGGACGGTGGACGAGACTCTTAGCCACGATGTCGCGTCCGAGGATCGCTCCGTCGAAACGGACTCGATAGGTGTCGGCATCCGCGTCCCCGCCGACCAGTGCCGTGCCCAGACCGTTGAGGGCCGAGACCACCGCGACCGAGCGGCGCCCCGTCACAGGGTCGGCGCTGAAGGCCACTCCGGAGACGTCGCTGTCGACCATCTCCTGCACCAGCACGGCCGGAGCCTGCGGCGGCTGCTCAAGGTTGTTCAGCCTGCGGTAGGCCAAGACGCGTTCGCTGAAGCCGGACCGCCAAACGTCGGCGATCCGTGCCGGAAGGCGCTCCCGGGTGACCGACAGATAGCTCTCGAACTGGCCCGCGAAAGAGTGCTCGATGCCGTCCTCCTCGATGCCGGATGAACGCACCGCGAGGCACCGGCTGTCGCCTCCCATCGCGGCCAGGCGCTCCTCGATCTCCTCTAGGACCTGACGCGCCGGCGAGAGCCGAGCAAGAAGCTTCTGTGGGTCATCGTGTCCGTCGGCTTGGAGAAGCGTGCGGTGCTGAGCCAGCGAGAGGCTGGCCTCGAAGGCGGCCGGGGTGATCACGAACCAGGCCGGGATGCTTATCCCGGCCTCGGCAAGCGAAGAGAGGGCGGCCGCCTTCCCGCCCATGCGTCCGAGGTCCGCGCCGTCAGAGCATGAGACTACGAAGGTCATGCGAACTCCCGCCACAGAAGCGGTGCCGGACCCATGCTCATGTAGAGCATCAGCGTCCAGACTCCGGACCAGTTCTCGATCCAGTTCCCCGCTCTCGGCGTCTGGCGGCGCGAGAAGCGAACTCCGATGAGCGCCGCAGCACCGAGGGTGGCGCCCAAAGCAATGGCGACCGGCAGAACGAAACCGATACGGCCGGCAGCCAGACATCCGCACAGGAAGGTGAGTCCCAAGGCCAGCCACCACGCCCTCACCGCCCGCGGCCTACCCCACACGGCGGAGTAGGTGGCCACCCCCTCCTGCTCGTCTTGAGGACTGCGGATCTTGCGACCGATCTCAAGCACCATGCCGTTGAACAGCGTGGCGAGCAGGCGCCACCAGAGTCCGGAGGGAGGACGGTCCTGGTGGATGAGCCAGTCGGCGCTTGCGGCGTATAGATCAATGAGCGGCATGATGGCCATGTGGGACACCATGTAGAGGAGGTGTCTCTCTCGCAGCCACTCCGCGACGAAGAACTCCTTGCTCATGAGCGCCAGGTAGGCCCAAACGACGAGCAACACGACGAGAAGCCGCGTGTCCAGCCAGAGAGCCAGGCCCAACTGCAGAGCCCCGCCGAGCACAAACAGGCCGCCCAACTCCCGCAGCGTCACAAGACCTCGCGGCACGGCTCGGTATGGCCGGTAGCGAGCGTCTTCTTCGTAGTCCTTGAACTCGTCCGCGATCCGCAACTGCAGGAAAAAGACGCCGCAGGAGGCGAAGGCGACCACCGCAGAACGCGCATCGGGCCATCCTGCCGAGGAGCGCAGCATCCATGAGAAGGCGACGGCGCTGAAGCTGAAGGCAAGGATCAATGGCCCGTGCGACACAAGGGGGAACCGCTCCCGCTGATACACCCACCAGCGCCGGCCCGCGCCCTGCTCCGGGGTGGCGTCGCTAGCCGTCTCCGTTGCCTCGGTCACGTTGCACTCACCGGAGATCAGTAACCATGGCGTTCCAGTTCCTTCTCCAGTGCGGGGTAGTCGACTTTCGCATTGTGCCGACGATCGACCGGGATTCGAGGCAATGGCGCGACCCGGTCCAGCTCTGCCCACGCTAGGCCTTCGGTCACCTGCTGCTCCGCGTCCCCGGGCGCCTCGGGCCCCAGCTGCACCGCCAGGAGACGCTGGCCGTTGCGCCTCGTGAGAGCGCTTCGCTCGATCCAGGCCAACCGGCTCGCCGCGCACTCGGCGGCGAGGGGATGGATCGTGCCGCGTTCGTCTCGAATGACGGCACCGGCGCGTCCCAGAAGCCAGAGGCGGGCCTGTGCGTCGAGGCAGCCGGCATCGCCAGTGCGATGCCAAACCGCGCCGCCGACCCGGAACTTGGTCTCTTCTTCGCCGACACCGTTGAGGTAGCCGGTGAGCACATGGGCCCCGCGAACCACGATCTCGCCGCCGCACCCCGGCGGCGAAGCGAGTTCAGCGAACTCGCGGGCGTTCAGCGGAGGAATCGACGAGCCCCACTGGTTGTGCATGATGCGCAGCTCGATCGGGGGCGCCACCGTTCCGACCAGAAGGCCCTTCCCCGCATACATGGCATCTATGTCGGCGGGCCGCACGTCGTCCCAATCGAGGTGAGCGATGGGCTCGGCCTCGGTCGAGCCGTACACGACGATCACCTTGCCGTGCGGCAGGGCCGCACGCAGTTCCCGGGCAAGGCGGGGAAAGACGGGAGCACCGCCGGTGTAGAGCTTCTGGAGCTTTCCGAGCCGCCTCCCGCCGATCGTCTCGCCGCTGCCGCTTCCTCGCTCCCCGACGGCTCGATCCCCCTCGAGCAGCTTGGAGAACAGCGCCGGAGAGCCAGAGGTACGGGTCACGTGATGGCTCTCGATCTGCTCAAGAACTGGCCCAGGCGCCACCGAGCCGGGATGCCGGAGGTCGCATTGCGGTATCACCGTCGTTACGCCCGAGGCCAGATTGGCAAGCACGAAGATCGGCAGGGTGGGGAGGTCCACTTCGCCGGGTTCGAGTTCGCCGGACTCGGCCAGCACAGCATGCTGCGCGAGCAGGAAGCCGTGGCTGCGAACCGCAGCCTTCGGTTCTCCGGTGCTGCCACTCGTAAAGGTGAGAAGAGCGTCGTGTGACGCCTCGCACGGCGTGACCGAGTCGAGCGGCTCGAAGCGTTCGAGCCGGGACCAGCGGGTCGCACCGAGGGCCCAGCCCGCTGTCACGAAGTTCCGTTCGGTCCGACGGAGACCCTTGCACAGGATCCGCAGGAGGTGGGCACGGGCCGGTCCCAGGAATGCTCTGGGCCGCGCGATGTTGCAGCACTGCTCAATGTGTCGACGTCCGGCTGCGGGATCAAGCACTGTGGCCACCAGGCCGAGACGGAAAACCGCCAGGAGAGCGACGTACAGTTCGATGGACATCGGCTGGAACACGAGCACCCGATCGCCCTTGCGCAGCGACGCCGCCCGCAGCAGCGCGGCAGCCCGCGCCGAGCGTTCCTCGATCTGGCCGAAGGTGATTGAGCGCGTGCCCGTCCCCGCCGCTTCGACTATGGCCGGCTCGTCGGCCCGTTCGGCGACCTGGTCGATCAGGATCTGGCTAACGTTCACGCTGGTCCAGAGACTTCTCGTAGAGGGTGTAGCGTCGCATCGTGGTGGCGTGGGGGACCGCCATTCGCGCCGACACGCTGTCCTCCCGCATCAACGCGTGAATGGCGCGCTCGAACCCGAGCTTGCGCGCCGCCCGCAGGAGGTAGTCCCCCAGCACCGTGCCCAGGCCGTCTCCGGCCCACGCCGGATGAACGGCCAGGGACTTGATGATGACGGTGCGCAGCGGCGCCCCCCGAGCCGGCTCCATGAGATCCGGCATGCCGAAGACGAAGCCGATGAGCACGCCGTCGCACTCCGCCAGAAGCACGAGTTCAGGCTCAAGATGCGGAAGGATCGGACGATAGGCGGCCACAAAGTTCTCAAGCCCGATCGGGCTGTAGAGGAAGTTGCGCGCGAACGCCGCTAGCGACAGCTTGTGAATGGCCGCCAACTCCTCATCGAAACGCTCGATGTCGATCGTCCGCAGCGTGACCCCGGCCCGCTCAAGCTCGGCCAGTCGCTGATCGGAGCGCGGATCGGTCTGGCTGATGTCCAGATTGAGCATCGACAGATACGTGGCCAGCGGAACGAATCCAGTGTCGGTGAAGTGTCGCGGCCAATCGTCGGGATTGTCGGGCTCCAGGAAAAAGGCCGGTTCGGTCCCGCGGTCGGTCACTAGCCTGTAGCGGTGCCAAGTGGAGCCGTCCATTGGGCCAATGACCCTCTCGCACCCCTCGGACCGGTGCCAAGCCGAGGCGTGTTCCAACAACTCCCCGCCCGCGTCGGCGTCAGCGGCGGCATAGTGGCCGACCAGCCCCGCGTTGGTCGGCTCGCCGTCTGCGTCGCGAGCCCTCCACAGCGAACACCGGGCGACCAACTCTCCCGTCGCGTCGAGCAGAGCCAGATGGCGTGAGGGACTGGTGAGCGCGAACATCTCGGGCGCCAGCGGATCCGCCGAACCGGCCCGCAAAGGTGCCAAGTCCGCGGCACGATCAACGATAATGAGACGGCTCACGCCCTCTGAACCGCCGACAGCGCTGGCTGGTCAATCAACTGCGGTTACGCCCTTGCGTGCTCATGACGCGCGATGGACCTCTTGGAAGCAGAGACGCCGGACCTCCACTTTGCATACCATCGTGAGAACCGCACCCAACCGATGAAGTTGTCTGCCCTGATCGCTCTGAAGACTTGCCGCTGGTAGGTGACACACTGCTCGCCGGTTAGCGTGAATATCCGTTTTGGCTGGCCGTGCAGACCCTCCATCACCAGCCACTGGCCAGCGGCGAAGGCAAGCGTGTGGCTCGCGACCTGCTCCAGGTCGGGACCGACCAGCCGCACATGGATCAGGTCTTCCACCCTCGACAGCCGTCGAAGGATGCCGTTGGACATGACCGGGTTCTTGAGAGTCTCACGTGTGAGAGGCGTGAACAGCACTGAGGCGATCCGCCAAGCCTCGAAGTCGCCCAGACTGCCGTCCTCAGCATGAGCCGCCATGTTGGTCACGTTCTCCATCTTCAATGGCACCAAGAAATCGCTCTCGTCGGGCAGGCCCGGCTCAATGAGGATCCTGCCCCCGTCGATTCGCACGGTCAGTTCTTCGCCTGTCTCCTCAACAGTGATGCCGATGACATCGAACACGTCGGTGAAGAACTCAACGATCTCGTCTGTCTGCACCACTTGCCGCCAAAGGTCCACAGCCCGACTGTGATCAGATTCACTGTTCATGCTCACTTCCATTCCCTGAGACCCACACTGAGAGAATCGTGTGTTGTCTGCTCCCTTACAATAACCATAGCCCACGCACAATACACCACCAGGTGGCGGCCCCACTTTGCTGAGCATCTCTTCAGCACGGAGTCTCAGGGCACGGCGTCTCTTTCTTCAGGGTACGGCGTCTCTATCGGGCACGGCGCCCGCTACCACACAAGCACCGACAACCGCTGCCGCGCCCGTCACTAGGCGAGGTTGCGGATCGGGACCTGCCAGCAGGGTGACCGCGTGTGTCCTTGCTTTGGGTCGATGGTCGGGGAAGGTTACGATCAGGGCGATGGATGTAGTCGTTGCGTTGCATGCGGCCGCAGCGCTGCTCTTGATGGTGGCGGGGCTGGCCAAGGTGTTGAGGCCGGTGCCCACAGCCGAGCTGTTGGCATCTGTCGGGTTGCCGGAGGTTCCCGCGGCGGTCGCAGCCATGGGCGTAGTGGAGTCCGTGGTGGGGGTATTGGCGTTGGTGGTCGGTGGGCCGCTCCTGGCGGCAGCGACGGGAACGCTCTATGTCGGATTCATCGTGGTGGTCGGCAGGGCCCTGGCCACAGGGGCCGAGTCCTGTGGTTGTTTCGGTCGGGTCGACTCGCCGCCGTCGTGGATACATGTGGTCGGCAATGCCGTCTTTGCAGTCGCTTCGTTCGTTGCCGCGGCTGGGCGCACTCCAGCGCAGGTCATGGCTGAGGGGCCGGCATTCGGCATCGGCTTCGTGCTCGCGGCCGGGGTGCTCGCCGGCCTGGCGCTGGTTGCGTTCACGGCTGTACCCGAAGCGCTCGCCGCGCGCGGCGTATCGTCGCCGCAAGCGAGTGTCCGCATCAACAACGAGCGCCGAAGCCGATGAGCAGAACTGTTGTCAACGCTTTGAGCCGTGTGGTCGCCCATCGGACCTCCCGGCGCGGCCTCCTCGCTAGATCGGCCCTTGGAGCGACTGCGCTGGCCGTGGCGCCGGTGGCTTTCACGATGCGTCCGGTCTCCGCACACGCGGCGATCTGCTGGTGCGCCGGTTCCTCCTGTGGTTGCGGTGATCTTTGTTGTGACGGCTTTACCGATTTCTGCTGCAAGTTGACTGGTGAGAACCTGTGTCCGCCCAACACTGTGGTCGCCGGCTGGTGGAAGGCCGACGGCACCGGATTCTGTGACATCGGTGACAGTCGCCGTCCGCGCTATTACCTCGACTGCAATCATCTTTGTGACGATGGTTGTGGATGCGGCTGGAGCGGAGTGTGCCGGTCGTCATGCACGGCCGCTGCTTGCCGCTGTCTGGAGGGGTGCGACTCACGTAAAGTTGACTGCGTTCGGTTCCGTTACGGCCAGTGCAGTCAGGACATTGCTTGTGTAGGGCCGATCGCCTGTCGGATCGTCACCTGCGTCCCGCCGTGGCAGTGGGACGAGTCGTGCAGCGAGTGGCCCGCAGCGACCGACAATTCCACCGGATCGCACGACCGGCCCTGCCTGCACGACGGTTTCACAGACCTGGCACCGAACGCCTACTACGTGGACGCGGTGGCGTGGGCGTCCGAACAGGGCATCGCCAGCGGCTACAGCAGCGACGTCTTCGGGCCCCACGAGCCGGTGCTTCGTTGGCACATGGCCGCTTTCCTGTGGCTGCATCAGGGCGAACCTGAACCTCTGGGGTCATCGCATTTTGTCGATGTTGAGGGACTCTGGTTTGCCGATGCTGTGAACTGGCTGGCCGACGCCAGGATCACCTCCGGCACCGAGGGCGGGTTTTTCGACCCAGATGCTCCAGTCACACGTGGTCAGGCGATCACGTTCCTGTGGCGGATGAGGGGCCGTCCCGAACCGAAGGATGGTCCGCCTTCGTCACGGGTGCCTCCGTACCCGTTCGATGATGTGGACGAGAATGCCTACTACCGTGAAGCCGCTCATTGGGCCGTGCAGGTTGGGATCACCAACGGTGTCGGCGAGCGCACCTTCGGCGGCGAACGCCCGATCGATCGAGCGCAAGCGGTTACGTTCCTCCACCGCTACGACCGTTACGACAAGCTCACAAGGCCTCAAACGACCGGTGAACCCGAAGAACCCGAGGACTTGGCCGGAACCGAGGACTTAGAACCGAACGCCGCATCTGAGAGCGAGTCGGAGGTACCCGCATGATCGTGTTGCTCGTCGTTGCGCTGATAGCGATAGCCATCTTGACGCTCATCGTTTTCGGGTTGCTCCGGACCCATGCCGATATTCTCCGAGCCCTTCACCGCGCCGGTATTTCGCTGGATGACAGCGCCGCAGCTTCAACGGTCGGCCCTGTCCCGGTTGGCCCTGTGCCGGTGGGCGAACCGACACGCACACAGACCGCGGTCGACATCGTGGGAACAGTCCCGGGAGGCGGACCGGTCTCGGTGAGCGTGGGAGGCGCCCACCACACGCTGCTGGCATTTCTGTCCTCCGGGTGCAGGACCTGTGGGGCCTTCTGGTCGGAGTTCAAATCGCCGGTGCTCGAAATCGGTGGTGAGGCGACACGTTTGGTGATCGTGGCTCAAGACCCGGCCCACGACTCCGAGAGCCGACTCGTCGAACTCGCTCCGCAAGGTGTGCGGACAGTTTGTTCCAGCGCCGCTTGGGAAGCCTACGGTGTGCCCGGCTCGCCCTATTTTGTGCTGATCGACGGACCCGACCGGAGAGTCGTCGGCTCAGGCACGGCAACCAACTGGCCCCAGGTCCGCCGTCTGCTCGCCCAGGCCATTGGGGACGCGGTATCCGCCAGTTCAACTGCCCAGTCGAACGGTGGTCAATCAAAGAACGGTGTCGATGCGGAACTGGCCGCGTTCGGTATCGGGCCCGGGCATCCGTCGTTGTATCCGCCCGAGGTCGGCTCACTGCCGTCGCCGGAGGATGACACATGAGCCTGTTGTTTCTGGCGCTTGCAGTTGCGTTGCTTGCGGGCGTTCGTGCCGCTTGGTCGCCTTGAGGAACCTCGATGCTCACCAGCATCACTCCGCTCGGGGAGCGGGGCCGGGGCAATCGATGGAGGACCACCTCCGCCTGGCTGACCGCCGGCCATGTCTTGGGTGGAGCAGCCCTCGGGATGGCACTGGCCGGGGCTGGGGCGTTGGCCGCACTGCTGAGACTCGACCCGGTGCCGCCGGCGTCGACTGTGATCGCTGGCGCGGCCGTGCTCGGCTGCGCGGCTTTCGATCTGAGCGGGCACCGAATACCGGGCCGTCGACAGGTCGATGAGCGCTGGTTGGGCAGGTATCGGGGCTGGGTCTACGGGTTGGGGTTCGGGGTCCAGTTGGGATTCGGGTTTGTGACCGTGGTCAACACCGCGCTGTTGGTCGCTGTCTGTGTCGCCGGTGTGCTGCTGGGTGCGACCGAGGCGTTGCTTGTCGGTGTGGTCTACGGGGCGGCGCGGGGTCTCAGTGCCACCGTCAACGGCAGGATCCGCGACACGGCTTCCTTGCGACGGATGCACCGCCGTCTCGACGGGCTTGAACGCCCGGTTCGCTGGGGCGCAGCGACGGCCCTCGCAGCACTGGCTCTGGCAACGATGGCCGTCGGCTCGAACGTCGCGTGAGGCGCACCTCGCTCAAGGCCAATGGCATCACCGTCGCGGTGCTCAACGGTTGGGACATCGAGATGAGCGAACTGCCTGGCACGCCGCCGCATTCCCTCGTTCATCTGGGCAACTTCGCGTTGCCCGTCGAGAGGGGTGACTACGGTTCGGGCGCGGTCGAGATCATGGGATCAGCGGGGATTTTCATGGCGCTAATGGAGTTCGATGCGTCCGCCGCGTCGACTGCCCTGTTCTTTGGTGCGGTGATGCCCACGAGCCTGGCAGTCGCCGACTTCTCAGCTCAGACCCTGCAAAGGAGTTTGCCCAACCAACTCGGAGCCCAACGCTTCTTCGTGGCGTCCGGTCGGCCGTTCGTGCTCTATGCAGTCCTCGGCTCGACTCGCACAGCATCAGTGCTCGTCTCAGAAGTCAACCGCGTCCTGCCAGGCATCAACATCCGATAATTCCAGCAACCCAAATCCCACGTTTGCGAGCAGGGGCCAACTTTGTGTCGGGGGAGAAACCAGCCAAGCGATGGCATACGGCCAGCTAGCGATTTCGCGAGCCGAGTCTGAGGTCTCTGGTCTGGTGCCGCAGGCGAACCTGCGTGTCCATCAGGATCCCTCGCAGGCACATCGTTACCGGCAATAGCTTCCGTTGGACCCGCTTCGTCACCGGCTCAGGTTGTCAGGGTTGACGGCCAGATAGAGCCGCTGCGAGCCATCTGGCTTGATCGCGCTAGAGCCTCACTCGCACGTAGGTTCGGTCGTCGAAACTCACATGGTCTGGGAGTACGGCCTTGGTCCCCGGTGGTGGTCCAAGACGAAGCGGGTCCTCGGCGATCGAGCACGCAAGCACTTCTTCGCTTTGTCGCAGCGTCGGCCGCGGATCGCAGTATCCATCCGTTGCGACAATGACCTCAGCACCAGCGGGTATCTCAAACACCTCAATCATATCAGCCGGTGTCGCACTACCGTCCAGCACTGGGAATCCATAGTCAGACTCGGCTCGATTGCGCCATGCGAATCCTGCCCTTAGCAGGGGCAAAATCATCTGACGGCCTGGATCTTGGGCACAGAGTTCGTCGAGCGTGCAACCATTAAGCAGGTGAGTCCGTAGCAAGGCTGCGCGAGACACTGCGGCAACTTCGTCTAGCAACTTGCGCCGCGAGTGGAATTCGCCGTCGATGCCTACGGTGACGTCACCTACACGGGTCAGCCGCCGCGAGCGAACGTCTAGCACCGCTCCGACGGCCGCCGTTGAGCCGTCAGACCCTGACACAGCTGCGACGGCCTCTTGGAGAATCTTGACAATAGTTATGGGATCGCAAGCACGCGGCAGGTTCCTAACCGCGTCTGCGAGCGCCAGCGCGGCGCGTCTGCCAGGTGACGGAATGACGGGTGCCCCTTTATTGGTCTCGCCGTCGAACACAGCGATTAAACCCGCTTCGATCGTATACGCGTCCTCGTTGAGAGTCTCATCTCCCGTCTTGGAGAATGATGCAGCCTCAACTACCTCAAGCTGCATTGCTGCTCCATTCGACCACCCCCTCAAGGGCATGTCCCTTCTCCACAGACGCTCCGATTACCACAGCCAAGTCTCCGCTGTGCTCCGACATAAACGGCGCGGATGCCATGAACCGGGCCGCTGCGACGGTACCGAAGGTGTGCGACCCCGAGAGAACGATGAGCCTGTGAACAGATGAGAACGGGTTCCTGATCCGCATGACCAATCCGTAGTCGTATCCTGTCGCATTGTCGTCTACCTCACCCTCCAGATGCTTGTCCTCAACAATAATCGTAGACCCGTCCTGGTACACTCCAAGATCCTCTCCGACGATCTCTAGCACACGGGCGGTAAGCGCGTTCGTCTTGGGACCACCGATGAGAATCAAGTCGGTCTCGAGATCGGATCCGGCGATCTCGTCAGCGAAGTAGACGCTCTGAATATCGATATCCCGCTAGGTGGCTGGTGTTTTTCTCGGTAGGGTTGGTGTTATAATTACATTGTTGTAGTCCGTTTTGTGTGGGGAGGTTTTTGTTGTGACTGTGGGTGTGGAGCCGTGTCAGGCTGATTTGTTTAAGGGAACCGGGTTTGTGGGGGATCGTGTTGGGGAGCGATCGGTTTTTTCTTTG
>Ga0209022_1000468_pt1 | contig 50832 bp, 43 predicted proteins | sample PinacodermPK_FD_187300 | JGI IMG/M metagenome (GOLD analysis project Ga0209022, IMG submission 187300) | Host-associated microbial community of the marine sponge Aplysina aerophoba from Gulf of Piran - sponge pinacoderm, lysed by proteinase... | ecosystem: Host-associated > Porifera > Sponge >... | reverse complement strand
GTGAACCCAGGTGGTACCCAACCCACGTATATCAGCTTGACAGCGTTAAGCCACAGTCGCAAACTGACTGATCTCACCTCGTCCCAACGCGATTGAAGCAATCGTGGAAAAGAATATTGAAACTGCGTTTGCAGGTCAAATAATGATGGAGAATGTGAACGAGGGAATCGCGTTGCGCCGAGGTGCGGCAAGTTTGGAGCGGAGAATCCTCGCCGGGACAGCAAGGGTGAGATCTGAAGGGATAATCTCAATAGGAGCGTTCCCTTCCGCAAATGGTTGTCTGTCAACTGGAGAAGGATTCAGCGACGAAGTGAAGACAAGTGGCAGAAAATCCACGAATATCAGAAAGCCGACCGTCACGACTTTGTTGCGCCTCGTCTCAACGCAATTGAACAAATATGGTCCCGGAGGATAGTGCTGAAGCAAAATTGACAGGTCAAATCATATCAGTTGACAGATTACGTGAACGGTGCGGGCTGTGAAAGCTCCGTAGAACCTAATAGTAATTTTACCCACCTGCTTAACTGTTTGTCAAGTAAGAATTAAGTTATTTCAGGGTGATACGAAACGTTCAGTCCTAATAATCCCCCCTGCTCCACCCGGGTGAATGGAACTCTCAAACCTCCCCAGCATCAATTCAGCTGATGAATTGCCTGGATAAGATGGCTCTTGGAATTTAAAGCACTGCACTGAGGGTTAAAAGAGGCGCTGCAGGGTCTGGAGGACTTGTAAACTTAGGTCTGTAACCCCAGCACCTTTCTAAAAGCTTGAATCAAGCGAAAAAATAAAAAATCGAGTTTACTTAAACTCACGGGTTGATAGGTTCAGGGTGTAAGTCCCGTGAGGGATTATGCTGATGAGTGCTAACCGACCGTGAGGCTTGCTGCGAGATTTGAAAATTCTCGATACCAACACACGATTTTTCTCAAGCGTTATATTCAGTTGCAAGAGGTCTTTCCCCAAGTTGAAGGCGACCTTTCATAAGCAAGGCTTCTGCGTAAAGGTGTTATTTATTACGTTTCCCAGGGATTTGTGGCCTTGACGTCCAGTCCGGCAAAATCCCCGATGTTTCGCGTGGCCACAGAGAGATCATGCGTTTTTGCGGTTCCCGCAATTAGTGCGTCGCCTAGGTCTAGTACGCGACCAGACTTTTTGGCTTGTGCCCTGAACCGCGCTGCCCACTCCGCTTCTTTTTTTGCCAGCGGCAGAATACGGTCTTCGTATTCAGAGACGAACTCTGATAAGAGGCTATGCAAGTCGAAACGACGCTTTCCCTCTGGAAGGAGTTGCAAACCGAACTCAAGCTCGTGCAGAACAACTGGCGACAGCCAGAGCTGTTTCTTCTGCGCTGATATGAATGCTGACACTCTCGGATCAGGGTACTTTCTGGTCACTTCCGATATAACGTTGGTGTCCAGAACGTAACCGCTCATTCCTCGCCGTCCTCTATGAAGGGGATTTTGCGCTTGGACTCCCGGTTATGCGGGATTTCAAGTTCCCCTGCCCGGGACATATTTTCAAGAAGCCACTCACCCATAGGCTTTTTGGGCGATTTTTTGGCCTGCCACAACTTGGCGGGTACAAGAATGAAGGACTTCCGCACCCCGATACGTTGCGGGCCCTCCGTCTCGGCAAGCATCAGTATTTCGGAGAGCTTTGCCTTGGCCTCGGCGACAGTCCAGACATGCCGGCTTTTGGAAGTGTTCATAGTTCTAACTCCTGTATATATACTAGTATAGTCTAGTATATATGTTGGGTTTTTATTATCAACCCCGATCATTTATAATATAAAACCTGTCATGAATATCCCCGACCTGCTTACCCACCTGGGCGCGATTGCCATTGTCGCTATTCCGTTGTTCTACTATCTGACCAGAGAGAAAGGCCAGAGAAGGTCGGTTGAAACCGAGTTGTCTTTTACCAGAACCGAACTGGAAGAGTCAAAGAGCAAGGGTGTACTGCTTGAAGGGGAGCTTAAGGAATCGGTCGAGGCTGCAGGTGCTCTTAACGCCGAGAAAGCCTCACTAGAATCCAGCGTAAAAGAAAAGGAAGCCGCCATTTCGGACCGTGATTCCAGGATTTCCGGGTTTGAAAAGCAGGTGAGGGAACTCACTTCCCAGGTTACCGAGAAAGAAAGCCTTCTCTCAAGGCTCAGTACGACCATAGAGCAGGAAAGAAAAGGTTTTGAGGAAAAGCTGGCCATCCTGGATGAAGCGAAAAAAAGACTCGGAGACGAGTTCGAGAACCTCGGAAACAGGATTTTCGAGGATACGACCAAGAAATTCACCGATAAGAACAAGACGGACATGGAAACCCTCCTGAACCCCCTCCGCGAGCAGATAAAGGATTTCGAGAAAAAGGTCACCGATACCCACAAGGATGCGAGCAGTGACATGGCTTCCCTAAAAGCTCACATAGAGAACCTCAAGAACCTGGGCGAGCAGATGAGCCGCGAAGCCGTTAACCTCACCACCGCCCTCAAGGGAGAGTCGCAGACCCAGGGCGCCTGGGGAGAAATAGTCCTTGAGAGGGCACTTGAGATGTCGGGACTGTCCGAGGGCAGGGAGTATCATTCACAGCCGAGCTACAAGGGTGGGGACGGCAACACGCTGAGACCCGACGTGATAGTTCATCTTCCCGAGGGAAAAGACGTCGTAATCGACTCCAAGGTCTCGCTCACCGCTTACGAGAGATACATGTCCTGTGAGAATGAGGAGGAGAGGGGGGATTACCTAAGGCAGCATGTTCTCTCTTTTCGAAACCACATAAAGGAACTCAGTTCCAAGGGGTACCAGGGTATTCCCGGAATCACGAGCCTTAACTACGTTTTGATGTTCGTTCCGCTTGAATCCGCCTTCATGCTTGCCATAGAGACCGAGGGGGATCTTTACTCCGAGGCTTTCGAGAAAAACGTGATAATTGTTTGTCCCTCGACTCTTCTTGCGACGCTTAGAACCATACACAGCATCTGGCAGTTTGAGTACCAGAACGCAAACGCCAGGGAAATAGCCGAAAGCGCCGGCAGGATGTACGACAAGTTCGTGACTTTCACTGAGCATCTCGCTGAGGTCGGAAAGCGCATAGAACAGTCTGATCAGGCCTACCAGAAGGCAATGAGCAGTCTTCGCGACGGCAAGGGGAACCTCGTGAAAAGAGCCTTGGATCTCAAGGAGTTAGGAATAAAAACCTCGAAGGAACTTCCCTCTGATTTCTCGGAGAGATCCGAACCCTCGGGGTACGCGGTTTCTTCCGGCAAGGAGACGGACGAGGGGTTACAGTGATCCGTCGTGTTTAGAAAAAGGAGGGGAAATCATGTACGATTCCACTTCCTAAATTCGATATCTAGAGAGGTAGCATAGATTGTTTGAGAATTCTATTAAAGGTAGCTGGGCGCTGGTGCTTGGTTCTTCAAGCGGCTTCGGGGAGGCCTGCAGCCTTGAGCTTGCGCGCCGGGGAATGAATATTTTCGGCGTGCACCTTGACCGCAGGGGCACAATGGCGAAGGTGGAGAGCATAGTTGAGGAGATAAAGAGCACGGGAAGCGATGTCAGGTTCTACAACGTAAATGTCGCCGATGCGGAAAAAAGACAGGAAGTCATTGCGGACATAAAGGACGTGGTGCAGAAGGATGGCTCCCGGGTAAAGGTAATGATACATTCCGTCGCCTTCGGGACCCTAAAGCGCTACGTTGCAGATGAACGAAGAGACGTTCTTAACAGCAAGAACATTGACATGACCCTGGACGTGATGGCCCACAGCATTGTTTACTGGGCGCAGGATCTTGTTATGGAGGGAATAATGGGCGAGGGCGGGAGAATATTCGCCATGACGAGTTCAGGGAGTCACAGGGTATGGCCTACTTACGGCGCCGTATCGGCCGCCAAAGCGGCCATAGAGGCCCACATACGCCAGCTTGCCGTTGAGCTCGCCCCAAGCGGGATTACCGCAAACTCAATAATGGCCGGGGTAACGGACACTCCCGCGCTGAGAAAGATTCCGGGAAATGAGAAGCTCGTTGACCACGCTCTTGCGGCAAATCCTTCGGGAAGATTGACGACACCGGAAGACGTGGCAAAAGCCATTGCGCTTCTCTCTCTTGACGAAGCCTCCTGGATCACGGGCAACCTGATAGGGGTTGACGGCGGGGAAGATCTTGTTTGATAGGACCGCTTGGTCCGAATCCGTTGAAGGGAACCTTGTCTTACAGGTCTTATTAGTATAGAGTATAAATTATGTTCAGTCACCGCAGAGACAGGGATGTCGATTTAGCAATTTTTTTACTCAGAGTCGGCTTCGGCTTCTCGATGCTTATTTTCCACGGCTACGGGAAGCTGATCGGAGGGCCCGAGAGGTGGGCTAAAGTCGGGGGGTCACTGCAGACCTTCGGCATTGATTTTTATCCGGTTTTCTGGGGTTTTATGGCGGCTTTCGCCGAGTTTTTCTGCTCGGCTTTCATAATCATGGGGATTTTCTTTATTCCCGCGACTTTTCTTCTGTCCGTTAACATGATCGTGGCGGTTCTCTTTCACCTGTATCTTCCGGAGGAGTCGCCAGCGGCGGGATGGCAGGGGGCTTCACACGCGATTGAATATCTTTTCGTCTATGTGGTGTTGATGATTTCCGGTCCTGGAAAGTACAGGATAAACCTAGGCTGACGGTCTTCGTTGGCTTTTTCATCCAAGCAACTCTTGGATTTTTAAAAGCGTAAGCTACAACCATGTCCAAAAACGGTAGAATCAAGTCCTTTATCTTATTTGCAGCTATAATGTCATTCGCTTTACTGCTGTCCGGCTGCCAAACTCTGAATTGGAACGAAAAATGGCAAAGCAACTTTATTGATCAGATGGCTGTGGCCAGAGACAGTCAGATGCTTAAAAACCTGGTGCGCATGCGCTATGGAAACCCGCCTGTATTTACAACTGTTGGAACGGTAACGGAGAAATACAAACAGGCACCGAGTCAGATTTCATTAGCCGGTGCGGTAACCAGCGTCCTTGGTTCCTCAGTAGACGATAGCGCGAGAAGCGAAAATAGTCTCTCGGGGCAGGTGGGAATAGGCGGCACCCGTGAAACTACCCTTCAATACAGCCCGCTTGTCGGCAAGGAACTGAATACGACCATGAATCGACGTCTGGGGCTCGAGACAGTGTTTGATCTTACCCAATCCGGGTTTTCGATAGAACGCGTTCTTGCAATAACAGTTGAAAGTTTCGGACCCGCATTAAATGCTCCGTTTGCATCCGGACCTACCCCGGATTATTTGCCGAAACAGGGAGAATTCAGCAAATACGAAGAGATACTTGCCGCATTAAGAATTTTGAGACAACAAAATAAAATAAGGTTTCTCAATGCCAGTCCTGATGAGATCTGTTCCCCTACCAAAATCAAAAAAGAAGAGTCGCCGGAAAAATTAATAGCCTGCTTTTTGGACGACAACGATTGCCTGTGCGAAAACAATGATGACCCGCAATGGAAAGAATTGACTAACCTTTTGAAGGTTGAAGATAGAAAAGGGATTTTAATACTGACCGATTCTGAAACCAGGTCCAGTTTCGAAACAAGAGTGAGAACCCGCTCATTGTTCGGAATAATGCACTACCTGTCTCAGAACGTAAAAGTACCCGATGGGGACAGGGAAATAGTCAAAATTTCAAAGATCAACAACGGTGAAGGTTGCGGGGAAGAAGGCAAAAAGCAGGAGGGTTGGGATTGCAGCCCCGCTGGACAGCGATTCGAAGTCATATCAAGCGATACGCAACCTCAGTTGATTTGTTCAAATCCCCGAACTGATGGAGATTGCGCTTCGGTCGTTGCCAGACATAACGGTCGCTGGTTTTACATCAACGCCAGGGATCATGACAGCAAAGCTACTTTCGCGCTGCTGACAAAGTTATTTGAGATACAAATCTCTGGCAGGGAAACGAATCAGGGCATTTTTCTTGTTCAGTAAACTCGCCCATGTCAGCAGAAAGATACGGGGGCTCGTGTAAAACGGGGGCAACGAGGAGTTTGTAGAGGTTGGAAGCAGCATCCCGCGGCGGAATCTGTTGTATATGCTCTGGATAAATAAGGTATCGGCGACGCGTTACTCTGTGTCGACCGGCACCTTCTCGAGATTCGTTTTTATTACTCGAAGGAAGTTCTTCCCCATTATTTTCTCGACCACACCGGTCGGATATCCCTTGCCGAGAAGATACTCGGGGAGTGCGGGAAGTTTGGATATGTGTCTCATTTCTTCCGGAAAATCTTTTATCGGCGCTCCGTCCATGTCGGTTCCCACTCCCACGTGATCTTCGCCGCAGACGCTTATAATGTGGTCTATGTGAGCGTATATGTCTTCGAGGGTAGCGCAGCCTTCTCCTTTCCTTAAGAATTTCCCGTAGAAAACGACCCCGATTACCCCGCCCCTCTCGGAAATGGCGCGAAGCTGCTCGTCACGCAGGTTCCTTGGATGGTCCACAAGCGCTCTTGAATTCGAGTGGGTCGCAACGGGTATCAGTTCGGTGAGTTCCATGCTCTCCCAGAAGCAGCGTTCGTTAAGGTGGGAGAGATCAAGCGTGGTGCCCAGGGTGTTCATCTGCCCCAGAAGTTCTTTTCCCTGATCAGATAGCCCTTCCTTGCTTTCAGGCCCGGAAGCGTAGATGTTCCTGTTGTTCCAGGAAAGACCGAGAGCCCGGACGCCCCTTCTGTGGTATTCAACAAGATGCTCCGGGTTCAAAATGGGATCAGCTCCTTCCATGAGAGTGAAAAACCCGATCTTTTCGCCTTCCCGCAGTCTGTCTATGTCCCGTCTGCTTTTTATCTGAAAGACGCTTTCTGAGTGTTCACGGTATATCCCGTCGTAGAGGTCAAGCTGGGCCATGGCTTCCGTTACGGAACGCGCGGGTTTGTGCTTCGGGTGTATGAAAACGGTGTTGAAAACTACTCTGGCCCCGCCTTGCCTGAGTCCGGGCAGGGTTATCATGCAGGGGACCTCGGGATTCTCAAATTCCCTTTTGTAGTAGCGCATGTGAAAGGCTATGTCCTGGTGAGCGTCGATGGTGAAAAAAGTAGCCGAAGCGGGAGTTCCCCATCCTCCCCCTCCCGGAGTCTCGATTCTCACCGCTTCTCCGGCCTTCACCTCAATAGAGCATTTCGCGGGCAGTTTTTTCTCTTCCGCTCCCGATACAAGCGTGTTCTTACCGCTTTTCCCGTCTTCTCCGCCCCGGGCTCCCCAGGGCCGCTTCTCCCTTCTCTCGGTTATGAGGGAGACATGGGAATCTTCAAGGAACCTGTACTGCCTTATGATTCCGTCCCCGCCCGGAAACCTGCCCGCGCCCCCTGACCCCTTTCTTACGGAGTATGATTCCACCATTACGGGAAGCTCCCTCTCGATTGCCTCAACGGGGGTGTTGAGCGTGTTTGTCATGTGCGTGTGCACCGCGTTTGCTCCACCAGCGCCTGAGCGTCCTCCCATTCCGCCGGCTATGGTTTCATAGTAGGCGTAGGAGGAATCAGAAGGTGCGTTTCGCGGCGAGCCGAACGCGAGGTTGCTCATCGTTCCCGCGCTTGCCGCCTGTATCGTCTCGGGAACTGCCTCGGCGAGCGCTCCGAACACCACGTCCACTATCCTCTGGGACGTCTCGACGTTTCCGCCGACGACTGCGCTTGGGTACCTGGCGTTTAGAATCGAGTCCTCGTCGACTCTGATTTCAATCGGCCTCAGGGTTCCCGAGTTAAGAGGCGTGTCCTCGCCCGAGAGACACTGAAAACAGTATAAAACCGCGGAGGTTGTTACGCTCAGGGGAGCGTTAAGACATCCTTTTACCTTCTTCGAACTTCCTCTGAAATCGACCACTGCCGTGTCCCCGCTTATTTTTATCTTTACCCGTATCGGTATATTCCTCGTTCCCGCCCCGTCATCTTCAAGGTAGTCAGTAAAGATGTAATCGCCGTCCGGTATTTTCTCTATGGCGTTTCTAACGAGCCTCTCCCCGTAGTCAAGAAGCCCGGAAGCGGCCTGGTTTATTTTCGAAAGAGAGTATTTTTCGAGAAGCTCCCGCATCCTTTTCTCCCCGGTATCAAGCGAGGCTATCTGCGCCCGAAGATCCCCTTCTCTTTCCTCATGATCCCTGGTCGAGAGGATTATTTCCTGAAGCAGGGTTTCACGCACCACGCCCTCTTCCCGTATTCTTGTCGGGGGTATTATGATTCCCTCTTCGTGGATTGTCGTTGAAAGCGGCATGGACCCCGGGGTGTCGCCCCCTATGTCCGCGTGGTGGGCTCGCGAAGCGAGCAGAAACTCAGGCTTTCCGTTGACGAACACTGGCGCTACGCACGTTACGTCGGGAAGATGCGTTCCGCCGCGGAACGGGTCGTTAAGGATGAAAACGTCTCCCGGGGAGAGATTCTCCGTCGCTACCGATCTTGCGGCAAACGACATTGACCCCAGGTGTATGGGGATATGGGCGGCTTGGGCGATCATCTCTCCGGCCGAGTTGAATATGGCGCAGGAAAGATCCCTTCTTTCCTTTATGTTGGGAGAGAATCCCGCTCTTACGAGAACAGAACCCATCTCCTCGGCGATTGTTCCGAGAAGGTTGTTGAATATCTCGAGTTCGAAAAGTTTTAGTTCCATACAGGAAAATGATAACTAATGGGGATTTTCCGTGTGAGGGGGAGTAAGATGCAAAGAGGTGTTGGCTAGGCCCTGGGACTTTGCGATATTGCGCTCTGAAGCGCTTCTCCCATCTCGGCCGGGCTTTTGCAGGTAGTGACCCCGGCGCGCTCAAGCGCACGGAACTTGTCCTCGGCGCTTCCCGAGCTCCCTGAGATAATGGCTCCCGCGTGACCCATTCTTTTTCCCTTGGGCGCCGTGGCTCCCGCGATGAATGCGGCTATGGGCTTCGTGAAATTCTGGCTTATGTATTCGGCCGCCTCTTCTTCGTCAGACCCCCCGATTTCCCCTATCATTATCACCGCGTCTGTGTCCGGGTCGTTCTCAAAGAGCGAAAGCGCGTCAATAAAAGTGGTTCCGATAACTGGATCGCCGCCTATGCCGATGCACGTAGATTGTCCTATGCCGAGGTTTGTAACCTGCCATACGGCTTCGTAGGTAAGTGTCCCGCTTCTTGAGATGATTCCCACTCTTCCGGGTTTATGTATGTACCCCGGCATTATCCCCACCTTGGCCTCCCCGGGGGTTATCACGCCCGGGCAGTTGGGTCCCACAAGTCTTGCATCGGAACCCCTCATGTATTCCTTCACTCTTACAACGTCCAGGGTAGGTATTCCCTCGGTTATGCAGATTACGAGTCCGACGCCGGAATCGAGGGCCTCTAGCATCGAATCCATAGCAAACGCCGCTGGAACGAACACAAGGGACACGTCCGCTCCGGTTTCCCGCACCGCTTCGGACATGGTGTCGAAAACCGGGAATCCCTCGACGCTGCTTCCGCCTTTTCCCGGAGTGACGCCGCCGACGACGTTGGTTCCGTACTCGCGGCACTGGGTCGCGTGGAAAAGCCCGGCGCTTCCCGTTATTCCCTGCACCAAAACTTTTGAGTCTTTATTTACGAGAATGCTTATTTCCCGGTCCTCCACGATGAGTTTTTCAAATGAGGGGGGAACTATAACATGCATAGTCCGTTTTTTCAAAATCTTTTGCCCCGGATTCAAAAACGCCCAAAGGGGCTTTTGCGGCCATGAAACGTTCTTTCGGGCGGAGGGTAGCTGAACAGTTCTCGGAACATTGCCGGTTGGTTCGGGTCGGCGATCTATAAGGGGTCTCCTGTGAAAGATTCACCGGTCCTTCTAGGACTTATCGTTTCGTATCATATTGAAATTATTGATAATTTGTTACAATACCTGTTTTCAGGTCCCCCGCAGTTTAGAAAGGACGGAGCGGTGATACAGGTATACAGAATCAGCTTTCCTGACGGATCGGCTTACGTTGGGCAGACAAGGCAGCGGGTTTCCTACCGACTTGCGCAGCATCGGCAGTCAAGTCCATGCAATTCGATTCTGTACCGAAAACTTCTGATAATGAAGCCGACTGTAGAAATTCTCTCGCGTCACCGCAAGCAGGAGACCGCCGACCGGGAAGAAAAAAAGTGGATCATGCGGCTTGAGAGACCCATAAACAGGTATGTTGAGGGGAGGCAAATCAATATGAATCCCGCAGCGCCGTCATTAAGTCGCAACAGGTGGCGCAAGGAAAGAAACCGGCGGGAGAGACCCAAGTATCCTCGTAAGGCTGAAGGTCATTACGTTTGTTCCTGGTGTTGGCGAAAACTTCCCGTGTCGAAGTTTTATTCTGACTGTTGCAGGTCGGTTGGTCTTTCAAGCCGGTGCAAAAGATGTTCTGAGGCCGAGAGCAGGGCACGTCGAGAGGCGATAAAAAAAAACGCGGATACCTCCGTCGCTTATTTTCAGGCTAAGCTTGCGTGCCAGGCACTGCGGAAAACCAAAACCCGACCGGCAGTCAGTGTTTTGTATAAGAAATAAAAAATTTCCTTACAAGAAACTCGTTTCTTGAATTTTCAATAACATAAAACACAGTGTAATTTTGATAAAGGAGGGGAAGGTATTTATGATAAGAAAGGTCGGCTGGGAAGAGCATGGAGGGCGACAGAAACTCCTGAAGAGGAACAGGGAGCGGAGAGACTGGGAACGGCAACAGCAGGGCAAAGACAAAAACTGGGATAAAGCCTTTACGGTGATATTCGGCATAGGTTGCGTATGAAAAGCACTCTTAAAAATCGAACTGTTTTCACACGAGACAACCTTGAAGTCATGCGGGGCATGGCGGATAAGCGCGTAGAACCTGATTTACTTAGATCTGCCGTTTAATTCCAACGCGGTTGGAAATGTGATTTTTAGATGTAAGTCCCTTTAACTGTAACCCGGCCCCGGAACCTTGAAATGAAAAACACTTGTTCATTTCTGTATTTTTTTATTCTGATCTGCATTCTGGGCTCTTCAGCATGCCGTAGCAATGACTGCGCGGATGCTTCTCTCTGCATAGGGGTGCTCATCCCCGAGAGGATTTTTGACGGCAGCTATGACAGCAGACGACAGGCGGTAGTCTCGGCCGTAGAAGATATCAATGCCGCAGGCGGTGATATAGAACTTGTTTTTGGCCGCGACACTGACCGTTCTTTTGATTCTGATGCCCTAGGGAATCTTCTAGACAGGGGGGTCGACGGGATAATAGGTCCGACTACTTCTGCCGATTCCGTGAATCTTGTGGATGATTTTGTCCGGGCGAGGATGGTCGCGATATCACCCTCGGCCAGTTCGGTTGAAATAAGCACTTTCGCCGATGACGGCTACTTCTTCAGAGTTATTCCATCGGACGCATTCCAGGCGCCCATACTTGCGAAGCTGGTAAAGCAGGCCGGGGGAAAACGCGCGGCCATACTGTTTCGTGACGACAGTTACGGAAGAAACCTCAAGGATGGTCTTGTCGAATCCCTTAAACAAGAGGGGGTAAGCTCGCTTGAGCCGATTGAGTACGGGGAAGGTCCCGAGGCGGCAGTAAATGCCGTGGTCAATGCGGTAAATGCCGAGGATAATCCTGTAGATTCCATTATTCTCGCACTGTTCCGTGAAGGGGGAGCGAATTTTATGGCCAGCATGCTCAAGAGGGATGAGCTCAATGGAAGGGTGAGATACTACGGGGCGGATTCTTTGTCAATTGAGGGCTTTGCTGAAATAGTTGTCGCCCTTGACCCCGAAGTGCTCTCGCTTGAGGATATGGAAGGTTTTGTAACCACAATCGCGGGCCCTGATCCTTGCAGACGGGAAGACAGGAAGGAAGTTTTTGATGAAGCGGGAAGATATGCGAGGCAGATATACGATGCTGTTGCGCTGATGAAGCTTGCGTCCATTAAAAGCGCGTCTTCGGATCCTGCCGTGTATGTCGGGGAAATGATAGGGGTAAGCAGGGATGGGACCAAATGCAGAACTTATGCCGAATGCGCGGCATTTCTCACCGACGGCGACAGTACCAACGATAATATTGATTATTACGGCTTTTCAGGCGAGATTGATTTCGATGCCAACGGCGACGTAACTAAGGCTTTTTACTACGTGCACACTTATGATGACATGGGCGGAAGGCCTGACCCTGTTCTCGTTGACCTGGAAGGGAATCCCGTGGGCGAGTGTAAGGCGAACGACTGATAAGCTGATACAGGGATAATATCCGGCAAGCGAGTCCGGCATACACGGCGGCCGATCAACGGGTGATCAGGCGACTGGGGGCTAGCCGCTGTGTCGAAGACAAGATAAGACTGGCAGAATTACTCTATATTCTGAATCTGCTCCCGTATTTTTTCCAGCTCGAGACGTATGCTTATGGTAAGGTGCGAGATCCCCGCGTCCTTGCATTTTGCCGATACTGTTCCCGCCTCCCTGTTCATTTCCTGGACCAGAAAGTCAAGCTCCTTTCCCACGGGACCCTTTTTCCTGGCGGTTTTCCTGAACTTTGAGATATGGGCTTCGAGCCTGACGATCTCCTCGTCAATCTCGCTTTTCTCCGTGATTATTGCCGCGGCTTCCTGGGATATTATGGGGTCGTTCTTTTGCCTTGAGGAGAAGATTTTCTCGATTTTCTCTTTTGTCTTCTTGTCGGATTTTTTTACGAATTCCTTTCTTTTTTTCTTTATGCCGTCAACCGTTTTTTTTATGGCCTCCAGGCGCCCGAGTATGGCTTTTTCAAGTTTCTGTCCCTCGATTTCCCGGCTCCTGTTGAACTTTACCAGGGTTTTTGCGACCGCTTCCTTGATTCTGGCTTCCGTCTCCTTTGAGACCTCTGGTCCGGCGTGGCTTTCAAAGGAGTTCTCCATCATGAGCAGGTGCTCAATTCCTATCTCCGTTTTAAGTCCCAGGGAGGAATTGATTCTTTTAAGGGAACTGTGATTCTCCCGGAGAACCTTTTCGGATAACCGCTGTCTTTCCCTTTTGTTTGTCTGCACGGAGAGCCTCAGGCGGAGTTTTCCTCTCTGAATTGAGTTTTTCATCCTGTCCTCAATGGCCATCTCCATTTGGAGCAACGATTCGGGAAGGCTTGCCTTTACGTCGAGGAACCTGTGGTTCTCCGACCGCATGTCCACGACGATCTTTCCGATTTCCGTGTTTACGGATGATTCCGCAAAACCTGTCATGCTTTTCATGATAGTTTTCTCTTTTTTTCTGTATCCGGTTTCTTTTTTCCCAAGCAGGATACCCGCAACGGGTTCCGCTTCGCAACCGCCGCGGGGTGCCCGAAGAAAACCGCGCCGCATATCGCCGAAACTTGCCTGCGCCATTTTTCTCGTTTAACTTCTTACTTTATTCAGAGGATCTTCAGTTCCCGCTCCATGAGAAAAGCTCATCTTTTCGTTCTGCCGTTGCTGCTTCTTTTTGCCTCCTGCGCCATTCCCGTGCGAAGTCAAGACGCAAGAAGGCCGCAGCCCAAAGTTTCCGCCACCAGCGTCGTGAAATCTTTTCTCGAGGCGCTTAAGGAACGGGACTTTAAATCCGCTTACGAAAAGGTCTACATATTCAGTTCGGACCGTGAGGGTTACGTGAGCAGGTTCGAGCTTCTTTACGAGCGCTACGACATCAGGATAGTTGACTACAGGGTCCTGGCGACCCAGCTTTTCAGGGACAAAGCCAGAGTGGTTGCGGAAGTGGAGGTTGACTACAGGGAACCGGGCGAAGACAAGCGTCAGAGGGTCAGACGTACAACCCTCTACGATCTCTCCATATCCGAAAAAAAATGGAAGATAATGAAGGACGAGTGCACTGAGAACTGCCGCTACGGACCGGAGGTTGAAGGCGGAGACGGAGGAGGCTAGAGTGATAAAAGTTGCGGTAGTCGGGGTGTGCGGGCGTATGGGAATGAGCGTGGCTTCACTTGCGGGCGCGGACGGGGATATTGAGCTTGTCGGAGCGACTGAGGCGGCGGGACACGTTTCGGTTGGCCGCGGTCTCGGGGATTTTGTCGCGGGTGCGGGGCCGGGAGTAAGCGTGAGTGACAGTATCGAGGAAGCGGCCCGGGACGCGGATGTCATAATTGACTTTACCGTTCCCGAGGCGACCCTTGCCCACGCCGAATATTCAGTCCGGAACGGAAAATCGATGGTCATAGGGACGACGGGCTTTGAGCCGGAGCAGAGGGAAGAACTCCTTAGTCTGCTTGAGCGGATACCGTGCGTTTTCTCTCCCAACATGAGCGTCGGGATAAACGTTCTTTTCGAGATATCAAGACAGGTGGCCTCTCATCTGGGAGAGGGCTACGACGCCGAGATTTTCGAGACCCATCACAGGGCAAAAGCCGATTCTCCCAGCGGAACGGCAATCGCGCTTGCAGAAGCGGTCGCCGCCGGCCTCGGATCAGAACTCCAAGACGTGGCACGATACGAAAGACACGGGCGCATAGGGGCGAGAGGGAAAGGGGAAATAGGTATCCAGACGCTTCGGGGAGGAGACGTGGTCGGGGATCACACCGTCATGTTCCTCGGCGACGGAGAGAGAGTGGAACTTACCCACAGGGCGACGAGCAGGGAGAACTTTTCTGCGGGCGCGATTCGCGCGGCGAAATGGATTCCGGGAAAATCTCCGGGGATCTACGCGATGAGGGACGTGCTCGGATTCTGATCCCGCAGCGTTTATCCACCATGTACCAGTTCAGGCTTATCGAAAAGGAAAAGGGCGGTTCCGCCAGGCTGGGGGAAATCCGCACTTCCCGCGAAACGATTGAGACTCCGGCATTCATGCCCGTGGCGACCCAGGGAGCGGGCAAGGCCATAACGCCCCTTGATCTTCGCCGTCTCGGTTTCAGGGTTCTTATCGCAAACGCCTACCATCTCTACCTGAGGCCCGGCACTGACATAATAAGCTCCCTCGGCGGACTTCACCGCTACATGTCGTGGGACGGCGCGGTCGTCACCGACAGCGGCGGCTATCAGGTCCTGAGCCTCGCGAAAAGCAGGAAAATAACGGAAGACGGGGTCTCTTTCCGCTCTCACATAGACGGAAGCGAGCATTTTTTCTCCCCCGAGGTCTCGATAGCCGTTCAGGAGGACCTGGGCTCCGACGTGATGATGTGTTTTGACGAATGTCCGGCCCATGATTCCCCCTACGGGTACATGGAGAAATCGGTTTCCCTAACGACGCGCTGGGCGGGGCTTTGCAAGGAAGCGAGACGGGACCCCTCCAGGGCGCTTTTCGGCATTGTGCAGGGAGGGGTGTACGAGGACCTTCGGGCGCGTTCAGCGGGCGAGCTTGTGGACATAGGGTTTGACGGCTACTCGATAGGCGGCCTGGGGGTCGGCGAGTCAAGCGGGGCGACTTTCGAGATTACCGAGCTATGCGCCGGGCTTCTGCCCGAGGACAGGCTCAGGTACCTCATGGGCATCGGGAATCCGAGCGACATAGTGAGGGCGGTGGCTCTCGGAGTCGATCTTTTCGACTGCGTGATCCCGACCCGCAACGCCCGCAACGGCACTCTCTTTACAAGCCGGGGAAAAGTGGTTATAAAAAACTCCCGTTACGCGTACGACAGCTCGGCTCTTGATGAGGATTGCGGCTGCTACACGTGCGAAAATTTTTCAAGGTCGTATCTGAGGCATATATTCATGGCCGGGGAGATTCTCTCTCTTCAGCTGCTGACCCTTCATAACCTCTATTATTACTCCGAACTGATGAGAAGAATAAGAGAATCGATAAAAACCGGCACCTTCAGGCAGTTGTGCTCGGAACTCAGCGATGCTGAGGAGGAACAGTAATTGAAAAACCTAGCTTTTGTCACTACTTCAGCCCTTTTTCTTTTATCATGCATGCCTCCCGGGACCGGGCAGGGAGGACCTGGGGGATCGACGTTCTCGGCCATACTTCCGTTCGTCGCCATATTCGCCCTTTTTTACTTTCTTATCATAAGGCCCCAGCAGCGCCAGAGCCGTGAGCGCAAGAAGATGCTCGCCGAGGTAAAGAGGGGTGACACCATTGTTACCACCGGCGGCATATACGGCAGGGTGATAAACGTCGACGGGGATGACATCACCGTCGAGATAGCTAAGGGCATCAACATAAAAATGGTCCGCTCCGGGATCTCGGAGAAGACCGATTCTGTGGCCGCTGAAGGCAAATCCAAAGGGGGCGGCTGATTAGATGAAAGGCGTGTCCCGTCTTTGGATTACCGTTATTGCTCTTTTCTCTTTTCTCTGCGTAATACTCCTTACGCCTACCTTCATGGGCGACAAGCTTCCCTCGTGGTGGGGGAAGGTTTTCTCGAGCAAGGGGATAAGCCTCGGGCTTGATCTTGAGGGGGGGATATTCCTTCTTCTGGGAGTGGAGACCGAAGAGGGCATTGAGCAGGAAATGCTCATAGTTGAGGAGGCCCTCGTATCGAAATTCAGGGAGGGGAGGATCCTCGTTAAGAACTCCTCTGTTTCGGACGGAACCCTTACGATCGGTCTTTTCCCGGGCGCGGATATGGACAAGGCGCTTGAGATCGCGCGCGACGAGTTTGAAGAGGTAGCGGATATAAATTCCGAAGGCTTCCTGGTCAGGCTCTCGATAAAACCGTCCTACGTGGACGAACTTGAGCAGAACTCAATAGAGCGGGTGCGCCACATAATAGAGAACCGCGTCAAGGATTTCGGCCTCGTCGAGCCGAGCATACAGAAATCAGGCGACGACAGGATTCTGGTGCAGGTGCCGGGAGCATCCAAAAAAGACAGACAGAGAATAGTTAACCTGATCAAAAAGACGGCCGTTTTGGAATTCAAGATCGTAAGAGCCGTCGGGGCGTCCCGGGAGAACCTCGTCGCTGCCACCGAATCCGAGAACGAAAAGCAGGTCAGGGAAAAAGGGCTTGCCATCCACGAGGGAGACACAGGGAACCAGAACGAGAGGTTTTTCCTAACCGAGAGGCTTGCGAGCGTGACGGGTGAATATATCTCGGATGCGCGGATAACGTTTGATAATTACGGGAATCCCGCGGTTGGATTCACGTTCAGGGGCGAGGGCGCGAGCAAGTTCGGGAAGCTTACAGAGTCTAACATCGGCGAACGTCTGGCGATAGTTCTTGACGGCGTGATAAAGTCAGCTCCCACAATCCAGGACAAGATAACCTACCAGGGCACGATAACGGGCACTTTCACCCCGGAGGAGGCAAAAGACCTCGCGCTTATCCTGAGATCAGGTTCCCTTCCGGTTCCCGTGAGGGTTGAGCAGGAAAGGACCGTGGGTCCTTCCCTGGGGCAGGACTCGATAGAAAAGGGGAGATTCTCCATGATCGTCGGCGGCATACTTGTTCTGGTGTTCATGGTCTTTTTCTACAGGCTCCAGGGCGTGGTAGCGAACGCCGCACTGGTGCTCAACATACTTTTCATAATGGGTTTTCTCTCCGCTTTCGGCGTTACGCTTACGCTTCCCGGCATAGCGGGGCTCGTCCTCACGCTCGGCATGGCGGTTGACGGGAACATCATCATATTCGAGAGGATAAAAGAGGAGCTTGTTGCGGGGAAAACCGCGGTTCACTCGATTGAGACTGGATACGCGAGATCCGTCTGGACCATACTTGACGCGAACGTAACGACGCTTCTTACGGCGCTTATACTTTTCTGGCTCGGCACGGGTCCCATAAAGGGCTTCGCGGCAACTCTTTCAATCGGAATAGTGTCGACCGTTTTCAGCAATCTGATTGTGGCGAGAGTTTTTACGAACATGCTTTACAGGGACAAAAAACTGACAGAGGTAAGTATCTGAGGGTGCGCGAGTGCGAATTATAGGAAAACTGAACTACGATTTTGTGGATAAGATGGGGGGCGCGATGCGCATTTCCATCGCGCTTGCGGTTATTTCCATCGCTTCTTTGCTTTATCATCAGGGCCCTAACTGGGGGGTCGAGTTCACGGGCGGAACGGAGATACATATAAAGCTCGCAAAGAGCCTTGAGACCAATGTTTTAAAAGGGGAGCTTGCCGAGAGCGGTTTTCCCTCAGAATCGGTTCAGCGCTTCGGCCTTCCGGGCGATAACGAGCACCTCATACAGTTTGCTCCCGAACTTGCGACTTTTGATCAGATAGGTGATTTTCAGAAAAGCCTTGAGGACCTTTTCGCAGAATCAGAGAATTTTCAGGGAGCTTCAATCCAGAGGATAGACTACATAGGTCCCAGGGTGGGGAAGGAGCTCATAACCAAGGCTCTTCTCTCCATACTGATTGCGTGCGTTGGCATACTCGGTTACCTGGTCTTGAGGTTTGAATTCGGTTTTGCCGTGGGGGCGGTTATCGCCCTTATTCACGATACCCTTATAACCGTTGGGGCCATATCGCTCGCGGACAAGGAGTTCACCCTTGCGATCGTAGCCGCGCTTCTGACCGTGATAGGTTATTCAGTTAACGACACGATTGTCATATTTGACAGGATAAGGGAGAACATGGGGAATTTCCCCGAAAAGGGCTTCAGGGAGCTTGTTAACGATGGAATAAGCCAGACGCTCTCGCGTACTTTGCTCACGGCTATAACGGTGTTCATAGTGCTCGTCCCGCTCTTTTTCCTCGGCGGCTCGGTAATACACGATTTCGCGTTTACCCTTATGGTAGGGGTAATCATAGGAACCTACTCATCGGTTTTCGTGGCAAGCGCTTTCGTGGTCTACTGGAGAAAAAGAAAGGAGACCATATAGAAACCGCGCTTTGACGGATGCTACGTCGAAAGCGGGTTCTGTGCTTTGATAATCGGTCTCATAACGGTTAAATATTTCCCGTTTTGCTTCTGAAAACACACAACTCGTTCACATTATGCAAGAAGCGCTTCAGCAGATAAGAAACCAGATAGATTCTGACCTTGACTCTGTCTCTACGGAGGCCGACCTCGTCAGGGTGAAGGCAAGCTACGTCGGAAAGAAAGGATCTCTCACGCAGCTTCTTAAATCCATGAAGGATCTTCCCGCTTCCGAGCGCCGCCAGGCGGGCATTCTCATAAACGGGACCAAAAAGGAAATCGAGGATCTGATCGAGGGAAAATCCGACGAGATAAAGCGCAAAGTGATGGATGAAAAGCTCCTTGAGGAGGCAACCGACTTCACTCTTCCGGGGCGCGGAATGCCGGTCGGAGCCAAGCACCCCATAACCCAGGTGATGGAGCGCATCGTCTATGACTTCGAGAGAATGGGATTCGAAGTCGCCGAGGGTCCCGAGGTCGAGCTCGATTACTACAATTTCGAGGCGCTTAACATACCAAAAAACCACCCTGCAAGGGACATGCAGGACACTTTCTACATAACCGACAACATGGTCTTAAGAACCCACACCTCGCCTGTGCAGATACGGATCATGCAGACCCAGCAGCCTCCGGTGAAGATAATAGCTCCCGGAAAGGTCTACCGGTCCGACAGCGACGTTTCCCACACCCCTATGTTCCACCAGATAGAGGGTCTTCTGGTCGATAAAGGCATAACTTTCGGAAACTTAAAGTCCGTCATTATCCAGTTCGTCAAGCTCACTTTCGGTGAGAATACGAACGTTAGGTTCCGCCCGAGCTTTTTCCCCTTCACCGAGCCCAGCGCCGAGGTGGACATAGAGTGCCAGATATGTTCCGGCAACGGGTGCAGGGTATGCAAGGGTACCGGCTGGCTTGAAATAATGGGATGCGGAATGGTCGACCCTGCGGTTTTCTCAAGCGTTAACTACAACACTGACATCTATTCGGGTTTCGCCTTCGGCATGGGGGTTGAGAGAATCGCCATGCTTAAGTACGGGATAAATGACATAAGGCTTTTCTTTGAGAACGACGTAAGGTTTTTAAGGCAGTTCGTATAGTATCGTTTATCGTGCAATGCAACGCGACCTCTTTTTACTGTAAGTCTCGTTCTGTGATGCGGAATTACGAGCTCTCTTTGCATCGGGATACGGTCTGGATAAAAATGATGGCGATAATGGCGATAATTTTGACTCTTTCGACTATTGCTTTCGTAATCGTGAAGATGCTCGTGTATCCGGCCGTCATTATTTTTTCCATCGTTTTTTTTGCAATATATTTCCTGAAGGGGTCAAAAAGCGGGTATAAACTGAATTTTATGATCAAAGACCTGTATGTGGACGGGCCCGCGGAGAAAAAACAGAAGCCGAAAAAGAAAGCCGAACCCCCGTATAAACTTAGCAGCATGATTAAGGACTTGCGGTTTGACGAATACATACACATGAAAGAGCAGTCAAAAAAAAGAAAAAGGTTGAAGAAAACAGATAAGGAGAACACCCATGGGAATCAAACCTGATCACTGGATAAGGAAAATGGCACTTGAGCACAAGATGATAGACCCTTTCGTCGAAGGGCAGGTGAGCAAAGGCGTTATATCGTACGGCCTTTCCTCTTACGGCTACGACATCAGGGTAAGCAATGAGTTCAAGGTGTTCACAAACCTGCACAGCGCTGTTGTTGACCCGAAGAACTTTGATCCCAAGTCCTTTGTGGAGATAGAGGACGATTACTGCATAATTCCTCCGAACTCCTTCGCGCTTGCAAAGACTGTTGAGTATTTCAGGATACCCAGGAGCACGGTTACCGTCTGCGTCGGGAAATCCACTTACGCGAGGTGCGGGATAATCGTTAATGTCACGCCCTTTGAACCAGAGTGGGAGGGATACGTGACTCTTGAGATCTCGAATACGACCCCCATTCCCGCAAAGATATATTCAAACGAGGGAATCGCCCAAGTGCTCTTTTTCGAAGGTGACGAAGGGTGCGAGATCTCCTACGCGGACAAGAAAGGAAAATACCAGAAACAGGCCGGCATTACGCATCCGAAGATTTCCTAGGCTTAGCCGGGTGATTTCACCGCAAGCTAGGTTTTCCCTGTAGGTTTTTCCTTATCATTCCGATTCTTTCGCGCATGCGTTTTTATAGGTCTTAACGGGTCAAAACTGTTTTATAAAAATGATGTGCTTATATGTTAAAATATAAAATTGAATTTCTAACTAAAATTCTTGTTGTGCAGGATGATTAAGCTTGAATAAGGAATGAAAACGAGATGGAAAATTTGCAGCCTGTTCCCGACCCGGAAGAAGAAATAGAAGGGATAGATTCTGAAGATAGTTCTTGGGGGGATTATCCTATAGACAGTTTTCTTATCCGTACGGAAAACAGGACTATCCATGACGTCGTGCGGCGGATTGATCAAGGGGGTTATATTATGGATCCCGATTTCCAGCGCGATTTTATCTGGGATGAGGGCAAGCAAAGCAGATTAATTGAATCCGTAATCATGCGGATACCCCTGCCTGTTTTCTATTTGGCGGAAGACGATTCGGGGAAAATGGTTGTCGTCGATGGCCTGCAACGGCTCACGACATTCGATCGGTTCGTCAAAGGTAAACTGAGATTGAAGCTGCCTGACCGCGAAGAACTCAATCGCAAAAGATTCCCTGATTTGGAAAACAAGCTTAAGAACCGAATTGAAGACTGCAATTTAATCTTGTACACAATCGACTCGAAGGTGCCGGAGCGCGCGCGTCTTGACATATTCGAGAGAGTTAATGGAGGCGTTCCCCTTACCAGACAGCAGATGCGCAACTGCCTGTTTATGGGAGAGTCGACTCGCTTTTTGAAGAAAGAATCACAGACTGATATATTCCTCCGGGCAACAGATGGAAGCTTGAGAAAAGACAATATGCGCGACCGGGAATTTGTAAACCGATTCTGCGCGTTTCAACTCTTGGGTGTTGACACCTATCGCGGCGATATGGATGATTTCCTCGCCCAGTGTCTGCGCAAAATGAACCGCATGAGTGAATCTGAACTGTCTTGCTTGTCATCTGAGTTTCGAAGAGGGCTGGCCAACAATCTTGAGTTGTTTGGCCGTAATGCGTTCAGAAAACTTCCAAAGAATAACGGTAGGCGCAGTGTTTTAAACGCTTCCCTCTGGGATGTGATGTCCACGGGATTATCCAGATACTCGGATGATCAGATAGAAGGGTTGAAGGAACCTCTTTACGAATCTGTTCGCGAACTGCTGGATGATGACGAGTTTCAACGGGCAATCACGTACGCAACAAATGGCACCATAAGGGTGAGAAAACGTTTCAGCGAAATGAATAGGGTTCTTGAGGAGGTCATAGGTGCTCACGAGGATTGATCTGCAACATTTTAAATGCTTTGAAACACTGAAGCTGCCGTTGCGTCCACTGACTCTGCTCTCCGGTGCTAACGCGTCCGGGAAATCGTCTGTTATGCAGGCATTGGTTCTTCTGCACCAGACGATGCGCGAACACGAATGGTCGTCGCGTCTTATGCTGAACGGCGGGGGGGTTCGTCTCGGTACTGTGCCTGACGTTGTTGATCAGGTTCACGGACATCGGCAATTTGCGATTACACTTCTGGATGACGATTCAGGTTGGTTTGGATGGGAGTTCCAAGGCGAACCTGATGAAATGTCGATGATTGTGCATAGAGCCCGCGGAGAGACGGGAGATGGTGAAGGTTGGGACGTTGATAGGTCTGTACCTCTTCACAATCTGCTGCCGGCACAATCAGCAGAAAATCCTATTTGTCATTCACTGACAAGCCGACTTCGCAATCTTACATATCTGTCCGCTGAGAGGCTGGGACCACGTGAATATTACATGTTCGACGATCCTCAACTTACTCCTGTTGTCGGCCCGCAAGGAGAATATGCCGTCAGTGTTCTTCATTCTGGCAGAGATACTCATGTACGTAATAATTTGCAGGTTCGCGATGTCTCTTCTCCAAACCGTCTCCAGCAGGTAGAAGCACGAATGAAAAATTTTTTCCCTGGATGCGTGTTGGAGATTAACCAGGTTCCCAGAGCAAGTGCAGTAACACTGGGTATCCGCATATCCGACGACACGGAATTCCACCGGCCCGCCCATACTGGTTTTGGCCTGACTCAAGTTCTTCCGATTGTGGTTGCGGCACTGTCAGCAGATAGTGAGGATCTGCTGCTGATCGAGAATCCCGAAGTGCATCTCCATCCCGCGGGACAGGCCGCGATGGGAGAATTTCTTGCTGAAGTTGCGTCATCGGGTGTTCAGGTCATTGCGGAGACTCACAGTGACCATGTGTTAAACGGCATCCGCAGGTCAGTCAAGAAGCATGTTTTGTCAAACGAGGACGTTGCCTTGCATTTCTTCCGTCTGAGAGGTGAGGGCCCGGTGAGCGAGAAACCGCAGGTTGGAAGTCCGGCTATTGATACCGATGGCAACATAGATAGCTGGCCAGAGGGTTTTTTTGATCAGTTTGACAAAGACATGAACTATTTTGCCGGGTGGGATTGACTTGGATTTCTTGTTTAATGACTTGTCAATTCACGGACAGTTTTACGATATATCATCTTTTCGGAACGCTTTTGCGCGCGTGATGGAAATAAGCAGGGTTGCCGAGCGCTTCAATCACGATTTCTATTTTAACAGGATGATTGTGAATGCCGAGCCGATACCCGACATAACGATGCGACAAGCCATTGCCAAGTTCAACAAAAACGAGCAGAGAGCAGCGATGTTTCGGCTTACTCGAGGGGGGCCGTTCTGGGACGATCTCCGAAGACACGGGAAAGATGACTGGATGGAGAGCGAAAACGGAGAGATTGTTACGGACTCCGCGCTCGGCGAAGCGGCGTTCCGCACTTTGCATAGCGTAGTCACAAGCCTTGTCAGCGTCAGGCCGTCTGATTGGGATTATTCCCCAGTCCAGGTGGTCTGGAGGCGTGGACCAGAAGACCAAGATATTGGTATCGAGAATTGGCGGGACGCGATTGATCTGGAAAACAGATTGCGCAGTGCTCCTTCTTCGGTCTTGTCATGGTCCGATTTGCGGAACGTCTCCAAAAAACTCTATGAGCGGCTGGTGTTTGCCGGCAACTGTTTTGAACCGCTTGAAGGGCTGCCGTTTTCGAAAAGTTCAGTAGACCGAATTATATTTCTGCTCGGCATTCTGGATCGTTTTGCGGATGCTTTTGACAATAAGGGAAATCGTACGCCTGAAGGCAATAAGATGTACAAGGATTATTTTACAGGTGGCAATGCATTGTTTTCCGATTCATCGGATACGGAAAAACGGAATTTCAAGGGGGAATTAACATTCCCTCATCCTGCTAATCCCAAAGAATCTCTGTTTTGTCCGTGGCACGGTAAGGAGAGACGGAATATTATCCGTCTGCACTTTTCGTGGCCGATTCGAGCAGGTAAGCCGGTTTATGTGGTATATGTTGGTCCGAAAATCACTAAAAAGTGATTTCAGGAGAAAGAAACCACTTTTCATTTCGCCTATTCAAGCAGTCCTGTTGCTTGTTGTGCTTGCATCTGTGGTGCAAGTATCACCATGACATTATATTTCCTGGAAGGTCCTCCTGCATCATCCAACGACTGTTACATAGTTCCTTTGCCGGTCCATGTCCGCGCCCCTTGAGACCCCATGGAGTCCTGAAAAATCCAAGTTCTTCAGAAAAGCGGTAATCATCGAAATAACATTTCCTGAGAGCCTTACCCCCTTTGAAGACAAGGGTATCAAAAAGTGCCGGCACTTGGCTGATACCGGCGAGAATCCAGGAAAGCAGGTAATCACGTTCGATAACATGCCACGGAATGCCGGTGGACTGATGCACCTGCAAAATGAGGGAGCAAGCTGATTTTATCATGAGTCAACGTTCCCGGGCAGGTTTTCCTGTATCATCCAGCGGTTGTTGCACGGTCCCTTTCTCGGCCCCGTGGGATCACGCTTGCGGTAGCCCTTGACAGGCAGTTCCGCGAGTTCGCTGAATTCGGAAAAATCATATCCCCAGTATTCAAGAATCCAACCCAGTCGTTTTGCCGTTGCCACATTCAACCGCAGAGCGTATTCGACTATGCGCTTGATATTCAGTCTATCTTCTGTTGTGTTAAAGGCGTAAAGCACTTCCTCGAAGCCGCCGCAGTACTGCGGACGGCAGAGACCGTCCAGAAGGGTGCGCTCCATGTCCGTTATTGATACCAGAGTGTTGCCGATCAGTATTTCTTCCGTACCGAAGAAATGTTCGGGTTTCACCTGAATAAACCTGTATGAAGCGTTCCCGCTCTCATAACCCCTGTAGGACATTCCTCTGCTTTTAATCTCTCGAACACGCGGGAAGGAACTTTCCGTGGTTGTCAGGACGAAAATCGTTCTCGGGATTTGTTCTGTCAAGCCGTGGTGATTCATGGCCAGCCAGTGGGAAATTGCCGCAGGGCTTGCCAGGTTCATCGCGATCTCAAACTCGTGCACGGGAAAAATCCCGGGAACGGACAGTGCGTACAGACCCCTGCGAATCGGGATTATCCAGTCATTTTGACGCAGGTGGTAAAGAGCTTCGCAAAGGTACGAATCCTTGAGACCAACGCGAGGCGCCAGTTCCCGCGCCCGTTCTGTGGAGAATATCCTGTCTCCCTGGGAAGCCAGAAGCCTGACAAGATCAATTCCGACCATGGATTTCTTTAGATTCTTTTCAGTATTAATTTGATTTTCTCCAATTTTTGCTTGATATAATCTATCATAGGTTTTGATAGTAAGAATATGGCAAAGATTGGACAATATCAAAATTTTGCCATGTTTAATCTATTTTGCAAAAGCGCAAATTTACCTTTAGAAGCATTGTTTTTACAACAGGCGGTATGTCTTGAGGTTCTGTGCAACTGTGAGGGTATTATCGATCTGGAAAGCAATTCTGTCCACCAGAGACCGATTGGGCCTGCAATCTACCGAAAAATTCGGGGTTTATATACTTCACTGCCCAAAAATGTGATAAGATGTAAACATGGGCTTAAGGTATTCCCTGCAGAACAGGTTTGAGATAATACTGCAGCGTCTGGACAATATGGAGAAGCGCCTCAAATGAGCGACGCAGGATTTAAAATTCAGGTCGATCAGTTCAAGGGAGTTCTGACAATAAGCATATTCGGCGAGATCAAAGGCCTGAACGGACGGGAATTTCACCGCGCGATATTCCAGGAAATCCAAGGGCAGGAGGTCCCTATAGTTCTGGACCTCGAAGGGCTGACCTACATCAACAGCACGGGACTGCGCTCGATCCTGCTTGTCGCCAAAAGGCAGCAGGAAAACAAAGCGGAATTCGCGGTGTGCTCCCTGTCTGGACCTATCAGAGAAGTATTCGAGATCACGTGCTTTGACCGGATCATATCGGTGCTTGATTCCCGCTCCGAAGCCATAGCAGCGGTAACTTAGAAGTTATTTCTAATTGACATCTTCAAGGTCTTCAAGCTTTTTTATAAGCTCTTTTTCAAGAAGCTCTCCGGTTAGAAATGAGCAGAAAAAGATACAGCACTTCGTTTAAAACTGGCAACGGCCTTTTCAGTCGCGAGTCGGTAAATCTAGCCTCTCTCTACATGGAACTTGGCGACTGGAATGTCGTTCGAGATAAAGTCGTAAGTGAAAACCTTCTGCAGTTCAGGACCCAGAATACCTTAAAACGTTTCTGCTCCGAAGTTATATCCCGACTGAAGACCTTGAGTTTTGATGAACTCAGACTGCTGGTTGAAACCAATCCCCGTGAACAGCGCTACCTTTTATGGATTGCGCTCTGTCGTCGCTACTCTTTTATTGCGGATTTTGCCATTGAAGTACTGAGAGAGAGGTACATCTCCTTGAAATTCAACTTAAATTACGAGGATTTCGATTCTTTTTTCAACAGCAAATCCGAATGGCACCCTGAGCTTGACCGGGTTCATCCGAGAACCAGAGCTAGCGTACGGCAGGTTTTGTTCAGAATACTTCGTGAAGCGGATCTGCTGACCGTGGACAACGTTATTAACGCAGCGATGCTTAGCCCAAGGCTTCTGGAAGCGATGCCTCGCGGCAAACGCCGGGATCTTTTGTTTTTCCCTGCTTTTGAGGCGGACTTAAGGCAGGTGGCGCAGTGAAGACAGATATAAGTAAAATGTCTTTACCGGACAGATTTGAGCATCTTTACTCGGTGATATCGGGGAAACGATTTCTGGAAAAGCAGGGTCTTGGAAACGAAGTGCCATTTTTTCTCTGTCCTTTCAAGCCGAAGGAATACGTTTTGATGGAACAGCATAGACGCCACCTGATTAACCGGCTGGGAAACGATGGTGTTTCCGTGCTGGAAATTAACCTTTACGACCTTTCAATAGAAATCCTTAAGGACCGGGAGATCTGGGACAGGGTACTTGAGATGGAAGAGTCGGTTTCCAAGGAGCAGCTAAAAGAACTGCTACAGGGAGTGCTTGATCCCCAAACGCACCTTGTCCCTGCAATCGCTGCCAAGCTGGCAACCAGTGATTTCGATGTTCTTTTTATTTCGGGAGTTGGTGAGGTATTCCCCTACATCAGGTCGCACAACGTCCTGAACAACCTGCAGAGTGCGGCCAAGGAAAAACCGACCGTAATGTTTTTTCCTGGAGCTTATACTCACTCTCCTGAATCAGGGGCTTCGCTTGATCTCTTCGAGCGGCTTCATGATGACAAATATTACAGGGCGTTTAATATCTTTCACTGTGAACCGTAGATGAGGGAGTAATGGCAACACTTAAAGACATTTTTGATAAGCCGGTAGACCGTCCTATAGAAGGGGTTATAAAAGCTGATGATGAAGCAAGCCTACGCCTTGAGGTAGAGGAGTATGTTCTCACCAATGAGGTTGCAAAGCGCTTGGAATCTTTCTTATACGCATACAACAATTACGAAGGAACAAACGGTGTCTGGATATCCGGTTTTTTCGGGTCTGGAAAATCTCACCTGCTGAAAATACTGGCCTTGCTTCTGGAAAATCGCCGGATTGAGGATGCACTTTCTCTTGACTTGTTCTTGGATAAGTGCGGTGACCATGAGTTTTTAAGAGCCGATCTCAGACGCGCCGCCGGTATTCCCTCAAAGAGCATATTGTTCAACATCGATCAGAAAGCGGACGTAATCAGTAAAACTCAGACTGACGCCTTGCTTGCAGTGTTCGTCAAGGTCTTTGATGAAATGCTGGGTTATTACGGAAAGCAGGGGCACATCGCCCAGTTTGAGCGTGACCTTGACAGCAGGGGGCTTTATGAACGGTTCAAAGAATCCTACGAAGCTTTTTCGGGACGAACTTGGGAGAAAGGCCGTGAACAGGCACTGCTTGAATCCGATAACATTGCGAAGGCCTATGCCGAAGTGACCGGTAGCGACGAAGCTTCGGCTGCGGGAATACTGGATAAGTATCGAGCCGAATACAGCGTCTCCATTGAAGATTTTGCGGAGCAGGTATGTGCGTATATTGAAGGGCAGGGTAAAGATTTCCGACTTAACTTCTTTGTTGATGAAGTTGGCCAGTACATAGCCGAAAATGTGAAGCTTATGACCAATCTGCAGACCATTGCCGAGAGTCTTGCCACCAAATGCCGCGGCCGCGCGTGGATTGTCGTTACCGCTCAGGAAGACATGGAAACGGTGCTGGGAGAGAAGGGGAAACAGCAGAGCAATGATTTCTCCAAGATTCAGGACCGGTTCGCAAACCGCATGAAACTCACAAGTGCTGATGTGGCGGAGGTCATTCAAAAGCGCCTGCTCATGAAAAACGAACAAGGCGACTGCCTGCTTTCGGATATCTATGATATGCAGGAGAACAACTTCAAGACCCTTTTTGATTTTACCGACGGTTCCAAGACCTACCGTAACTTCCGGGACCGCGATCACTTTGTTAGCAGCTACCCGTTTGTTCCGTACCAGTTTGATTTGTTCCAGTCGGCGATTCTTAACCTCTCCAAGCACGATGCGTTTGAGGGAAAGCACAGTTCCGTAGGCGAGCGCTCCATGCTGGGCGTGTTCAGACAGGTTGCTATACAGATAGGCGACTGCGGAATCGGCAAGCTTGCTACTTTCGATCTGATGTTCGAAGGAATCAGGTTGGCCCTTAAATCGGACATACAGCAGGCAGTTATCCAGGCCGAAAAGCAACTTAAAAATGAAAATCTCTTAGCTGTAAGACTTCTCAAGACGCTTTTTCTGCTAAAGTACGTAAAAGACTTCAAGACAACTGCGAGGAACCTGAGCGTTTTGGTTCTGGACGACTTCAGCAGGGATCTTCCCGCCTTGCGTGAAAAAGTTCAGGACGCCCTAAATCTTCTTGAGAATCAGACCTATGTAGAGCGTGACGGTGAGCTTTACGAATACCTTACCGACCGGGAAAAAGATGTTGAACGGGAAATCAAGAACACGGGAGTGGAGAACTCAGACGTGCTTGCCGAACTTGAGAAGATAGTTTTTAACGATGTGATCAGAACCTCAAAGATTCGCTACAACTTTTCTTCTTCGGGAAATCATGGACAGGATTATCCTTTTTCAAAAAAGATTGACGATCGATTATATGGACGGGAGCACGAGCTTACAATAAACGTTATAAGCCCCTTTTATCAATACACAGAAACGGAACATGAAAAAATGCTGCGTGCGGGTTCAATTCGCAATCCCTACGAGTTGTTCGTGGTAATGGCTCCTGACCAACAAGTGATGCGCGACATGCTGATGTACAAGAAAACCGAAAAATACGTTCGCCAGAATATTACCACCACCCAGCAGGACGAAGTCGGACGCATTCTGACCGACAAGGGATTGCGTAATCAGGAGCGTCTCGTCAAGTTGGGGCAGAGAGTAAAAAACATTCTTGGGGAGGCAAGGCTGCTTGTGGCTGGTGGAGAGGTAGAAGTCAGCTCGAATGACGCACAGAACCGGATTGTGGAAGGCTTCAGTGAGCTTGTTTCCCGCACTTATACTAATCTGCAGATGCTGGGAGATGTTTCCTATACAGAAAGTGACATCGAGAAGTATATGAAGCTGTCGGAACCGAGACTGATTGACGACGATGCTTCATCTCTTTCGGAATCTGAGCGGGAACTACTCTCTTTCATTCAGGGAAACAAGAACAATGGCATTCGCACTACCCTGAAGAGTCTTACTGAGAGGTTTGAGAGTAAACCCTATGGTTGGCCTTACGCAGCGATTCTCTGCACTCTTGCCAGCCTTTGCGGTTGGGGAAGGGTTGAGGTCTGGTCCGACGGCAACATGCTTGAGGAAGGAGAACTGGTAAGATCCCTTCGCAATTATCATGGTCATGGCAATGTTGTGCTTGAACCGCAAGTTGAGTTTACTGCGTCTCAGGTTCGCGCCCTCAAGGAATTCTATGGGGATTTCTTTGATCGGCCATCAAAAGCCGACGAAGCGAAAACTCTTGGCAGCGAAACGGGCATTGCGCTTAAGGAACTTGTAGAAAATCTCGTTTCGTTGGAAAAGGAAATAGCGCAATACCCATTTCGGGATGTGCTTACCCCAGTGCTTGGAGAACTAAAGGATATAAGCGGCAGGTCCTACGCTTGGTACATGACTGAACTTGTTAGCCGTAAAGATGAGATTCTTGCCATGAAGGAAACGGTTATTGATCCGTTGACCAAATTCATGAACGGGCAGCAGAGAAAAATTTTTGATGAGGCACGGGAATTTATAAGAGAACAGGAGCACAACCTCAACTATGTAGAAGGGAAGGAACGAGATCAGATCTTGAGCATCTTGGAGAATTTAGAATCCTTCAGGGGCGATGGCATGCGGTTGCTCAAAAAGCAGATGGAAGCGTCGCGAAAGAAAATCAAGACTCAAATTGATTCTGAGATTGCGAGGGCCAAGGAAACCGTTGACGTGCTGAAAAACCGTCTGCTGGGAATGGATGAATTCGCCTTGTTGAGCAACGGGCGACAGGAAGAACTCAGCAAAGCGTTTGAAGATGCTTTGATTCTTGTTGGAAAGAAGGAGCAGATTCCTGTAATCCGAGATTTTGCACGCTGTTTCGAAGAGTTGGAATACAACGAAATGCTCTCACGCATGACTACTTGGACATGCCCTTCTTCTGAAGCGGACAACACAGAGAAGATTGAATGTGTTCCTCTCCGTTCCGTGCGGACTTCTTTTGAGAAGGCTTGGCTTGAAGATGAAGCCGATGTTGACCGTTATCTTAAATCGCTACGCGAGGCATTGCTCGGGGAAATCGGCAAAGGGAAGAGGATTCAGACATGATTGCACGTTTTGAACTAAGAAATTTTACTGCTTTCAGGAACTTGGATGTTGACTTTTCACCGAAGATAAACGTTATAATCGGCGAGAACAATACTGGCAAGACACATTTGCTCAAGGCTGCCTACGGAATTTACGTTGTAGGTCCGCTGTTGGGAAACGAGCCCGACTATAATACTGAAGATATGGAAGCTGATCTAACAACCAGATTCCTGCGCTTATTCCTGCCGCTTGATGGCAGGCTGGGAAGAATGCACCATCACGGAGCAAAAGATCAAGCCCTCTTGGATATTGAGTTTGCGCGGGGTCAGAAAATCAATGCTGAATTCTCCAAGAAGTCCAAGATGATCCGAATCCGGTGGGAAGGTTCCTACGAAGGAGGTTATGAACGCGGAGCGGTCTTTATCCCTACAAAAGAGGTTCTTTCTTTTACGAAGGGCTTTATCAGTCTTTATGAAAAATACGGACTTTCATTTGACCAAACTTACCAAGATATTTGCTTACGTCTTGAACTACCGGAGTTACGCTCGGAAACACTGCATGAAAAAGCGAAATGGGCTATGGATGAAATAGAAAAAATCTGCGGCGGTCGTTTTATTTTTTCCGGTGGCGGGAAGGTTACCTTTAAAACCAAAAGAGATGAATACTCGGCTAATTCCATAGCCGAGGGCTTCCGCAAAGTGGGAATGCTCTATCGTTTGCTTGAGACAGGAGCCATTCAGCCGGGGGTCAGTGGACCTTTGTTCTGGGATGAACCCGAATCAAACTTGAATCCCAAGATGATAAAGTTGCTGGTGCAGATTTTGCTGGAACTGTCGCGCAACGGGCAGCAGGTAATTCTGGCCACCCATGATTACGTGCTGCTTAAGTGGTTTGATCTTCTTAGCGACAAAGGGAAAGATGACCATGTCAGGTTCCATAGTCTCTATCGAGATACTAACACCGGTGAGATAAAAATTTCTTCGACTGATGACTACGTTGAGATTGCCCCAAACCCGATTGACGAGGCTTTTGGCTATCTTATAGATAAGGAAATAGAGAAAGACATGGGGAACCTGGGGAAATGAAGGTAGTTGAGACCGACGGGTTTGAGTTTTGTTTTACGGACGCTCTCGATGCGTTTGTATTTGATGAGAACGATAAGACCAAGCCTATATTTCACGGAGCGCCGATGAAAGCAGTTGATATTGTTGCCGAGTTTAAGGATGCCTATGTATATGTTGAGCTTAAAGACTATGACGACCCTTCGGCATACGATGTGCTAAACGCCGCTATGGACGACGAAATATCCGACCGCCAAGAAAATTTCAAATGGCTTAAAAACTATCTTAAGTACAAATTTCGGGATTCTTATCTCTACCGCTATGCCGAGGAAAAGGTTGAAAAAGATGTTCATTACATTTGTTTGCTTACATTTGACAACGCTCTTAACAGCAGGATGCAGAAGTCTCTGAGAAAAGAACTTCCGGTTGGCAGGCCCTCGCGTCGTTGGATCCGAGAGTTGGCAAAAAGCTGCAAAGTTGTCAATCTTGAAAAGTGGAATGAGAATTTCCCAAAGTGGCCTGCCAAACGTCTTGACTAAACGACTTTCCAGAAAGGAACGCAAGCATAATGGAAACAGGCAGACTCAAAAGATTCGCTCAGTTTGCCCGTCGCAGTCTGATTGAACAGGTTTCCGCTAAACTGGTGTCTGTGCTGGATGAAAACAGCGCTGCCAGGCGAGAAAACCTAAAGGCAATCGGGGAACTTAGTGATGCGATCGCTAGAGAAGGCGATGAGCGATTAATAAAACAAGTAGCCTATACGTGGTTTAATCGTTTCTGTGCTCTGCGTTTTATGGATGTAAACCGCTATACTCGTATCGGCGTAGTGTCGCCTGTCCAAGGGCAGTTCCAACCGGAGATCTTGGCTGAGGCCAAGATGGGTCACATTGACGAGGGAATGTTTAACGAAAGCTCCCGAGAGCGTATATTTGCTCTTTTGGAGGGGAAAACTGCAAGTCGCGACCCACAAGGTGAAGCCTACAGATTGCTCGTTGTTGGGGCTTGCAATTACTGGCATCGAGCCATGCCGTTTCTGTTTGAGCAAATAAACGATTACACCGAACTGCTCATGCCAGATGATCTGCTCTCAGGTAATTCGATTCTGGCTTATACACGAGAGGCAATGACGCCTGATACTTGTGAAGATGTTGAAATCATCGGCTGGCTCTATCAGTTCTACATTTCTGAGGAAAAAGATGAAGTTTTTGCTGAACTGAAGAAGAACAAAAAGATTACGCCCGAAAAAATCCCGGCCGCAACCCAGCTTTTCACCCCGTACTGGATAGTTCGCTACTTGGTGCAAAACTCCCTTGGTCGTCTCTGGATGTTGAACCGCCCTGATTCGTCACTGGCCAGACATATGGAGTATTACATCGAACCGCAACAGTTACCTGATACCAGAGGAGAAAAGGAAAACCAAGGGTTTCTGCGGATAAAAAAGCCCGAAGAGATAAAAATCTGTGACCCCGCCTGCGGTTCGGGTCACATGCTGGTCTGTGCTTTTGAACTTCTGCATCTTATCTATGAGGAGGAAGGTTACGAGCCTGCCGAAATTCCGGAGAAGATTCTCACTCACAATCTCTACGGTATTGAAATTGACAAACGTGCAGGGGAACTAGCTGCCTTCGCTCTTGTAATGAAAGCCTGTAAAAAACAACGACGGTTTTTAAGCAAACCCATACAGCCGAATATCTGCGTGCTTGAGAATATCAGTTTTGATGAAGGGGAACTGGGGAAATATATTGATTTTCTGGGACGAGAGCTATTTACTCCATTGCTCTTAACTACCCTGCGTCAGTTTGAAGAGGTGGACAACTTCGGTTCTTTGATTCGTCCGGATATTACAGATATTGCAGGGATATCTGAAGTACTGGAGTCAAAAAATGTCTCTGAGAATTTACTTCTGAATCCAACCCATCAAAAGGTACTCCAAGCCCTCAGACAAACTGATTACTTAACTCCCAAATATCATATTGTTATAGCGAACCCACCATATATGGGTAGTGGCAAGATGAATGAAAGACTTAAAAAGTGGATAAAAGATAATTATCCGAACAGCAGAAAGGATCTTTTTGCGACATTTATTGAACGTAACATTGATCTTGTAATACCGGGTGGAGTAATTGCAATGATCACGATGCAAAGTTGGATGTTTCTCTCATCTTATGAATTACTCCGGGTGAAAATTCTTGAGCAACAAACCATAATTTCCATGGCACACTTTGGGTCTCGAGCTTTTGACAGTATAAGTGGTGAAGTGGTTTCCACTACTGCCTTTATTCTTGAAAAGATTAGTCTACGGGAATACGAATCTTCTTATATGAGATTAGTTGAAGGCAACTCTGAAGCAGAAAAGGAAGCCACAATGCGTCGAATAATCCAAAATCCCGACTACAAATTGTTTTTCAGAGCCAAATCTAGAGATTTCCTCGATATTGTTGGAAAACCAATTGCTTATTGGGTATCCGATGATTTGCGAGCGCTTTTTAGAAATGAAAGAAATATAGGATATTTTTCCGACTCAAAAAAAGGATTGGCGACAGCTGATAATGCGCGGTTCCTTAGATTATGGTATGAAGTTGGATTAAGCAAAATCAGAACTGATTTAACTAGGGAGAATATCAGTGAAATTCATAATGCAAAGTGGCTTCCATATCAAAAGGGAGGTATTTCCCGTAGATGGTACGGCAACAATGAACTGGTTGTAAACTGGGAGAATGACGGAGAAGAAATACGAAAATTCGGTACTGAAAATGGCGGAAGACCTCGTTCGCGAGTACAGAATACGGATTTCTTTTTGAGACCAGGTATAACTTGGTCTGATGTCGCAACCAATTATGCCGGAAGATACTTTGGTTCAGGTTTTCTTTTTGATGGCAGGGGGCCGGCCCTTTTTCCTAAGGAAAAGACTTCAGTTTGGGAACTGAATTCATACGTGAATAGCACAGTTTTTCAGACAATCCTAGATGTTTTATTATCTGGAATGAGTTACGACAATGGCCCAATTGCTGACATGCCTTGCGTAATTTCTAAGCCAACAACATCGCACTCAGAAGATATATCCAAACGCACTGTTCAGATTAGCAAAAACGATTGGGATTCTTATGAGACATCTTGGGACTTTACCATGCTGCCGCTTTTACGACCTAGTTATCTGCAACCTTCTCTGGAGGCTACCTACAAGACACTTCGTGAAGACTGGAAGAAATTGACGCTTGAAACGCAACGGCTTGAGAAAGAAAACAACCGTATTTTCATAGAAGCGTGTAGTTTGCAGAATGAGTTGACACCGGATGTGCCGCTAAAAAAAATCACTTTAACCTGCAATCCCCACTATCGCTACAGTGGTGATAAAAACGAAGACGAACTAGAGTCAAGGCTACTGGCTGATACAATGCGAGACTTTATTTCCTACGCGGTAGGATGCATGTTCGGTCGTTACGCATTAGAAAAGCCGGGATTGATTCTAGCCAATCAAGGCGAAACGATTGAGGATTACCTGAATCGGATTCCAAATCCTTGTTTTCCCGCGGATGATGACAACGTTATTCCGATTCTAGGTGATGACTGGTTTACCGATGATATAGTAGGACGTTTCCGCATATTCCTGCGCACTGCATTTGGTGAAGAGAGCTACGAGGAGAACCTCAGGTTTGTAGAGACTGCCTTGGGTAAAAGCGGCAATCCAAAGGATATACGCAGTTATTTTCTTAAGGATTTTTATGCTGATCACGTAAAGCGTTATAAAAAACGTCCCATATACTGGCTGTTTTCGAGTCGTAATGGTAGTTTCAATGCGCTTGTCTACATGCATCGCTACCGTCCTGATACTGTAAGTGTAGTGCTTAACGACTACTTGCGCGAGTTCCGAACCAAACTTGTATCCTACAATAACCAGATGGAAGCAGTAAGCATAAGCGCCACTGCCTCTCAAGTAGAGAGAACCAAGGCTTTCAAAGAAGTAGAGAGGGTAAAAAGAATGATTGCGGAATCCGAAGAATATGAACGTGAGGTGCTTTATCCGCTTGCCACCCAGCAGATAGAAATTGACCTTGATGATGGAGTAAGGGTCAACTACCCAAAATTTGGCAAAGCGTTGAAAAATATTCCTGGCCTAAGCACTAAGAATTAATAACGGATGATAGATATATTTGAGGACAATGGCCATTTACTCTTTCGATACGAAAGCTCTGGTTTCTATGCTGTTGACCCAAGCTCGATAGACAGAAACCTGAAAGAGAAAGGTGAAGTAACCTTTAACCGTATATTTACGTTCGAAGCGAATGCTGTTTTGGATGATCTGGATCAGCATACTTTTTCCGAGGATACACGCACATTTGTTCTCGGTGTTGACGACGGAATTTTTTACAGAGTTGACAGGAAAATTCTCGGACTCAAACACGACCTGCGTATCTTAAAGGGCATGGGGATAGATAAAAGTACGTTTGTTGCCCGCAGGGACATTTCGATTTTCAGAAAGATCGATGCTCTGATAGACGAGCCTATTGTAATTGGGGGAGATTCAGAAAATGCGATTCCCGTTGAGGATTTCGAAGAATTGCTTCGGAATTTTCCAACCTCGACGGAATTAACCCACTATTCGGGGGCTAGAATCACACGGGTCCTTAAGGATTACTTCGGAACAATTTCCGATGCCCAGAAAAAACTCGATGATTATCTGAACAAAAGAAAAAGCATAAAACTACCCTCGCGAGTCGAATTTGTTCGGGAGTACGAACCTTTAAAGTTTGAATATATTCGTGAAGAATTGAGCGAGATGCTTAAAAACGCCGATGAATACACAGAAAAAGACTGGCAGAACCTGATAGTTAGTTTCTTGCTTCTGATTTTTCCAAAATATGTTGCTGTACTTCAGAAATTACGTGTTAAAGATTCATACTCTGATCCGCAGAAGACCAAATATCGTGAGATTGATCTGACGCTTGTTGATGCCAACGGGTCGATTGATATTGTTGAAATCAAGAAACCCTTTGCTAGGTGCTTACTTTCAACAGGGAAGTACAGAGATAATTATACCCCGAAAAAAGAACTTTCTGGTTCCGTAATGCAGGCTGAGAAATACATTTTTCATCTGAGCAAATGGGGGCGCGACGGAGAGCTTCATATTGTCCAGAAGCGAAAATCAGAACTACCTCCTGATTTTGAGATCAACATAACTAATCCCAAAGCGATGATTCTTATTGGAAGAGATAGTGATTTTACGGGTCAGCAGAAATTTGATTTTGAGATCATCAAGCGAAAATATGCGAATATAATTGACATTATTACTTACGACGACCTTTTGCGCAGGTTGGATAATATAATCTCAATGATCGATTCAAACTATGCGAAACTTGGCAATGGGGATAAGAAGACATGAATGATAGAATTGTACAAACCTTGGCCAAGCTCTTTGTCAAGAATCGTATTGTTTTCTGGTGTGATGCCAAACACGAGTTGTACCACGAATTCGAAGCGCTTTCGCTTCCCGGCGTCAAGAAGCTTGAACTCAACAACAACGAGTACGGTATCAAGTACCGTCTGCTGCGCGAAGAACCGGAGCAGAAGTTCCTACTCTACCGAAAGGGTCCACAACCTGACGACTTGGAGAACTGGCTACTTGATATGCAGCTAGCCCATAAAGAATTCCAGACCGACCAGGAAGCAATCTGGCTTTCGGAGTTAGGACTAGGGCTTGAGCTTGCCGACATTGTAAAGTCCCATGAAGGGTTTTATCGGGTGGCCAAACGTAGAAAGGCACTTAAGAAGATTTTGAAGCCCGACGATAATGGCACTCTTCTGCGGCTTAAGATGCTGGCTGTGTGTGCCGGAAGTGAGCCTCGGATGGATGCTGTGATGGAAAGCCTGCTGAGAGAACTTGCTGACGGCCAAGACGAAAAAATTAGGCTGATCAGCCGCTTCAATCTTGACGGATTCCTGTGGAAGCAACTGGACGAATACTTTGCATACGAATCAGATGAACCGGGCATTGAGGATTTTGCCATCGAACTGTTTAAATCTTGCTACGCCATTGGTATGGGTGATAAGGCACGGCTAAACGGTGAAGCTCTCGTATTTTTCAGGCGCTGGAAAGATAGCCGTCAGCATGTAGGAGCTTTTGAGAAACTTTCCGATGAGTATGCCAAGGCTCTTAACATCGAGTTGGATCTGTCCAGACGGGATTTCCGTGGATTGATAGAACTTGATTACTTTCAACTTATTGACCGAAAGATTGTCGGCGACCTTGTCCACGCGGTGGTGTCTCGCACTGTATCAAGCGACGATGTGGAGATGTGGTTACGCAAGCGGCGCGAGGGTCACTGGTATTCCGAATACCGTCACCTCTATCAAGCGATCGATTGTGCCGCGCGGTTCATACACTCTCTCGAAAATGCGGATTTCTCCATGGATAACATGGTAGATGCAGTAAAGCGTTATAGTGGTTCATGGTACAAACTCGACCAGCTCTATCGCAAATATACATACAACGTAGCGATGTCAGGCGAGGCGTCTTTAATGGACAAGTTGACAGACCGGATTGAGAATCTTTATTCGAACAGCTACTTGCTTAGGATAAACGATCGTTTTCAGTCTTTCGTTGATGGAGTGCGTGAATGGAAGGTCCAAAGTATCCCATTACAGAAAGATTTCTTTCGGGACTGGGTGCGACCGTTTTTGCTAAGGAAAAACAAGGTCTGCGTTATTATTTCGGATGCCATGCGCTACGAAGTTGGCGAAGAGCTTCTGAGACTAATCCGGAAAGAAGACCGCTACGATGCGAAAATTGAACCTGCGCTTTGTATGTTGCCAAGCTACACACAGATGGGAATGGCCGCACTTCTTCCAAATAGTGAGCTTGAACTTGTTGAAAATAAAACGGGGACAGTGAAAGTGGATGGACAAGTGTCGCAGGGTACTGCTAACCGCACAAAAATCCTTGACCGAAAATTGCCGGGGCGAGCTATGGCACTTAAAGCGGATGATCTGATGGCAATGAAAAATGATGATTGCCGGGTTTGCGTGCGTGACCACGATGTTATCTATGTTTACCACAATCGTATTGACGCCATAGGTGATAAGATGGAATCCGAGGAGCAAGTTTTCGAGGCTGTGGAAGATGCGTTTCGGGATCTGATTCAGTTGATCAAGAAGCTGACTGGGGCCAACGCGAACAATCTCTTTGTAACCTCGGACCATGGCTTTATCTATCAGAACCGAGCTATTGACGAGAGTGATTTCTCGGGAACTGAGGCAAAAGGAAAAGAGATATTTCTTCGAGACCGCCGTTTTGTTTTTGGCAGGGGGCTGACCGAAGCACGCGGGCTACGCAAGTTTACCTCTGCACAACTAGGGTTAGTTGGCGAAGTAGAGGTGCAGATTCCGAAGTCGATTAATCGTCTACGGCTGAAGGGTTCCGGCAGCCGCTTCGTACACGGTGGCGCATCCTTGCAAGAGGTGGTCATTCCGGTACTTAAAATCAACAAGAAACGGCGGAGCGATGTTACAAGTGTGGAGGTAAACATCCTAAGCGGAGCAAGTTCGGTAATTACCTCTGGGCAGTTAGGAGTAACTTTATACCAGGCTGCTGCGGTGACCGACAAGGTTCAGCCAAGAACGCTTCGTGTGGGCATATATACGGAAACTGGAGAACTGATTTCAGACAGTCATGAAATAACATTTGATCTGACCTCGAATAACCCGAGAGACAGAGAGCATCAGGTGCGCTTCGTGCTTACCAGCAAGTCCGATGAAGCCAACTATCAGGAAGTTGTTCTCAAGCTTGAAGAGAAGCATGGAGGAACTTCACATTACAAGGAGTACAAATCGCATCGGTATCTTATGAGGCGATCGTTTACAAGCGATTTTGACTTTTAGAAGGAATGTGACGCATGAATGAACTTGACCGGAAAATCAATGAGTATTTCGCAGGGCTTGTTGTCCGTAAGGATCTGGTTAAAACGGTAAAAGGTAATGCGATAGTTCCTACTTATGTACTTGAGTACCTGCTGGGACAGTACTGTGCCACAAGCGACGAGGCGACTATCCGAACTGGCATCGAGACAGTCAGGGAAATTCTGCGCAAGCACTACGTGCATCGTAACGAAGCGGGTCTTGTACGCTCTAACATAAGGGAAAAGGGCCGTTATAAGGTAATTGACAAGATAAGTGTCGCGCTTAACGAAAAAACCGATGTATATGAGGCGCAGTTTTCTAATCTTGGAATAAAGAAGGTGCTGGTTGATTCCACCACGGTAAAGACCCATCCGAAGCTTCTTGTAAGCGGCGTGTGGTGCATAGCCGATATTGAATATGAGTTCACCGATGAAAAAAACACCAGTCCTTGGATTTTGTCGTCGCTTAAGCCCATACAACTTTCAAATTTCGACTTTGATGATTACGTGAAAGCCCGCCAGAAGTTCACTACCGATGAGTGGATTGACCTGCTGATTCAGAGCATTGGCTTTAACCCAGAAATGTTTGGTAGACGTAACAAGCTGACCCAGTTGGTTCGCCTGATTCCGTTTTGTGAACGCAACTATAACTTGATTGAACTTGGTCCGAAGGGAACCGGGAAATCCCACATCTACTCGGAATTTTCCCCTCACGGCATATTGATCTCAGGTGGCGAAGTGACCGTTCCCAAGCTTTTCGTGAACAATGCCTCCGGCAAAATAGGGCTTGTGGGTTTCTGGGACTGCGTTGCGTTTGACGAGTTTGCCGGAAAGCAGAAACAGATAAGCAAGTCTCTTGTGGATATCCTCAAAAATTACATGGCCAACAAGACCTTTTCCAGAGGGATTGAAACTCTAGGTGCAGAGGCATCTATGGTTTTTGTGGGCAACACCCGGCACACCGTACCTTACATGTTGAAGCATTCAGATTTGTTCTGCGGCCTGCCGGATAAGTTCTATGATTCTGCGTTTCTTGACCGTATCCACTTCTACATACCTGGCTGGGAGGTCAGTATTATCCGAGGGGAAATGTTTTCAGACGGTTACGGTTTCGTTGTGGACTATCTTGCTGAGATTCTACGGTCGCTCCGAAATCACGACTATTCAGATCGCTATACAGAACACTTTTCGCTTTCTTCAGACATATCGACTCGGGATCGTGATGGTATCAAAAAGACTTTTTCAGGACTGATGAAAATTCTGTTTCCTGGTGGAGGTGAGTCGAGAGAAGAGGTTGAAGAATTGCTCAAACTTTCTATAGAAGGGCGGAAACGTGTCAAGGATCAGTTAATGCGTATCGATTCCACTTACGGCGATGTCAGTTTTGCTTATCTGAATTCCTTGGAGGAGATCAAGCCAGTTGCCACTCTTGAGGAAAAAGAATATCCCGATTACTACCATAAGACTGCTGGTCAAGATAAAAATGGAACGAGCAGAATAGACGATCCTGATGATTCCCAACTAGCTTCAACCAATGCTCAAGCAATGGCTGCAGAATCTATTCCTAAAGAAAAACATCTGTCCTTTCAAGAGAACCAGAAGGGTATATCTTTTGATGTGCTGCTGGGTCCCTATCTACGCGGAGCGAAAAGGGTCACAGTTACGGATCCATATGTCCGCATGTTCTATCAGGTTCGTAACTTCATGGAGTTTATTGAGACCGTAGTGAAACACAAGGCCCAAGATGAAGAGGTGCTTGTTCATCTGGTGACATCACGAGACGAGTTCAAAGTAGAGCAGCAAAAGGAGTGGTTTGAGAAGATTCAAGAATCCTCTATCTCGGTGGGTGTTGAATTCACATGGGAGTTTGACGAAACCGGAACAATACATGCACGTCACGTTGTTACAGACCACGGTTGGAAAATTCTACTCGATCGGGGTTTGGATATTTTCGGTCATTATGAAATGAACGATGCCTTCACCTTTGAAAATCGCATCCAAAAATTTCGTCCGTGCAAGACATTTGAGATTACATTTATAAAATCGAATTTATCGACGGGCGACGGATAAGCAGAGCGCCAGTCAATAAAATCAAATTGTAGGCGGAAGATTCAAGGTTCTTGCCAGTTGCGAAATCTCGGCAATTTTGAAAACAATAATCTCCCGATGACAGGTTTCCGATAAGTGACATTTCCTATAAAGGACCACTTGGGTTAACTATATCTGGGAAAATTCTAATTTTTACTTGAACTGCCGGATATTACGGACTTTTTTCTTTTCTTCAGGTATTATAATAAGCACATTATCTCTGACCGGGAGGTACTTGTTTTGAGCGAATCTCAAGAATCCGAAATAATGGGCGAATTGCGGCAGGATAACGGTTCTGGTGATGATTACACCGCCGAGCAGATAAAGGTTCTTCCGGGCCTTGAAGCCGTAAGAAAGCGTCCTGACATGTACATAGGGGATACCAATTCCCGGGGATTCCACCACCTCGTGTTCGAGGTTCTCGATAACAGCGTGGACGAATCCTTGGCGGGTTTCTGCAGCAACATCTCTGTTACCGTACACGTGGATGAGAGCATTACGGTTGAGGATGACGGAAGGGGAATTCCGGTTGACGTCCATGAAGAGACGGGAAAACCGGCCGTTGAAGTCGTAATGACCATGCTCCACGCCGGGGGAAAGTTCGACAGCAAGGTCTACAAGGTCTCAGGCGGGCTCCACGGCGTAGGCGTAACCGTGGTAAACGCCCTTTCAGAGAGCCTCTCAATAGAGATCAAGAGGGAAGGGGAGGTCTGGTATCAGGAATATGAGAAAGGAGAGGCCGTAAAAGACCTTAAAAACACCGGGAAAACAAAAAAGAGCGGAACCAAGATCCATTTCAGGCCCGATTCCGGGATATTCGAGGTTAGTGAGTTCAATTACGATATACTAGCCCACAGGATAAGGGAGCTTGCTTTTCTTAACAAGGGCCTTCGAATTACCCTAAACGACGAGAGGACGGAAAGATCCCAGGAGTTTTTCTACGAAGGGGGAATAGTCGCTTTCGTCGAGGAACTCAACCAGAACAGAAAAGCGCTTCACCCCGAGGTGATCTATGTTTCGGGAGAGAGGGACTCAACTGCGGTTGAAGTCGCCCTGCAGTATAACGACACTTACAGGGAAACCATATTCTGCTACGCGAACAACATAAACAACATAGAGGGCGGAACCCATCTCTCGGGCTTTCGCACATCCCTTACGAGAACCATAAACAAGTACGCCGAGGAGAAGAATTTTCTGAAGAACCTCAAGATGGCGATCGCCGGAGAAGACGTAAGAGAAGGTCTGGTGGCGGTTGTGAGCGTAAAGATTCCGGATCCTAAGTTTGAAGGTCAGACCAAAACCAAGCTCGGAAACACTTCCGTAAGGGGCATAGTCGAGTCCTTGCTTAACGAGAAGCTTCGGGTGTTCTTTGAAGAGAACCCTGCCGTGGCCAGGCGCATAGTGGAAAAAAACATAGAAGCCGCGAGAGCGAGAAACGCCGCGAGAAAAGCAAAGGAGCTTACCAGGAGAAAAAGCGCCCTTGAATCCGGCTCGCTTCCCGGGAAGCTGGCCGACTGCCAGGAGCGCGACCCCGAGAAGAGCGAACTCTACATAGTCGAGGGGGAATCGGCGGGCGGGTCCGCGAAGCAGGCAAGAGACCGGCTCAACCAGGCCATTCTGCCACTTAAAGGAAAAATCCTGAACGTCGAGAAGGCCAGGCTTGACAAGATGCTTGCAAACGAGGAGATCCGAACCACTATCACCGTCCTGGGCACCGGGATAGGGGCCGAGGAAGGCGACTTCGACATATCGAAAATACGTTACCACAAGATAATACTCATGACCGACGCGGACGTTGACGGGTCGCACATAAGAACCCTTCTTCTCACGCTGTTTTACCGCTATTTCAGGGAAGTAATAGATAAAGGGTATCTGTATGTTGCGCAGCCTCCTCTCTATCTCGTGAGAAAGGGAAGAAAGGAAACTTACCTCAAGGACGACCAGGAATACGAAGAGCTTCTCGTCAAGCTCGGGGTTGAAAACCTAGAAGTTGCCTCCGGGGGCACAAACGGCCACGCAAAACAGATCAAGGGACAGAAGCTTTTCGATCTCGTGCAGAAAGCCATCAGGTACGGAAAACTTCTTGACCGCATGAGCAGGTGGGGGAGGAACAGGGGGATAGTTGAGGGTTTCGCCAGAAGAACCGATTTCGGTAAAACCGCCCTCAAGCGTGAGAATAAAGCCTCCCTGAATACTCATCTTGCCGAGATAAGAAAATGGCTCGGGGAGAATTATCCCGAAATAGTTATTCTTACCAGGGACCTTGTAGAGGATACCGAGCATAATTCACACAGCATTGAATATAAATTCAGAGAAAACGGAAGGGTAAGTTCCTCCTTTATTGATTTTAACTTTCTCGCATCTCCCGATTTCAGGGAACTGAGGAAACTTGCCGATTCTCTTAGCCCGCTTTGGGACTCTGCTTGCCACATAGTTAATGATGGAGCAGAAGAAGAGATCGGAAGCCTTGAGAGGTTCGTTGAATTCATCATGGAGAGAGGGAAGAAGGGTCAGTTCATACAGAGGTATAAAGGCCTTGGGGAGATGAACCCGGAGCAGCTTTGGTCAACAACCATGAATCCCGAGAACAGGGTATTGAAACAGGTACAGGTTGAAGATGCCGTTAAAGCTGATGAGATGTTCTCAAAGCTCATGGGTGATCAGGTTGAACCAAGAAAAAAATTTATTGAACAACACGCTCTTAGCGTGAGCAATCTGGATATCTGATAACCCTGTTTGTTCCGCCTGGTGCGATAATTTATAGAATTTCTCAAGAAGCACAGACTTTATTCCATCGCTTTGAACTCTTCATACCGTATTGCTAGGCGTTCTCTATCGGGACAATCCTGTTTTCGTTTTGGAAGTCTGACTTTTCTGCCCCCAAGCTGCTTGAGTGCTTCAAACGTTGGCCCGTCATTTTGATCAAGCAGGTGCTTTGAGACATGAAGTCCGTAGTCAGGATCAATTCCTATGAGATGACTGTCAAACGCTGCGTGATGGATCTTGGAGAGCAGCAGGCCATTTGAGATTACTGGCTGGCCAAATTCTGGATCCGCATCTGGGATTATGTGGGCGGCGTCAAGCAAGCGTCTTTCGGGAATGCCGGACAAAGCGCATCGTCCTTTGTAAGCAGCGAGAATCGATTCGCGGAACTGTCCTTGGTGAACCCGCTGTTTAACCATTTGAAAGGCATAACGTTTCTCCTCTAGGGTCGGGGTCTCAGGAATTTCATTCCGGCGGTCATCAGGTGCGTGGAAACATATCCTTGCTTTTTTTGAGATCGGATTCCAGTCTGTGACAAAAGCGGGCAATATCGCTTGGTAGAGCCCGGGAGCGATTCCAAGCAGGTAGATTATGGGAATCCGTTTTTCGCACGTTTCCCGAAGCCATCTGTTCGGGGCGCTGTCAACGCTTCCCTCCATGAAATCGTAGTCGACTGACTCTGTGTTCTCGAAAAATTTTCTGTGAACGTCTATCTGATCTTCGTACCAGACGCTACGGCCAGCTCTGGGGATTACGGTTCTGATCGAGAGAAGGAATTCCATTTCCTTCGGTTTGAAAATCCCTCGCGGGCGGCTCGCAAGCGATATCTTCGAACCCTCAAACAAAAAACCTTTATCGATTTTTGCCCATGGGATGTGATCATGTATCGCTTCAAGGTGTCTGATCCGCTCAAAGGCCGCCATCCGCATTCGACTGTCAAGGTCGGAATGTGAATCCTTCATAAATGCAATTATATACTAAAGGATTCCTGAAACGATAAGAAAACTTACGAGGAGCAGATTAACTATTGCTAGGGGGAAAAGCCTCTTCCAGCCGAGACTCATTACCTGATCGTACCTGAACCGTGGCAAAGTCCATCTCACCCAGATGAACAGAAAGAGTAAGAAAAGGACTTTGCCGATAAAAACGGCAGGCGGCAGATACCAATGCGTGTTGATATCAATGCCGAACCACCCTCCGATTGGTAAGGGATACCAACCACCCAAAAACAAACAAGTTATCATGCACGAAGCAACTATCATATGAGTATATTCAGCCATGAAGAACATTGCAAATTTCATACTGCTGTATTCGGTGTGGTAGCCGGCGACTATCTCGGGCTCGGCTTCCGGCATATCAAACGGAAGCCTGTTGGTTTCGGCAAACGCGGAAACTACGAAAACCACAAAGCCTATAAAGGACGGGATCATAAACCACATCTTCTCCTGCGCTTCGATTATGTCCCCGAGGCGAAGCGAACCCGTTATGGCGATTACCCCCAGTATGGATAGACCCAGAGCGAGTTCATAGCTTATCATCTGCGCGGCCGCCCGGAGGCCTCCCAGAAGTGAGTACTTGCTGTTGGAACCCCACCCGCCGAGCACCACGCCGTATACGCTGAGCGAACTTATTCCGAGCACGTAGAGAAGACCGACGTTTATGTCGGCTATCTGGAACCTTATGAATACGGGATCCTGGAGAAATCCGAAGAGATCCGTGTGAAACCCCTTTCCTATTGGAATCACGGCGAGAGCCGCCAGGGCCGTGACGAGTGCGAACGCCGGGGCCATTATATACATGGTCTTGTTTGCATTTTTCGGAATTATGTCTTCTTTGAAGATGAACTTGATTCCATCGGCGAGAGGCTGGAGCAGCCCCGAAGGTCCGACCCTGTTCGGTCCGTAGCGATCCTGTATGAAGGCGCTTAACCTTCTTTCTGCGAAAGTCAGATAGGCGACAACCGTCAGGACGACGAAAAAGACAAGCGCTATCTTTGCGACAGCTATTGATATTAGAAGTGGAGTCATCTGCCTGCGCCGTGTTCGAGAACTTTCCCGACGGTACCTATCCTGTCGTAGCTGATCCCCCCGTATCCGGGGATATTGAGGCTTATGTCATCCATCACGTCCGACGCGGAGCCGTAGCTGAACAGGGCTTTATCGAGTCGCTCCCCGATCATGCACAGTATTTCCCATCCGGGCTTAGCCTTTCCGGGAGGAGGGATGGCTTTTCCTATTTTCTGAACCCGTCCGGCATCGTTTGTGAAAGTTCCGTCTTTTTCATAGGGGCTTGCCGCCGGAAGTATTACGTGCGCGTATCTAGCGGTCTCGGTTAGTCTGTAGTCGATAACGGCGAGAAAGCCGATTTTCTCAAGAGCCCGGGAAAGAGCGTACTTTTCGTGGCCTGAAACCATCTCAAACAGGTCAGCTTCGATGACGACCAGCGTATTGATCCTGCCGGCAAGCAGCGAGTCGATCGTCGTTTTCGTATCGTTTCCGTTTGCCTGCATCATGAAATTCTTTGCTCCCGCGCTGTTTGGATACGGATCGTTGCTTACGAGATCGAATTTTTTCTCTATTTTCTCGGTTCCCGTGGCGCAGATCGCCGTGCAGTCTCCAAGTGTGGATGAAAGCTTCGCCACAAGAAACATTTCCTCATTTGTAAGCCTGGCCGATCCCGCAATTGCGCAGGCGCCCGCTCCGCCCGATTTTATTCCCGAGAGCCTGGCCCCGACGCTGTTAACAGCGTTTTCCCAGGAGGCTATCTCGTAGTCCTTATCGCTTTTCATTATGGGGTCCTTAAGCCTGGTTGACTCCTGGACCTCCTTGTAGTCGAATCTTCCCCTGTCGCATATCCAGTGTCCGTTAACTTCCTGGTTTATTCTCGGGCGTATGCGGGAGACCTCTCCTTTCCTCGGATCGACGCCCACGGTGATGTTGCACCCGGTGCTGCAGAGGGAACACACGGAGTCCGTGAATTGCATGTACCAGACCCTCTCTTCATGGAGAGTGTTTTTGGGGAGCAGGGCCCCGACCGGGCAGATGTCAATCACGTTTCCGGCAAGCTCGTTATCAAGCGTCTTCCCGGGGAAAACGGAGATCTTCTTCCGAAATCCTCTTCCCGTGGTTCCAAGTTCATGGGTTTTTGTCACCTCATCCGTGAAACGCACGCACCTGGTGCACATGATGCACCTGTTGGCATCGTACATTATGCGGTCGCTCAGGTAGCTTTTCTGCCTTACCTTCTTGTTCTCGGGGCCGCCGACCCTGCTGTAGCCGGGACCGTGATCGAAAGTGGTCATCTGGAGCGGACATTCCCCGCCCTTGTCGCATATTGGACAGTCAAGCGGGTGGTTTATCAGCGTGAATTCGACTGCCGCCTTTCTGGCTTCAAAAGCTTTTTCGGTGTCCGTTTTGACCACGAGGCCGTCTCTTACGGTCGTGTTGCACGCGGGAAGGACCTTGGGAACGCCTTCCACTTCCACGAGGCACTGCCTGCACTGGGCGACTACGCTTAGCGAAGGGTGATAGCAGAAGTGAGGGATCTCTATCCCGGCCACCGCGGCGGCCTGGATGACGTTCAGTCCGTCGTCCACATCAAGTTCGATTCCGTCGATGGTTATCTTGGGCATAGAGGGGGCTCAAGGGAAAAAACGATTAGGCTAAATACTATCAGAGAAAGTCCTTTTGACAAGTCAGGCGTTCTCGTCTGCTGGAAGTAAATTAAATTGCCCAATTTTGTTCTTTTTATTACCTCGTGGACGTTCTCCTGAGTACTTAGATTCTGTCCTCGCTTTGTGACTCACCTTTTCTCCCCGGTCGCCGATGAGAGGCAAGTGTTTGCTATGAGTTCAGGTAATCTAGATGTGTTCATTCTCCATTTCCTGTCTGTTTCTCAAAAGCTTGGCGCACAAGACCCATAACATAAGGTATATCTTGTACATTTTTAAGATTGCACTCTACATCGCCGTTGCCCCAATGGCCATGGTTGGTTACATCTTTGGCAAGTCCTCTAGAGTCGTGGAGTTCGTGAAACTGTATGTTCAGAAACAGCCGAAAGCGGTGTTTCAGGGGCACTAAGTCGACAAAGTTAGTCTCCGCCTTGTAGGCTATATACAGTTTAAGGAATTCTTCAGTGACACACGGATCAAGCGCCAGCACCTCTTTTCGGAATATATCAAAAAGGTTGCGCATCGACGATCCCGGCGGAAGATTCACCGAATGGTCATCAATTGTGTAACCAACGACTTGTTCACCCTTCGGACGATATGACTCGACCACTTTATCCGATAGAGAAGGTGCCGCCCAGACTTCCAAGACGATCGTTGCAAGCTGCTCAGCGCGAGCCTCGATAGCTTCCTCATTCCAGTGCATTGCCTCGCCCATGCCTTGATTAAGTTTCAGGGGACTCTCTCGAAAACCTCCTTCCATGTCACGTTTTTCTGCAAATGGACGGTCACTGTATTCGGAGTTGTATCCGGTGAGCGTGAGATTTCCGAGCGTATGCAACCATGTTTTCCTCACGCGTTCCCACTCAGGTCCAAGTTCCTTCTGCCATTCCACGGACAGGTTCTCATTCTGTGGCAGAATGTGTTCTATAGTGTATTCATCAACTTTAACCTGTTCCTTGCGACCATGGTTCTCAAGGCGACGTAGCCAGTAACTTCGACGGGGAAAGTTGTAGAGGTCCCGCACGCATAACTTGCTTTTGAATTCATCATCTCTGGGAAATCGGCGGTACGAAGGCAGAATCAGCAGGTGTGCTTGGATGCTCTCAAGATAACGGTCTTTCTGAAGAAATCGCCCAAAAGTGGCGAATGTCTTGTTCTGTGAGTTGGTAGGGATGGAGCAGACTGCACGACGGAACACGTACGACTCTACTAACCTTACAGCCTCATAAAAATCCGATTTTGGCAGGATTCCATTTTTATAGTCGTCGTAGAGCTCAAGCAAAAGAGGGTATGTAACGTTTGCCTTCAACTCTCGCAGAGAATTAAAAGCCTTGTTCAGTTTGCTGTCGGGTTCCTTGCCCAGAGCCATGGCGCAGTAATAACCTGCGAAGGACTGAATATCGGCTACCAGCTCAGGGATTCCATCAGCCGCCACTTCAGGTGTAAGAGCGTAGTCCTTAAATGCTTTATACACAGCACGTACATTTGGAAGCTCCCCAGTTTTCAATGTGAGGTAGTATCGCATGAAACTATCAAAATGCTCCCCATATGCACTCTGACCGAACTCTACTTCCATTGGTCGCCAGTGGTCTTCGTACAGTTGGGTTTGTTGGTCCGGTTCTAGGCCCATAAGTATAAAATTACGTATCAAGTCGGCTTGGCTGAGTTCCCGTCCTGTTGAATTCATACTTTCAAAAATGAGTTGAGGGTTATCCTGATCTCGACTAAGTGAAATATCGACTATTACGAGCTTCGCCAAGCCTTTGCAAAGCACGACAAGACCATCAGTGTCGAGTCGTTTTACCTGTCTACTGAAGAAGTCAAAGTTCTCTCTAATTTGCAGGGAATAGTCGGTGGGTAGTGGTTTCTGCTGAACCAAGGCCAGAAGGCTCTCCTTGTCGGTCTGTGTGAGCAACAGTTTAAATCTGCCATCTCCTTGCTCTAGTTCGTTTAGCAAGTAATATCCGCGCAATTTTCTTGCCGAAAAACCTTCGAAGATCTCGCGGTTTCTTAATTGTCGCGCCAAAGCTTCAAGGATCAATGTGAGCGTAGTCAGTCTCTGCTGACCGTCAATCACAAGAAGAGGTGACAGTCCGGAAACTTGATAAAGACCCTTCTCAATATAGACTATGGAACCGACGAAATGGGCGGAGATAGCGTCGGCACGACCTGTACGCATTATATCGTTCCATATCTGGCGACACTCCTTTTCGGTCCAAGAATATGTACGCTGATAGATAGTGTCTGCCAGAAAAGGTCTTTTTTCGTCGATTTTCCGACGGAATTCCAGATGGCACCCGGGCCCCTGCTCCTTCCAAAACCCAAATACCCTACAGAACTACTAAATCATCCAATTTCTCCGATA
>Ga0209022_1000460_pt1 | contig 51699 bp, 46 predicted proteins | sample PinacodermPK_FD_187300 | JGI IMG/M metagenome (GOLD analysis project Ga0209022, IMG submission 187300) | Host-associated microbial community of the marine sponge Aplysina aerophoba from Gulf of Piran - sponge pinacoderm, lysed by proteinase... | ecosystem: Host-associated > Porifera > Sponge >... | reverse complement strand
GTCCAGGCGCAGGACGAGGAGCCGCCGCCGGTGGCGAACCTGAAGTGCGAGGCCAGGACGGACCAGGTGCGCTTCTCCTGGGACATACCCCAGTGGTCCGGCGGAGAGACCAAGTGGTACGACGTGGTGGTGACGCTGCCCAACGGGAACCGGTTCGCCGAAAGGCGCCACCGGGACCTGAGGAGCCGGACGTACCGGGGAAACTGGCAACCCGCGAGCGAGGCCCGGATTGCAGTGAAGGCGCTCTACGACCTTCCCAACGGGGACCGGGTGACCAGCGCGGCCAGTGAGGCGTCCTGCGTGGTGCCGGGCACGCCCAACAATCCACCTGCGGTGTCGGCGGCGATAGCGGACGCCACCATTGTGAACGAGAGCGGCACGCATGAGGCGTCCCTGCCCGGAGTGTTCACCGACGCCGACAACGACGCGCTGACAATCACGGCGAGTTCCTCCGACACTGCCAAGTCCACGGTGTCGGTATCCGCCGACGGATCCGCGCTGACGGTGAGCGCAAAGCAACGTTATGCCCGCGTCCGGGCCGTGCAGGGGAGACTAACTGACGAAGCGAGGACCTACGTGTAAGCTCCCGACGAGGCGTGTCGTCCGGACCAAGACCGAGAGGACATTGGTGCTGGTTGCCCGGCGCAAAGCATGGTCCGGGGGTCCTACGGTGGCATCATTGGTGACGCCCCAATCAGGGCGATCCCGTTCGGGAGAATAGCTACTTGCCGTGACCCCCTCCGGCGATGCGCCTACGCTGTGATGCTGGAGGGGAAGATGATGAAGACACGCCAGAGGAATGCGAAACCGGCGAGCCAGACTACAGCGGAGCGGGAGCGTCTGCCAGCGGAGTTGTCCCAGGTGAACCTGAACGCGGCGGGCATCGACGTGGGGGCCAGCAGCCATTTCGTGGCGGTGTCAGCCAACCGCGCGGAGCCGCCGGTGCAAGAATTTGCCGCCTTCACGGCGGACCTGTACCGTCTGGCTGACTGGCTGGCCGAGTGCGGCGTGGAGACCGTGGTCATGGAGTCCACCGGCGTGTACTGGATACCACTGTTCGGAGTGCTGGAAGAGCGAGGGTTCCAGGTGATGCTGGTGGACCCCCGGCGCATCAAGAACGTGTCCGGACGCAAGACCGACGTGCTGGATTGCCAGTGGCTGCAGCAGTTGCACACCTATGGGCTGCTGTCGGGAGCCTTCCGTCCCGACGCGGAGATACGACGCCTGCGTAGCTACCTGCGGCAGCGGGCCATGCTGGTGCAGTACGCGTCCCACCATATCCAGCACATGCAGAAGGCCTTGACCCAGATGAACGTCAAGTTGCAGCACGTCATCAGCAACATCACGGGCAAGACCGGCATGGACATTATCGAAGCCATCGTAAGCGGCGAACGGGACCCTCGAAAGCTGGCGCGGTTTCGTCGCCCGGGCATGAAATCGGATGAGGCGACCATCGCCAGGTCCCTGCAGGGCCATTGGAGGGGGTTGGTAGCGGATTCTTGCCGGCGTGCGGGAATAATCGGATTTTTCACAATCCGGACGGGCGGGCCCATCAGTACAAATTTCACAAAATGCACCCCACATCCTCCACCCGCCACGCACGAGGCAAGCGCGGTTCAGAACCGGTCATTCGGCTGCCCCGTTCGGCGGTCCTGAATACCTCAGGCCGGTGTTGCAGAGTTTGGCCGAACCCGGGTCGGCGATCCAGGACCAAACCGGCCAGCGCAACAAGACGGCTGATGAGGTTACGGTTAGACAACAGCTTCCGCATTTATTATTACGAAACAAGGCCCAAAGCGCAGATAATCGTGATAATAGGCTGGAATCTGGAATGGTCCTCGTAATACGAACATCATATCTAAACAAATGCTAAAAACACGCCTTTATTTTCGGCCAAAAACGTTTACCATAAAAGGGTGAGTGCCAGACACCAAATGGCAATCCTCCCCAGGAGACGGGCTGTCCTGCTGACAACCCGTACCTTCAACGGGGAGGGGAAATCAGAAACCCTCTGCCAGACTGGCAGAGGGTCGACGCGCCTGCGTCACTATTCAGCTCACCACAACGCAGCCGCCGGAGCACCATCTCCAGCGGCCGCCCACGCCAAGCATTACCGGAACCGGACTAAGGATTCACAGTGCCGCCAGACAACCTCCATGCTACGCTAGACACCCAATCACTGCAACCCTGCTCCAACCTCGCCCTCCTGGGGAAGGCAGTGGATGCTGAAGTCCTGGCCCCATTGCTCGCGGCAGTGCCGCTCCCGCGGGGCCGGCAGCCCGGCTTGCCGGGCCGCGATTCGCTACCCCGCGCGCCGATGCTGACCGCCTACCTGATCAGCAGGTACCCTGGGTCGGCCTTGCCGCAAAAGCTGTTGACGCTGTGTGACTGCCTGGCGGAACACCCCGATGTGGCCCATCTGTGTGGCTTCGATGGACACTTACCTGAGCGAACCACCCTCCGTCCAGTCTTTAAGGCGCTCGAAACGCGCCCTGACCTGGTCACTACAGCATTCAGCGCCATCTCGCACCGCTTGGTCCGGATGCCCCAGGCGTCGAAGACCATCACTGCTCCGCCGCCCAACCCGCGACGCTCCGGCAAAAGGGATGGCAACGCGTATCGCGAAACCCGCCGACAGGCGGCGTTGGGTCTGATTCCCCTCCTGCACAGGAAACTGCGTAACGAGACCGACGCAGTGGATGTCATGGTCGAGAGCCGCTGGCCTGACGGCGTCAGGTGCCCCTCCTGTGGATCCTGCCGTGTTACGCGAAAAGATCCCGAAAATTGGCGCTGCCGCAATTGTGGGTCAAGATTCTCGCTCACCAGCAACACGTTTCTGCACAGTTCCAACGTGGCTATGCTTCCCACGCTGCTCGCCGCATATCTCACGCTGCAGTCCCCCACCGGGGTCGACGCCCTCTTCCTCTCCGACTGCCTCCAGGACGACCTGGGTCGGCGCATGTACCACTCGGAGGCCCTGTACCTGCAGCACCGCTGCCGCGCCGCGATGTACGAGCTGCCCCCGAAGTTTGCCGGCCCCATCCAAACCGACGACACCTACATCGGCCAAGAGAACGGTGTCAAGTTCTCGATCATCGGCGGCGTGGACCAAGCCACCAATCGAGTCTGGGCCGAAATCGTTGACGGCGAGGTAGGCCAGGCGATAGTCAACCCGTTCGTGTACCACCTGAGGGAGGACGGCGCCTGGGTCTACTCGGATCAGGGAGGCGCATACGCCGCCATCCCCTGGCCTCATCTCACAATTAACCACTCCCTACCCGAATACGGACGCTTTGACAAGGCTTTCCGAAGGTACGTCACGACCAACTGGATCGAATCCTTCTGGGCTTTTATCGATCGCCTCATTCTCGAGCATGGACGCGTGTCGCGAAAGCATCTGCCACTCTATCTGACCGAGGCCTTGTGGCACCACAATCACCGCGGCCAATCGACTTGGCAACAGATGCAGGCGCTGGTCCACAACGGCAGTACCAGACGAGTGACCGAGTTGGATATCAAGGCCGGGAATGCCGTTCCAGCCAGGCTGTGGGTGCCGGAGACCCATGCAGGCAAAACCGAACCTGCCGAATGCCATTTTCAGTTGGTTCTGCCCGACAAGCGGGCAGCTGCAGCACACCCCCACGCAGAGACGCATATCTTGGCCGCAGCGTGATGGTACATGCCAGGGAACCGCAACCGGGCACGGAGCTACTCCGTCGTTGGAATCGGGACCCGCCAGAGACCGGCCAGCAGGAACGCCACTGCCGCCGCGCCGTCGGCATCTCGCGCTTCGTCCACAACCTCTGCGTCTCCACTCATTCGTGGCCGAGGTATCAACCACATCGCCAACTGGCGCAGCCCCCAACACAAAGCCGGACCACCGAGGTTCCACAGGAAACGCCTCGCCCCCGGATCCTTCCGAGCCGCCGCCCAAGGCTGGGGCGAGTACCGCCGCAAGGTGAAGAGTCCGGCCAGCACTCTGGAAGACGCGTCGGTTTCCTCAAGTTCAATCGGAGAAGGCACGAGCAGGGCTTCCGGGCCGACAACGGCCCGGACACGGTAAAGGTGAACGGCAAGGCGGTCATTCTCCCGAAGATCGGCCGGGTGGCAATGACCGAACAGCTGCGGTTCCATGGTTCCATCCGCGAAGTGTGCATCAACCGGACGGCTGGGACGCGGTTCGCCCGCTTCTTCGTTGAGGATGGCCAGGAGCCGTAACCAGTCAAGGACGGAACGACCGTCGGCGTTGACGTTGGCTTGGGTATCATGGAGACGTGCTCGGACGGCACGGTGGTGGGGAATCCGAAGGCATTGGCCACCAGCCTGAAACGATTGCGGCGGTTGGACAAAACCATGGCCCGCAGACGGAACACCCACGCTAAGAGCGCCCATTGTCCCGCGACGGAGATTGGGTCACTTGGTGCCGTTGCTGACACGGTGGGTAGCAGCTGTCGAGATATCGAAGGCGGGCCGCGCGTAGATCGTAGAGCCGAAAGCGTGACGGGTATGCTGGAGATTACGGCGGCGCGGGAAGTTGCGTTTCGACCAGCGCGATGTAGTCGTGGGCATCCAGTATGCCGGCCTGGACGGCGCCGGCGCTGCGGGTGTTTTCGTAGAAATTGACGTGGAGTTGCTCGACGGCGTTAAAGAGCGCCAGGAAATCTTGGTTGCCGGTGCCTTGGGCCAGGTTGCGCGCGATTCTCTTCAGGCTTGCGTGGCTGCGGTGGTAGGCTGGCGGTGTCAGACCCTCCGCGTAAGCCTTCGTAATTTGGGCGACGGCTCCCCAGGCTTTTTCGGAGGCTTGTCTCAGGTCTTGGAGCTGGAATTCGGCGTTGGCTTGTTGTATCAGATGGGCGGCAGCCGCTCGGTAGGTGACGGTGGTCAATTGCGTTCTCCGCGGACGTATTTCGGTTCAGCCGCTCAGATGACGGCTCATGCGTTGGATGAATTCGCCGGTCAAGGTGACCCTTTCGTGGAGATCTTCGGAGTCGAGTGCCTCAATGAAGGTATCTGGGTCGAGGGCCTCGGCGCTGGCGAAAAGAGTGAAGATCCGGCGGTCTTTGGTCTTGAGGCTGAACTGCAGAACCGTTTCGGCCGGTGTCTGCTCAGGACCCATCCGCCACTGTTCGCTGAGGGTTGCTGCCTCGATGACGGTGAGGGCGGCTTGCCATGCTTTGGAACGGGCCTCGGCCTGCTGTCCGGTTTGCGATGCCCGGACAGCTTCGCCGTGGAGTGTTTTGGAACGGTCTTGGAGTTCTCGTATGGTTGTCATGGTGAGGTTCTCTACTTTGGGAGACATGCTGCCGTAGGCAGGTGATTTGATCGTGCAAGCACGAACCGTCGTGGTCAACCCGTCGTTATCGTGTTTCAGCACGTCCGAACCATCTTGTCGGTGCCAATGGCGGCGGTGGCGATTGTGCCGCTGATGCAATCCTGGGACCACCAGAGGCATGTGCCCACGCCGATCAGACGACAGCCCATGGTCTGAGTAATGGGCTGGGGAAGCTGTATTCTTGCAGACCTGGTCGGGTTCAAGTTCTGGGAGCCTAGAAGCGAAGTGGGTCACGGCTCTTCTTGGCGGTGATCTATGGGTGATCGCGAGCCATCTGCAGGGGCATTTGTGTTCAGGATTATGCCTCGTTAGACTCAAAACCTCATTTTGCGCAAGGCTGATTTTGGGCAAAATACCACTATGCGACATCGAGCGATATTTTGGGCAGAATAGCCTTACAATCCCGGTTTTTGTGATAAATCAGTCGTGAACATTATCACAGAACTGCCCCTCACAGCCGGTAGTCCACCTGGCCCACTTTACCATCGCCGATTACAGAGGCGATTTAAGGCGTAGATTTACGAAACGCCCGGACACAGCAGAAAGCCAGGCCCGGGCGTCCCTGTGAACCTCCTGGCTCTGCACGGTGATCAGCGGGAGGCCGTCGCCGTCTACGCCGTAAACTACGGTGACGGGACGGCGCATAGCGACTGCATGCGCGTTGTGGTCTGACCCGACGCCGGTTCCACGCGTACCAGCTGTCGACACACGTAACGTTCGGCCGACGGGGTGAGCGCCGGCCGAACGTGCCGGGCGCTACTGAACGCGAACGTTCAGCGACGGACCGTCGCCATCGCCGGGTGCAGTGATGGTGAAGTGGAGGTGGATATCGATGTGGACATCGTCTCCGTCCCGCACCGTCACCGCTCCGCCGCTCACCGTCAGGGTCGCCGCCTTCGGCGCCTGGGCCGGTCTGGCGGCCGCGGGCCGCCGGCTCAGCGTCCCCACCTCCCGGGAGATGAACCGCTTGCCCAGCTGCTTCTGCACCTGATCCCCGTCGGGCAGGTCGGCCAGCCGGGACACCAGGTCGTCCAGGCCCCACAGCAGCTGTACCCTGCTGCCCCGCATCTCCTCCAGGATGTCCGGGTCCGGGGTCATGTCGGTGAACACCATCACCGGGATCACGTAGCAGCCGAAGTCCAGGTCCTGCGACAGCCGGTCCTTGATGGACATGGCCGCCTCCCAGGCTTCTTCCCGGACGTCGCCCATCGGCGTGACGGCGCCGTCCTCAGCATGGCGGCGCCACTCGCCGTCCCGCACGGACCACTGGCCGTGCAGGAAGGTGATGGCGTAGCGGCCGTTGCCCTCCAGCAGGACCAGGCAGTCGGAGGCGGGGTCGCCGAGGACGGGGTCGCCGGGGGCCACGATGGGCCACCACAGCGCCTGGCCGGACCGGTCGCTCTGCTCAAACTGCTGGCAGATCTCGATCTCCCTCAGGGTCATGGGCCGGTTGTCGTCGGTTTTCACGATTTTCATATTTGGTTTCCTTTTGTTTCGGTTGTGATTGGAAGGTTGCGCCCGGTCCGCAGCAACGAAAACGGGCCGACCCGGTAAGGTCCCGGATCGACCCGCAACGTCTGCGGCCAGGCTGGTATGGTGAATTGGGGGCGGATATGTCTGCCCCCAGCGGGTTACGCTCGCCCGGCGACCCGAGGGCGGCCCTCGGGCCATGGCATTGCCAGCGGTCTCCTTACTCATGATGATCTTCACCCCCTGATGATGTGGTCTGGATGGATCTGCGCGACCCTTTCCCCGACGGTTGGCGGTGCGGTCGCAGGCGCTCGGTTTTCACGTCCCCCAGAGGACGACGGCCCGTAGCCGCGGCATCCTGGAAAGACGCCGTGCCCCTACGCAGACGACGTTGACCGGCTCGACTGCCGGAACGACGGCGCGGATATGGTTGCGCTGCGCTGGCGCTGCACCAAGGCGCCGGATTCGGAACCGCGCGCGGCGTCCTCAGGACGGCGCTTTACCCAAATGCACGTCCACGCCTGTCAGGCGCAGCGTCAACCGGCCCGTCCTCGATAGGGTCTCCCGTACAGGGGCCCTCTCCCTGGGTTCGAACCGCTGGCGGGCCAGCGCCTCAATCTCCCCGGGACACAGCCCTCTCCAGCGGCGCGCCCCATCCCAGATGCCGTCAAAACGCTGGTGCACCGGCCCGCCGGCCGTCAGCACCAGCAGCCGCTCGGCCCTGGAGAAAGCAACGTAGTGCTGGCGCATGTGGTCGAAGGCCGCGATGCGCCGGGCGGGCTCCGCGTCCGCCCGCAGAAAGTACGGCGCCAGCGACCGGCCCACCGGGTCCACGTTGGGCTGGTGGAAATCCAGCGACCCCACGATCACGACTGGCCACTGCCTCCCCTTGGACTGGTGAATGGTCGTGATGGTCAACTCCTCCGAGGTATGCCGACGGCCCCGCCGCCCGCGGCCGGAGCCGGCCGGCACGCAGCGGGCGGGAATGCCCGCATCATCCAGGGCGTCCAGATAAGGTTCCGCCACCTCGTGCTGCACGCTGTGCAACAGCAACGCCACCCGGTCATAACCCCCGATCACCCCGCGGCCTTTCAGGAACCGCAGCAGCGCGCCCAATTGCTTACCCTCGTCGTCGGGGTCCCGGCCGTCGATGGCAATCACCGCCGGATGATCGTCGTACCCGCTCGGGTCGTGGGGAACTATCGTCTTGGCGTGGCGGAAGGGCGCGCCGGCGGGATCGGGGTTGGACCAGTCCGCCGATCCCATCCACCCGTCATACGCACTCACGATGTCGGGATGGCTGCGATAGTTGACGGTGAGCTCCACCACCCGGCAGTCGGGGAAGCGCCGGTCAAACCCGAGGATGTTGCGCACCGTGGCGCCGCGGAACCGGTACAGGCTCTGGTCCTCGTCGCCCACCACGCACAGGTTGCCATGCGCCTCGGATACCCGCGTCAGGATGCGCTCCTGCACGTGGCTGGTGTCCTGGTACTCATCACACATCAGGTACCGTACGGCGCCGGCGATCTCAGCGGCGACCTCGTCGTCATCCAGCAGCAGGTCGGCCCACGCCTGCAGGTGGGCGAAGTCGGCGGCGTTCTCGTCCAGCAGCCGCCGCGCGTAGCGCCGGTAGCAGCGCCCCACCGCGGCGATGAAGGCACTGCGGGAACGGGTCAGGTCCCGGGGATTGATCGCCTCGTCGCAGATCCTCTCGAAGTACTTCAGCGCGTTCTTCACCACCGCCGGCGGCCGTCGCCAGCCCCGGCCCTCCAGCTCCACCAGGTCGGGGCCGAATACGTCGTCAAACCGTTCCTGCAGCAGGTTCGCCTGCTGATCGCCGTCCAGCAGGCGGAAACCCCGCCGCAGACCCACCCGCTCGGGGTGTTCGGCCAGGAGCCGTGCGCACAGGCTGTGGATGGTGCAGACCCGCGTGCGGCCGGCACTGACGCCGTAATCCGCCGCGCTGGTCACGGCGTCAAAGCGCTGGCGCAGCTCACCGGCCGCGTCGGCATTGTAAGTGCACAGCAGCAGCTCGTCAGGTTCGGCTCTGCCCAGCAACAGGATGTTGGCGGCGCGCAGCGCCAGCGTCAGGGTCTTGCCGGCGCCGGGACCGGCCACGCCCAGCGTGGGACCATCGAGGCTCCCGATCAGCTCCAGCTGGCCGGCGTCCAGTCGCGGGTAGAGGGACATAATGACGGGCGCCACGCCCGCGGGGGTCTTCATAATTGCTTCACTCCAGAATTGGGCTTGGGTTTAGGATCGGGTGATGGCAGCGACATGCAACGGCGGCGACATCAGTGGCGGCGGCGAGCGCGCTGCCGGTCGGGACGGACCGGACGGGTCCGTCGTACGCATGAAAAAGCGCCGGTGACCATCGGCCGACCGGTGCTGTCGTTGCTGCACGGATGTGGCCACAGCGCCGGACTGCTACGGCAAGATGGGCCTATGCGTTGGACCAGGGCCTGGACTTCCCGGCGATGCGGGCGGTTATCCCGCCGGAGGCACGCCGCGGGCGCGGGTCGTCGTGACATCGACGCCGACCAGCGTCAGACGAAGCGTCCCGACGTATTGCCGTCGTTCCGGGACGGAAACCGGCTGATCCGCCGCATCGGCAACGCAGCCCGGCTCAAACTTCTCCAGGCGGATCAGCCCGTCGGTCACCGCATGCACCTCGCGGGCGATGCGGTCCATCCCCAGAGCCTCCGACACCCGGCGGCTCCGGACGATCTCCGCCAGGTCAGCCAACAGGTTCCCGACCCCCCAGATCACGTACACTCCCGTGCGCCTGGCCAGGCTTTCGATGGTCGGATCAGGCTCCATGTCCGGAAATATCAACACCGGAATCACGTACGGGCTGTAGCGAGTTTCAGCCATCTCTTTGACGTCGTCGTGCAGGTCCAGCGCGGCCAGCTTGGTCTCATCCAGCGGGCAGGACTTGACCGGCTGGACGCCGTACCGGGTCTTCAGATACCAGTCACCGTGGATGAGCAGGTACCTGCCGCCCTTCACCTGCAGGGCGAAGCGACCCAGCCCTTCGGTCCACACGGCGAAGTCAAGCTCGATATGCTCATACCCCCTGCGCCACTCGTAATAAACGAAGCCCCAGCGACGGCTGTCAGCCAGGGCTTGGTACACTCGGCGTTCCGCCTGCCGCTTCGGCTTCTTGCGGCGACCCGACGGAAACTCTCTTGGGTACATCCTCATGGTTGGTGCTGCTCCTTTTACTAATCGTGCCTCCCCAGCCCAGTGCGGGATCGCTTGGAAACTTTAATAACGGCGACTGGTGTTCAATGATGCGTGCTATCCTTGAATAAAAGGGCGGGCCATGGCCAAGTTGGAAGAACACATCTGGGAACCCGATTTCGCCGGCCCAACCCGGCGCGACCGCAGACCATGCCGGTATTCCCTCTACCTGCCCGACCAACTGACCGGTCGCCGCTTCGCGCTCGACGGCGACGTGGCCGCGGACGTCGCCGACGCGGAAGCCGACCTGGTCAAGTTGAACGCGGTGGTTGACGCCCTGGCCGACACCGAAGCGCTGGCCCGGCTGCTGCTGCGCGCCGAGTCGGTGGCATCCTCGCGCATCGAGGGCCTGGTGGTGGGTGGAAGACGGCTGCTCCGCGCCGACGCGGCCCGCCGGATGGGGGAGGAGGTGTGGGACGTCACCGCAGCCGAGGTGCTGGCCAACATCGACGCCATGGTCTGGGGAGTGGCGGCAGTTGAACCGGGCGATCAGGTAACCCTGGAAATCCTTCTGGAGGTGCATCGCCGTCTGCTGGCCGGAACCCGCCTGCGGGAACACGGCGGACGCATCCGCACGGTGCAGAACTGGATCGGCGGCAGCGGCTACAACCCCTGTTCCGCCGTCTTCGTGCCCCCGCCTCCGGAGGAAGTCCCTGCCCTGCTGGATGACCTGCTCGCCTTCTGCAACGACGACGGGCTTCCTGCTCTGGTCCAGGCGGCCATCGCCCACGCCCAGTTCGAGACCATCCATCCCTTCGTGGACGGCAACGGGCGCGCCGGACGGGCGCTCCTTCACCTGATCCTGCGCCGCCGCGGGATCGCAACGCACTTCCTGCCGCCGGTCTCCCTGGTGCTGGCCACGTGGGCCGAGGACTACGTGGCGGGACTCACCGCCACCCGCTACGTGGGCGATACCAACTCGGACGCTGCCCACGCCGGCGTCAACCGCTGGGTGGCGCTCTTTGCCGGAGCGTGTCAGCGGGCGGTTGCGGACGCCCGGGCATTCGAGGAACGGGTGCGCCGGTTGCAGGCGGCCTGGAGAGAACGGGTCGGCAATCCACGCCGCGACTCGGCCATGCACCGGCTCATCGGAGCCCTGCCGGCGGCTCCGGTCCTCACCGCGACCACCGCGGCTGAGCTGACCGACCGCTCATTCCAGGCCGCCAACCAGGCCATCGACCGCCTGGTGGCCGCCGCCGTGCTGGTCCAGGTCAACGTGGGCCGGCGCAACCGCGCCTTTGAGGCCCCCGAACTCATCGACGCCTTCACGGCGCTGGAACGACAGCTGGCCAGTCCGGAGGGAGACACACTGGTCTCAGAGCCAATACGGGACGTGCCGCGCAGACGGCGCTGATCGTACCGACCAAACTGCGCACAGAGCTCAGGTGCCCCTTCCGGCGCTCCTCGTTTGCGTACGAAAGCCCGAGCAGCAGCGTTCGCCGATTTGCAGTCGTAGGCTGCGAACGTCGCCGGCGGCAGCATTTCCTGAGGAACGGCGAGTTTAGGGCGGAACGGTCAGTTCGACCAATGTCGGGGCATCCATCCCTCAGTCTCCGGATCTCTCGGCGGGTGTGGTTACGGCCGATCCCGGCTTTGGGCCATCATCCTCACTGGTCACGACTTGCCCCATACTGTGACAATCCGGGAGGATCTGTATCGCGACCGACACGTTAACTTGGGTGTCCTTGTCTACGGCGTGCTCTGCTAACCCATCTTCAGAAAGCCACGACGTAGCCATAATCACCGCAGCCAGCACACCAGGTCGGATAGTCTGGAGACCCTGACCGCGCCGACCTACTGATCTACTGCTCCGCCTCGTATTCGCGCAGGCAGTCCACGATAACCTGATTCATCGTGGGAAACCGGTTGCTCGCGAAGTCAGAAACCCACGCTTCGATTTTATCGCGCACCGAGCCGTCATCCCATCGGACGCCATAATCCGCCTCATCCAAGATGTAATCCGGTTCGTCGTGCAGAATTACCCAGCCATCGATCAGGGACGTGGTTTTCGCCTTGAACAGCGTTGGGTGTTGTCTTACCGCATCGTACAGTTTGGCCCTCACTGGGTTGTTGTCCACATTGCCGGTCGAAAGTGCGAGATCAAGCCAGGGAAGTTCATCGTAAAATCTGAACTGGAACAGCAACAGTGCGCCGGAGCGAGGAGCCCAACCAATCCCGGTCTGCATCGATCCAAACTGGTCCCAATCAGCCGACCGGAATCGCACAAATTCCCTGTCCTCTACATCAAGCCTCCAAGCCTCTTGTCCGGCGATCGCTTCCCTGAGCATCTGCTTGGCCTCAGCCACCCAATCGACCTTATTTTCGATGATGAGGTCCATCACTTCCCTGTGTTCCAGATAGATTTGACGCGCGCGTTGCGGGATGCTGGTATCAGGCACGATGTTCCTCCTCAGCGTTGTTGCGTACTGCCGCAAAAACGGGCGCACGTTTTCATCCACCGAATTGCATTCGTCATCGACGATCTGTTGCGTGATGTCGAGGACCGCCGCGTAAGCCGCCGGAACCCAGAATCTGCGTTCTTCCTCAAGGTAAGCGTCTGTACCCCCTGGTGTCAGGAATACGTGGTGCCTGGTGAAATCGGGATAGCGCTCGGCCAACGCTCTCCGGTAGCGGGTTAGCTGTTCGCTGTGTTCGCTGGAAAACACCTTATTCTCGATAGCGCACAGAGCCGACCCGGCTTCGTTCAGCACCAGGATATCCAGATAACCCCACTGTCCCTCGACCAGGTTGACCCACTCCCGATGTACCTCCGCGGCCGACCAATCGGCCTCAAGTATTTGCGACGGCGCATCAGTCTGCCGCAAGAAGCTCCTGAGGAAATAATCAGCGGTCCCATGACTGCTCTGGGGATCCAATAACCAGGCCAGCAGGTTGGACTGAAACTCCTCGTCGCCCCAAAGCGGCTTGCCCGAACCCATTCTCAATTGGCCGACAAAGTCCAGAGCGTCAAATTCGTTACGCTGCTCGGCAACGAGCTTCTCCAGCTCGTCGAGGGGTTCGGACAGCGCGAATTGCTCTAATGCCAGTACCCGGCCACATCGCTCAGTAGCCAGCGACCCTTCCAGCTCCTCCAAATCGGGCACCACACTTTCAAGCCATTGGAGATGGTCCGTCGTTCCTGGATCGTCCGTTTGCATAGTCAATACCAGCCAGAAGAGATCAGGGCACTTCGCCGGCGATTATAGCCGGCCAACCGGGTGTTGTCCCATTATTGATGAAGTCAGAGTTGTACTTGCTGATCCAGGAACAGCAGACAACTCGGCCCCAAGCGGGCTCGGCTACGGCTGAGGTCGGAGACGCGCAGCGACAGCGCGATAGCCGCGGCTCCGTGCCTATCGGCGTAGTCTGAGGTCTCTGGCTTCCGCGGAGCTCTACCCGCGGAGGTTTTGCGGCCGCGATGGTATCAGCCATGCCTCGGTCCTAAGGTACCGGCGGATGGCGACCGGAGGCAGGGACAGGAACGGCCGGTCATCCTACAACCTCGATCAGTATCCGGCAGTGGTCGCTGGCTCCCCACTCGTCCACTCCGTTCAGGGCCCGCGCATGCACCCCGCGGTGGAACCCCCGCGAGGCGAACACGTAGTCCAACTGGTTTGCGGCGGTTGCCGGTGATTGTCGGGTGGTGTAGTAGGTTGGGACATTTTTCGTGTCTGGACGCAGCCCTACCGGCGTGGCGCTGGCCAGCCGCCCGTCGGGATGCTGTGGCCCCACGAACTCCAGGCCCAGCGCACCCATGCGTTCAAACACGCCTCGGTCCCGCTCGTACCAGACCAGGGGATTGCCCCGGATAGCGCCGTAGATGTTGTTGAGATCGCCAGCCGCCAGGATCCGGTGACCACTGAGGTCAGTGTCCCAGATGAAAGCGGCCAGGTCGGACATGATCAGGTGAGCAGTCCTATCCGAGTGGATGTTACGGGTCCTGCCGGTGAGAGGATGAGGCCTGAACCAGCGAGCGTACATCGACACGACGATGAAGGGCTCTCCGCCAGTAAGCGGGATGATCTTCGCGGCGGCGATGATGCCGACGTTGCTGACGGCGATCTCGTCGTCACCTTCGCTGGGGGTGCTGGGCAGGACCTGACTGAACCACTCCACCTCCACCCGGTCCGACAGCTTCACCACCATGGGCCAGCGGTCAAAGTGCTCCCGGGGCCAGGGTTCCCAGGGGTCCTGGGGACCGACCGAGACGTTGCCCCCAGCGTTGCGCAGTCGATCCAGGGCACCCGGACCCACCTCCTGGAGAAGAGCCACGTCGGCGTCCATGGCCAGCAGCTCCTCCACCGCCTGGAGCCGCATGGCAATGTTCCAGCTCACCACCGTGACCATGACGTCTGCCTCCGCGGAACCTGCGGCCGGACCGCATTGCTCAGACCGTCCATAGACGTTTGATAAATCGCCCTTATCAGACCTTTATGAGAGGCCGATTCCCGGCGCTGTTCGTCTGCCACCCAGCAAGTCCGGCAGTGATCGATGTCGGATCCACTTTATCCAAGAACCGGGTGGAGTTAAAGTTCGACACTCCTTGTAGATCATAGATTTCGCGGGCGAATGGCTATCCCACCACCGGATTAGATAGCAAATAAACGCGCGCCGCCACGTCACCTCGTGCGGGTGATAGCGTTGTTGTTTTGCAAAGTTGCGGATTGGTAGACCGGCGATTCTACAACTCTACATGCTTACGACCCTACAATCTTACAGGTCTGCAGATTCATAGAGTTTTAGATATGCAGAGGCGAGGTTACGGGGATTCGCGGCGCCTCGCAAAATCCGCCCGGTGGCGTGTGACCAAAAACGGCTGGCCCCAAAAGCCAGCCGTTTCGAACATGACAATGTTTCGGAGGTCAGGTGCCGGGACGACGGTAGCCTCGCTTGTTCATCCAGTCTTCCAATGATTCTGCGACAATCGTCGAGAGGCTCTTTCCAGTGGCGGCGATGGCATATTGCAGGTCTTGGCGCAGGGCGGTGGGAACATAGGCGGTGAGTCTTTTCTTGCCAGCCACGTCATTGGCCTGGGAGATGGCCGCCTTAGGAGAGCGATGCTTGTGCACGTCGTAGCCCTGTCTCTTGAGAAACTGTCTGATGGCATCATGGTCGATCTGGGCTAACGTATCGTGTTCAAGTTTATCCTCGGACTCGTTAGCCAAGTCCGGGTAGTCCGAGGTTGCTAGAGCCGTCAGATCCATCAGATCTGGTTTTTTCTGATCAGACATGGAGCATCTCCTCGAGCTCGACGGGTTCTTGGCGGTGGGAGTCATCAATCTGCTTGGCGATCCACTTCCACAGGTTAGTCATCTCTTGGGCGGCCGCACTCTTGGGTTGGAACTCCGCTACGCTGAGGCCGACGAGGGAGGCGTCCCAATAAGTCACACGTCTTGTGATGATGGCTGGTGCGATGTCGATGCCCATGCCCGACAGGCTGCTGAGCATCCGGTCCCGTCGCTGCCTGATCGCAGGGATGTTATTCGGAATGAGGGCCATTCTCCAGCCTTTCTCTACCCCGCGATGAACTAGGCTGGCCGTGATCATGACCTCGTACGGCGATGGCATGATGGGGATCAGTATCAGGTCCATGGCGTTGAGAGCCTGGTCCATGCTGAAGGAGTCCGCACCCGGCATATCGCAGATGATCAGATCGTACTTGGCCTTCCCCTGGACTCCACTCAGTGCAGCGATGCCTTCGTCGGACATTGACGCCTTGACAGTGGTGACTCGGGTCCTATCGGGGCTGTGATTCTGCCGCAGTTGGTGTTGTCTGAGGGCGGTAGCCTGAGGGTCGAAGTCGCACAACAAGGTGCGGACGCCGGCGGCGTTCGCGCGTTCAGCTGTATTGAATGCCAAGGTAGTCTTGCCAGTGCCTCCTTTCCAGGAGGCGAATGCGATGGTGGTCATGGCTGCTCCGGTTGCCGTGGATTGGCGATTACGCGGCGGCCGCTGGTCCAGGTAGCGCGTCGCGACCCCATAAATCCACTGGGTTGCAGGCTTTCCAATGCGGAAATTGCCTTCTCCGCAGGTTAACAACCGAGACGCGGCGCCGTCCCGTAAACCACCAGCCATGGTTTGGCGATTTTCAGGGTTGCGGGGTTGCAAACCCTCAGGTTTGTCAGCCTCCACGTCTGTAGAATCATCAGCTTACAGGTCTACAACTCTAGCAGTCTCCAGACCTGCAAATCTTCAGTCTGAAAAGCACAAGCAAGCGATGTGTTGTTTCCAACGGAGTACCGTTGTAACATCGTGCTAACATCCAAGCACAGTTGAAGGAAGTCAGCGATGGTCGCACGCATGACGGTAAAAATCGAGCCAGATTTAAAGAAGGAAATCCAAGCAGAGGCGAAGCGTCGAGGCATCGATATGAGTGCGTGGGTCAGGCTGACGCTTACCGATGCTTTGGAAGCCGCCAGGGAGCGCAGACAGTGACGTCCTCTGCGTCATCGAGCTGGGGGATCGTGGTGTGGAACCTGGCCATTGCATTGGTTGGTCCGCCTACCAGAAAACCCCCACAGACTGGAACTTTTGCCGTCGAGGCTCCCTACTGGTCAACGTGAACGGAAAACAGGCTGGTCATTCCAGCCCTATCTGCAGGCTTTACTCTGCCCCGGGAGGCAACCGATCCGGCTGCCCGTCGACGACGGTGGAGGTTAACTAATGACAACCTACGGAGGGTCTAGGCTGGCGGACTGGAAGACGATCACCCAAGCAGTGGCCCGCGAGTTGAAGGGAGAACCCAACAATCACCTGTCAAACAGGATCGAACTGCGGTGGGGCCGACGTGGCAGTTTCCAGTTGACCACCGACGGCCCCACAGAAGGTCGTTGGAAGGACTGGGAATCAGGCCAAGGCGGCCGCGGCGCTGTAAGTCTAGCCGGGTACCTCCTCGGCACTGACCGTGATGGCGCTTTAGACTGGCTACGGCGGAGAGGTTATCTGTCAGACCACCCACCTGCCGCGGCACCGCGTAAACTCACAGCTACGCCGGCCGTTGAGCAAGCATCTACCGACCGTTCAGCCATCGCACGATCAATCTGGGCCTCCAGCGCGGCGATACCGCGACATGAGGTCCATCCGGCCAGACGCTGGTTCTCCAACCGTCGACTGTGGCGTCCGGAGTTGCCTACTCCACCATTTTTGCGCTGGCGGGCGGCGGACAACCGCCAACACACGGTCACCGGCGTGGCAGTGGGCACGGCGACCATCACGGTCACGGCGGCAGACGGCAACGGCAACCGGGTCAGCGACGCCTTCGAGGTTGTGGTGGTCAAGAAGTACGCGGCGCTCATCGCGCAGATGTACGAATGGCGCAACGATCCCACGCGGGCCTCGAAGGCCCACACGGACCTCTGGGACCGGGCGCTGCTGGCCTTCGGGGAGACGGTGGCCGATGCGGCGATGACGGCGATGACAGCGGCGGAGGCGCAGACCTATGCCGACCGGGGCTGGGAGCGCTGGGCGCCGGTGGCCAAGGCGCTGGCGGAGATCGAGGCAGGCGGGTCCGGGTAGTGGCCGCCCGAACCGCCGGCTATCCCACGCGGGCGTCCGGCTTCGGTCGGGCGCCCGCGCTTGACCGCGCCGGAAGGACGCCAACGGCGCAGTGAAGTGGAGGCCGTCACCATTACGGCGGAGACTCCGCCTTATGCAGCGACGTTGCGTTCTGCTGGCGCGGCGTTCTGAGGCAGTGGCGGCCGGGAAGGGGCATGATCGCGGGGTCACGGTAAACCTCACCGTGGAGGATGTTCCTCCCGCCGGCGATGGACACGAACCGGTGTTTTGGGTTGATGCCAGGGGCCGGGGCTGCGGCGCCCACATGCCACCGGCGGTTGGAACGCAGAGACGGGAGCGGTCACCGGCCCGTTGGCCATGGGCAACCGCGCCGCCGGGCCTCGGGTGGCGGGCCGGCCGTTCTTCATGGTGACGGCCTCGATGTCCTTCGAGGCGGTCTTGGCCTTGCACTTGACGCAGTAAATCTCCACGGCATCGGAGGGTGTGGTCATGGATGAAAACTCCAGCATGGGGTGACATAATTCTAACCCATGCGTCTGCGGCGTCAGCGACCACGCCGTCGGGCGGCGTCCTCCGCGGCCCGGCTGCGGAGAGGTGAGCGAGCATAGCGGAGTGTCAGGCATGACGAAGATGAGCGTGGAGATCGAGGGCAGCGTAGACGAGGTGATCGGTGTCCTGCGGCGGCTCGGGATCACGGGGAGCCCCGCAACCGTGGGTGATGCCGACCGGTCGACGGAGCAACCTGGTGATGGCGTCGGGGAGACCGCGCCAGCCGCCGCGGGTCAGGGCAAGGCGGTAGCCGACGAGGCTCCTCCCGGGGAATGGACGGAGACGCTGGCCCGCGATTTCCTGTCCATGCTGCAGCCGGCGGCCCGGAGGCTGGCGTTGCACGTCTGGCGGGCCGGCGCGGCGGGCATCCACCGGAGTGCCCTGTGCCAGCGTACGGAGCTGACGCCCATGGAGCTGCGTTCGCTGGTGATGCGGATGGGCCACGCGCTGGCAGGGCTCCAGCGGGAGCGGGGGATGACGCTGTCCCGGCCGTTGGCGGCCAACAGCCCGCTGCAGAGTTATTTCGTCGATCCCGACTTCGCGGCGGCGGCGGATACCGAGATGTTCGGTGATGGGACGGCGGAGGTGCCGGTCAATGGCGCGGGGCGCCCCTGACGGGTTCCGGTTGCTGGCGCCCGGGATAGCCGATGTGGGACGATGGTGGAAGGCGCTGACGATGACGGCCTGCGTATGGCTGACGCTGGCCTGCGGGATGGACGGCGACGACCGGACGGTGCCCGGTACGCCGAGTGCATGGTGGACACCAACACCGCTTTGCACCGGCTGAGGGTGTCCGGAGTGGTCGGGACCGTGGCGCTGAGCGCCGATGCGGTGGAGGGACGTATGCGTGACCAACTGGAGCGAGGCGAGGTTACGATGGCGGAGATCAGGACTGGCTACGGCCGCTACTGTGAGTAAGAACCGGCGAGGGTTGGGGGCATGGCACGGGTGGAAGGCACTGGGGGTTGGGCCGCATCCGGTATCAAAAGCATTGCCGAGGGGCCGGATGGCAGGTGCGGCATGGTGACGACGGAATGCGCCGCGCTGGGCGGGGAATGGATGGCAGGAGCGATGATCTGGGGGTGGATGATGTGGCGCATCCGCAATCAGGAGGGTTCAAAACCAGCCGACGAAATCCGGCGTGAGCCTGGCGGACGGAATCTCCGCACGGGACGGTTTACGTAATGACCGTTTGCGCGAATCATGGGGCCAGTTAATTTGGCGAGACAATCGTCTGCAGATGCCGGATAATTAACGGATGATGCGGCCGATAACCGATACTTGAACAGGAGAATAGGAATATGGATGCCATGGATTTTATTTACGTTTGCACTAACCCGGATTGTTTCGCTAACGGGATCGCCGAGGCTCCACCCGAGCCAATGGGCTCTGAGATCTCGGTGTGTTGCGGTCGGTGTGGCCGAAAGCGCACTTACCCGACGATTTGGTTGAACAATGAAACCCCATCGTTGTTGGAAGAGTATCTACGCGGCTACTTTGAAGTGCGCCAGCGGTACGTCGCTGACTGAGGTTTCAGGCCGGCCAAGTGAGCGGCCGCGGCCCTGGTCAGGAACAGGGGTACGCTCCGGCTCTCGATGATCGCCTCGGCGATGAGGGAGGAGGTAGGCCTCTGATCCTGTTTGAGCAACATGATCGTCAGGCGGACCAATCATTATTGGCGAGAAGCTGTCGGCACCCTACAGGAGGATAGATATGTCGATTCAGGGAGCAGGTAAGACAATGAAACGGTTGGCGAGGGAGGCACATGGCGTGGTGCTTGATTCCGCGGGTGAAATGGGTCGTAGACAAAGGTGGAACTTGTTCGTCAAGAATCTGCCACATGACCATACGCTACTGGAACTAGCTGGTGAAATCGTGGACGAGATGGATGACCAGCAGCGCCGACAGTTGCTTCTGGTCACTGAGAGGGCGATTAGCTAGGCCGGGATGTGCGAATGAAAATCGCGGCTATCTGGACGTTTGCTGGTGGCGTCGTGGCTGGCGACCCGACCACGCGCAACCCTCGTTAGACTTGGCGGTTTGACGTAACGGCTGTTGGCGAACCATGGCAGGTATCAGCAAGGCTACTTGAACCGCCACAAGCTGAGAGTTGTGGCCGGAAATTGGTTGCCCGACAAAACTGCGGTAAGCGGCAGTACTGCAACGGCTGTGGTGCGAGGAACACGGTCTGCGAAGTAGAAACGGAGGCGACAGATCAGCAATGCTCAAGGTTTAGCGGACTACCCTGCTACATTCCGAAGACGCCGCGACAGTTCCTGTTTCGGAACCGGGCTCCTGGGATCTGCGAGCATCGCTTCCAGAGCGGCGACCACCTGGGACGTGGTCAGTATGGCCACCTGGTGCATCTGGTCAATGATCCACAGGAGGTCGTGGTGCTGAATGCCCTCTTCGAGGGCGCAGGATCTCATGCGCCGGTCTTCCGTCAGAACGGTGTACCCCTGATGATAGGCTAGGGCCAGGGCAAAGCAGTCCACCAGACTGAGGGCGCGCCGCCGGCTTTGATAGGCAATCGCGGTCGCCACGCCTTCAGGGTCCAGGGATTCGACGCGAAGCCCCATTCTGACCAGGTCCTGCCGGTCGTAATGGCCCAGGTCGATGAGTTCCTCGTTGAACAGCAGGTCCGGCACGGCAAATTGGAAACGCAGCTCGAACATCCTGTCCAGCAGGTCTCGCTTGGAGAACTCGATCAGCACGGAACTGTCGCTGACGAGGACGTGCATGGCGTGTCAGTCTGCCGTTCCCACCATGACGCGCTCGATCTCGCTGACCCGCATACCCAGTAGTTCGGCGGCTTTGGATTCCGATATCACGTCCTCCGCCAGCGCTCTCAGGCAGAGGCGCCGGAACCGTTTGGGGCTTTCCGGCTGCGTGAGCGGGCAGGGTTCCTGCGTCCTCCAGGATCGCCCGATGCCGCGGAAGATGCGCGTTACTGTTGCCTGGCCGATGATGCCCAAGTCACGCATGCGGATCACCAGCGCTGCGGCGCTGACGCCGAATATCTTCTTGATTTCAACCAGCTCACCGAAGCCGAAGTCGAGGCGGCGGCGGCCCACTTCCCGGACCAGTTCATCTTCGGGCACCAACAAGGCGCTGGCAAACCGGTCGCAAATCTTCTCTTCAGGCATTCCGGCGGGGATGTCCATCACCAAGTGCCCGAGTTCGTGGGCCAGGGTGAACCTTTGCCGCTCGATGGACTTGCCGATAGAGCACACCACCACCGGCACGGCCGTTTCGTCGCTACGATGGACGAAGCAGGTGAGCCCGTCCACAGCCCGCGGGAAATCCAGTTTCAGGACCTTGATGCCGTGTTCTTCGAGCAGCTCGGTCATGTTGGGGATGGGCGCGCCGCCGAGGTTCCAGGCCTTGCGTACCCTCGCCGCGGTCGGCTCGCCATCCTCCACGGTGTCTGCGGGGTACGGGGCGCCGTCGGGGATTTCCCAGACGCTGCTGGCGATGTCCAGGAGCTCCTCCACCTGCAGGTAACGGTCGACATGGTCAAGGACCGCCGCTTCCACCATCGTGCGTTCACGGACTTTGGTGGAAGCCAACTTCCTGAACTCGACGGATGCCAGGGAGACAACGGTAGGGCTGAGCAGGTAGGTGGTCGTAACGTCGAGAGCGTCGGCCAACGCAATGGCAACGGATGAACTGGGCATCATCTCGTCGCGCTCGTACTTCCCGATAGCCTGTGCGGAGACCATCCCGTTCATATTCGAAGACAAATCCCGCAGTGACAGTCCGCTGCGTTTTCTGGCGAGCTTGAGGCGTTCGCTGAACATGAGGACACCTCCTGTTTACAGTCTATGGTATAATGTGGTTATCTGTAAACCAACGTGCCCACTGGACAGGGTTGCGGATCAGTACCCTGACCTCCAATAACCAACGGACCATCCGATACGGAAACGATGAGCGAACGGGATAATCCGGAGCGTAGTTCAGCAACTCCAACCAGCGCTGCCGCGTTGACGACGTGCGCCAGACCAGCTGCGTCGGCAAATTGGCCAGCGCCCGGTGATCCGGTGGAGTATCCACGTTCCTCCTCTACAAGAGGCCGCACCGCCTGACGTGGTTGCTCATGAGTAAATGAAAAGCAATTTGCTGCTGATGTCCGGTAGCGCCAGCCAGGCTGCGGTGTGCAATTGTGAACGTCTCCAATGGCGCGGTTGGGTACGAGGGCAATATGAGGAATCTGAAGGGCAAGTTCATCCACTTGACGGGCAGTGTGCCTGTGGATAGCCCGGGTCATGACGTTGCGCTGGTGAAGCGGTTTGTGGCCGGGCTGACGGAGGGCATACTGCGGAACGGCGGGGGATTGGTCGTATTGGTCAATAAGGGGGAACCGAACTCCACTATTCCTTTCGACTGGGACGCAATCGAAGCGGCCGTGGAATTCGAGACCGTTTTCCAGTCCGGAAGGATCCTGTTGCGTACGGTGCGGCGATCGGATTACCAATCGGCGCTGTCGGACGAGCAACTGGAGTTGTTGGAGGGCATAGCACGGAATACGGAGGATCAGCCCATACCGGTTCGGGACTGGACCGGCGGAACGATTCGGCGTCGGCAACTTCAACAAGCTGACGCTGCAATCATTATTGGCGGCTCCAGGGGGGTGGAGGATACCGCCAAGTTGATGCGCAAAGCGGGGAAGCCGGTGCTGCCTCTGAATTTTCATGTGGGATCCCAGTCCCGAGAGGCGGGTGGCGCCCGCTTATACGAAGAGAGCCTTACCAACCCTGGGTCCTATATGCCCAGGACTCATCGCGCCATCAGCACGCAAACAGACGCCCTCCACGTACGGGATGACACATCCGCAGAACGAGTGGCCAGCGAAGTTGTCTCCATCATCGCCAACGAGATGAGGAGGCCAAGCTGGTTACGGCGGATTGGGGGGAAGGTGCAGACCGTCTATCGCAAGAGCGATCCGGTATTGAACATAATCTTCCGCGCAAACGCGGGCTACAACCTCAGCCAGAACATTCCCCTGTAACCGACACGCTACGCCATCAATGGAGGGCGCGACAATGAAGCACAACGAGGAATTCGCCGATTTCCTGAGGGGTCACGTCAATCTCAATCAGGGTCGTATAGAAGAACTTGACCAGCACGTGAAGGCGGTAACGTCCTACCTGCGCAACAATCTCACGGGGTTTCGTCGGGTTGAATACCAGGGCTCACGCGCCTTGGGCACCATTATCCAACCGGTGAAGGACCGGCACGAATTTGACGCCGACCTGCTGGTGATAGTGGACAAGGATGGCGACGACCCCAAACCGTACATGGATGGCCTGTGGGATACCCTCAAGGACAGCGACCGTTACAAGGAGAAGATCGAGCTCTGGAACCGGTGCGTAAAGGTCAAGTATCAGGGCCAGTGCCACCTGGACACGGTGCCGTGCGTGGAGGATGACGGGAAACAGTACGTTTGCCCTCGTAACGACGATGATCTGGAGGAAACCGACGGGACGGGGTTTCGGGACTGGTTCAACGATCAGAATCGGATTACAAAAGGAAATCTCAAGCGCACCGTGAGGTTGCTCAAGTTCCTCCGTGACCACAAGGGCAACTTCAGTGTCCCGTCCGTTATTCTGACGGCATTGGCCGGGGAAGCGATACAGGAGAAAGATGCTGACGGTGAAGAGGTCAGCACGATGGCGGACACGGTGGCCACCGTGCTGACCCGGATTGACGAACGGCTGGAGAAGTGCGATCAGATACCGGTGATAGCCAATCCGGCGAACCCTGACCTGACGTTCAACACGCATTGGGAGGACAATCAGTACCAGAACTTCCGTCACCTCATGGGGGTCTACGCCAACACCGCTCGTCAGGCTAGAGACGAGACCGATAAGGCTAAATCCATTGCGGCCTGGCAGAAGCTGTTCGGGGAGAGTTTCGGCAAAGGTGGGGGTTCCGGGAGCGGCAGTGGAGGAAGCAGCGCTGGAAGTGGCGGGAACCGCACCGGTCCGCGGTCCCGCCCCAGCGCTCCTGCCGTCGCTCCTGCCGCCAGCATACCGGTAGCCCGGCGACGGAATGAGGCTGGCGGAATCGGATAGACACCATGACTGATGAGCACTTCCATACCGAGTCGCTCGAGGAGTTTGCGAGCCAACTCGCAGAGTTTGGTTTCCAATCGGTCGCGGCCTCCGGCTCAGCGCGCTGGAGAGGACCGGTCCATCCGGCTTTCCGGGCGCTGACCGATGCTACGACGATGGACATTGTGATTCAGCCCGGATGGCCATTCCAGCCTCCGGTCCTCCTGGTCGATGGTCTGGACACCAATCATTCAACGCTGGACGGTTTCGTCTGTATGTGGCGCGACGGGGACCCCAGCCTGGAATGGACCACGGTGCCGGGATTCTTCGCTCGCATCGAAAAGTGGTGCGAAAAGGCTGAGCGTGGTTGGCAAGACGACCCGCTGGGATATGACGCGTTCCTCAACTTTGATGTCAGAAAGAAACTGCCGAACCTGGCGACGTTTGACCTTCCTCAACTCGGCATTCGGCCCGGCCAATGGAGCGAGTGTCATGGGGTGGCTGGCGGCGCCCCAATGAGGGTGGACATTGTTCCCGGGCGCCAACAGACAGCGAACCGGCTGAGGTGCCTTTGGTTCCACGTGGGCGAGCTGAGTACGCCGCCTCCCCGCAGGTTTTCGGAGGTGTTCCGACACCTGTCCAGAAACCAGAGGAGGGGGCTGGAACGCGCTCTGGAAGAACGGCGTCGGCCCGAACCATTCATGGTAAGCGGAGGCGTGGATCTCGTCCTGTTCTGCTGGGAACACATGGGTAGGATCGACCTGCTGCCGATGGCGTGTGAAGGAACGAACGGGAACGTGGAGGCAATAGCGTTGCAGCCGGCACCGACTGACGAAAGCAGCCTGATTCTGCGCGCAGGACCTGATGCGCCGGCGCTGCGGACCGCCAGGGCGACCCTGTTCGGAGCCGGAGCTCTGGGTGGTTACGTGGGGACTACGCTCGCGGAAAGTGGGCTCGGCCACTTGGATATTGTGGACGGCGACGTGCTCTTGCCGGGTAATGTAGTCAGACACGTCGCCGGCCATGACCAGGTGGGAAAGGCCAAGGTGCAGGCGGTCCGTCAAGTAATAGAAAAACATGCGCCTTGGACGGAAGTAAGCGAGTTTCCGGAATCGCCGATGACTCCTGGCAAGATACGAGAACTCATCTCAGACGCCGATATTGTCGTCAATACCACGGGTAACGACGCTTTCACCGACGCGCTGGCCATGGTGATCGAAACAATGGAGAAGCCACTGGTTTCCGGAGCCCTTTACCGTGGCGGGAACATTGCGCGAGTGCAGCGGCAGGTGTTGGGCGCGGATACTCCCATCCATCTCAGGGAGGAAGGAGAGAAGTATCCCCTCATTCCTGATGGTGATTGGGCGAACGATTTTGCCACGCCCGCATTGGGTTGCTCGGCTCCGGTCAACAACGCTCCACCGTCATCGGTGACGGCATGCGCTTCGCTGATAGTACAGGTTGCATTGGATGCGCTGACTGGACGTTTTGAGTTCAATGATGAAGTGATCGACGTCTATCGGAGCATTCCCGAAGCGCCGTTCGATCGTGCGGGGCGTTTGTAGCGACGTATTCGCAAGCATAAAACTTGACATCATCCAATTATCACGATATAAAAACTACACACAGGATAAATTGCTCATAGATCTTAGGAATGGTACACATGGCCACCGCGACGCGGCCAAAGCGGTCCATGGCCGGCATCGAGTTGGTCAGGCTCCTCGCCTACGAAGGCGACCGCATCTTCACCACGGACCGGGCGAGAGAGCTGGCGCCCAGGGCAGGGCTGAATGATGACTACCTCCTCGAGGCGCTGCACCACCTGAGGCGGAATGACTGGATCGTCCCCCTGCGCCGCGGCCTCTATGCCTTGTCTTCGTCGGTGCCCGGGGTCGCCGGCGTCCATGAATTCGAGGTAGCCATGGCGCTGGTCAAGCCTGCGGCGATCTCCCACTGGTCGGCCCTGAACTACCATGAATTGACGGAGCAGATCCCGCGGCATGTGTTCGTCCTCACCACCACGGACGTCTCGGTACCGCGAAAGCAGACTTCGGACAGCGCTGGTGGCAGAGGCGGTTATCCCGTGAACGGCACGGTGTACCGGTTCGTCCAGGTGCAGTCGAAGCGGTACTTTGGCACGGATCGAATTTGGGTGGGCGACGCCCGGGTGTCAATGACCGATCTGGAGCGCACCCTGCTGGACGGTCTTGCCATGCCGCAGCACTGCGGTGGTTTCGGAGAAGTCATCCATGCCTTCGCAGAGGCCATGGGACGGCTCGACCTCGAGCGGATCGCCGAATACGCCCAGCGGCTGGGTCCCACCGTGGTCAAGCGGGCAGGATGGGTCCTGGAGTTGCATGGCTGCGAGGCTCCTCAACTGGAGGAGTTGGCCGCGATTCCCATCAAGGGCCATCGGAAGCTTGATCCCACTGGTCCCAGAAAGGGCGCCTATAACAATCGGTGGATGCTTCAGGAGAATCTGCCGGGGATGGTGGGTACATGAGGGACCTGCGTCTTCGTCTGCAGGAGGCTTGGCGCCAACCGGGCTTGCAATCGTACGTCGTTGAGCGGGACTACCTGCTGTCCTGGGTATTGGCCGGCATCAGTGCGGTTCCAGAACTGAGAGAGACGCTGGTGTTCAAAGGCGGGACTGCGCTCAAGAAGTGCTACTTCGGGGATTATCGTTTCTCGGAGGACTTGGACTTCTCCGGATTGGAAGGCGTTCCAGCGGGCGATGATCTGGCGGAAGCCATCGTGCGGGCATGCGCTGAAGCAAGCGCCTTGCTGGTTGAGTATGCCCAAGTAGAGATGCACTGCGAACGATATGCCGAGAATAACCCGCATCCCGGCGGACAGGAGGCGTTTCGCATTAGGGCCAGGCTGCCGTGGCATCCGCAACCGGACATCCCGATCAAAGTTGAGATCACCGCAGACGAGCAAATCGCTTGGCCGGTGGAGCGTCGTATGGTGATCCATGACTACGGTGAGCCTCTGGAAGCGGAGTTGCAGGTCTATTCCCCAACGGAGATGGTGGCCGAGAAGCTGCGGGCGACCCGGCAGCAATTGGTGCGGTTGGAGAGCCGCGGGTGGATGCGCAACCGGGCGCGGGACTATTACGACCTGTGGAGGGTACTTGGAGATTACTGGGGCCTCCTGGACCTGATTGACTTCCGTGCTCGTCTCCATGACAAGTGCCGGCTGCGGAACGTTGATTTCGAAGGTACGGAAGATTTCTTCGACCCGCGCATAGTGGACGATGTAGAAAAGGGTTGGGAGAACGCTCTTGGCCCGTTGCTAGTCGATCTCCCGGTCTTCACGACTGTGATAGATGAACTGCGTCCACGGGTAGCGACTCTCCTCAATTCAGAAGGATAACCGGACCGCGATGGCAGATAGGAAGCTTGTTCAGGCCGTCGAGGCCTACTTCGTGGATCTGCGTATGGTGCGAGCAACGGGCGGTGCTACGGATGAGCGTTCCCTCTACGTGCCGCTGGCCAACCTGCTGAACGCCGTTGGCGGCACGCTGAGGCCCAAGGTGTTCTGCGTGCAGGAGCTGGCCGACCAGGGCTCTGGTCATCCGGACTTCGGCCTTTACTCGACCCGGCAGGTTCAGAAGGGAAGGCCGAAGACCGGACAGAAACCGGAGCGTGGCGTGGTTGAGGTCAAGCCGGTGGGCGATGACGCGTGGATCACCGCAGGCAGCGACCAGGTAAGCCGCTACTGGGATGGGTACCGGCGGGTGCTGGTCACCAACGCCAGGGACTTTGTGCTGATGGGCGAGGACGCTGCCGGCCAACCGGTGCGCCTGGAGACATTCCGAATAGCGGGTTCCGAGGCAGAGTTTTACGGACGATTGGAGAAGCCGCGGGCTTTCGCCAACGAGGTCGGCGCCGGATTGGGCGAGTACCTGGGCCGGGTGCTGTCCCACTCCGCCTCATTGACCGAGCCCAAGGATCTGGCCTGGTTGTTGGCGTCCTACGCACGGGATGGCCTGGCTCGTGTCGAAGCGGCCGGCGACACAGCGTCCCTCGACGCCGTGCGCTCTGCCTTGGAGGAATCCCTGGGAGTGCGTTTCGAGGGGGACAGGGGCGCTGACTTTTTCCGGTCCACCCTGGTGCAGACCCTCTTCTATGGGATCTTCTCCGCGTGGGTGCTCTGGGCACGGCAAGGATTGTCTCCGAACGGCTCGTTCGACTGGCGCACCGCGGTTTGGCACCTGAGAGCGCCGTTATTGCGGGCGCTCTTTCAACAACTGTCCGACCCGGGACGGTTGCAGCCTCTGGGGTTGGTCGAGGTCTTGGACTGGACGGCGGCCGCGTTGAACCGTGTAGACCGGGAGGCTTTTTTCGCCAGGTTCGACGAGGGCGAAGCCGTGCCCTATTTCTACGAGCCATTCCTCCAGGCCTTCGATCCCGAACTCCGCAAGCAGCTGGGCGTGTGGTACACCCCCACCGAGGTCGTCCGTTACATGGTGGCCCGCGTGGATCGTGCCCTCAAGGATGACCTGGGCATCACTGATGGTCTGGCTGCCGAGAACGTGTATGTGCTGGATCCCTGCTGCGGAACCGGCGCGTACCTGGGCGAGGTGTTGCGCCGGATCTTCTCGAACTTGGAGGACAGCGGACTGGGCGCGTTGGTCGGCGCACGGGTGAAGCAAGCCGCCACTCAGCGAGTATTCGGCTTCGAGATCATGCCCGCGCCCTACGTGGTCGCGCACCTGCAGGTCGGCCTCACCATGCAGGACTTGGACGCGCCCCTGTCCGATGACGGCAGCGAGAGGGCCGGCGTCTTCCTGACCAACGCCCTTACTGGATGGGAGCCCAGCGTGCAGAAACCGCTGCCCTTCCCAGAGCTGGAGCAGGAACGCGAACGCGCTGATCGGGTGAAACAGGACACGCCGGTGCTGGTCATCCTGGGCAACCCGCCCTACAACGGCTTCGCCGGCCTGGCCGTGGACGAGGAACGGGAACTGTCCGAGGCTTACCGCACCACGAAACAGGTGCGTCATCCCGAGGGCCAGGGCTTGAACGATCTATACGTGAGGTTCTTCCGCATGGCGGAGCGGCGTATTGCCGAGAAGACCGGCCAGGGCGTGGTGTGCTTCATCTCCAACTATTCATGGCTGGACGGGCTGTCATTCACCGGGATGCGGGAGCGCTACCTTGAGGCCTTTGACGCCATCCGCATCGACTGTCTCAACGGCGACAAGTACAAGACCGGCAAGACGACGCCGGATGGTGCGCCCGACCCCAGCATATTCTCCACGCCCGAAGATCCGGTGGGGATCCAGGTGGGCACCGCGATCGCCACGCTGGTGCGCAAGGCAGACCACGCGGCGGCGCAGTCGGTTGGTTTCCGCCACCTGTGGGGACAGTCCAAGCACGGCGAGCTGGTGGAAACGGCGGAAAGTGCGGCGGATGATTTGTACGGCGGGGTCGCGCCGTTGCTGTCGCTGGGATTGCCTTTCGCTGATCTGGCGGTGAGCGACGGCTGGGAGGACTGGCCCTCGCTGCCGGATCTGTTCCCGACTTCGTTCTCAGGTGTAAAAACCGCGCGAGATGCCTTCTTGGTTGATATCGACGCTGATCGTCTCAAGGCCCGCATCGCTGACTATTTCAACAAGGATTTGAGCAATGAAGAAATAGGGCGGAGATATCCGGTTTCAATGAAAACCTCTCCACGCTTTGATCCGATTGAGGTACGTGCAAATCTGCTGAAGCGTTCGGAATTGATCGAGGGTGGGTTCCTTCAGTATGCCTACCGACCGTTTGATGATCGTTGGCTTTACTGGGAAGCCGACACGAAACTTCTTGACGAGAAGCGTGCCGATTACCGGAGGCATATTTTTCCAGGCAATCTGTGGTTTTCATCGTCGAACCGAATCAGAAAAGGTGAAACTGAGCCACAGACCGCTTTTACCCGACACATAGCGTCTTATCATCTGATCGAAAGGGTTGCCAATTGGTTCCCGGCGTGGCTGAGAGACGACGGCATTGCTCTCGGTGGCACTGCGGAATACCGACCCAACCTCTCGCTATCAGCACAGCAGTACCTGGATCGTCTGGGCCTCGGAGTTGAGGATCTGTTCCACCACGTCATCGCCACGCTGCACGACCCAGCCTACCGGACGGCCAACGCCGGCGCACTGCGGATGGAGTGGCCGCGCATCCCGCTGCCCGGCTGGCCCGATGGCAATGCCCAGGGCGCGGCGGATGCGCTGATCATGTCGGCGGCCCGAGGCCGCGAGCTTGCGGCGCTGCTGGACTCCGACGCGGCCGTCGCCGGCGTGACCACCGGAGCGCTGCGGCCGGAGCTGGCATCCATCGCCGTGCCCGCCACCACCGACGGCGGCAACATGGCCGACGAGGACTTCACGGTATCCGCCGGCTGGGGCCACTTCGGCACGGGCGAGGCCGTCATGCCCGGCCAGGGGCGGGTGGTGCAGCGCGATTACACCGCCGCCGAGCTGGCCGGCGCCATCCCCGATTCTGACCAGGTCTGGGGCGACACCACCTTCGACGTGTACCTGAACGAACGCGCCTACTGGCGCAACGTGCCCGCCGCCGTCTGGAACTACCAGCTCGGCGGCTATCAGGTTCTCAAGAAATGGCTGTCCTACCGGGAGAGCAAGGTGCTGGGTCGCCCGCTGCAACCGGAGGAAGTGCAGCACTTCACCGACACGGCGCGGCGGATCGGCGCAATCCTGCACCACCAGCAACCGCACGTCCGCAAGCTTGGTTACGGCCAATATGACCACGAACTGGAGCCCGCAGACCACGAACGATTCCAAGAACTGGCCGACCAGTGGGAAGAGGAAACTTTCTTCCTGTCCAGATCGGATCATGCCATTGCACACCCAGTTCACCAAGAAATCATCAGCTTGGGCCAACCAGTCGTGCCGCTTATCCTTGAGAGGATGCGTTCGCAAGGCGGCCACTGGTTTGAAGCGCTACAACAGATAACGGGAGAAGATCCGGTATCGCCAGCCGACTATGGCAACATTGCAGCGATGCAGAGTTCGTGGCTGCAATGGGGCGAAGACCATGGCTACGCCTAGGTGGATGACATGGCTGAATATCTCATTCCCCAACCTTCGCAACGAAGGGTTTACAGTAATAGATCCGCCGTCAGACCGCTACAACTGCATTGCGTACGCCGCCGGGGATACCAGCCAGTGGTGGGATCATACACCTCGCCGCTACTGGCCATCCTGGGCAATGAGGTCAGCGCAAATTGAAAGCCTGCAAGAAGTTTTCGCCGGATTGGGATTCGGCGAATGTCACGACGGCAGTTTGGAAGCCGGCTACGAAAAGGTCGCGCTCTACGAGGATGACGGAGAATATCAGCACGCGAGCATTCAAATGCCCAACGGAGCGTGGCGCAGCAAAATGGGCCCAGGGCCAGTGATCGAGCACCGTAGTCCGGGTTCACTATCTGGTGGACCGTACGGCAATGCGACCATCCACATGAGAAGGGCCGCGAATGCAACCCCTAACCGAATATCCGGGGCCACCCGTTGAAAATCGGTGGCGTTGACTTCTCCGAACCACTACTGAACGCCCTACGCGACGGGCGTTTGGTGGTGTCTGCCGGCGCCGGCGTTTCGATGGGACCACCGGCCCGACTACCCGACCTTCCGCCGGCACTTTCCCTCAGACCATGGAAGAAAGCCCGGAGAATCACCGTGTGCTACAATCCGCTCACGCCATCGCGTCGAACACGGATTACCAACGGGAGGCGAGACTAGATGCAGAGTCCAACGCTCCTCAACCCTCATTCCCACGTCAATCTTCCAATCGCCGACCTCCGTGCCATCACGCAACAGCTGGAAGACCTGAAACGAGTCGGCCCCGAATGGGATGGCCCCGGCACCATCACGCCAGGCCCCGTAGTCGTTGACCGCACCGCCGCCTGGCTCACGAAATACTGGCGCACCGAGTTGGGCACCCCCGACATCTGCCCTACCGCTGGCGGCGGCGTCAGCATCAGTTGGGAGTGGAACGCCATCGAGCACAGCATCGACGTGCGCTCCGACGGCTCCAGCATGGAATGGTGCCAATACAATCCTCGTACCCTGCAGACCATTGAGACCGAGATCGGGATGGACCACCAGGGATGGGACACCATACTGACCGGCCTCAACCAATCAGCGGTATGAGGACCCAACCAGAGACACCCCAACAAACAGACCAGAACATCATCCTGCTCCGGCAGGCCAACCCTCTAGTCGTGAGGAACGGCAAGGCCCAGAAGGGTCTCTTCCGCATCGACACTGACCCGGAAACCGGCGAACGCGCTATTTCGGTAGAAATGGCCAGCCCCGACTACTCGGCCCAGGACGCTTACGAACGGCACGACGGCGGACACCCGCCGACCATCGGAACAATCGGCATCTCGATGGACGAGATAATCCGGTTGAACCTTCAGGCCAGGCCGGACCCACTGCCCGAGAACCCCCACCACTGGCTGTTGGTACTCCCGGATGGAGCCAGCAACAACAGCGTCCAGAACCCGCTGAAGACCTTCGCCGTCAGCCGCGGCTGGCTGTACGCGCCACCGGGAACTCCGCCGCTACGGTAGCCGGCGATCTGTCCACCGTCGTTGAAAACGAGATCTCCGCCTTGCGCAGCCTCAACTTGGACGGCCGTGAGCTGGTGCTACGCTTGGAGCTATTGCAAGAGCGTTACCGGTTGAACTCGGAGAGGCAGAGCGAAGCCTCCGTTGATTCCTTCGCTACGCGCATCATTTGCTCCGACGGCTTGCTATGAAACGTCCACGCTGAACAGACCTGAAAACGGGGCCATTATTCGATTCTCTCATACCCCATTTCAAAATGAGTCACTACCGTACGGAGCGAGAGATTTCCACAAGCACGGATGGAAGCTGCCCATCCCTCGCTACGACACCAATGACCCGCTGCAAGTTCGGCTCAGTGAACTGGGAGCAATCGCAGAGCAGGAATGCAATACCTTGATCGCCGAAAGCGACGTCCGCGACAATCCAGCCGGCGACGCCCAATCCCGAGCTGCGCCACGAGTGGCAACCCAACAGCGAAACCGCCCAAGCCATTGAGGTAACCGTGGCTCAACTGCTCAGCGACCCAGCCCAAGCCGCATTAGCAGAGCGGCAGATAAATGGCAGATGACACAAATGAAGGCCATCTGGGAGAAGGTTCGTTGCGCCGCAAAATCAGCGAACAAGAATTCGCCGCACAGGAAAGCAAGCCGAACGGTGGCATGGCCCAACCTGATGCCGCAACGCCACGTAATGGAGAGTTGAATATGATCCAAGGCCTGCCGGGATTCCGCGAAGTCCCCCAAAACTATAACGTGGAAGACCTCATCACCGCGTTCAGCCAAAACGACCAAGAATTAGCGAAATTGCGTTCAGCAGACATCCTGCTGCTGCCAGAGCGGTTCCAATTCGCGGATGGAATGTTCGCGGGAGAATACTACCCCGATAGCACCGACACTTTCCTCCAATTCCTGGAGTCAGAGAAAGAAACGAGTAACGGCATATTAGCCCGTGCGTCCGACGACGAGACGTTCATGCGCAGAAGCGATGAAGTATGGCTAGCAGCCATCAAGGTTGCCTTGCCGGCACTGATACCGAAAGTGGTGGACCTCGTGCGGCGCTATCTGCTGAAGCAGGGAAAGCAACAGAACGATGTGGTGCATTTGAAAATGGTTGTTGGCGACAAGCAACTTGAGTACGATGGGCTGGTCAAGAACCTGCATACTGTAGTCGAAGAAACGAAACACCTATGGGACAAATAGAACCGTCGGACGCGGAACGCTATCCGCACTTGCTACTCGCGGTCAAGGAAATCGCGCGATTCCGCGAATTGCCAGATTTGCCGCGACACTTGGACAACCTCGCAGAACGGAAAGAGCACGCAGTAAAAACGCAAGGGGATGAACCCCAAGCCAAGACCATTTGGTGCTTGGAACGCTTGGTGTCCGTGCACACTGAATTCGTGTCGGCTCACAACTCCATGCGATCAGGCGATGTAGTGGACGCATTCGACAAGATAGAGCGCATCCTAACCGACATCCATCTCATCCGTGGGCACCTGAACGACGCCAGCGGAAAGTTTGGACTGGACCTGATCCAAAACATAGCGTGGAACTGGGTCACGTTACTCGACCCGCCTTACGGAATTAGCCATGGGTCAATCATAAAAAGAGCGTATTGTTCGATCTGCCAGACCAAGGTTGGAATACGGTGGCCATGTGGCCACATCAAAGGCGAAATCTACGGTGGACAACTCTGTTTCCGTGTCATCAAGGAAGCAGAGGTAATTGAAATTTCCCCCACCGACCGACCAGGGTCATTACTATTGATCAACCACAGAAGACGGATGCTGATCAGAGCTGGCATGTTCATGGAATTGGCTGACAAACTACTGTCGCCATATACGTTCTGGTTCCCAGAATCTATCACAGACCTCAAACAACACCCAAAATACCGAGATGTAGGGCGTAACGCAAAATGTCCTTGCGATTCGGGAAAGAAACGCAAGCGGTGTTGCACCGATGGAAATCTCAAAATTAAGCACTGGGACATCTACATCATCAACGATCATACTAAACGCCCAATACACGCCATCAAACGGCAGCCGCAAGATGCTCCGCACGCTGAAATTCGCTCTGCGCTACCAACCAGTTAACCCCAATCCACCGAAGAGGTGATTGTCGAGGGGTGCTGAGAGGGTAAGAAAGTGCTCCCGGCTTCGGGGATAATGGTTTGTGAAATAGCAAACCGCCCTGAAACAAGGAGCACCCAACGGATGCTATCACGCAACGACCCCGACCGCATCCAAGTCGCCTTTAATGACCACCGCCTGGTAGTTGATGCTGGTCTGATCCTTCCAGTCACGTTGGCCCACCGCGTGGGATTGTGCGAGCTGGTGGGCAACCATGTTGACCTGGGAGATGCGCCGGGTCGAGCCAATGCTGGAGACAAACTGCTGACGTTGGCGGCGTCGGCATTGGCCGAAGGTGACTGCATCGACGATGCCGATGCGCTACGCGCTGGAGGAACCGAGCAGGCGCTGGGCTGCGTGGTCAAGGCGCCATCCACCTTGGGAACCTTCCTGAGGAGTTTCCGGTGGGGCCACGTCCGGCAACTGGATCGGGTGAGCCGGGAGTTTCTGGCCCGAGCGTGGTCGGCTGGCGCCGGACCGGGCGATGATCCGTTGACCATCGACCTTGATTCCACGCTAGACTTTCCGCATTTCAAGCGGCGTAAGCGAGGGAATCCACAAGTCGGTGGTACAGAGCCACCGGGAGTTCCTGCGTGTCGGAGTTGCCGGACGACAGTGAGAAACCTTCTGACGCCAGCCACAGGTGCCGACGCACCAGGGCGATGGCGTCTACGAAGGTCGGCGACGGTTTGTCGTACCAGGCCGCAGTGCGTTGGGTGATGGGATGACGTTGCTGCAAGGCGTGGGCGGCCAGGGTGGTCCAGGAGAAGAGGCCCAGCAGGGCAGGGGTGGTGCGGGCGATGGCCAGGTCCGACCACTGGCGCTGGGTCTCGACGCCCAGGTGGGTCCTGACCTCCTGAAAGGTGACTTCCAGTTGCCAGCGCAGGACAAACCACTGGAGGATCTGGATCGGGTCCGCCGCCGGATCGGTGCAAAGCAGGGCCTGGGGGTCGAAGGCGCCCTGGGGGTCTCGGATCAGCACCCAGCGCAGGAGTACCGGCGGCTTGCTGGAGCGGTACCACACCGCCGTCTGGGAGGTGAGTTCCACGATGCGGGTGGTGCCGTCATACCAGTCCACCGACACGCTGTCCCAGATTACGTCGGCGTGATCAAGGAGCGTTTTCAGCGGTGGTCGCCGCGGGCCTTTCAGTGGTGTCCGGCCGTTCTGACCCGGCTGACGAGCTGGCGCTGGCGCATACAGGGCGGCGTCCAGGCGCAGTCTCGCGATCAGGGTAACGGGTTCGCGGAGGGACTGGCAGCAGTGGAGCAAATCCAGCACGGCGTAGCTGTTGTCCCCCACCAGCACCAGGGGACGTTCGGGCAGCCAGCGACGCAGCTGCATGACCATCTGTCTCGCCCAGTCGGTGACCTTCTTGTGCCGGCGTCCCTGTTGCTCGTGATACCGAGACGAGGGTGCCAGCACCGTGAGCACCGGCAACGCCCAATGGCGTCCCGCCCAGGGCACCTGGCCCAGCCACATCAGGGAGATCCAGCGCAACCCGCTGGCCTTGACCAGTTGGTTACGGCTGGAACGCACCGGATCACGGTAGATGGCCCGCGCCTTGATCTTGGCCCCACGACGTCGTTCCAGGGTCTCGTCGATGCCGAAGATTAACGGACCGTCGCCACGGTCCAGGTGTTGGAGCAGGAGCATCAAGAGGATGTGTGCCACCTCCCGAGATGACCACACCGCCCGATTGAGCACCTCATGGTAGCGGGCGTAGTCGCGCTGGTCGCTGCGTCCCATGACGCGCAGCGCTGCTGCCACGGTGCGCTGGCCCGGGGTGAGGATCGTGCCCACCAGCAGCAGTTGTGCTTTCCGCCAAGTCGGGTTGGTGAACAGCGTGGCGAAGGGAAGGAGAACGGCTACAATGGCATCGGGCAGGGTGAGCATGGCTGGACCTTTAGTCAGATTTGGGTCAGGCTAGCTTACCCTGCCTTTATACTTTTTCTAAATTTTGCGTAAAGCCCAGCTTGAGGCGATCAGGTTGCTGCTGGCAGCCGGCGCCGACGCCCAGGAATTTCAGGGAGAACACGCCGCTGCATTACGTGGCGGAGCACCGACGTCTCCATGCAGCGCAGTTGCTGCTGGCCCACGGCGCGGATGCAACGTCGTGGAACGACTTCGGCAGGACGCCGCTGCACAGCGCAGTGCTTGACGACAGCTCACCTGCCCACGGCAGCGACTACGTTGAAGATCTCAGGCTGCTGCTGGAGCATGGAGCGGACCCCAACGCCGCCGATGCCAATCTGAAAACGCCATTGCACCTGGTGGCTGGCTGGCACTACCGCGCAGCCTCCCCCGCAACCGTGGCGCTGCTGCTGACCGCCGGCGCCGATCCCAACGCCATCGACTCCAGACTACAGACGCCGTTGCACCGGGCGGTGTCGCCGCTGCCATCGTATCTTCTCGATAGAGTGCCCTCTGCTGAAATCATCACCCTGCTGCTGTACGCCGGAGCTGAAGTCAATGCCACTGACCGGCAGGGAAACACGCCGCTGCATATGGCCGCGGCGCCGGAGGCGGGCTGGAACGACCCATCGGACGTTGGGTTCATAATTGGGTTGTTGGACGGGGGCGCGGGCATGACGGCCGTCAATGAGGATGGAGACACGGCCTGCGACGTGGCCCGTCAGTTCGACGGAGGTGAAGTGGCGCAGGACCTGCTGTGTCCCTGACCGCCCATGGGCCTCGTCGGTCAGAGTGGAGCGATGGGGAGCAAACAGTCAATGGATGGCAGGCGGTAATCTCGCACCGCCGGATTACGTAATGAACATTATTGAAACCAACCCCAACCCCTTCCGCCCCTGCGCCCGGAACCCCGCCAATTTCCGCTCCGAACCTATGCCGGCAACCTAACATACTCACAACCGCCCCCGTCCACCGAAGCCGGCCCCGACTTCACCGATTTTTCAGGAGCGCCAACCCATGCCGAGTTTCGATGATCTACTCCGCGACGCAATCACGCTCCGGCTCGGGGCCAGGGGCATCACGGTCCGCTTCGTACAATGCGCCCAGACCCGCTACTGCCGGGGCCTGCCGGAATTTCCGAGCCGCGTTGTAACCGTCTTTCCGGCGTCAACCCGCCTGTGCTACAACCGGATCCCGGCCCGCCCCAACCCCGACGTATTTCCCTACGCGCCCTCGGAACCATGGGGCGTGATCCGTTGTCCGAACCCCCGCCCCGAGGGCAGCTACATCTGCCCACCCTGCGCTGCCACCCTGAGGCGGGCTGCGAGAGAGAGGCGCCGGGACGCCGAAGCGGCCGGCGCCTGCACCCACGGGCCCGGCTGCTGGCCGTCCCTGGAGGAGATGATTGAACGGGACGGCGGCCGCTGCCGGTACTGCGGAACGGCGGTCACACGGGGTCTCGGGTTGGACGGCGCGTGCCGCGACCACGTGATACCGGTATCGCGCGGCGGGGCGCACTGCGCTGAAAACGCCGCGCTGGCCTGCCGCCGCTGCAATAACGAAAAGAGCGACCTGTTGCCGGCCGAGTTCGGAGGTTCACCATGCTGAAGCACGAGCTGCCGCCCCTGCCCGATCATCCGGATCCCCACCTGCTGGCCTCCTGGGATCGCCACCTGGCCGCCCAGCTGTCGGCCAACACCCGCCGCGCCTACCGCGATGACCTCGCGACGTTCGCCGGGTGGACCGGTTCCCACGCCGTGACGCTGGCCGACGTGGACGGCCGCGCGGTCCGCGAATACCTGTCCTGGCTGGCCACCCGGGGCAACGGGGGCCAGCCCTACGCCCGAACCTCGGTGACCCGCAAGCTGGCCGCGCTGCGCAGCTTCTACGCCTACCTGCAGCGGCGCGGCTGGTTCGAGGTGACGCCGATCCCGTCCGCCCGCGCCCTGAAGGTCAAGATGCCCCGGCCCCTGCCGCGCTTCCTGGGCCGGACCGAAGCGGCCCGCCTGATGGCCGCGCCGCCGGTGTGGACGCCGGCCGGCCGGCGCGATCGCGCCATCCTGGAATTCGCCTACGGAACCGGGGTGCGTCTCGGCGAACTGGCCGCCCTGGACGTGGCGGATCTGGACCGCCACCGCGTGGCCACCGTGGTCACCGGCAAGGGAGGCCATTCCCGCCGCGTTCTGTACGGCGTGTCGGCCCGCGCCTCCCTGGACCTCTACCTGGACTACGGCCGACCGGCGATCCTGGCCGGCGCCGGGGAAGTCGGCGACGGCGCCGCCCTGTGGCTCAACCTGGAGGGCGGCCGTTTGTCGCGCCGGTCAATCGCCAAGATGGTCCGACGCCACGCCGACGCCGTGGGACTGGCCAGCGGGGTCACGGTCCACGTGCTCCGGCATTCCTACGCCCTGGCGCACATGGCCCCACCGGCCTTGCCCGAAAACTCCGGAATTTCAAGGACTTTTGGGGCAACTGCTGGAGTTTTCGGGCAGGCGTCCGACTTTTCGGGCAAGGCAACTTCAGGGTCGTCGCCGGCAAGGGTTAGGCGTCAGGGCCCATATCAGCCAGCCCTGCGGCAAGCCCCTTCCGCCAGGTCATGCCCGCCATTCTCCAGCCGCAGGCTAGGCTGACGACGATGGCCGGGACGAAGGTGAGCAGCAACCGCAGCCACTACGGGAAGATGAGCAGGGAAAAGTAGGTTCTCATCCGATTGACTGCTTCCGTGACACCGAGTCCGTCGGCCGTGCCGCGGGAGCAAACGGTATCACATGCGCCAGTCGTTGGCCGACAGGACCCGAATGTCAATGCTCGTTTTCTGTACATCGGGGCGTGAACTGGAGTCAATTGCCTGGCCGCCGTGGAATGGCCTAATTCCAAGCGAAAACGCCCCCAGGCGCGTTGTCGCGGCCTTGAGGCGCAATGTCTCTTCGGAATTGGAAAAGGCGCCACAGATTGTCAATTGTCATTGGGGCAACAGCTATGGCCCCGTAACGAAACCGGCCGCCTCATAGTCGGGCGGCCTGCTCTTCTCCCGGTTTCTGGATCATCTGACCGAGCCGCCTACTTGAACAAACATGTTGCTCAGAGGCGGCCGGTTTTCGTTGTGGCCCGCACCGGAGGCAGATGATGAACATGCCGTGGTGTCCGGTCAGAACTGGAGGTTGCTATGGCATTTCGCGTCAGCGTTGAACTTGAGGTTCATGTTCACCTCCTTCCGAATATGGCGGTGATAATACGCTGCAGGACACCGGGTTGACGGCGAATATTGTGGTCGTACCCACACGTGTAGCGGCTGCAGCGGTGATGCTGCGTAGTGTGCAACATGGTGAATCCTCCCGGTCCAGAGTGTCCTGGTTCTGATAGTCAACGCGATTTGTCCGAGTGCTCGACTCCTTGCTCAGTGTGTAATTCGTACGGGATCTTCCGGTTGACGTGAGTTACCAATTGCTTTGCCGGCTGGGCACGCCGCTTGGCTGGACTGGTCAATTGCTGATAATTACTATCATGCCAGTCGATACAGAATGTGTCAATATGCTTTCCGTTCAACCCGACCGCATCGGTGAACAAAGACCATACACGTCGGTCAGATCTGAGTTGCTATTGACACCGTCGCCTGCTTCGGCGGATGCGGCGGTGCCTCCGGGCGCCGTCCCCACCCGCCGGCGCAAAGGCGCAGGTGGGGGCATTTCCCGATGCCGATGGATGATGATGCTCGCCCGATGGACAGGCAAAAGGGCGTTCAGCGCCATTGTCTACACTTTGCGTCTGAGAAGCGCGGCTGCGGTGGCGGCTGTTTGCCTTTCGATTTGGCTGATTGCCTGTGCTTCCGGCGCGACGCCGCCGGAAGCGTGCGCGGACGATGACCGGGAGCTCAGGCTCGGCTTCTACGCGCACTTCGCTCCGGTCAGCCACAGCGCGGACGGCGAGCCAGGTTCCGCCGGCTTCGACGTTCACCGAGGGTACGAAGCCGACCTGCTGACCGCGTTGGAAGCCATGGACGGCGCGGGCGTGTCCTTCTCGCGGCGGGGCATCAGCATCTGGGACGACATCTGGCTGGCCTCGGCAGGCTCTGAGTTCGACGTCATCGGCGGGGGAATAACGATCCTGGACTCCCGGACCCGCGACGCTCAGGGGCGGGAGGCAGTGGTCTTCACGTCGGGGCACATCACCTTTCGGCAATCGCTGCTGGTGCGGGCCGGGGAGGAAAGCCGCTTCACAGCCTACGACGACCTGACGTCGGACGTGCGGGTGGGCGCGTTGGCCGGCACCACCGGAGAGGCGCGCTTGCTGGAGATCACGGGCCTGACCGATTCGAACGGCGCGCTTGCCGCTGGTGTGATCATCGAAACGCCGCGTGACGAGGTGGTCGCGGACGGCGCCTCGAACTACCGCATCACCGCCGCCGCCGCGTCGGAGAACCTGGTGGGGAGGAGCCGCATTAGGCCGCCTTCCGACAACATGCCCGAGGTCGTGTATCTGGGCGACCGGCTGGGCGAGTCGGAGCTGCTAGCTGCGCTCTCCGACGGCAGGATTGACGCGCTGGCCCGAGGCGAGGTCGGCAACCGGGAAGCCGAGCATGCCTCTGGGGACGCTTTCGTGGTGGCGCTGCTCGATGACGCTGTCGAACGCGGAGGATTCACCTTGGATGTCGAAGATGCCGAACTCGCCGCCTGTCTCAGCAACCGGATTGACTTCCTGACGGACGAGATGACCATCGGCTATGCCGATTGGATCTTGGACCCGTCCGTGTTCATGCGCCGCGCCGAAATGTGGAACTCTAGGCAGTAGCCGACTACCGACGGGTCGGTGTCAGATGAAATTCTTGGCGAACCATGAAAAGCTTTCGCCGTAGACCGCGGCTTGCGTTGGGCAGCGTCGATGGTCGTGGGGCCGTCTGGCGGCGGCGCCGGCGGTCGTCAGAAACTCGGGGTATTTGGCGCGGGAAACCAAACCTGCTGCCGCGTCGTCGGCCGAGGTAAGGGCTGCCGGACCTCCACCCCGCCGACCACCGGACGCGCCCTGTTGGTCAAAGGCATTGATAAACACGACGCTTGACGAAATCAGAGTTGTTCTGCGTTGTTCCCCAAACTATTGACAGGACTAAGCCGATGCTGTAACTTGCTCCAGAACAACTGCGAACAACGCGCTTATCGGCGTTCGACGAACGCGAAACTTAGCGCCGTCTCCGGGAGGAACCATGACGACCAGAAACTACCGAGCAACCAAAACCCAGTCCAATGGCAGGCCCGGCTGGAGTGTGACGTTCAGTCATCCACTCCGCACCGATGCTCGCGGCAAACTGGGACTGAAGGTGCGACGAGGGCTCGGCACGACGGACCCTGGCGAAGCGCAACGACTGGTGGACCAACTGAATGAGTTGCTGGCAGATCAATCATGGTGGAGCCTGGACCGCCTCGGCGACGCGGGTCGGCATTTCAACAGTAACGTCGTTGCCGCTTTCTTTGACGGAATAGAGGTTGGGAAAATCGACCCTCGCCACCTACGCGAGGAGGTCATGCCGCTACCAACCCCTGACCTGGGATACGCCAGGATAATGCTGGTCGGTTCGACCGGTGCAGGCAAAACCACACTGCTGCGGCAGTTAATCGGTTCTGACCACAGCCGGGATCGATTCCCCTCTACTTCTACCGCCAAAACGACAACCTCTGACATCGAGATCGTGTCCGATCCCGGCGCAGAATACTACGACGCGGTGATCACATTTAAACCCGAGCACGAAGTACGATGCGCTGTAGACGAATGCTTGGAGGACGCCTGCGTCGCCGTGATTCGGGGACAATATGACGCAGGAGTGGCTGGCGCCTTGCTTGAACACCGTGAACAGAGATTCAGGCTTTCCTACGTCCTGGGAGGCTGGCAGCAAACGGGTGCGGAGGAAGTCTCAGCCAGCCTGTTTGGTGATGATGAGACCGATGACGACGCCTTGCCGGAGGAAGAAACGGTCGCAAGAGACGAGTTGGACATCAACAACCGCCGCCTGGTCGAGTACGTGGCCCAGATCAGGCAGGTTGCTGAGGCGACAAAGGGGGAATTGGCACCGGATCATGGAACCTACGAAGAGAATACGAACACGTACCGGCGACAGGAGTGGCTGGACATTTTCACGGATCGCCTTTACGAGAACGAAGATTTTACGGAGTTGTCGTTCAGCATCATGGATGTCATCCAAAGCCGTTCTGAGACCATCGCTGCCGGAAACTTTGAGTACACCGCAACCGGGTGGCCGACGCGATGGCAATTCCGGAAACCCCAGTCTGAACGTGGCGCCTTCCTGCAACAGGTTCGGTGGTTCACGGGCAATCATGGTGACCAGTTCGGCAAGTTGCTCACCCCTCTGGTTGACGGAATCCGCACCAAAGGTCCGTTTATGCCCTCCTCCGAACAGTTGCAGGACCCGGAACGCCAGTTGGTTTTCCTCGATGGCGAGGGGCTGGGGCACTCGGCAAGAGAAGCAACCAGCGTATCCACCAAAGTGACTGAGAGGTTTCGGGACGTGGAAATGATCTTGTTGGTGGACAACGCGGAGTCCCCGATGCAAGCCGCACCGCTGGAGTTGCTCCGGTCCGCCGGAAGCGGTGGGCACGGTCGTAAGGTTGCGGTCGCTTTCACCCATTTCGACCAAGTCAAAGGGGACAACCTCCGTACCGACGAACAGAAGGTGAACCACGTTCGAGCTTCAATCGGCAACGCAGTGCTGAGCCTACGTGACTCGCTGGGAGCGCCTGTGGCAGGGGTGTTGGAGCGTCAACTGGATAGTGGGAATTTCTACCTAGGCGGACTGGACAGGCCCACCGACAGAATTCCACGCGGTTTCGTGGATCAGCTTCGAGGGTTGCTGGACCGGATGCAAGCGTCCGCTGAATCGATGGAACCAGTGACCGCTGCGCCTATATACAGCATCTCCCGGTTGGAACTCGTCCTGCGGGATGCCACTGATGGGTTCAAAAATCCCTGGAAAGGCAGACTGGGCCTGAGCTACTACGAAGGCCCCCGAGAGCACTGGGCCCGTGTGAAGGCGCTTTGCCGGCGCATCGCCAACTGGTGGGACAACGAATACAACGGCCTGCGCCCAGTGGCCGACCTGGTCAGGGAATTACAGGTCTGCATATCTCTGTGGCTCAATAATCCTGCCGGCTGGACCAGTTATCCCCAGGATGAAGATGAGCGTGAAGCGGCGATCAGCAAAATCAGCCAGCAGGTATTCGATGAGATTCACAAGCTGGCGGAACAGCGTCTGATTACGGGCCAGCGGACCGGATGGCAGACCGCCTTCGGGTTCAGCGGAAAAGGATCCAGCCGCGACCGAGCGGTCCGCATGGTACAAATTTACGACGAAGCAGCCCCGTCCATATCATCTGCCATGGATGTGCGCAATCAGGAGTTCCTGGACGAAGTAATCCAAATCGTCCAAGTCGCGGTTGAGAAGAATGACGGTGCCTTAGAAGGAGTGAAAGACCGTGAAGCAATCGGTGTGGCCTGATCACGACAAATGTTGGCGTGCTGTTCCAGGTCAAAGCGACCCGGAGCGAACGGATCCGCAAGGCACCTCAGATCATCGACGTCTTCACGGTGTGGGGACGGCAGACGGTCAACCCCCGCAGCGGTTGGGCCGGTTCGCGGCATTCCAAGGAAGCGGAGCGAACCATAACGCCACGCTGCACCCCATGATCACGTACAAAGGAGTTGCTCAATGCCTCTCGGTACTCTTACAAACTTGTTTGCCGAAGTCGATTTGCAGCACTCAATTGCACAAATCGGTCAACAGCTCATTCACGACTTGGACGCACTGACCGAAGAGATGGTTTTGGGCACGTCGCAAGAGGACCTGGCCAAGCACTTTGTTGCGAAATACCACATCGAGCCACCGGTTTTCCTGGAGGAAGGCGTCTCGATGAACTACCAAGACACCCCAGTAGACGTAAGTCGTGACCCACTTCGGTTTGTCGACGACCGAAGCCAGCCGTTCTACATCGACGGCACAAGAATTACGTTCCATCTGCCTTTCACCGGCGACGCGTCATGGCTGCTGTGTCGGCCGGCGCGGGTCAATCTACGCACGGTAAAAACCGCCCTCATACATTCCGAGGTCGTCTTCATATACGAGAAACCCGGCGAGATCATGCCGGATATTCGCAGTGCATTCGATGAGGATTTCGCGCACATCAAAAACAACCTGGTGTTGGTATCAGAGGAATTGGAACAGTTCAACGCAGCCCTGCCGAACGCTGTAATCGAGCGGTTGCGTGCAAGACGCACCAAAATGCTGCGAGAAAGGGATGTTGCGACGTCAATCGGGTTCCCACTCCGACGCACCCAGCCTCCACCGGCCACGTTCGTCACCCCGGAGGTCCGACGCCGGTCGATCCCAGCGATGCCCAGACCATCGACAGAGCCATTCCGGCCAGAACCAACTCTTGACATGGATGAATACGAGCACATCCTGTCTCTTCTCTCGAATATGGTCGGTGTTATGGAACGGAGCCCCGGCGCGTTCACGAACATTGGCGAGGAGAGTTTGCGATCCCATTTCCTCATGCAACTGAATGGTCTATACGAACTGCAGGCGACGGGCGAGACTTTCAATTACGAGGGCAAGACGGACATCTTCGTGAGGACAGCAGGAAAGAACGTCTTTGTGGCCGAATGCAAGTTCTGGTCCGGCCCGGCGGGATTGAGCGCCACATTGGATCAACTGCTGAGGTACGCGTCCTGGCGAGACAACAAGACGGCTATCCTGATATTCAATCGGGGCCGGAACACCTCGACGATCCTGAACAGCGTGCCCGTGACCGTCCGCAATCACGCCTACTACAAGGCAGACCGCGAGACCGATTCCGAAACGACCTTTCGTTACATTTTCGGGCACCCTGATGATCCGAACCGGGAAATCATCATCACCATCCTCGTGTTCGATGTTCCTGCATGAGTGCTCCGTCCTCCGTTGGCTGACTTTGGCTTGTGTTCGGCTTCATACGGTTCGTCATGATCGCGTTGTCCGAGGAGACGATACTCCATGACTCTGAGACTGCTGAACTGGAACGTCGAATGGGCCGCGCCGAAATGGAAAGCGGCTGAACTGCAGCGCCGCATCAGCCAGCAAGTCGCGGACGTCATCTGTCTCACCGAGACGGACACCGAGCACTTGAAGCTGCCTCAGAATGGTCACTCCATCTGCGCTCAGGGCGACTGGGGACAGACACGCCGCAAGGGCCAGGAGGCCAGACGGAAGGTGATGCTGTGGTCCAGAGAACCCTGGGATGCGGTGGACGACGTTGGTCACGCGTCGCTCCCTCACGGGCGGTTCGTGTCGGGCGTTACCCAGACCGACGTCGGCGCGGTGACGGTCATCGGCGTGTGCATTCCCTACTCCCGCTCGCGGGTGGGACCACGCTGGGATCGAAGGATGTGGCAGGACCACGAGGAGTACCTGGAGGGCCTCGCCGGACTGCTGAAGAGGGCCGCCAAATCGCGCCTCGTCGTGGTGGGAGATTTCAACCAACGGATCGGGCAGCGCAGTTCGACTCCAGTCCGCCTTCGTGCCGCGCTCCAGTCCGCCCTGGGAAACCTGTCCATCGTCACCGCAGGCCTGGGCTTCCAGGGACGGCGAACCATAGACCACATCGCCCTGAGCGGGGACCTGGCCGCAGAATCCCTGGGCGTCGTCAGCAATGTCCATGAGGACGGCAATCTGTCGGACCATTTTGGCGTTGTCGCCGACCTTACCGTTGGGGATACCTGACGTGAGACCTCATACGAGGACGCATGGACAGCGCTCACGTGGCCACCGACACGACCAATCCGGGGGCTTGCGCTCCTCAACCGTGGCCAGACCGGTGCATCGCCCGGGTTCGGGATAAAGAGCCCGATTGAAACGGTATGGCATAATCGCCGTCGCCGCCGGCAGGCGGGCATCACTGTGGGCAGTGCAGGCGCCGCTTGCCCGATCGAATCTCAAAGTGGCGACCCGACAACGAGGAAAACTATGGGCACCCGAAGAACCGGAGCGGGCGTTGAGCGGGTCTATGCGGCGGCCCAAGCATGGGTTGACGCCGCGTTGCGCGACGATTCCTCGCTGTTCACGCCGGGCGAGGCCATATGGACCAAGCGGCGGCTCGAAGAACTCCGGCGCCGCTTCCTGGATCGACCTGACGAATCAAAGATGAAGTTCCTGGAGAAGCTCCGGGGACAGCTGGACGGCAGCCCGCCCGAAGTTCACCAGCTGATGGCCGAGGCCCTCTACCTCCACCTGCTGATCGTGTCCACCAGGAACGGGAACAACAAACGCCGCACCGTCGACACGGTACTGGGCTGGTCATCATCCCCGGCGACGATCCAGGAAGAGCTGGTTGCCGCCCTGGCGCCCGGCATCGCCACCCCTGGCCAGTACTTCCATGTGAAACGGCCCAACCAGGTCGGGTTCCTGATCGAATTGGTGGAGCAATGGAAGGAGCTCGGGGCAGATGAGCGGACACGGCTGCTGGCCAACCCCTGGGAGTTCAAGGACTTCGCAACCGGGCTTGAACCTCGCAGCGCGCTACTAAAGGACGAGCCCAACAGCTACCGCACCCAGCGGGAAGCCCTCCTCCACCTGGTGTTTCCCGACACCTTCGAGGCCATCGTCTCCAGCGCCCACAAGCAGTGGATCGCCGGCGCCTTCGCCAAATCCCTCCAGGAACCGGCAGAGGACGTGGACCGGCGCCTGGCACAGATACGCCCGGAGGTCGAGGCCAGGTTCGGCGCTGTCGACTCCGTCTACTACCAGCCCGAAATTCGAGCGCTCTGGGACGCTAAATATGCGCCCGACCTCTGGGGGGAGTTCGTCAGGCGGGCCCGCGAATATCACGATACCGGGAAATTGGAGGCGGACGAGATCGGCTACAAGCGCGACATCGGCGGCAGACTGGCAGCGGCGCGGCAGGCGGTGACGCAGGGAGGCGATGACTGGATCGATCTGGTGAAGAGGGGCATCGGCGGAAACCTGGTCCACAGGATCGAGCAGGCAAAATTCAGGGACTGGATGGACGAGGCCCCCGACGACGCCCGTTTTGCGTTGCAGATGTTGTGGGAAGGAGACGAAGACGAGCCGGGCGAACGCATAGCTTCATTCTGCGAACTGCTCCCCGACCAGGCCAGCAGCGGTCCGGGAACCCGTACGACGCTCGCGTCCGTCCTGCTGATGGGGTTGGATGTGGAACTGTACCCTCCTTTTCGGACGACCCCTTTCGACAGGGCGTACCAGCAGATCGCCTACGGAGAGCCTGAACAAGGCGCCAGCGAGGCCGATATCTATGGCCATGCCCTGGAATTCCTGGACCGGTTCATCGAGGAAGCTTCGGAACGAGACCTGGCGATAGGCAATCGCCTCGAGGCGCAATCGCTGGTGTGGGCCATCCAGGACGAGGAGCGCCCTCCCCCACCGCCGCCTGAAGAGAATCTGGAAGAATTGGCTGCCGAGATGATGTGGGAGCCAGAGCGCCTCAGGATGGTCATCCACGGCCTCGAGGACAAGGGACAGGTGATCTTCTACGGCCCGCCCGGCACCGGCAAGACCTTCATGGCGCGGCGCATCGCCCAGTGGTACCGGCAGCGGGGCGGCGATTATCGGATCATTCAGTTCCACCCCTCCTACACGTACGAGGACTTCGTGGAAGGCTTCCGCCCCACCCTCACCGAGACCGGCCAGGCCGGCTTTGAGTTGGCGCCCGGCCCCCTGCGCCGCATCGCCGAGCAGGCCGAGGCCAACCCTGAGGGCAAGTTCATCCTGGTGATCGACGAGATCAACCGGGGCAACCTGGCCAAGATCCTGGGCGAACTCTATTTCCTGCTGGAGTACCGGGGCGAGGAGATGCTTCTCCAGTACAGCCACCAGCCGTTCCGGTTGCCGCAGAACCTCTGGTTCATCGGCACCATGAACACCACCGACCGCTCCATCGCGCTGGTGGACGCGGCCCTGCGCAGGAGGTTCTACTTCTTCGGTTTCTACCCAGACGAGTCCCCGATCCGCGGCCTGCTGCGCCGCTGGCTGTCCAGGAACGAACCCGAGGCCATGTGGGTGGCCGACCTGGTGGACGCGGCCAATCGAAAGCTGGACGACCGCCATCTGGGCATCGGTCCCAGTCACTTCATGAAGCAGGACCCGCCCCTTGACGAACCTCGGGTGCGGTTCATCTGGGAACAGGCGGTGCTCCCCTACATCGAGGAGCAGTTCTTCGGCGACGAGGCCCGGCTGAAGGAGTTCGACTACGGCCGCCTGCTGTCCGAGATCAACAGCAGCGCCATGTCAATCGACGCTGGTGACGATCCGCCGCAGAGTACGTCTGCCAGCGGCGATGGTCAGGCTAACGACGACGGGCACGATGCAGCGCCTTGAGCTCAGGGAGTATGAGGATCGGATCTGGCCCGGTCCTCTGAGCCGGGACCAGATGGAGGCGCTAAACAAGGCCCGCGTCGACGTTTCTCCAACAATCGATCCTGCCGGCGGCTACCGACTCAGACCGTCCTCCTACGTCGGCGCCGTGAACGTCGGCGACCTGTCCGTCATCGTCCGGCCCAAGATACCGGTGGACCGGGTCATGTTCCTCATGACCTACGCCATGGACCCCAGGCACTGGCGGGACGAATCCATCGACCTTGCTCCCGATGACGACATTCTGGAGGCCGTGGCCCTGGCCTTCGTCCACCGCACCCAGCGGGCCGTCCGCCGCGGTCTGCTGCGGGGCTACCGCCGGGAGGAGGACGCCCTCAACACCGTGCGCGGCCAGATCAGGTTCGCCGACCAGATCGGCCGCCGGTACGGATTGCCCCTGCCCATCGAGGTGGCCTACGACGAGTACACCGAGGACATCGAGCAGAACCGGCTGCTCAAGACGGCCGTCCACCGGTTGTCCCACACGCGCATGCGCTCCGCGGCCGTGCGGCAGGAGGTCAGACGCCTGCGACCCGTCTTCGGCATGGTGCAGCTGGGCTCGTACGCCCCCGGAGCCGCGCCGGAGATCCGGTACACCCGCCTTGACGAGCACTACCGGCCAGCGGTGGAGCTGGCCCGCCTCATCATCGAGAACTCCAGCCTGGAGCTGTTCGGCGGCAATGTGACCGGCGCCTCCTTTCTCATCGACATGAACGTCGTGTTCGAGCGGTTCCTCTACGTCGCCCTGGGGGAAACCCTGGGCCTTAGTTCAGACCAGTGGCAACACCAAGCACGCCTCGAGCTGGACGAAGGCGGATCCATCAACATGGAACCCGACCTTTCCTGGTGGGCGGCCGGTTACGCTGGCAGCGGGCCTCGCCCCCGGTTTGTCGGCGACGCCAAGTACAAGAAACTGGACGCGCCCGGCTTCAGGCACGCCAACATCTACCAGATGCTGGCCTACTGCATCGCCGCCGATCTGCCCTCAGGACTTCTCATCTACGCCGCCGGCGAGGACGAACACGCCACATACCGGATCAACCACGCTGACAAGGTCATAGAAGTGGCCACCCTCAATCTCACCGGCACTCCCGAAGACATCCTGGGTGAAGTCGACCGTCTGGCAGAGCACGTACGCGCCCATGCTCACCTGGCTGCACTCGGTGAGGAATCCCACCGGAAAATCGGATCTGAGGGTCGTTGGCCTGAGCGGGGCAAGCGACACATTTTGGATATAAGCCTACAAACCTAAGAACCTATTGACCTATTGCCCCTACCGATCAGAAACAGCGAGTGGGTGTGGGTTTCAAACGACCGGAAGTCAGAGGACTACGATCTGGACGCGGCGATGGGCGCTGGCCCCCACTCCTCGGGACGATTGACCGCTCACGCTTGGATGGATCCTCCGATGCTTGCGCAGGCGGCCACTATATCCAGCTGCCGCGTGGCGGTCTCCGAGGTCAGAACCACCGAAACCGCCTGGGCGACCGCGTAGTCTGACCGAGGAAACTGTCCAGTGTTTCCTTTTTGAGCACGATCTGCCCCGAGATGCTCGCCGGTCGGTTCAGTATCCAGTTGGGGATCTCGTCCCGGATCCGCCGGGCGCCCAATGGCTCGATGCCGATGATCACCTGGTCCCCCACGATGGTCCAGTCCCCGATCCCAGGCCGCCGCGCCCGGGTGTACTTGTCCGGATGGATTAACCCCTCCAGCACCGACCGCGGCTGCTCGAAGGCGCGGTTCTGGTACTGGTGCAGCGTCATGGGCGCGCACCATTCCGGCAGCTCGGCTCCCGGCGGCAGGTGCTCCTCAAACAGCCGGCACAGCACGCTTGACGACACCTCCAGCACGTCGGCATCCTGGATGTCCTGCTCGTTCATCCCATCCAGCAACTCTCGGGTCTCTGACAGATAACGCCGGTACAGCGCCGTGCTCATCCGGTTGGTGATCCCCGTTACCGAACGCCGCAGCTGCCGGATCGACGTGATCGCGTCCCCGGGCAGCGATGTCGTCGTCCAGATCATCAGCGACCGCTTCACGATCTCCGGCTGGAAGTTCCTGGCGTCCGCGTTCATCGACAACGCGATGCACGGGTACTCCGCATACGGGATGTGCTCGTCCTTGATCACCTCAGGCGCGTGCCGCCGGAACCGGTCGTCGTGGATGTCGTCGAACACCACCGAAAACCGCTGGTACGCTGCCTGCAGCGCCCGCAGGTTCCGACGGGTGAAGTAAGGCGTCTCCACGATCCGCGGATAGTCGAACATCGACGTCATCAGCGTCTCGGTCAGGCTGCTCTTCCCGCAGTTGCTCTCCCCGTACACGATGGCGAACATCGGCCGGTCGAAGCTGAAGGTGTTCGCCCTCAGCGCCGCGTTGCGCAGGTCGCACATCCACGGGCTGAAGTAGAACCAGCACATGAAGGTGAAGTAGTCCCGCTGCATCCGGGGCACGTCGCCCACGAAGCCGTTCTCGTAGTTGCCGAAGAACTCC
>Ga0209022_1000456_pt1 | contig 52101 bp, 57 predicted proteins | sample PinacodermPK_FD_187300 | JGI IMG/M metagenome (GOLD analysis project Ga0209022, IMG submission 187300) | Host-associated microbial community of the marine sponge Aplysina aerophoba from Gulf of Piran - sponge pinacoderm, lysed by proteinase... | ecosystem: Host-associated > Porifera > Sponge >... | reverse complement strand
TGGCGTCGACGAGGGTGGGCGGCATCTTCGAGAGGTTGGCGAGGGTTCTCCGTCGGATGCGCCTCCCGTCGCGCCAGGCCTCGCGCAGGAGGATGGCGGGTGGGGACGAGCGGTTGGGGATGACGTCGACGCTGAGGGCCACGAGCCCGGTCCTTACATGGCAACACAATTAAGCCCACTATATGCAATACGGATCGCATGTCAACACCATATGTGCGTATTGACATGGCAACACACATCAAGAAGATGGCCCTGCGCTTTCGCGGCAAGGTCGAGCCTTGTCAGGGGCTTGCGCGACGCCAGCGGGAGAATGTCAGCGGGAAGTTCCGTCTAGCTTTCGCCTGCGATGTTCAGCGCCAGCAGTTTCCGCAGCGCCTCGTCCTCGGAAATCCCCGCATCCCGTCCGCAGGCTGCCGCGACGGCAGCATCGAGCGCCGCGTGGGCGTCGGCGAGCGACTGCGGGCGGGAGTTGCAGGGGTTCGTCAGGGTGCGGGCCTTGAGTTGATTCGCAGCGGCATCGCCGCGGGCCAAAACCCTTCCTGTGGCGGAAATTCAGGGAGCAGCCGGGCTGTCATCCGGGTCCGGGGGCAGGACGCTCGCGCCGACGCTGCGCACGATGCCCCGGAACAGCGCGATCCGTGTCGCACCTGCGGTCTCGACCGCAACGTCGACGATGCCGGTCCTGCCGCGCAGGTCGGTCATGGTCGCGGTCGCGGTCAACCGGTCACCGGCGTGGGCCGGATTGAGATAGGTGATGGTGCTGCTTTGCAGCACCATCACCTGGCCTTCGCTGCAGCAGGCAAAGGCGCAGGCGGAATCCGCGAGCGTGAATACGTAGCCGCCGTGACAGATGCCGTGGCCGTTCAGCATGTCGGCGCGCACGCTCATGGCCATGACCGCGTGCCGCGTTCGTGCCGATACCAGGTCGATGCCGAGGCCGGAGCTTGCGCTGTCGCGCGCGGTCATGAAGGCGGCGACCCGCCGGGCCAGCCGATCCGCGTCGGTCTCGTTCATGCGCGCCGTGTCCGTGATATGGCGACCGGGCCGGCCGGTGCGGACCGGGTCCGCGCGGGCCGACGGGGCCGGTCCTGCACGTCCCCGCGATGCCGGTTGGCCGGCGTGCCGCGGATCAGGATCGCGGTCGAGGTGTCGTCCGCCCGCTCCGCCGGCCCGGCCGCGAACATGCGGCCGGGCGGCAGTGCGGTTGCAGGATCAGTACTTCTTGCACTCGGGGTTCTCGCGGCTCGGCAGACCGATGGTCTTGAACACCGCGGGATCGATTCCCAGCGTCTGGTTGACGTCGGGGACCACCTTGATCAGCTTGTTCACCAGCTGGCCGTCCTCCTCCACCACCTCGGTGATGAAGTTGGTCCCGATCGCCTGGCGGTTGTCGTCGAGCCGGATCTTGCCGTTCGGCGCGTCGATTTCCAGGCCCGCAAGGCACTGGCGGAACGCGGCATGGCCGTCACTCAGGTCGCCGCCGATCTCGTCCATGCACGTCTTCATGGCGGTGAAGGCGTTGTAGTAGCCGGTCGCCATCAGGGCCGGGGTCGGGAAACGCTTCTCGGGCGGGAACGCATCCTGGTACGCCTTCACGAAGGCCTGCCAGTTCGGGTTGTCCCAGTCGTCCGCCTGCGGCCCCGAGCCCGGGGTGCCGATCAGCGCGTTCTTGGCACTGCCGCGCGAACTCAGCACCGTGCCGTCGATCATGATGGTTCCGCCGATCAGCTTCGCGTCACCGCCGGCCTGCTGGTACTGGTTCAGGAAGTTGACCGCGTCGCCGCCACCGAGACCGAGGTAGATGGCGTCGACGTCATCGGGCAGGGCCGCGATGATCGACCCGAAGTCCTTGGTCCCCAGCGGGACCCAGAAGCGCTCGGTAATGGTGCCGCCGGCGTTGCAGAACTCCAGCGTGAAGCCGAACACCTGGGTGTAGATGAAGGAGTAATCCTCGCCGATGGTGGCGACCGTGCGGTAGCCCTTCTCGTTGTAGACGTAGTCTCCGAGACCGGCCGACCACTGGGCGCCGTCCATGTTGAAGCGGAAGAAGTTTTCCGACGGGGTCACGTAGGTGGTTTCCTGGGCACCGGAGATGCCGTTGATGAAGGTCACCTGCGGCTGGGTCTTCGAATAGTCGCGCAGCGCAATGCCCTCGGAGCCGGAAAGCGGACCGATCACGATGTCGACCTGGTCCTGCTCGACGACCTTTCGGACGGCGCGCAGCGCACTGTCCGGACTGGCGTCGGTGGCACCGATGATGACTTCGATCTCGCGGCCTCCAGCCATGTTGCTGGCCTGTTGCAGCGCGACCTGGAAACCGCGCAACCCGTCCTCGCCGAGCACGGTATATGTTCCCTCGAGCGTCGCGAGGAATCCGATCTTGAGCTTCTCGGCTGCAAGCGCCTGACCGGCGGCCAGCACCGCCAGGCCAGCCAGGGTCGAAACCAGCACCTTTCGCATCACATCATTCCTTTCCGTCTCTGGCTCCCGCACGCGCCGGAGCGCACTGCGCAGCTGCTTTGCCATGCCCGATCATGCGACATCGTTCCGGCCGATGCCAGATGCTTTGCCGATCCGGTCGCTGCGCGTGCCCCGGGCCGGGCTTGTCGCCCGCGACGGTGCGGGGCACAGTACCGTTCATGCGCAAGCCATCCTACGAACAGGGGACCGGTGGACCGATCCACCATCGCATCCCGCCCGGTGACTCGCTCGAGCGCAGGGTGTGCAACGAGTGCGGTTTCATCGACTACGTCAATCCCAGGGTCGTCGTGGGCTCTGTCTGCACCTGGGGTGACCGGTTCCTGCTCTGCAAGCGTGCCATCGACCCCCGCAAGGGATACTGGACCATCCCGGCCGGCTTCATGGAGCAGAACGAGACCAGCAGCGAGGGCGCGATGCGCGAAGCGCGCGAGGAGGCCTGCGCCGACATCGAGATCGATGCGCTGCTCGGCGTCTACAACATCGCCCGCATCAGCCAGGTACAACTGATCTTCCGCGCACGCCTGGTCTCGCCGGACGTTGCCGCGGGACCCGAGTCGGAACAGGTGGGGCTGTTCTCCTGGGAGGAGATCCCGTGGGACGCGCTTGCATTTCCCTCCGTGCTCTGGGCGCTCCGGCACTACCGGGAGGTTGACGGGGCCACCGACTTCGCGCCGCGGGCGGAAGGACCGATACCGGGGCGCCGGTAGAGGTGGATCCTTCCCGGTGTCACGCCCTCGGGCGGCGGGAGCGCCGGCCAGGACGGGACCGGCTGGTCGGAAATCACGATCGCACCGGGCGCCAGCAGCCTGTCCAGACCGGGCGCGATGCGCCGGACCAGTTCCTCGCTTGCCGGCTTCTCGCCGGTACCGATGTCGATGTGGGCCAGGACCGCCACCGGTCCGAGCATGCGCGCCGCAACCGGCACGGTGGTGTCGATGTTGCCGAGAAACAGCCGGTCGGCCGGCGGCACGCAGTCCGGGTGGGCGGCGATCCTGCGCTCGAACACGTAGATGTCGCGACCGGGCGCAATCTCGCGCAGATGATCGTAGGTCCGCCCGTTGCCCAGCCCGATCTCGAGGATCGGACCTGGACACCCGGCGAGATCCGCAACGGCCCACTCGAGGGCGCTCCTCTGCGCCTTGAGCCTGCGGATCGCGCTGTCCAGCCGGCTCATCCGCCGCCGGTGCCCAGGGCCTCGCGCAGCTGCGCGTTGGTCCGTTCGAGCCGGGCCGCGAGCTCGCGCATGATCTCGATCGCGACCTCGGGAAACTCGGTCACCAGGCGGAAGAAGGTCTCCTTGGTCACCCGCAACGTGGTGAGCGCCTCGGTGGCCCGCACCGTCGCGGTGCGCGGGACGTCGCACAGGATCGCGATCTCGCCGACCACGTCGCCGCGGCGCAGCCGTGCCACCTCCACCTCGCCGGCATCGGTTTCGATCAGAACCGCGGCGCTGCCTTCCATGATGATGTAGGCGGCATCACCGTCGTCCCCCTGGCGGAACAGCGTCTGGGACGCGTCCCAGTCGAGTCGTTCGGAGGTGAAGGCCAGCAACTTGAGCCGCGATGTCGCGATCCTGGAGAACAACGGGATGTTCTTCAGCAGCTCGACCTCCTGGTTCAGGCTCATCTCATCCTCCCGCCTTTTCTTCCTCGATCAGCGATGCGAAGACACCGCCGCGGGCCTTCAGGTGCTCGAAATCGCCGTCTTCCACCACCCGGTTGCCCGAGAACACCAGGATGCGGTCGAACATCGGGGCAAGCCCTGCTCGCTGCAGGGACCAGATCACGGTCCGGTGTCGGGCCTCCGCGAAGACCGCGGTCATCACGCGGGCCTGACTCGCCGGGTCCAGTGCCCCGGTCGCCTGGTTCAGGATCAGGACATCCGGGCGGCGCAGCAGGGTCCGGGCCAGGGCGATCTTCTGGCGCTGGGCCGCGGTCAGCCGGGTCCCGGCGATACCGGCCTCGAAGCCGATCCCGATCCCGAGAACCGCGTCGCGCAGCCGTTCCCCGTCGATCACCTCGGCGAGCAGCCGTCCGACCTCGGCCTGGGCATCGGCGCGGCCGTGGATCACCTTGCCGAACAGGATGTTGTCCTGCAGTGTCGCCGCCGCGTTGTAGCGGTCGGACGAGAAGAACGCGACCGCCCCGCGCAGCCCGTCGGGCAGGTCTTCGGTGAACACCCGGCGCGCCTGCAGGATCCGGTCCTGGATTTCGGGTGTGATCATGCCCAGCCGGTGCCGGGCCGGGATCAGCTTGAAGGGCAGGGATACCAGCCGGTCCCGGTCCTCGGCATCCAGGCCGTCCAGACCGAGCCGTTCGGCCCGGCCGAGCAGGACCTGGTAGGTCGGCAGGTCTTCCGCCGAAATGAACGAGTACTGGGAGAAGTACTCGTGGTCCGGCGGCAGGTCCGCGAACAGTTCGACCATGGTCATCGCCACGTCGCGGCCGATGCGCGCGAAGTCGTTGACGAGGCCGGTCTTGTCAAGGACATGCCTGACATGCGGGTGCTGCGCGATGTGATCGAGCGCGAACGCCCGCCCGACCGGGGTGCCGAACAGCAGGTTCTCGGCCACCGACGCATTGGTGTTGTAGGTGGTCTCGTCGAATGCCTCGACGAGTTCGGCGACGCCTTCCTCGCGCAGGCGTTCGCGCAGGCGGCGGCGCGCCCCGACAACCTGCTCGGCGAGCCCCGGCCACTCGTCCGGGTCAATCACGCTGCGCAGTCCGAAGCCGTAGACGTCGTCGTCGAGATCGACGCGGCCCAGCAGTTGCATGAGCCGGGCTTCGAGTTCGGCGTCCGTCCCGACCCCGACCGCGGCAAGGTCGACCCAGTCGGCCGCGGTATCGTCGGTGCTGTTCCCGGAGGCTGCCGCGGCGGCGCGCCGGCGCTGGCCGGCCGGGGTGTCGCGGTCGTGCGCCGGGCCGACCGGTCGATGCATCGCGCCCATCAGGATGTTGGCGCGTAGGCTGGCATTGAACAGATGCGGCGCCGGCCCCACATAGCCGATCCGGCGCCCGGTCACCGTCTCCGGCAGTTCGGCGAGGGATGTGCCCGCGATCGACAGCCCGCCGCGGTCGGGAAACAGCAGCCTGGCGAGCAGCATGGTCGCGCTGTCCGTGCCACTGCCGCTCGGCCCGACCAGGGCCACCTTGGCTCCGGGTTCGATCGTGACGCTGAGGCTCTCCACCTCGGCCTCCCCGTCCTCGTCCAGCAGGGTCACGTTCGACCCGACGAACGGACCGACGAGCGAGACGTCATCGGGAAGTTCGGCGAACTGCAGTTCGGCGGGCATGGTTCCGGCCGGATCGAATTGTTCGACCACCTGGTCGTACTTGATCCGGGCGTCGGCCAGGCGCTGGTAGTAGCCGAGCAGTTCCTTCCAGGGCGCGGACAGGTCCTTGTAGGCGGCGAGCACCGCCACCAGGGCGCCGAAGGTCAGGTCGCCCCGGATCACCAGCCAGCCACCGATGGCATAGAACAGGAACGGCGTCAGCTGTGCGATGAAGTTGTTCAGGAACTTGATGAGGAACTTGCGCCGGTAGATCTCGTAGCGGATGTCGAAGATGACGCCGAGCCGCTCGGCGACATTCGCCAGCGCCCAGCGGGCACCGTCATTGGCGTGGATCTCCTCGATTGCGGAAATCGACTCGCCGATCCGTTCCGACAGCTGGCGTACCGTGCGAACCCGTTCCTTGCCCAGTTCGTTGACGCGGCGCTGCAGCTTCGGAATCATGTAGGCCTGGATCGGGTAGAGCGAGATCGCGGCAAGCCCCAGCATCCAGTCCTGCACGAACATGAAGATCAGGATCGTCAGCAGCGTTCCGCCCTGGAAGGCGGGAAGGGCGATGGAATCACCGACGAACCCGCCGAGCGGCTCGACCTCGGCAGTGATCATCTGGATGATCTCGCCCTGGCTGGTGCGCCTGAACCGGCCGAGCGGAAACCGCAGCACCCGCCCGTACAGGAGATAGCGCAGCCGGCGCAGCATGCGTTCGCCGAGTTGCCCCCGGAACACGTTTACGACGTACTTGAAGGCACCGTTGACACAGACCAGAGCCAGGAACAGGCCGCTCAGGACAAACAGGTACTGGATCTGGTCGACGGACACGCCGAACAGATCGCCGGGAAGGTTCTCGCCGCCGATAGCCTCGTTGATGATGGTCTTGGGCAGTTCCAGCGAGACGTACAGGAACGGAAAGGAAAGCCCGGTCATCACCAGCAGCAGGACCTGGTCCCGCTTGCTGTAACGCCAGATGAAACCGAAGAGCGTCCGTTCCATGCCGTGCGGCCCTTCCAAGAACCTGCCCGCGGCCAGGCCTGCTGCGGCCGCCACCGTCGTCCGGTCTACTCGATCCTACATTTCCCGCGTACCGGTTTGAACCGCGGGTGACGGTACGGGTGGTCGCACACCCGATTTACGTTGACGCGATCCTGCACTATACCATCCGGCTCCGGACCGAGGGCGGCGCCGATCCGACCGGCCAGTGCTGGCGGCGTATCCCGTAACGCACAGCCAGTGGATAAGACATCGTGACACGCACCTGGTCGCCCCCGCGTGGCGATGCGCGCATCCTGATGTACAGCCACGATACCATGGGGCTCGGTCACCTGCGCCGGTGCCGCGAGATCGCGCACTGGCTGGTAGCGCGCAACGACAGGCTCTCGGTCGTGGTCCTCACCGGCTCGCCGATGTCCGGGAAGTTCCGTTTCCACGACCGGGTGCGGGTGGTCCGTCTTCCAGCGGTCCGCAAGCTGCAGAACGGCGACTACATGTCGCGGGCCGCCCATCGCGACATCGACCAGACCGTCGGGATGAGGGAATCGATCATTTCACGCACCGCGCGGGAGTTCGATCCCCACCTGTTCATTGTCGACAAGGAACCCTGGGGCCTGCGCGGCGAGGTGCGCTCGGCGCTCGAACTGCTCAAGTCACGCGGAACCGCGCTGGTGCTGGGGTTGCGCGACGTGCTCGACGAGGCCGCCGCCCTGGTCCCCGAGTGGGAGCGCAAGGACGTGCTGCCGGCGCTCGACGGGATCTATGACGACATCTGGATCTACGGCACCCGCTGCATGTGCGACCCGCTCCACGGTCTCGACCTCCCCGGTTCGGTGCGCGAGAAGGTGCGCTACACCGGCTACCTGCAGCGCCGGGCGCCGGAACCTGCCCCCGGCACCGCCGGGGTGCCGGAGGAGCCCTATATCCTGGTCACGGCGGGTGGTGGTGGCGACGGTGACGGCCTGATGGACTGGATCCTGCGGGCCTACGAGCACGATGCCGGCCTGCCGCTGCTGGGACTGCTGGTCCTGGGGCCGTTCATGCCGCGGGAACGAACGCGTGACCTGATGCGCCGTGCCGAGGCACTTGAGCGCATCAGGGTCATCATCTTCAGCCCGGAAATCGAGATCCTGATGTCGAACGCCGCTGCGATCGTTGCCATGGGTGGCTACAACAGCTTCTGCGAGATCCTGTCGTTCGACAAGCCGGCCCTGATCGTTCCGCGGACCGAACCGCGCCTCGAACAGCTGATCCGGGCCAGCCGGGCACGGGACCTCGGTCTGGTCAGCATGCTTGTGGACCAGGACGACCGGGATCCGGAGGTCATGGCGGGCGCACTGCGCAGACTGCCCGGCCAGGACAGGCCGTCGGAACGGATGGCCGAGGGCATGCTGAACGGCCTGGAGCAGGTCGAGCTGCTGACCGCGACATGGCTGCCGGACATGAACCGGCAGGCGGTGACGTGAGCGGAGGCGGCACCGTCGGAGTGGTGGTGAAGGGTTACCCGCGCCTGTCCGAGACCTTCATCGCCAGGGAACTGCTCTCGCTCGAGGAGGCCGGAGTGGATCTCGTCATCGTCTCGCTGCGCCATCCCACCGATCCCGAGGTGCACGCGATCAACCGGCGCATCACCGCGCCGGTGCTCTACCTGCCGGAATACCTGTACCACGAGCCGTCCAGGGTCGCGCGCGCCTGGAGAAGCGTGCGGCGATGGCCGCGATACCGGGCGGCGCGGCGCCACTGGCTTGCCGACCTGCGGCGTGACCGCACCCCCAACCGGGTGCGCCGTTGGGGACAGGCGCTGGTGCTGGCGGAAGAACTCGAGGGACGCGTGTCGCGTCTCTACGCGCATTTCCTGCACACCCCGGCGTCGGTCGCCCGCTATGCCGCCATGCTGCTCGGTGTCCCGTGGTCGGTGTCGGCCCATGCGAAGGACATCTGGCTGACACCGGAATGGGAGAAGCGCGAGAAACTCCTGGACTGCGACTGGGCGGTGACCTGCACCGCCTACGGTCACACCCACCTCGAGAGCCTGGCTCCAGGCCGGGTTGCGCTGTGCTACCACGGCATCGACCCGGACGTCCTGCCCGCGGGCCCGGTGCTGCGGCCCGCGCGCACGGGCGGGGAAGCCGGAGCACCGCTGCAGCTTCTGTCGGTGGGACGCGCTGTTCCCAAGAAGGGATTCGACCGGCTGCTCGATGCGCTGGCACTGCTGCCGGACACGGTGCACTGGCGCTGGACCCATATCGGCGGCGGGCCCGATCGTGAGCGTCTCGAGCGGCAGGCGACCGCACTCGGCCTGGCCTCCCGGATCGACTGGCAGGGCCCGCGGACCCACGATCATGTGTTCGCGGCGTGCCGTGGCGCCGACCTGTTCGTGTTGCCGAGCCGGATCGCCGAGGACGGTGACCGTGACGGCCTGCCCAACGTGCTGCTGGAGGCAGCGAGCCAGGGACTGTGCTGCCTCGCAAGCGACGTGGCGGCGGTCAGGGAACTGCTCTCGCACGGCGAGACTGGCTGGCTGGTGCCGCCCGACGACCCGGGTCGGCTGGCCGCGGCGATCCTGCAGCTCGCAGGTGACCCGGCCCTGCGCCGGCGTCTCGGGGACGCGGCCTGCGAGCGTGTTCGCAGCGAGTTCGACCACACCGGTGCCGTTGCTACCCTGCTGCGTCGTCTCGGAGCTCCGGCCCGCGAGGCTGCATGAGGATCGCGTTCCACGCCCCGCTCAAGCCGCCCGACGCCCCCACGCCCTCGGGGGACCGGAGAATGGCGCGGTTGCTGATCGCGGCGCTGCGGCAGGCCGGGCACGACGTGCGGCTGGCCTCCCGCTTGCGCAGCCGCGAGCCCGACGGAAACCGGGCCCGCCAGCGCCGGATCGAGGTCCGTGGACGACGGATCGCCTGCGCACTCGCGGAGCGTGCCCGGCGCCCTGGTGCCTGGGTTCCCGACCTGTGGTTTACCTACCATCTCTACTACAAGGCTCCCGACTGGCTGGGTCCGACGGTCTGCCGTGAACTGGCGATACCCTACGTGGTCGCCGAAGCGTCACACGCGGGCAAGCGGGCGACCGGTCCGTGGAGCGCCTGGCACGCCGCGGTCGCCGATGCCCTTGGCCGGGCAGACCTCGTGATCGGGCTGAACCGGGCCGATCGCCCTGGGGTGGAGCCGGCGCTCGGCCCCGGGGGGCACTACCTTGCGCTCCGGCCCTTCATCGAACCGTCGACGGGCCCGGGCCGCGAGGACGCGCGTCGTGCGCTCGCAGCCCGGCACGGGCTTGACCCGGGCCGGGCCTGGCTGCTGGCGGTCGGCATGATGCGCAGGGACGTCAAGCTCGAGTCGTGGCGCCTGCTCGGCGCCGCGCTCGAACGGCTTCACGACTGCCCGGACTGGCAGCTGATCGCGGCAGGCGACGGGCCGACCCGCGGCCAGGTCGAGGCGGCACTGGAACCGGAAACCCTGTTTACCGGCACGCTCGGGCCGGATGAACTCGCCTCCTGGATGGCTGCGGCCGACCTGTGCCTGTGGCCCGCCGTCGCGGAGGCCTACGGCATGGCGCTGCTGGAGGCCCAGGCCGCGGGCATGGCGGTGGTGGCGGGGGCCGCCGGCGGTGTTCCCGACATCGTGCGCAACGGCGAGACCGGCCTCCTCGTGCCGGAGGGCGACGTTGCCGCCTTCGCCGGTGCCGTCCGCAAGCTGCTGGATGATGCGGAACTGCGCCGGCGCATGGGAGCGGCTGCCGCGCGCGCCGTTCGCGCCCGCCACGGTCTCGACCAGGCGTCCGCGCGGATCGACGCTGCACTTGCCCAGACCGTTCGCCGATTTCGGTCACGCCGCGCGGCGGCATGACGGTACGACTGATCGCGGTCCGTCACGGGCCGACCCGGTGGAACCGGGACGGCCTGATGCAGGGCCGCGCCGACATTCCGCTCGACGGCCCGGGACGGCGCGAGGTGGCACGATGGCGCCTGCCGGACTGGGCCCGCGCCGCGCCGTGGCGGTCCAGTCCGCTGCGGCGGGCGACCGAGACCGCGCACATCCTCGGGCTTGACCACGTCATCACGGACGAAAGGCTGGTCGAGATGGACTGGGGCCGCTGGGAGGGATGCAGTCTCGCCGGACTGCGGGCCCGACACGGCGAGGAAATGCGCACCAACGAGGCACGCGGCCTGGAGTTCCGCCCGCCTGGTGGCGAGACGCCGCGTGAGGTTCAGGCCCGGCTCCATCCCCTGCTCCGGGAACTGGCCGGATCGGGCGCCGAGGCGGTCGGGGTGGTCTCCCACAAGGGGGTGATCCGCGCTTTGCTGGCGCTCGCGACCGGCTGGGACATGCTTCGCGGGCCCGGCTTCCGGGTGCCGGAAGGCTCGGCCCAGGTATTCCGTCTCGAGGACCGGGACCGGCTCAGCCTGGCCTGTCCGGCGCTCGCGCTGGTGCCGGAGCGATGCGGCTGATGCGACGGTTGCTGCTTCACGTGCAGACATTGCTCGGCATCGGCCACCTGCGCCGGGCGGCGGCCGTCGCCCGGGCGGCGGCCGATGCCGGGTTCGAGGTTACGGTTGCATCCGGAGGCATGCCGGTTCCCGACCTCGACATCGGCGGCGCCCGCCTGTTCCAGCTGCCGGCGGTCAGGACCCTCGACAGCGACTTCCGCGTCCTGGTCGACGCCGAGGGCCGACCGATCGACGACGGCTGGCGCCGGCTGCGTCGCGACACCACCCTGGAACTGTTCGGAAAGATCCGTCCGGACGTGCTGGTGACCGAACTGTTTCCCTTTGGGCGGCGTCAGCTCAGGTTCGAACTGCTGCCGCTGCTCGAGACGGCTCGCGGCGTCGCTCATCCGCCGGTGATCGTGAGCTCGATGCGCGACATCCTGGTGACCAAGCCGAGGGCGGACCGCAACCGGGAGATCGTTGACACCCTGCATGCGTACTATGACCGGGTGCTGGTGCACGGTGACCGCCGGGTCATCACCCTTGCCAGCACCTTTCCCGACCACCACCGGATCGCACCGATGGTCGAGTACACCGGGTACGTGATGACGCCCTGGCACGCCGGTAACGGCGAGGGGCGCGGCGAGATCGTGGTCTCCGCCGGTGGCGGCGCGGTCGGGGGGGCCATCATGACCAGGGTGATGCAGCTGCGCAGCGCGCTGCCCTCCGGAGGACGCCCCTGGCGGTTCGTGACCGGACCGCACATGCCCGAGGAGTTCGCGTCCCGCCTGCGCCCGGCCCCCGGGGTCACGGTGGAACGCAGCCGGGCCGACCTGCCGGCACTGGTTGCGAACGCCGACCTGTCGATTTCCCAGGCGGGATACAACACCCTGGTCGAGGTGCTCGCCGCCGGCACGCCGGCCGTGGTCATCCCTTTCGAGGGTGGGGTGGAGACGGAACAGCGACTGAGGGCCGACCTGCTGGCAGAAAGGGGTGCGCTCGAGGTGGTCGCACACGACGTTCTCGCAGCCGGAACCCTCGGCGCCGCCATGGAGCGGGCGCTCGCCCGCGGACGTCGGCACCCCGGCGGGGTCCATCTCGACGGAGCCGTGCGGACCGCCGGGATCCTGCACCGGCTGGCCGACGCCCGGTGACCGGGCACCGGGAACTTGCCGGCGAACTCGATCGCTGGAGCACAGCCGGGCTGACCGTGCGCGCGTGGTGGCGCGACGATGACCTGTCGGCGCCGGGGCCGGAGCTGGACCGGCTGCTCGAACACGTCCGCGCGCTGGCGGTGGTCCCGCTCCTTGCCGTCATCCCGGCCGGTGCCGGCACCGTGCTCGCCGAGCGGCTCGACGGCGAGCCGGTTGCCATCGCGGTGCACGGATGGTCGCACGCAAACCACGAGAGGACGGGCCGCAAGGCGGAGTTCGGCCCGTCGAGGCCGCTGGACCAGGCCCGGTCCGATCTTGCGCGGGCCCGTGCCCGCATCCGGGACCTGTTCGGCCCCCGGGCCGCTTCGGTCCTGGTGCCGCCGTGGAACCGGATCCGGCCGGAGTTCGTCGCACAGCTACCCGGGCTCGGGTTCGACCTGCTTTCGACGCACGGTTCCCGACCCTCACCCGGGGCGGTTGCGGGACTCGTGCAGATCAACACCCACCTCGACGTCATCGCCTGGCGCGGAGACCGCCGCTTCATCGGAGCCGACGCCATGGCCCGGGAACTGGCCGGCCGGCTTGCGGCCCGCAGGACGGCCGGACCGGCAGAACCGGTCGGACTGCTCACACACCACCTGGCAATGTCTCCGTCGGACTGGAGCGGGTTCGCCAGGGTCTGTACCGCGCTCATGGCGCATCCCGCGGTCCGCATGATAGACTCGCGCGAACTGCGCGGAGCTGCAGGAGCCGCATGACCGAACACAGATATCCTGGCAGGTCGCTTGTCGGCGACTACTTCCGAGGCGGGTCAGGGCTGGTGATTACCTGCGCGCTGCTCGCGATGGCCAACATGCTGAGCGTGTTCCAGTACATCATGATCGGCCTTGCGCTGTTGTTCGCCGGTTTCGTGCTGCGAACCCTGCAGCGCCATCTGACGATCTACAGCGTGAGTGATACCGGTCTGCGCGCCCAAGGCCCGCTCGGTCGGGAGATTGCCTGGTCGGATCTTGCCGACCTGCGGCTGCGCTACTTCGCCACCCGGCGCGACCGCAAGGCCGGATGGTTCCAGCTGACCCTGCGCAGCGGCACCGCCAAACTCTCGCTGGACTCGGAACTCGACGACTTCGACACCGTGCTGGAACATGCCGCCGACGCGGCGCGTCGCAACCGGCTCGCGCTGTCGGAGGCCACTACCGAGAACCTTGCCTCGACGGGCTTTGCCGTCGAGCCGGCGTCGCGGGTCGACACGCCGCCGGAGCCGGCGTGATCCCTGCACGTCCGGCGGCAGCACCGCCGCTGCTGCAGTTGCGCTCGGTTCGCATCGGTTTCGACCTGCCGGAAGGACAGCTGATCGCGGTTCGCGACGTCTCGTTCTCGGTACCCCACGGCGGTGTGGTGGCGCTGGTCGGCGAGTCCGGTTCCGGCAAGACCGTGGTCAGCCAGTCGATCATGGGGCTGCTTCCCCGCCGGGCCAGGATCCTCGGCGGAGAGATCCTGTTCGCCGATCCCGATACGCCGGGCACGGTTGTCGACATCGCCCGACTGCCCGCGGAGGGACGGCAGATCCGGCGGCTGCGCGGGCGGCGGATCTCCATCATCTTCCAGGAACCGATGACCTCGTTGTCGACCCTGCACACCGTCGGCAACCAGGTCCGCGAAGCGGTGGAAGTGCACCGGCTGGCAACCGGCCGGCTGGCCGAGGAGCTGGCGCATGACATGCTGCACCGCACCGGGTTCCCGGACCCGGCCCGGGCCTACCGCGCCTATCCGTTCGAACTCTCCGGGGGCCTGCGGCAACGGGCGATGATCGCCATGGCGCTGGTCTGCCGGCCGGCGCTGCTGATCGCCGACGAACCGACGACGGCGCTTGATGTCACCGTGCAGGCCCGGATCCTGAAACTGCTCCGGGACCTGCGGTCGGAGCTCGGCATGACGATGCTGATGATCACCCATGACCTCGGGGTGGTTGCCACCGTCGCGGACGAGGCGGTCGTGATGTTCCGCGGCGAGATCATGGAGAGCGGCGCGATCGACGACATCTACCGCCGGCCCGGACATCCGTATCTCAAGGCGCTGATGGCGGCGGTTCCCCGGTTCAACATGGGGCGCGACGAACGCCTGGTTCCGCTCAGGGAGATCGGTCCCGCCGGCGGCCGGTTGCTTGCTCCGCGCGACGAGGACCCGGCGACCGGTCCGCCTGCCGGCGATCCCGACCCGGTGCTGCTGCGGGTCGACCGGGTCTGCATGTCCTATGCCGCGCGCCGGGGAGGGCGGCTCACCGCACTCGACGATGTAAGTTTCGACGTGCGGCGCGGCGAGTGCCTCGGGATTGTCGGCGAATCCGGCTGCGGCAAGACCACCCTTGCGCGCATCATCATGCGTGCGCTCCAGCCCGACAGCGGGGTCGTGCGCTACGCGGCCGACCGCGAGAGCCCCGGTCCGGTCGAGGCGCTGGCACGGTTCCGGCGCGAGGTCCAGTTCGTCTTCCAGGACCCGTTCGGTTCCCTCAATCCGCGCATGACCGTCTTCGACATCGTCAGCGAACCGCTAGTGATCCACGGTATCGGTGACCACGCGTCGCGTCGTGCCATGGTGAGCGAACTGATGCAGGCGGTCGGGCTCGACATCCGTCACCTGACCCGCTACCCGCACAGCTTCTCCGGTGGCCAGCGCCAGAGGATCGCGATCGCCCGGGCGCTTGCGCTGCGCCCGAGACTGCTGGTGTGCGACGAACCGGTCTCCGCGCTCGACGTGTCGATCCAGGCCCAGATCCTGAACCTGCTCAGGGACCTGCGCGGCGCGCTCGATCTCACCTACATCTTCATTTCCCACAACCTGGCGGTGGTCGACTACATCGCCGACCGGATCGCGGTGCTCTGCGCCGGCCGCCTGGTGGAACTGGCGCCGCGGGATGTCCTGTTTGCACGCCCGGTCCATCCCTATACCCGGGCCCTGCTGTCCGCCGTTCCCGAGCCCGATCCGGACCGGCCGCTCGACTTCAACGCGCTTGCGGACCCGCGCCAGTCGATACCGTCCGAGTGGCCGATGCCGTTCCGCAGCGATGACCGACACCACCCGGGGCTGGTCGATGTCGGCGACGGGCACCTGGTACGGGCGGCGCACGCGCCATGATGCGTCGGCTGCTCGTCGCCATCTGCGGATGCCTGCTGTCCGGTGCGGCACCGGCGGCCGACGGGTACATCGAGACACCGGAACTCGCCGCCCGGGTTGCGGCGGGAGACCTGCCGCCGGTCGCCGAGCGTCTTCCGGAGGTGCCGCGCATGCTCGACTTCGCGGCCCTCGGACTGGAACCCGGCGTGCATGGCGGGGTGATCCGTACCCTGATGGCGCGGGCCAAGGACGCCCGGCAGCTCACGGTCTACGGGTATGCGAGGCTGCTGGTCCGTGAGCCGAACGGGTTCAGCCTGGAACCGGACATCCTCGAGTCGGTCGAGGTCGAGGAGGGGCGCGTCTTCACCCTCAGGCTGCGGGCCGGGCACCGCTGGTCCGACGGGCACCCGTTTACCACCGACGACTTCCGCTACTGGTGGGAAGATGTTGCCAACAATCCCGAACTGTCCCCGGCCGGACCGCCAGTCGTCATGCGGGTCGACGGCGAACTCGCACGGTTCTCTGTGCTCGACAACAGGACGGTTCAGTACCGCTGGTCCAGGCCGAACCCGGATTTCCTGCCGCGGCTTGCCGCCGCGAGGCCGCTCTACATCTACCGCCCGGCACACTACCTGCGCCGGTTCCATGCGGCCCACGCGGATCCCGCCGAGCTGGAGCACCGGGTGCGCGAGGCGGGTCAGCGGTCCTGGTCGGCCCTGCACAACAAGCGTGACAACCTCTACCGCAACGACAACCCGGACCTCCCGGTCCTGCAGCCGTGGCGGATCGTGACTGCGTTGTCGTCATCGCGGCTGGTATTCAGGCGCAACCCGTACTTCCACCGGGTGGATCCGGCGGGCCGCCAGCTGCCGTATGTCGATTCGTGGCTGGTCGACGTGGCGAACAACCGGCTCATCGCCGCAAAGGCCGGGACCGGGGAAGCCGACCTGCAGGCGCGCTACCTCAGGTTCGACGACTATACCTTCTTGCGCGGCGGCGAGGAACGCTGGCCCTACGAAACCCGGCTGTGGCAGACGGCGAAGGGAGCGCATCTCGCGCTCTATCCCAACCTGAACGTGAAAGACCCGCTGCTGCGCCAACTCATGCGCGACGTGAGGTTCCGCCGTGCCCTGTCGCTGGCGGTCCACCGCCACGAGCTGAACCAGGTCGTCTACTATGGTCTCGCACTTGTCGGCAACAACACCACCCTCCCGGAATCGCCGCTCTACCGGGAAGAGAACCGGTTCGCCTGGACCCGTCATGATCCCGATGCCGCCAACCGGCTGCTCGACGAGATCGGCCTGGTCGAGCGCGATTCCCGCGGCGTGCGGATGCTGCCCGACGGCCGGTCGCTGGAGATCATCGTCGAGACGGCGGGCGAGAGCACCGAGCAGACCGATGTCCTCGAGCTCGTCCATGACAGCTGGCTCGAGGTCGGGATCAAGCTCTATTCGAGGCCGCTCGAGCGCACTGTGTTCCGCAATCGCATCTTCGCCGGCGCGACCGCGATGTCGATCTGGTCCGGTGTGGAGAACGGCCTTGCCACCCCGGACAGCAGTCCGGCGGAGTTCGCGCCCACCACGCAGCTGTCACTGCAGTGGCCGAGATGGGGGCAGCACTACGAGACCCGCGGCACCTCGGGCGAGGCGCCGGACCTGGAGCCGGCGCGCGAACTGCTCGCGCTCTACCGCGCGTGGCGCTCGGCCGCAGACCGCCGCGAGAGGGAGCGGTCCTGGCGGCGCATGCTCGAGATCCATGCCGACCAGGTCTTTACCATCGGCCTGATCGCGGCGGTCCCGCAGCCGGTGGTGGTCGCCGCCTCGCTGCGCAACGTACCCGAGCGGGGTATCTGGAACTGGGATCCCGGAGCTCACTTCGGTATCTACTGTCCCGACACCTTCTGGTTCGGGACCGGCGACCGGTAGCGGGGGGGCGAACCGGTGCTGGCCTTTCTCGTTCGCCGTGTCCTGATCATGGTGCCGACGCTGATCGCGATCAGCATCATCACCTTCGTCATCATCCAGCTGCCGCCCGGCGACTACCTGTCGAGCTACATCGCCGAACTCGAGAGCCAGGGCGAGTCGGTCGACCCGGCACGGATCGCGGCGCTGCGCGCGCAGTACGGGCTCGACCTGTCGGCGACCGAACAGTACCTGGTCTGGGTCGGCGGGCTGCTGCAGGGAGACCTCGGGTTCTCCTTCGAGTACCAGCAGCCGGTTACCGAGGTGGTCGGGGACCGGCTGTTCCTGACGGTGGTGCTGAATGCGGCGACGATCCTGTTCATCTGGGTGGTGGCGTTCCCGATCGGGATCTACTCGGCGACCCACCAGTACAGCTGGGGCGACTACGGCCTGACCCTGCTCGGGTTCATCGGGCTGGCCACCCCGAACTTCCTGCTCGCACTGGTGCTGCTGTACCTCGGCAACGTGTGGTTCGGCACCTCGATCGGCGGGATGATGGACCCGGCCTACATCCACCAGCCGTGGAGCACGGACAAGGCGCTCTCGGTGCTCGAGCACCTCTGGGTCCCGGTGGTGGTGATCGGGACCTCGGGAACCGCGGGAATGATCCGGCGCCTGCGCGCCAACATGCTGGACGAACTCCACAAGCCCTACGTGGTCACTGCCCGCGCCAAGGGCCTCGGTCCCATGCGACGCCTGGTCAAGTACCCGCTGCGCACCGCACTGAACCCGTTCGTCGCCGACATCGGCAACCTGCTCCCGCAGGTGGTCTCCGGCTCGGCGATCGTCTCCATGGTGCTGTCCCTGCCCACGACCGGACCGATGCTGATTGCCGCGCTGCAGAGCCAGGACATGTACCTGGCCGGGTCGTTCCTGATCTTTCTGGCGCTGCTCACCGTAATCGGCATGTTCCTGTCCGATCTGGCGCTGGCCTGGCTTGATCCGCGTATCCGGCTTGGAGCGGGGACAGGACGATGACCACCCACTACGTCAATCCCGCGCCGTTCGATCCCTATGCCACCGAGGCGATGACGCCGGAGCAGGAACGCTACTACATGGCCACGCAGTGGCAGCTCATGTGGTGGAAGCTGCGCCGGCATCGGCTGGCGCTGGTCTCCGGCGTGATCCTCGCGTTCATGTACCTCTCGATCCTGATCAGCGAGGTGCTTGCTCCATACGCGCTTGCCACCCGGCATACCGATCACATCTTTGCGCCGCCCCAGGGCCTCCACCTCTTCCACGAGGGCCGCTTCGTCGGGCCGTTCGTCTACGGTCTCGACTACGAGCTCGACATGCACACGCTGAAGCGGACCTACACGCCTGATCACTCCCGGGTCATGCCGGTCCGCTTCCTGTGTTCGGGTGACAGCTACCGGTTCTGGGGCCTGTTCGAAACCGACGTCCACCTGTTCTGTCCCGCCGAGGGCGGAACACTTTTCCTGCTCGGTACCGACCGGCTGGGACGCGACCTGTTCTCGCGCATGGTCTACGGCACCAGGATCTCCCTGACCGTGGGCCTCATCGGGATCATCATCAGCTTCGGGATCGGCATCGTCGTCGGCGGGCTTGCCGGCTACTACGGCGGCTGGGTCGACGGGCTGGTCCAGCGGGTGATCGAGATCATCCGGTCGTTTCCGGAACTGCCGCTGTGGATGGCGCTGTCGGCGGCACTGCCGGTGACCTGGAGCCCGATCCTGGTCTACTTCGGACTGACCCTGATCCTCGGGATGCTGGACTGGACCGGTCTTGCCCGCGCGGTGCGATCGAAGCTGCTGGCGCTGCGCGAGGAGGAGTATGCACTTGCGGCCCGGCTCATGGGCGCGCGGCCGCGCCGCATCATTGCACGGCACCTGCTTCCCGGCTTCATGAGCCACCTCATCGCGTCAGCCACCCTGTCGATCCCGTCGATGATACTCGGAGAGACCGCGTTGAGCTTTCTCGGCCTTGGCCTGAGGGCTCCCATCACCTCCTGGGGGGTGTTGCTCACGGAGGCGCAGAACATCAACGCGGTGGAGCTCTATCCCTGGATCATGACGCCGGTGATCCCGGTCATCGTGGTGGTGCTCGCGTTCAATTTCTTCGGCGACGGGCTGCGCGACGCCGCCGACCCCTACCGCTGATCCGGGCGGGCGGGCTCGAAGCCGACCGACACCCGGCCGAGCGATCCGAAGTCGGCGGTCACCCGGTCTCCGTGCGAGACCGCGAGCGGTACCGTGCTGGTCCCGGTGGTGATGACCTCGCCGGCGGCGAGCCCGGTTCCGTGGCGCGACAGTTCCGCGGCGATCCAGGCCAGCGCCAGAACAGGGCTGCCCAGCACGTTGGCGCCGGTACCGCTCCGGCTTCCGGCCGCACCGGAAATCCGCACCGGGTGTTGTGCGAGATCCACTTCGCGCCAGGTTCCGGGTATCGCCGCACCGAGGACGAAATGTCGGGCACAGGCGTTGTCGGCAATGAGCTGAGGGCCGCCCGCCCGCTCGAACGGCTCGAAGCGCGAGTCCGGCAGCTCGATGGCCGGGTGCAGGCTGTCGACCGCCGCGAGAACCTCGTCCGGCGCCCACGGTTCGGCGCGGGCCGGCAGGTCGGCGCCCAGCCGGAATGCGAACTCGGCCTCGGCGACCAGCATGCGATTGCAGCCGAGCGGAACGGTCGCACCGTCCTCGTACACCCGTCCTGCCAGGAGGCGTCCGGCAAGCGGCGCCTCCACGCCGATGTGCTGCTGCCCCGCCGGGCTGGTGGCGGCGATCTTCCAGCCGATCTGTCGGTCCTGCGCGAGCTCGGCATAGTGTGCCTGGATCGCGTAGCCCTCGGCCCGGCTTGCCGGTCGAAGTCCGTCGGGCAGCGATGCAATCACCGAACCGTCGCGCCAGCACGCAAGCAGGGTCGCGGCGGCCTGTTCGATCTTCCCGTGCTCCATGGCCGGGTCTCCTACCAGTTTTCGCCGTGCGGACGGATCTCCACCCGGAAACTCCAGGCGCTGCGCGGCTGGTGTGCGACGTGAAACACCTCCGCGGCAATGTCCCGGGGCTTGATGAAGAACGAATCGGGCCGGTCCGGCCAGGCACGCCGGGTCCAACGCAGATCGATCACCGCGTCGATCATGACGTAGGCGACGTGAATGCCCCGGGGCCCGAGTTCCCTCGCCATCGACTCCGCGAGCACGCGCTGCGCCGCCTTCGACGGGGCGAACCCGGCGTAGGCCGCGCGGCCGCGGTAGGCGGCGGTATTTCCGGTGCAGATCAACGCGCCCCCGCCCCGTTCGATCATGGCCGGGACCGTCGCGCGGGCGAGATGCAGCAGGCCCATGCAGTTGACCCGGAAGGCCTGTTCGAGACCGGTGGGCTCGATCTCCAGGAAGGTGCCGCGTTCGGCACTCACCGCGTTGTGGATGACGACTGCCGGTGGGCCGAGCTCCGCGATGACCCGGCTGACCGTGCGCTCGAGTGCCCTGGCATCGGCAACGTCGCAGGGGTAGGCCCTGGTGCCCGCCAGTTCGCGTTCGAACTCCGCAAGCCGGTCGGTGCGGCGTGCCAGCATCGCAACCCGGTAGCCGTCATCGGCGAAGCGCTCGACGAGCGCCCGTCCCGTGCCGTGACCGACGCCGGTCACAAGACAGCACCGTTCCCTCATGCGCGGGCATTCCTTCCGACGAGCCGTAACAGCTGACAGGATCGGTGGTGACGGGAGTGCGGTCAAGCGGGCGGGACCGGGGACAATTCAGCACCTGCACCGGGCGGCAGGATCACCTATACTCCGGCCTTCCGAACGGGAACACGGGGGAGTGAAACATGCAGGGTCGGGTCATCATGATCACCGGTGCGGCCGGTGGCTTCGGGCAGGAATTCGTTGGTGCGTTCCTGCGCGAGGGGGCGAGCGTTGCTGCACTCGACGTGTCGGAGGAGGGTCTTGCGGCCCTGCGCGCCGCGCATCACGGCGTCAACGAGGACCGCCTGCTGACACACGCGGTCGACATCGCGGATTACGCGTCCTGCGAGGCGGCCGTGGCCCGCACGGCCGACCGGTTCGGCGGTGTGCACGTGCTCATCAACAACGCTGGTCTCGGCATGGGAGCGCTTCGCGAATCCCACATGGTCGAGCCGGTCGTCATCGACGAGGTCACGCCGGAGTTCTGGAACCAGATGGTCGGGGTCAACCTGACCGGTCCGTGGCACATGACCCGCGCTGCGATCGATCACCTGCGCCGCGCCGACCGGGCACGCATCATCAACGTCACCACCAGTTTCTTCACCATGTTGCGCGGCAGCTTCCACCCCTACGGTCCGTCCAAGTCGGGATTCGAGTCGATGAGTGCGGGTCACGCCGCCGAGTTCGCCGACCAGGACATCACCGTCAACGTCGTGGTGCCCGGAGGTCCGGCAGACACGCCCATGGTACCGAAGGACGCGGGATTCGACCGCCGCGACCTCATCCGGCCGGAAGCCATGACCGGGCCGGCCCTGTGGCTGTGTTCGCCCGAGGGTGACGGGGTAACCGGCAACCGCTATGTCGCAGCTCTCTGGGACCCGGCGCGCTCGCTGGCCGAGAACCGGGCCGCGGCCGAGGCCCCGATCGGCTGGCCGGATCTTGCGCTCGCCCCGGTCTGGCCGGGCGGACGGCCGACGGAGTGAAGTCCCGCAGCCGGAGGCGGTTGCGATCACATGACCAGGGCACCCGGGTGTCCGCACGGGAGATCACCACATGAATGCACAGCGTGAAACGGCACTGGTGACCGGGGCCGGCAGCGGCATCGGCCGGGCGGTCGCCACCGCTATGGCGGCGGCGGGGCGCAACGTGGCCTGTGCCGACATCGACGAGGGCGCGGCGCAGACTGTCGCCGACATGGTGCGCCAGCACGGCGTCGATGCGATGGCGATCGAGACCGACGTCGGGGACGTCGCGGCCATCAATGCGATGATCGATGCCACGGTCGAACAGTTCGGATCGCTGGACGTGATCGTCAACAACGCCGGTGTCACCCGTGCTGCCTGGATCATGGAACTGACCGAGGAGGACTGGGACTGGATGCACCGGGTCAATGCCAAGGGGGTCTTCTTCTGCCTGCAGGGTGCGGCCCGGCAGATGATAGCCCAGGGCGGCGGGCGCATCGTCAACATCGCCTCGATCGCCGGCCGCGGCTTCGCCGGCACGTCAAATGCCGCTTACGCCGCGAGCAAGGGCGCGGTGATCAGCATGACCAAGACCGCGGCCCAGCAGCTGGGCGGACACGGGATAACCGTGAACTCGGTGTGCCCCGGCGTGACGCTGACGCCGATCGTCGAGGGGATCGTGAACACCCGTGCCTCCGAGCGCGGTGTCTCGCGCGAGGAGATAATCGAGGTCATGACCCGCGACATCCCGATCCGGCGTGCGAACGACCCCGAGGACATCGCGGCTCTTGCCGTGTTCCTCGCCTCGCCCGGTGCGCGGAACATCACCGGCCAGTGCTACAATGTCGACGGCGGGCTGGTCCCGAGCTGATCACAGCGGCGATCCGGTGGCGCCGGTCGGGCGCCACCCCACCGCGCAGTGCAGCGGGTTGGCCTGGAACAGCAACCCGGCTTGCCACGCTTCCCGGCAGGCGTGATCCCAGGTCTCCCGGTCCGCCCGGTCCAGTGCCGAGCGGACATGTGCCTCACGGTACTTCCACATCGGGCCGTCCGGCCGGTCGAACCCGAGGAGGTAGGGAAACCCGCGGACCCGCTCGAGACCTGCGGCGGCCATGCGCCGGTACAGCGACCGGTCCGCGATCGAGCCCGGCGAACGCGACTGCGGCTGCGTCGATGCCACAGCCGCGATGTGGTCCGGCAGATCGAGGTTCCACCACTGCACCATGTCGATCGCACGCACCGCCACTCCGACCGGCCCGCCAGGCCGGGCGACGCGCACCATCTCGGCGAGTGCCGCGTCACCGTCGCACTCCTCGAGCACCGTGACCGAATAGACGGCGTCGAATGCGGCGTCGGGCAGCGGCAGGTCGGTCGCGTCTCCGGATGCGAGCGACAGGGACCCGGGCCCGGCATTCCCGATACGGACCTGTTCCGACCGGGCTATCGCGGCCGCTTCCCGCAACAGGTAGCCGTTGAGGTCAACCCCGGTGACCTCGAGGTCCGGGCGCGTGTGCAGCAGCGACCGACCCAGCGCGGCGGTGCCGCATCCGACCTCGAGAACCCGGGCGCCCGGCGGGATCTCCATGCGGCGCAGCAGCACCGAGAACATGTCCTGGTAGCCGGCGAGACCGGCCCGGTCCTCGAGCATGGCGGCGCCGCCGATATGCGGACCTCCGATCGAGATCACGGTGAAGTGTCGCGACAGCCGGTCGATGACCGGATCCCACTGCGAGGCGGCGAGGAAGAACGGGAACAGCAGCAGCGCCGGTCCGTTGCCACTGCTGCGCCATTCGAGACCCGCCGTCGTGCCGGAAGCGGGCAGTGGGGGGCATGCGGGAGACGCGAGGCGTGCGAAGAACGCCTGCATTCCGGCGCACAGGTCATCGGGACGGTCTGCGGCGACATCCGTCCAGGCGGTGGTGGCATAGTCCTTCATGCGGTGCTGCCGGCACTCCGCGAGCGCGGCTGCCGTGCGCGCAGCGGCCTCGGCCGGGACGCCGCTGTCGCCGGTGATCACGATGAGGCGGTCGGCGAGGGCGACGAAGGCATCGGGTTCGATACGGCTTGCGACCACCAGGGCGAGGCCGCCGACGCGGTGTGGCTGCGCCAGGCAGAAGTCGGCAATGTCTCCGGGCATCTGGGTCGCGATGAAGACCCGGTCCAGACCGAGCCGGTCGAGCAGTGCCGCGATGCGCTCCGCGACGGTCACGGCGCGAAGGCGCGAGCGGGCATCCCGGTGCCTTCGCGCCGCAGCGCCCTGGCGGCCGGCCCCCGTTCGACAGGAGAGGCGGCAGGGCACCGCGTCCGGACAATGGCACGGCGAGGACCGGCGAGGTCCGCGTCGAACACGCCACGCACCCGGGTGTCGTGATCCGCAAGGGCAACCCAGTTCGCCTCGCTCCCGGCGACCCGGTCGCAGGTGAACCGCCCCCGGAGCACCGGAAGAAAAGGCGGTCGGCTCCTTGCCGCGGATTGCGGACGGTCGACGCGGCGGACCGGATCATCGCCGTCACCGACCGGGAAACCGGGTTCGGCCCCGATGCCGGACAACGAGGTCCGGGATCCGGCAGCATGGTTCATGTTGGCCCTCCATGGCGCGCTCCGAGAGCGGGATCGCCAGCTCCTTGTACAGCATGCGGGAGCGCGCGACAGCGGCAGGGTTGGAAAGGACCCCATTGTCGCCACCCGTCCCCCCGATCCCGGTACCCGTATTGTCCCGTGGCAGGACAGACGCAGCCTTCCGCTCCTGTCCCGGACCCGCGCATCCCGGCGAATGGCTCGATACTCGGCCGCCCGAGTTCCGGCCTTGCAACCACCCCGGTTCCGGTCGTTCCAAGAAATGGCATGCCGCAGCGGTGGTGCCGGCCCGGCTGTCCGGGAGCCCCGGCACCCGGTTGCCAGGACGGACTTGCGTCCCCGCTTGCCGCCGTCCGCGCGCTGATGCACATTGGGGGTGGGATCAGGAGCGGGTGGGACAGGGATGTATGGCAGCGTGCTTGGACGATTGCGGGCGGCTGCGATCTCTATGGTGGTGATGGTGGTCATCTTCGTCTCACTGTTCCTGCTGCTCGGTCTCGAAATGTCATCGCCCTACACGCGCGACAGCCCGGACTGTTCGGTCTGGTGCGTTCTGGAAGGCAAGGTCCGGAACCTCTTCGGACACTGACGGTGCAGGCTGCTGGAGCGGGCATGTCGACACGTCGCGGCACGTGCACGAACCGGAAGTTCCAGGATCCGCGGCGCACGGCCTGCGGCTCGGAACGGGCGGTGGTACCGTTCCGGAACCTCGATACCCTGTGGGTGAACACCGGGACCCTGTGCAACATCGAGTGCGCCAACTGCTACATCGAATCGTCACCGCGCAACGACCGACTCTCCTACATCGCCGCCGGCGAGGTCTCGGCCTACCTCGACGAGATCGAGAACCTCCGCATGGGGACCCGTCTGATCGGATTTACCGGCGGCGAGCCGTTCATGAACCCGCACTTCATCACCATGCTCGATGATACGCTGGGACGCGGGTTCCAGGCGCTGGTGCTCACCAACGCCATGAAGCCGATGTGGAACCGGCGCGACGCGCTTGCCGGACTGCGTCATCGCCATGCGGCCAGCCTGCAGGTGCGGGTCTCGGTCGATCATTATTCCCGGGAGCAGCACGAGGCCGAGCGTGGTCCGGGGACCTGGACCCCGATGCTGAGGGGGCTCCACTGGTTGCAGGAGCAGGGTTTCGAGCCGACCGTTGCCGGGCGCGTACCCGATGACCAAACGGAAGCGGAACTGCGCGACGGCTACGCGGCGCTCTTTTCCGTCGAGGGTCTCGAGATCGATGCACAGGACCCGGCCCGGCTCGTGCTGTTCCCGGAAATGGACGAGACCCGGGACGTCCCGGAAATAACCCGGCAGTGCTGGGACCTGCTGTCGGTCCGGCCCGAGGACCAGATGTGTGCGACCGCGCGCATGGTGGTGAAGCGCCGGGACAGTCCGCGGCCGGTGGTGGTTGCCTGCACCCTGCTGCCGCATGATCCGCAGTTCGAGCTGGGAGCGACCCTGGCCGAGGCCCGGCGCCCGGTCCGGCTCAACCATCCTCACTGCGCGCGGTTCTGCGTGCTGGGGGGCGCGTCCTGCAGCGCCGGGTTCGACCGGTCCGACGCCTGATTCCGGCACCTCACGTCTGGAAATCCGCTCGCAACGTCCCCATCTGACAAATCTGCTGTCGGACCGACGTCGTGTCCTGGCGGTGGCAGGAGGACCGTCGGGCAGGTACATGGACTTTCTCGGTGCAGCAGCATCTGCCGGGGGTGGATGTCAGGATCCGCCATCGGCGCCGGACGAGACCGGCACGACCGGTCTGCCCGCACTTCGAGTTGCCCGATGACCGCAATCATGCTCGGCCTGGCCGGGCTGGTCGTTCTGATATTCGGTGCCGACCTCATGATCCGGGGCGCGATCGCGGTCGCGCGTGGTCTCGGCATCAGTCCGCACGTGATCGGCCTGACCGTCATCGCGCTGGGAACCTCGGCTCCCGAACTGGTGGTCAGTCTCAAGGCGGCCCTGATCGGTTCACCGGGAATTGCGGTCGGCAATGTCGTCGGCAGCAACATCTCCAACATCCTGCTGATGATCGGAACCGTGGGCGTGATCTGCCCGTTCCTGACCGAAGGCCGGTCGCTGCGACGCGACTGCGGCGTGCTGGCCTGCGCGACCCTGATCTTCGTGCTTCTCGGGCGGAACGGCGTGATCGAGATCTGGCAGGGACTGCTGATGATGGTCCTGCTCGCGTCCTACCTCTACTACTGCTACTGGAGCGAACGTCGCTCGAGGGCCGGACACGACAGGGCGGAAACCGGACAGATCGGCCGTCATTCCGGCCAGCTGGTATCGTGGTTGCGGGTGGTCGGCGGAATTGTCGCCGTGATCGGCGGGGCCCAGATGCTGGTGATCGGGGCCGTCGACATCGCCGACCAGCTGGGTGTCTCGGAGACGGTGATCGGCATCACCATGGTCGCGCTCGGAACCTCGGTCCCGGAGCTTGCAACCACGGCCTCGGCCGCCTTTCGCCGGCACACCGATGTCGCGCTCGGCAACATCATCGGCAGCAACATCATCAATACGCTCGGCATCGTCGGCGTGGTGGCATCGGTGGGTCCGCTGACGGTCACGCCCGAGCTGGTGCGGGTCGACCTGTGGGTGATGGCGGCCATCACCATCGTCTTCATCGCCTCCGCACTGCTGCTGCGTACCCTGGTCCGCCCGCTCGCGGTCGCCTTCTTCTTCACCTACGTCATCTACGTGACGCTCCAGTTCTATCCGGCCGGTTCGCTGCTGGCCTCGCTCGTCCCCTGAGTGCCGCGCGCAAACCGCATCTCGACCCCGACGGCCGCGCAATCGGAATAGACGTCCGGCTTGCGCGTGGTGACCCGGCCCGAGCGGACCTCTCCACGCGCGAGCAGCAGCCCGATGATCCCGTGGCAGAAGGTCTCCTGCAGGTTGAACCTGCGCGAGGCGGCGAGCGCCCCGATCTCCCGGCGCAGGAAGTCGTAGTCGAGCGCCTCGTCGATGCTGTCGGTCTCGGGCGCGGGGCCGATCTCGATCTCGACGGAGACCAGCACACGTTGCGCCGCCGCCCGCTCGAAGTCGTGGATCCCGATCTCGACGTCGAGCGCGAAGTCCTCGAGCAGGAGCCGGGTGCTGATGTCGGTCACGGCGTGTCCGCCGACGGTTCCGGTTCGAGAAACGCGACGTCGCGCGGCAGCCGCTGCAGCATCTGGCCGCCGTCCACGGCGATGACCTGACCGGTCAGCGACGGGGTCGCGAGAATGAACCGCAGGGTGCTGATGATGTCGTCGACGCGCGAGACCCGGCCGAGCGGGCTCATCCTGACCCCGGCCTCGAAGCTTTGCCGGCCCTGGTTGCCGCTCTCCAGCGTGATGCCCGGAGCGATGGCGTTCACCCTGATCCGGGGAGCGGATGCCATGGCGAGCGCGAGCGTCGCGCCGTGCAGACCTGCCTTGCTGACGGTGTAGGAAAGGTAGTCGGGATTGATGGCGAGCACCTTGTTGTCGAGCATGTTCACGATGCACCCGGTCCCGTCTTCCGCCACGCAGTCGACGAAGGCCTGGCAGAGCAGCAGCGGAGCCCGCAGGTTGACCGCGAAGTGGAGATCGAGTGCTTCCGCCGTGAGCGAGCCCAACCGGTCATAGGCAAACATCGAGGCATTGTTGACCAGGGCTGCGAGCGGCGGCGCCTGTGCCGCAACCCTGTGAACCAGCGCGCCGGCCGCTTCCGGATCGCCCAGATCGGCCGAGACCAACATGCCGTCCCCGCCGTCACGGCGGATATCGGTCAGCAACGAGCGCGCGTCCTCGCCGGAGCGGTTGAAGTGCACGACCACGAACCAGCCGTCGGCCGCCAGCGCGCGGGCCATCGCCGCGCCGATCCGCCGTGCGGCGCCGGTGATCAGCACCGACTGGGTGTGCGGCGGTGACGCCATGGCCACGCTCCGGTGGTGGGTTCATGACCGGGACCGGCGGTCCGGACCGGCCCGGGGCGGGTGGCGGATACTAGGCGAGCCCGGGACCGGCCTTCAAGCGATGCCTGCGGGGCGGCGAATGCCGATGACGCGCCCGCACTGTTCCGGCCAGGGCCGCGCGGTGTCCGCGGCAGCGAGTTCACCGATCACGTCCAGGTGGGGTGCGGGGAAGGGCGCCGAGCGCCGCTCGTTCAGGGATACATGGACCGCGAGCAGTTCGGCCGTGGCCGCCAGCCATCCGTCCTGCTCGTGATGCATGGCGTGGAACAGGTGCAGGCGCTTGCCGTCGGCATCCAGCAGACGGGTCGCAAACCGCACCATTTCGTTCTCCGCGACCTCGTGCAGGTAGGTCACGTGTGATTCGAGGATGAAGATCGAGTGATTGCTGCGCTGGCGGTATGCCAGCCCGAGGTCGAGATGGTCGAGCAGCGCGTCCGTGGCCTTGTCGAAGGCGACGGCATAATACCCGACGTTGAGGTGACCGTTGTAGTCGATCCACTCGGCGGGAATGCGCAGGCGGTGACCGGGAATGGGAAGGGTCATGGGGCGCCTGTTCGGACCTCGTATGGCCTGTCTGGTGCCCGGAAGGTAGGAGAGGAGGCACCGGGTCTTCAAGGGTGGTTCGGCCGTGCAGCCCGGACCGCCCGGTTGATCCGTCTCACCGGGAACCGGGGGAGGGACTTCGAAGCGTCGCAGGGAGCGGCTCCGGCGCCGGGAACCGTGAACGAGTGCGGGCCGGGCGACCCGGGCGGACTCGCCGCCGCTGGCGACGTCGGGCACCTGATGAACCGTGAATTCGTTCGGAAAGCCCATTGTGACTTTTCGACACAGGTTCCACAGTGTGGTCATGACACCAGCGGACGCCGAACCGGATACCACCGCGGCGGCGCCGAAGCGCCGTCCCGACCTCGCGGCCGGAATTGCTGCGGTCCGCGCCAGCGCGCGCACGCTTCCCGGTTCCCCGGGTGTCTACCGCATGATCGACGATCGGGGCACCGTGCTCTATGTGGGCAAGGCTCGCAACCTGCGAAGGCGTGTTTCCCAGTATGCCAATCCGTCGCGGATGCCGACCCGGATCGTCCGCATGATCGCCGAGACCTCGACGATCGAGATCGTCATCACCCACACCGAGGTCGAGGCGCTGCTGCTCGAGAGCAACCTGATCAAGCGGCTGAAGCCGCGCTACAACATCCTGTTGCGCGACGACAAGTCCTTTCCCTACATCCTGATCACCACCGACCACGAGGCCCCGCGACTGCTCAAGCACCGCGGCGCACAGTCCCGCAAGGGGTACTACTTCGGACCGTTCGCGACGGTCGGCGCCGTCAACCGGACCCTGTCGGCGATGCAGCGTGCCTTCCTGTTACGGAACTGCTCCGATTCGGTCTACCGCAACCGGTCGCGCCCGTGCCTGCAGTACCAGATCAAGCGCTGTGCCGCGCCATGCGTGAACTACATCGATCCCGTGGGCTACGCGGCCCTGGTCAAGGAGGCGCGGGCGTTCCTCAGCGGCAGGAGCAGGCAGATCCGCGAGGAAATGGCCGAGCGGATGCACGAGGCCAGCGACCGACTCGACTTCGAGACCGCGGCCGCATACCGCGACCGGATCCGGGCGCTTGCCGCCGTTCAGGCGCACCAGGACATCAATGTCGACGGGCTCGGCGATGCAGACGTGTTCGCGGTCCATGCCGAGGGCCCCGCGAGCTGCATCCAGGTGTTCTTCTTCCGCGGCGGCGGCAACTACGGCAACCGGGCCTATTTCCCGGGTCACGACGCAAGCTGGGCGCCGGAGGAAATCCTGTCGGCTTTCATTGCCCAGTTCTATGACAACAGGCGTCCGCCGCGCCAGGTCCTGGTCAGCCATTCGTTGCCCGAACAGCAACTGCTGGCCGAGGCATTGTCGGTCAGGGCGGCAGCGCGGGTCACCGTTACCGCCCCCGTTCGCGGCCGAAAGCGCAACCTGGTTACCCAGGCCGCGGTCAATGCCCGCGACGCGCTCGCCCGGCGACAGGCCCAGAGCGCCTCGCACCGCCGGTTACTGGGCGATGTCTCGGAGACCTTCGGGCTCGACGAGCCGCCCCGGCGCATCGAAGTCTACGACAACAGTCACCTTCAGGGTGCCGACGCCGTGGGAGCGATGATCGTGTTCGGTTCCGACGGCTTCGAGAAGGCGGCCTACCGCAAGTTCACCATCCGTGACGGCGCGACCGGGTCGGAGCAGATGTCGCGCGGCGACGACTACGCCATGATGCGCCAGGTGCTGCGCCGGCGGTTTGCCCGCGCGCTGCGAGAGGATGCCGGCCTTCCCGACCTCGTGCTGATTGACGGTGGCCCCGGGCAGCTCGGCGCCGCCTGGGAGGTGCTCGACGACCTCGGCATCACAGACCTCGCCGTGGTCGCGATCTCCAAGGGACCGGACCGCAACGCCGGCAGGGAGCGTTTCCACCAGCGCGGCAGGCCCTCGTTCCTGCTGCCCGAGCGCACACCGGTGCTGTACTTCCTCCAGCGCCTGAGGGACGAGGCGCACCGCTTCGCCATCGAGACCCACCGGGCGCGGCGCCACAAGGCGTCCCGGCGCTCGGCGCTCGACGAGGTCCCCGGCATCGGGGCGAAGCGCAAGCGGGCGCTGCTCAACCACTTCGGGTCGGCCCGGGAGGTGGCCCGGGCGGGTCTCGCCGACCTGGAGACGGTCCAGGGTATAAGCAGCACCACCGCCCGCAGGATCTACGAGCATTTCCATTAGGCCCGGGGCTTGCGACGGGAGGTGTCCGGGAAAGGGGCGAGCAGCAGGTGCACGGACCTTTTGGAACCGGTATTGACGTTGAGTCACGGGTGGATTGAACGTCTGTTCGGAAGATGGTGACGCGTACGGCGCGCTGTTGGTGGCGTGGACAGCCGTCGATGGCGCGAATGCCGTTGAACGGAAGAGTACAAGCATCACGTGAGGGTCGCGGGGCGGGTAAATCGGCCGAGACGGAGCGTCGCTGCCATGGTAAGGCTGCAGTCAGATCGTCAGGGTGGAACGGGAGAAGCGAAAGGTTGAACAGTTTCCGGCATTGCCGCGATCCGCGACGCGCTCACTCCTCAGTACCTCCACCGCCTGTCGGATCCTCTACGAGCACCGGAAACGATGCCTCAACCGCTCGATCACGAAACGGACCAGAGGCTGTTGCTGACGCCATGTCGTTCCCGGGCAGAACGGCCGGGCGCGCGGCGACGGGATTTCCCGCCTGCAGCGCGTCGAGCGCGTCCTTCCGATGCCGGACGTGGAACCAACCGGCTTGCGGCGGGCGATACCGATGCGCTGCGCGCCAGGCTGCTGTCGTCCCCCGGCCTGACCGCCGGTCCGGGGACCGGGAATGCCATCCGTGTCGCTCGCAAGACTGCAGCACGATGCAGCGACAGGTTTCGGCACTACCCTACATGATTCCGTTTGCGATAGAATGCGCGCCACCTGAGACCTGCGGCCACGGCTGACACCGGGTTCCCGTACATGATGCGCTTGCCCAACATTCTGACCATGTCGCGGATCGCGATCATCCCGGTGCTGGTCGCACTGCTGTGGATCCGCGAACCGGAAACCCAGTGGGCGGCGACGGTGCTGTACGCGCTGGCATGCCTGACCGACTACCTCGACGGGTATTTTGCACGCAACTGGAACCAGCAGTCCCTCGTCGGGCGGTTGTTCGACCCGATCGCGGACAAGCTGCTGGTCGGCGCCTGCCTGCTGTTGCTGTGCGCCTTCGGCAACATCGACGGCTGGAGCGTGCTGGCCGCCGTCATCATCCTGCTGCGCGAAATCCTGGTATCGGGACTGCGCGAGTACCTCGCCGAGTTCCGCCTGCACCTGCCGGTCAGCCGGCTTGCGAAATGGAAGACGGCGCTGCAGATGACGGCCATCGGCCTTCTGATGCTTGATGATGCCGGCCCCGCCTTCCTGCCCACGACCGAAGCCGGCGAGGTCTGCCTGTGGATGGCGGCACTGCTGACCCTGTGGACCGGGTACGACTACCTGCGCTCTGGCCTGCTGCACGCCAATGCGCATGATTCGGAAAGCCCGGACAAGGGGTCGGTCCGGTCCGGCGGGTGAACCGCGCATGATGGTGCTCGGGGTGGCCGGGTGGAGCGGAGCCGGCAAGACCACCCTGGTTCGCCGCCTGATCCCGCGGCTTGGCGAGCACGGCCTGGCGGTCTCGACGATCAAGCACGCCCACCACGCCTTCGACATCGACCAGCCGGGCAGGGATTCCCACACGCACCGCCTCGCCGGCGCGCGCCAGGTGCTGGTATCCTCGTCACGGCGCTGGGCACTGGTGCACGAGAACAGGGGTGACCCGGAGCCCGGGCTCGCGGAGCTGCTCGCCCGTCTCGACCCGGTCGACGTGGTGTTGGTCGAGGGGTTCAAGCGCGGATCGCACGACAAGCTCGAGGTGTACAGGGCGGCGAACGGCAAGCCGTTGCTGTACCCGGACGACCCGCAGGTCTGCGCCATTGCCAGTGACGTGCCGTTGCCGCAGTCCGGTCGGCCCGTGTTCAGCCTCGACGACATCGATGCCATCGCCGGTTTCGTGGTCGCTCGCGCACGTGCGTTCCGGCCGTGCCGGGCCCTGTGATAGACTGCGGCGATGGCCCAGCTCAGTGATGACTGTTTTGCTTTCGGTGGCGGGCTCACGCCGGTTGACGACGCGCTTGCGCAGCTTGCGCGGGTGCTCCCGGTGGTGGCGGAACCCGAGGAAACCGGACTTGATGCGGCGCACGGCCGCATCCTGGCGGAGGATGTTGCGGTGCGAGGGGACGTGCCGCCGCATGACAACTCCGCGGTAGACGGGTTCGCGGTGTACTTCGATGATCTCGCACCGGGTACGGAGACCGTGCTTCCGGTGGTTGGCCGGGCCGCCGCTGGCCACCCGTACCCGAAGACCCAGCGCCGCGGCGAGGCGGTGCGGATCTTCACCGGGGCACCGATGCCGGCCGGACCGGACACGGTGATGATGCAGGAGGACTGCCGGGTGACGGACGGCGCCGTGGTGATCCGGCCCGGGATCAGTCGCGGCGCCAACCGGCGGTTTCGCGGCGAGGACCTCGAGGCCGGAACCGTGGCGCTCGAGGCCGGGCGCAGGCTGCGCGCCCAGGACGTGGGGATCGCGGCGGCGGCCGGGCACCGGACGCTGTCGGTCTATCGGCCGCTGCGCGCGGCGGTGTTCTCCACCGGCGACGAGATCTGCGATCCGGGTGTGGCGAGACCCGACGGCAAGATCTTCGACTCCAACCGGTTCGCGCTGTCGGCCGCACTTGCCGGCATGGGGTGCCGGGTCAGCGATCTCGGGATCCTGGAGGACGACCGGGACCGGATCGGGACGGCGCTGAGCTCGGCCGCTGGCAACCACGATGTCATCGTCACGTCGGGCGGGGTGTCGACCGGTGGCGAGGACCATGTGCGCGGCGCGGTGGAGGACCACGGCTCGCTGCACGTCTGGCGGGTTGCGATCAAGCCGGGCCGGCCGGTCGCCCTCGGACAGGTCGGCCAGGTTCCGTTCATCGGCCTGCCGGGCAACCCGGTCGCGGCCATGGTCACCTTTCTGCGGATCGCCCGCCCGCTGCTGTTGCGGCTGGCCGGTGCGACGGAGACCGAACCGCGGCTGTTCCGGGTCAGGTCGGGATTCGACTACACCAAGAAGCGCAACCGGCGCGAGTATGTCCGGGTCCGGCTCGAGGCCGACACCTGCGGCACGCTGATCGCGCGCCGCTTCCCGCGCGAAGGAGCCGGGATCCTGTCGTCGATGGTCTACGCCGACGGGCTGGTCGAACTGCCCGAGACGGTGGTCGCGGTGTCACGCGGCGATCCGGTCGATTACCTGCCGTTCAGCGAGGTCGGAGTGTGACGGTCCTTTATTTCGCATGGGTGCGGTCCCGGATCGGGACCGGTTCCGAGTCCATCGCGCTGCCCGACGGCGTGCGCGACGTTGCCGGCCTGATCGAGTGGCTGCAGCGGCGCGGTGGAGGCTACGCCGATGCCTTCGCCGATCCGTCGCAGGTCCGGGTTGCGGTCAACCAGGAGTACGTGGACCCCGATCACCCGCTCAGCGACGCCGACGAGGTGGCGTTCTTCCCGCCGGTGACCGGAGGGTAGCGGCATGATCCGGGTCCAGCGCGACGACTTCGACCTCGGTGCCGAGCTCGACGCGCTTGCCTGCGGCAATCACCGTGTCGGCGGCCTGGCAAGTTTCGTCGGCCTGGTGCGGGACATGGCGGGTGACGGCCCGGTCACCGCAATGACGCTCGAGCACTACCCCGGCATGACCGAGCGCCAGCTCGCCGCGATCGAGGCCGAGGCGCATCGGCGCTGGCCGCTGGAGGCGAGCCTGATCATCCACCGTTTCGGCCGACTGGAGCCGGGAGACCGGGTGGTACTGGTGGCCTGCGCCTCGGCGCACCGACAGGCGGCGCTCGCTGCCTGCCACTTCCTGATCGACTGGCTGAAGACCCGGGCGCCGTTCTGGAAGCACGAGGAGGCGCCCGACGGCGGCGGCGACTGGGTCCGGGCGCGCGAGGTCGATGACCGGGCGGCGGCCGCGTGGGACCGGAACGAAGGCTGACCGGTCAGTCCAGCACGCTTCCGGGTTCGACGGCGCGTCCGCGCAGGAAGTCAGGGACTGCCACCGCGCGCCGGCCCGGCCGGCAGACCCGCAGCAACCTGAGCGCCTGATCACCGCAGGCGACCGCAAGCGACCGGTCGATGACTGTTCCCGGCCGGTCCGTGCGGCCCGAGGCGACAACCCGCGCTTCCAGGACCTTGAGGCGTTCGCCGTCCAGCGTGCACCAGGCGCCCGGCCACGGGTCGAGTGCGCGGACCTTGCGCTCGAGTTCGCCCGCCGGTCGGTGCCAGTCGAGCCTGCCGTCCCGCGGCGTGAGCCTCGGTGCATGGGTAACACCGCTGGCGGGCTGGGGGACTGGCACGTCCCGGCCCGCGGCTATCCCGTCGAGTGCCCGGCAAACCAGCCGGGCGCCGAGCCGGGCCAGCCGGTCATGCAATTGCCCGCCGGTGATCGTGTCGGGCAGTTCGATCCGCTCCGAGCGGACCACCGCGCCGGTGTCGAGCCCGGCATCCATCTGCATGATCGACACCCCGCTTTCGCGATCGCCGGCCATGATGCAGTACTGGATCGGCGCCGCACCCCGCCATCGCGGCAGCAGCGACGCGTGTATGTTGAAACATCCGAGCCTCGGCGCCGCCAGCACACGGGTCGGCAGCAGCAACCCGTAGGCGGCCACCACCGCCGCGTCGCATCCGGCGAGCAGGGAGACGTGGCGTTCCTCGCCGAGGCGTTCCGGTGTCAGCACCGGAATGCCGTGGCTCTCGGCGGCCCGGTGCACCGGGGTCTTGTGCAGGGTGCGTCCGCGTCCGGCCGGTTTCGGGGCACGGGTGAAGACCACCGCGATCTCGTGCCCGGCAGCGCGCAGCGCATCGAAGGCCGGTATGGCAAAATCCGGGGTACCCATGAAGGCGAGACGCAGGCGCGAACCGCATGCCGGTTCGCTTGCCATCAGGCCGCGCCGGTCCGGGCACGTTCCCTGCGCGCCTTGACCATCTTCTTCAGGATCATGTTGCGGCGCAGCGGCGAGAGGTGATCGACGAACAGGATGCCATCAAGGTGGTCGAGTTCGTGCTGGACGCAGATCGCCTCCAGACCCTCCGCGTCGAGCGAGCGTTTCGTCCCGGTCTCGTCGATGTAGCGCACGGTGACCGCGCGTGCCCGTTCGACTTCCCCGACATGTCCCGGCAGCGACAGGCAGCCTTCCTCGCTGACAACCCGCTCGGGCGAGACCGCCACCAGTTCCGGGTTCGCCATGCGCAGCGGTTGCGAGCCGGTGCCGCGGGGAGCGCACTCCACGACGACGACCCGATCGAGTACTCCGAGCTGCGGCGCCGCCAGCCCGATCCCGTTGTTCGCCCGCATTGTCTCGACCATGTCGTCCATCAGGCCGCGGACACCGTCGTCAACGGCACGGACCGGTCGTGCGCGGGTCTTCAGCATCGGGTCGGGGGCAAGGATGATCGGACGGACAGCCATGGTCACTCGGTTCTGCGCGGTCTGGGATGCGTGCTTAGGCCAGGGCAGTGCCGCGGGTCAATCGACGAGCCTGTGAAACGGCAGGTCTCCGGCTGGCCGGACATGCCCGGTCACCTCGCCGCGACGGTTGTGGACGGCGGGGTTGGCGACATCGTCGAGGGCAGAGCGGGTTGCGTCATCGAGCAGGCCGAGGCAATGAAGCACCTCGACCATCAGTACGCCGCCGGCCCGGCCATTGCCGTCCTCGATCTTCAGCGCAATGCCGATGCCGTGATCGGGCGCGGCGGCGCAGTACACGCCCTCGGCTCCCGTCTTGACCACGATCCGGCCCCGTGCGGCGGTCATGATTCGGGTGCAGCCGCGGCCGGACCCTGCGACCAGCCATGGCTCCGAGGCCATGGCCGCGACCACACGCCGTGCGGCGCGCTGCCGACGTTCGGGCTGGTCGGCCGGGTCCGACAGCCTTGCCATGGCGAGCGCGATGTTGCCGAGCGGCATCGCGAGGACCGGAATGCCACAGCCGTCGCGCCCGCGCGCGGCATCGGACAGGTCCAGACCGGTCATTTCCTCGAGAATGCCGAGCACGATCTGTTGCACCGGGTGATCCAGTTCGACGTAGCCGCGCACATCGCATCCCATGTGCCGCGCCAGTGCCAGGAATCCGGTGTGCTTGCCGGAACAGTTGTTGTGTTCCGGCCCGGCCGATCCCCCGCTGCGCAGAAGCGCGCAGGCCGAGGGCTCGTGGGATGGCAGGTGGGCGCCGCATTCAAGGTGGCCGGGCGCGAGGCCAAGCTCCGCGAGCCAGTGGCGGACCAGGGACACGTGGCGCCGTTCCCCACCATGACTGGCGCACGCCAGTGCAAGGCGGTCGTGCCCGTACCCGTCAGCGGCACCCGACTCGACCATGGCGAGCGCCTGCAGCGGCTTGATCGCCGAGCGGCCGTAGACTGGCAGTTCCACGTCTCCGCAGCTGCACAGCACCCTGCCATCGGCAGCGGCAACCACGACCGAGCCGCGGTGCCGGCTCTCGACCATGCCGCCGCGCGAGACCTCGACGACCACGGGGACGGGACCGGGAGAAGAGCGCAGGTCGGACATGGCCTACCGTATCACGCGGGAGCCGGTGGCGGCGACAGCCGGGCGCTGCCGTGTTATCGGTCGGGCCGCCTGCCCGACCTGCGGCGGGCGAAGCAGGAGCATGGCGATGAAACAGTCGAGACGGACCGCAGCCATTCTGGGTTCCGCACTGGTGCTTGCGCTCTTCGCAACCGTGGCCACGGCCGGCGAGTCCGGACGGTCCGGCTGGTACGTCAGTGCCGCAGGCGGGCTGAGCCGGATGGCGAACATGGGCCAGACCGGCACGAACCGGGACCCCACCTGCTACCCGAACGACTCCTGCGCGGGCCTGGTCCTCGACGGGTACCGCTGGGTCTACGATCTCGACGCTGACCAGGGCAGCGCGTTCGAGGTCGCCCTCGGCTACAGGATTGATGACGTCCGCATCGAACTGTCCGCCCGTCGGCAGGCAAGCGACCTTGAACACCGGTTCAGGAGCATCAGCCTGCTCGACGGTTCGACGGTCCCCGCTGGCCCGGCCTCGCCTTACCGGAGCCATGCCGAAACCTCGATCGATGCGCTGGAAAGCACGACTCTGAGCATCAATCTCTACCGCGACTTCGCTCTGTCCGGGACCGACTTGACCCCGTATCTCGGGGCCGGCGCAGGCGTGTCCCGTGCCGAGGTGACCGGGCTGTACTACCGCAATCGGTATTCCTGCTCGACCGGCTGCGACGCCGGGCCGCCGGAACGCTTCGAGTCCTGGCAGGAGACCGACCTGTCCGACACGGTGCTCTCCGGGCACCTGCATGCGGGCGTGGACTACCGGGTCGACGATGCCTTCTCGCTCGGCGTCAAGGTGACCTACAGCGTGCTGCAGGACTTGGAGGACGAGAGCGGCTACCACGTCCATGCCATCGACGGGTTGACCAGCACGACGACGATCTCGGACATGTCGCAACTCTCCGTGCTGTTCGCCGTCACCTACCTCTTCGGCGCGTTCCGGTAGGCGTCGGGCCCGGGTAACCGGAACGAGTCCGCGCCGCGCCGGCCCCGACATCGGCCAGCGCGCTGCGGCAGGCCTGAAAGTCGCGACCGGGGCGGCGTGCCGTTCCGCGATGTCGAACCCGCTGCCCCGCGGCACCGTTGCCGGTTTTGCGGGCAGCGGGGTCTGCGGGCGCATCGTCTCCGGGTGGCGGCGATGGGCGGCACCCGAACACCGGCCCGTGCAGTCCGCCGAATTGACGCCGGTGTCCGGCGGACCTAGTTTGGCGCCACGGGATATTATGGATAAAGACCGGGAGGCAGCACCATGTCCGAGACCGCGAGACTTGCCGGGTTTGCATCGACCCTGACCCGGGACACCCTGCCTGACGAGGTTGCAGCGCGCGTCTGCCTGCTGGTTCTGGATACCGTCGGGATTGCCGTACGCGCCATGCATGACGCGGAATCGACGCCGGCACTGCTGCAGGCGGCCCGGGCCACCGGGCAGTCGGGTGGTGGCGCCCGGATCCTGGGCAGCGACGAGACCTTCACTCCGCTCGCCGCGGCGATGATCAACGGAACACTCGCGCACAGTCTCGACTTTGATGACACCCATGCTGCCGGGTCGATCCACACGAGTGCCCCGATCGTGCCGGCGGCACTGGCGGCGGCCGAGATGACCGGAGCCGACGGCGCCCAGGTGGTGACCGCGATCGCGGCCGGCTACGAAACGCAGATCCGCCTGAGCCTGGCACTCGATCCGAGCGCCCATTACCAGCGCGGTTACCATCCCTCGGCAACCTGCGGCGTATTTGGCGCCGCCGTGGCCGCGGGCCGCATCTTCGGACTCGATGCGCAGCAGATGGAGCGGGCGCTCGGCATCGCCGGCTGCCAGGCCTCGGGTTCGATGCGCTTCCTGTTCGACGGCGCCTGGACCAAGCGGTTCCAGGTCGGCTACGCGGCGCACAACGGACTGCTGGCGGCGACCCTGGCGCGCGAGGGCTTTATCGGTCCCGCAGGCGCGATCGAGGGGCGGGACGGTTTCCTGCGTTCCTACGCGCCCGACCCGGACGTGGCCAGGGCGGCGGCCGATCTCGGTTCGGTCTGGGAGACGCTGAACATCGCGGTCAAGCCCTACCCGTCGTGCCGGTACAGCCACGCGGCAATGGGCGCGATCGCGGCCGCGCGTGCCGCCAACGACATTACCTCCGAGGAGGTGGAGGCGGTCGAGGTCGGCCTCCCGCATACAGGCTGGCGGATCATCGGCGAGAACGACGAGGTCAAGCGTTTGCCGACCGGGCCGGTCGACGGCCAGTTCTCCATGCCCTTCTGCGGTGCGGTGGTGCTGCGCCAGGGGACGATGGGGTGGGACGACTACGCCCTGCACCTCAACGACAACGAGACCCTTGCCCTGGCCAGCCGGTTCTCCACCGTCACCGATCCCTGGGCGGAGGCCGAATACCCGGCGAACATGGCCGGTGTCGTGCGGATCACCACGCCGCGCGGCCTGTTCGAGGAACGACTTGCTGTGCCCAGGGGCGAACCGGACAACTTCCTCACGCTGGAGGAATTCCGGGCCAAGTTCGACGCCCTGACCTCGCCGTGGCTCGACAAGGCCTGTCGCGGCGCGCTCGCCGACGAACTTCTCGGGCTCGACGCGGCCGCCTCGGTGGTGCCGATGCTCGAACTCACCCGGCCGGGCCCCCAACAGGCCCTTCGCATGGCGGGTGAGGACTGAGCGTCGTGAGCTACCGGTCGACCCCGGTTGCGGGTGTCCAGGGCCAGCGCTACCGGGAGGACATCGGCCGGTGCTATGAGGATTTCGAGGTCGGTGACATCTACGAGCATCGTCCGGGCCGGACCATCAGCGAAGCCGACAACACCTGGTTTACCCTGCTGACGATGAACACCCATCCACAGCACTTCGACGCGGTGCATGCCAGTGGAACCGAGTTCGGGCAGCTGCTGGTCAACTCATGCCTGACACTGTCGATCGTTGCCGGCATGAGTGTCAGCGACGTGAGTCAGAAGGCAATTGCCAACCTGGGATGGAGCAACATCACCCTGCCGGCGCCGGTGTTTGTCGGCGACACGATCTACGCCGAGTCGGAGGTGCTCTCCAAGCGACTGTCACGTTCGCGGCCCGGCCAGGGGATCGTGTCGGTGCGCACGACAGGTCTGAAGTCGGACGGTACCGTGTTCATGACCTACGAACGCTCGATCCTGGTTCCAACGCGCGCTCACGACGCCATGGCGTGAGCACCGGTACCTGTCCGGAGAGTGCAGCGATGCAGACGGCCGAAGACCTGACACCGCAGGAGCGGGAAGAGCAGGACCGGATGGTCCTCGACAGCGTCGACCGGTTCCTCGAGCGTGACGTCGTTCCCTACGCGCACGACCTCGAGGCCGGGGACGTCTACCCGCAGGAAATCGTGGACAAGATGGTGGAGCTCGGGCTGTTCGGGGCCACCATCTCGACCCGGTACGGCGGGCTGGGGCTTTCCGCGACCACCTATGCGAAGATCGTCGAGCGGGTCTCGGAGGTCTGGATGTCGGTCTCCGGCATCTTCAATTCCCACCTGATCATGGCCGCGGCGGTCGAACGCTCCGGAACCCCGGAACAGAAGCAGCACTGGCTGCCGCGGTTCGCCACCGGCGAGCTGCGGGGCGGCGTCGCGCTGACCGAACCGGATGCCGGGACCGACCTGCAGGGAATCAGGACCAGGGCGGACCGATCCGGAAACGGCTATGCGCTGACCGGCGCGAAGTCGTGGATCAGCAACGCGGTCGAGGGCGGAGTGCTCGCCATCCTGGCCAAGACCGACCCGGAGGCGATGCCGCGGCACAGGGGCATGAGCCTGTTCCTGGTCGAGAAGAGCCCGGAGTTCCAGGTCGAGAAGCGGCTGGAAAAACTGGGCTACAAGGGGATCGATTCCGGCGAATTCGTAATGGACGGCCTGTTCGTGCCGGGAGAGAACCTGGTCGGCGGGGTCGAGGGGCGGGGCCTGCAGCAGATCCTGTCCGGACTTGAACTCGGGCGGATCAATGTTGCCGCGCGCGGCGTCGGGATCGCCCGGGCCTGCCTCATGAAGTCGGTGGCCTATTCCCAGGTGCGCCGGACCTTCGGCAAGCCGATCTGCGAGCACCAGGCGATCCAGATCAAGCTCGCCGACATGGCCACCCAGCTCGAGTCGGCCCGTCTGCTCACCGAGCAGGCGGCCCACGCCTATGACCGCGGGGAACGCTGCGACATGGAGGCGGGAATGGCCAAACTCGCCGCCAGCGAGGCCGCGCTGCACAACAGCCTCGAGGCCATGCGCCTGCACGGTGCCTACGGCTATTCCAAGGAGTTCGACATCGAGCGCTACTACCGGGACGCGCCGCTGCTCGCGATCGGCGAGGGGACCAACGAACTGCAGCGCCTGATCATCGCCCGCCAGCTGATTGCCCGCTACCCGGCCTGATCCGCGCTGACGCCGGCCGGCGATTCGGCGCAGTCCCATCTGCCACACGGGCGCGGGGTGCGGTTCGAGGGCACGTGCAGGCTGCCTGCCTGCTTGACAGGACAGGCCACAAGAGGGTCACTGCCCCGTGGTCTCACGCGTACCGGCCAGACTGGGAGCGGCAGACACGATGCCGGAAGCGACCGGAACCGACCCGCGGTCCGAAGCCCGCCAGCGATGGATGGGAGTCCTGGCGAGAGCCGGAACCGACGCGCTCGAGGCCGCCTGGGCCGGCCTCGCCGTGCGTCCCGGGTATCGGATGCTGCGCCCGCCCGAGACCGGGCTGGTGATGGTGCGCGGGCGCACCGGTGGAACCGGTCGCGACTTCAACCTCGGTGAAATGAGCGCGACGCGCTGTGCCGTGCAGTTCGAGGACGGTGTGATCGGCATTGGCTACGTGGCGGGGCGCAGTGCCCGCCACGCCGAACTGGCCGCGGCGTTCGACGCCATGCTGCAGTGCGATGACTGGCGCGAGGAGGTGAAGGAGACGGTGATCGCACCGCTCGCACAGGCCGAACGTGCACGGCGCGACACGGAACGCGCCGGCACCGAGAGCTCGCGGGTCGAGTTCTTCACCATGGTCCGCGGGGAGGACTGAGGCGGTGCCCGGGCCCGGCGGCGACCCGGAACTCCGGCCCGGGTTCGGTGACCCGGTTGCCGACAGCCAGTCGGTGTTCCGCGAGGTGCTGGCGGCGATGTCGGAGCCGGGCACGGTGCGGACCGTGGCCGTGGGACTGGACGCGCCGGCGCCACTGCATCCCGCGACCGCCGCGGTCTGCCTCGCGCTGATGGATTTCGAGACACCGGTCTGGCTCGACGCCGTGGCGTGCACGGGCGCGGTCCGGACCTGGCTGCGGTTTCACTGCGGCTGTCCGCTGGTCGCCGATCCCGCCGCGGCCCGGTTCGCCGTCGCGGCGGACCCGGTGAAGCTGCCGCCGCTCGACGGTTTCGCGGCTGGTTCGGAAGCCTATCCCGACGAGGGAGCGACACTGGTCCTGCAGGTTGGCTCACTTGATGGCGGGATGCCGGTTACAGTGACGGGTCCCGGTATTCCGGGCGAACGCAGCTTCGGTCCCGAAGATGTCACGCGCGACTTCTGGCATCAGCGCCGCGCGTTGGAGGACCTGTTCCCGCAGGGGCTGGATCTCGTGTTCACATCGGGCGTTGGGCTGGCGGCCTTGCCGCGCTCGACCCTGGGGAGGTGGTGAGATGTATGTTGCGGTCAAGGGTGGCGAACGGGCAATCGAAGCGTCGCACCGGCTGCTGGAAGCGGCACGGCGCGGCGATCCGGCGGTGCCCGAACTGTCCACGAGGCAGGTTTCCGAGCAGCTTCCGCGTGCCGTGGACCGGGTCATGGCCGAAGGGTCCCTGTATGACCGCGAACTGGCGGCGCTGGCGATCAGGCAGGCTGCGGGCGACCTTGTCGAGGCTATCTTCCTGCTGCGCGCCTACCGCACCACCCTGCCGCGGCTTGGCAACAGCGAACCGGTCGATACCGCCCGCATGCTCGTCCGGCGCCGGATCTCGGCCACCTTCAAGGATGTTCCGGGCGGACAGATCCTGGGCCCGACCCCGGACTACACGCACCGCCTGCTGGATTTCCGGCTTGCGGACATCGCCCCCACGCACGCCGCGCAGGGTGAAGACACGGTGCAGCGCGACCGGCTCCCGCCACAGGAGGAACCGATGCCCCGGGTCATGGATCTCCTGGGGCGGGAGGGCCTGGTCGAGGACGAGACTCCCGCCGCGGACGAAGGGCAGCCGCCGGCGGACATTACCAGGGAACCGCTGCGGTTTCCGGCCGGGCGCGATGCCCGGCTCCAGGTGCTCGCGCGCGGCGACGAGGGGTTCCTGCTCGCGCTCGGCTACGCCAGCCAGCGCGGGTTCTCGAATACCCACCCCTTCGCGGGCGAGATCCGCTACGGCGTGGTCGCCGTGGCGATCGTGCCCGAGGAACTCGGCTTCGCCATCGAGATCGGCGAGATCGAACTCACCGAGGTGCAGATGGTCAATCAGTTTGCAGGAAGCGACACGGCGCCGCCCCAGTTCACGCGCGGATACGGTCTCGTCTTCGGGCACCAGGAACGCAAGGCCATGTCGATGGCGCTGGTCGACCGCTCGCTCAGGGGCAGGGAACTCGGGGAGGCGGCCGACTCGCCCACCGAGGACGAGGAGTTCGTGCTCTACCACAGTGACAACGTCGAGTCTTCCGGCTTCGTTCAACACCTGAAGCTGCCGCACTACGTCGACTTCCAGTCGGAACTCGAACTGCTGCGCAGACTTCGGTCGGAGTTCGATCCGCCTTCCGCGCAGGCGGCGGAATGACGCGCGTGAGCACCGTGGCGCCCGACGGCGGCTACACCTTCGCCTACCTCGACGAGCAGACCAAGCGGATGGTTCGTCGCGCGATCCTGAAGGCCGTCGCCATCCCGGGCTACCAGGTCCCCTTCGCGAGCCGCGAGATGCCGCTGCCGTTTGGCTGGGGTACCGGAGGCATCCAGGTCACCGCCAGCATCATCGGCAGGGAGGACACGCTGAAGGTGATCGACCAGGGTGCGGACGACACCGTCAACGCGGTCAGCATCCGTGCGTTCTTCGCCCGTACCGCCGGCGTTCCGACCACCACGCGCACGGAGGACGCCACCATCATCCAGACCCGCCACAGGATCCCGGAAACACCCCTGCGGGCCAGTCAGATCCTGGTCTACCAGGTGCCGATCCCCGAGCCGTTGCGTTGGCTGGAGCCGCGCGAGGCGGAAACCCGCAGGATGCATGCGCTGCAGGAGTACGGTGTCATGCACGTGCGCCTGTACGAGGACATCGCCCGGTACGGGCACATTGCCACCTCCTACGACTACCCGGTCCGCGTCAACGGGCGCTACCTGATGCGCCCGTCGCCCATTCCCAAGTTCGACAATCCGAAGATGGACCGGTCCCCGGCCCTCCAGCTGTTCGGTGCCGGCCGCGAGAAGCGCATCTACGCGGTGCCGCCGCACACCGAGGTTCGCAGCCTGGACTTCGACGATCATCCGTTCGAGGTCCAGAAATGGGACCAGGCCTGTGCACTGTGCGGTTCGACAGCGAGTTTCCTCGACGAGATCGTCACCGACAACCAGGGCGGGCGCATGTTCGTCTGTTCGGACACCGATCATTGCGACGCGCGCGTGCTGGCCGGCCACGTCGGGTCCGCGGCGGGCGACCGGGACCCGGGAGGGGCGTGAGATGGCGTGCGATGACCGCCCGCTGCTCTCGGCGCGGGGGCTGACCCGGTACTACGGGCGGATCCTCGGGTGCCGTGACGTGAGCTTCGACATCTGGCCGGGGGAGGTGCTGGGCATCGTCGGTGAATCCGGTTCGGGCAAGACGACGGTGCTGAAGTGCATCTCCGCCCGTCTCGAGCCGTCGGCGGGAACGGTGACCTACGACACCCGGACCGACGGTCCGGTCGACATCCACCGTGTCAGCGAACCGTCGCGCCGCCTGCTCATGCGTACCGACTGGGGGTTCGTTCACCAGGATCCGCGCGACGGGCTGCGCATGGCGGTGAGCGCGGGAGCCAATATCGGCGAGCGGCTGATGGCGGTGGGCGCACGCCACTACGGTCAGATCCGCGAGACGGCGACGAGCTGGCTCGGCAAGGTCGAGATGGACACCGGGCGCATGGACGACCTGCCGCGCACGTTCTCGGGCGGCATGCAGCAGCGCCTGCAGATCGCGCGCAATCTGGTGACGGCGCCGCGGATCGTGTTCATGGACGAGCCCACCGGCGGCCTCGACGTCTCCGTGCAGGCACGCCTGCTCGATCTCCTGCGCGGCCTGGTGTCGGACCTGGGGCTCGCGGCCGTTGTGGTCACCCACGATCTGGCGGTGACTCGCCTGCTGTCACACCGCCTGCTGGTGATGCGCCATGGCACGGTGGTGGAAACAGGCCTGACCGATCAGGTCCTCGACGATCCGCAGCATCCCTACACCCAGCTGCTGGTCTCGTCGGTCCTGCATCCTTGAAGACCGGAGGCAGGGGTCGATGACGGGCGCGCTTCGGATCGAGGGACTGGAGAAGTCCTTTGTCCTGCATACCCAGGGCGGAGTGCACCTTCCGGTCCTGGCCGGCCTGGACCTGGAGGTCGAACCGGGTGAATGCGTGGCGCTGCACGGCCCGTCGGGCGTCGGCAAGAGCACGGTTCTTCGCTGCGTCCACGGCAACTATCGTGCCGATGCGGGGCGGATTCTCGTCCGTCACCGGGAGGGGATCGTGAACATGGTGACCGCGCATCCGCGCGAGATCCTTGCGGTTCGCAGGGAGACGGTCGGTCATGTCAGCCAGTTCCTGCGCGTGATCCCGCGGGTTTCCGCCGCCGATGTGGTCGCCGAGACCCTGCGTGACCGCGGTGCGGACCGTGAAAGCGCTGCCGATGCAGCTCGCATCATCCTGCACCGCCTCAACATTCCCGCGGAACTGCAGCAGCTGGCACCGGCGACGTTTTCCGGGGGCGAGAAGCAACGGGTCAACCTTGCGCGGGTGCTTGTCGCGCGCTACCCGGTCCTCCTGCTTGACGAGCCGACCGCCTCCCTCGACCGGGAGAACCGGGAGGTTGTGGTCGACCTGATCCGCGAGGCAGCCGGCCGGGGTGCGGCCATCCTCGGCATCTTCCACGACGCCGCAGTGCGTGATGCGGTGGCGACACGTGTCGTTGCCATGGACGCCGGGCGGGAGGCGGCATGATGACGCGGATGACGATCACCAACGCACGGATCGTCACGCCCGAGGCGGTCGTCGCCGGCACGGTGGAGGTCGCGGGCGGGCAGTTCGCGACCGTCGGGAACGGATCGACCAGGTCCCGGGCGGCGGTGGACTTCGAGGGCGACTATCTGATCCCGGGGCTGGTCGAACTGCACACCGACAACCTGGAACGCCATTTCGCGCCTCGGCCCGGTGTTGCCTGGCCGGGCAGACACGCCATGCTCGCCCACGACAGCCAGGTTGCCGCAGCGGGCTTCACCACGGTGTTCGATGCCATCTGCGTCGGCGACGAGAACGAGTTCCGGGTCACGCACATGCGGACCATGACCGAGGCCGTGAGGCAGGCGTCCGCCCTTAACGTGTTCCGGGCCGAGCACTTCCTGCACATGCGGTGCGAGGTCTCCTGTGCGGCGATGATGGAGCTGTTCGCACCGTTTCGCGACGACCCCCGGGTCCGGCTGGTCTCGCTGATGGACCATACCCCCGGGCAACGCCAGTTCGTCGATATGGGAAACTACCGGGAATTCTACCGGAACCGGCTCGGCTACACGGACGCGCAGCTGCGCGATCACATGCAGGAGAGACGTCTGGCGCGGGCACAACACAGCAGCCGCAACCGCCGTGCCCTGCTCGCGGCACTTGACGGTCGGGACATCGTGCTTGCAAGCCACGACGACGGAACCCGGGACCACATCGACGAAGCGGTGCGCGAGGGGATCACCATTGCCGAGTTCCCGACCACGTTCGAGGCCGCGGACACCGCGCGGCGGAACGGGTTGACCATCCTGATGGGCGCACCGAACCTGGTTCTCGGCGGTTCGCATTCGGGCAACGTGTCCGCACTTGACCTGGCCGCAGCCGGCCTGCTGGACGCGCTGTCGTCGGACTATGTTCCGACCAGCATGTTGCAGGGCATCTTCATCATCCGCGACACCATCCGGGACATGACGTTGCCGCGTGCTGTCGCGCTTGCGACCGGCAATCCGGCCCGGGCGGCAGGGCTCGAGGATCGCGGTGAAATCGTGTGCGGCAAGCGGGCTGACTTCGTGCGCGTGCGCGAGGTCGACGGTGTCGCCGTCGTACGCGGCACCTGGCGCGCCGGACACAGGATCGCCTAGACGGGAGAACGGAACCATGTCGGGCCTGGACCGCATCATGACCATCCTGGAGACCAGGGGGGCCGGCCAGTACGACGACGAGCCGGTCAGCCAGTTGCAGCACGCCCTGCAGTGCGCACACCGGGCCGAGGCCTCCGGTGCGCCGGCCCGCCTCGTGGTGGCGGCACTGCTTCACGACATCGGTCACCTGATCCACGGGCTCGGCGACGACCCGGCGGGGAAAGGCATCGACGATCGTCACGAGCGGCTTGGTGAACGGTTCCTCTCCCGATGGTTCGACGAGACGGTGACCGCGCCGGTCGGTCTGCACGTCGATGCCAAGCGCTGTCTGTGCGCCATCGACCCGGCGTATTTCGGGACGCTGTCGGCGGCATCGGTGCGCAGCCTGGAACTGCAGGGCGGACCGTTCGGAAAGGCCGAGGCAGCCGCCTTCATGGACGGACCGCATGCACGCGATGCGATCGCCGTGCGCCGGTGGGACGAGCAGTCCAAGGACCCGGTCGCGGTCACGCCCGACCTCGAACACTACCGGGGGATCATCGCTTCGGTGATCCGGGGCTGAGGTGACCGGCGGGCGTCTCGTTCTCGTGGTCGGCCCGAGCGGTGCGGGCAAGGATACGCTGCTGCGTTGCGCCGAGGCGGCACTGCGCGACGACGGGCGGTTCCGGTTTGTCCGCCGCGTGATCACGCGTGCTGGCGGGGATCCGAACGAAGACCACGTCGCGCTGTCCCTCGAGGAGTTCGTCAAGCGCGAGCGCGCCGGTGACTTTGCGCTCGCCTGGCGCGCCCACGGGTTGTGCTACGCGCTTCCCGGATGCGTCGACACCCTGCTGGCCGAAAGCCGGGTGGTGGTGGCGAATGTGTCCCGCGGTGTGGTCGGGCAGGCGCGGAACCGCTTCGGGCGAGTCGGGGTCATCCATGTCACCGCGAGCACGCGGACGCGCGCGCGCCGGCTTGCCGGCAGAGGCCGGGAGTCCCGTGACGAGCGCCTGCGCCGGCTTGCCCGGACGGTGGAGGATCCTGTCCCGGGCCCGGACGTGCGGGTCCTGGACAATGACGGCCCGCTCGATCGGGCCGTCGGTACGATGGTCACGATGCTCGTGGCCCTTGCCGCGTGACGGCCCGGTCGCCCGCAGGTGTGGGCCTGCCGTGGATGAGGCGGCGGTGGACCGGGCCGGACAGACTAGACTGTCCATGGCGATCACCAGCACAACGATGAGGACGACGATGTGGAGCGTGTTTTCCTGGTCCCGGGAAGTCCGCATGGTCTCGACCAGAAGCAGGTCGATCCCGCCGGCGCCGAGCGCGCCGATGACGGTGGCGGAGCGGTCGATCGGTCATATCGCCCATACCCCGGACCTCGCGCTCAAGGGAGACATTCGAATCTGGTCCATGCACGGCGTCCGGCTCCACCTTTCCGACCACATGGGGGCCAGGGCGACTTCGCTCCTCGGTCCGATGGCGGTTCTCGGCGCCGGCCCCGGGGAAACGCCCGGCAAGGACGGCCATATACACAACCGTACGCTCGTGCGTCGCAGCGGCCACAGCGTACCGCGGTCGGTGCGTCGCTGCCTGAAGAACAGAGTACGGGCGGTATGAACCGGGTTGTCGATCGAGCCGGGTGCGGGGGCTTCGCGGGCCGGTTCGTTCAGCCCCAGACCGCTTCCGCGACCCGCAGGAAGTTGCCGCCGAGTACCGCGCGGACGTCCGACGTTCTCCGCCCCCGGCGGAGAAGCTCGGCGGCGAGTTCGCGAAGCTGTGACGGCGCCGCGCATCGTATCTCGCCTCCCGGGTACTGCTCGCGTGGCCAGAAGTCTTCATTCGCGGCGAGCGCTTCCTGAAAGCTTGCGTCAATGTCGGACTCGAAGAAGTAGTCGAGCCCGATCCCCACGTGCTTCGGTCCGACAAGATCGAGCAGGTACTCGACGTGGTCCGCCATGGTCGATGTGCGGATGTCGTCCTCGCCGAGGAAGAGGCCGATGCCGTTGACGCCGACGACACCGCCGGTCGCCGCGCACGCCCGGGCCTGTTCGTCGCGGATATTCCGTTCGTGATCGCGAAGGGAGCGCGGATTGGAGTGCGAGAAGATGACGGGAGCCGACGAGAGTTCCATCGCTTCCATGGTGGTGCGATAGCCGCAGTGGGAGCAATCCACGAGGATCCCGAGAGCGTTCATCTCATCAACTGCCGCTCGACCGAAGTCGGTGAGGCCGGTGTCCTCGTCGTGACAGCCTCCCCCTGCGACGCTGTTCCGGTTGTAGGCAAAGAGGATCTGGCGCACCCCGAGCGAATGGACCAGGTGCAGAAGGTCGAGCGAGCCGTCGAGAACGTTCATCCCCTCGAGATCGAAGGCGACCGCCATGCGTCCCGCCGAACGGGCGGCACGCACATCCGCGATGCTGCCGACGAGAGCGTAGTCATCCGAAGCGTCGAACCATCGCCGAAATGCGGCGAGCACCCGGATGGTATCCGTCCAGCTCTGCACGTCGTAGCCGACATTGACGGAAAGAAAGTCGACCCCCGCGTCCTTCCAGATCCCGAGGTTGCGGAGATCCGTGGTCGGCCACGACTCGAAGCCGGCGTGGGCGTCCCAGACAAAGGCATCCGCGTAGAGCGACTCGACCTGGTTCCCGGCGATGTCCCTGGCGGCACGCCCCGCGTCCCGGTCCCCGGTTTCTCCTGGAGCGAGACTAGCCACGGCCGTCTGCTCCCCCCGCGCGCCGGGCGACGACGAGCCAGCCCGGGCGATCGATCCGGTCCATGTAGTTGGATTCTTCAGTGCGTTCGACAGTCCAGATGCCGTCCTCCTCGAGCCGACGGAGATGCGACGGGTAGTCGTCAGCGACCCACGGGATGCCGTTTGCGTAGAGGACGATCATGCCCCCCGCACGCACGGGCCGGGCAAAGCAATCGAGATCCTCGGGCTCGACATGGCCGCCGCCGAACACCCCAACCGCTATTACCGCGTCGTAGCGGCCGGGAACGATCAGGTCGGGTTGGCGTATATCGCCGTGGATGAGGTCACGATAGACCCCCTTCGCCCGGGCCCTGTCCAGCATGCGAGGGGATGCGTCGAGCCCGTCGACGGTCGTGAACCCAAGCGCGGCGAGTTCCTCGGCCACGAGCCCGGTGCCGCAGCCGATATCCAGAATCGAACCGGCGCGATCCGTCAGGGCGGCCGCCATCGCCACGGCCGCGATCCGATGAGCGGCGTAGCCGTACCCGTCGACGAGGTCGCTTTCGTAACTCGGCGCCCACGCTTCGTAAACCTCGTGCGCATCGTCCTCGGCGGTCATCGCGGTGAGCTTCCTGACGAATCCGTGGAGCGATCCGCCCCCGTTATCGCCATTCACGGAGCGCCTCCGGGAGTTCCCCGCCCCGGTTCACGAGCGTGACGATGGCTCCCGCTCCTCGTGCCCGAAGGCGCTGCACTGCCGCCCTGACGCTGTCGGGTACTTCCTCGAACCTGATGTCAAGGTTTCGGTCCCACCCATCCGTGTCCCGTCGGGCAAACGGGCCGCCCCGAACCCCTGCGGTGTTGACGGGGCCGTCCAGGCCGTCCTGCGCTTTGGCAAAGGTCGCTCCGTGGTCAATGCCGAGGCCAGCGTCGCTCGCGCCGGCGTTGCGGATCGCCGCGCCGATGTCGTTCATGGGCATGCCCCCGATGGTTCGCGCTGGCGGCGGCGGAGACGCCCCGACGTACTGCGCGACTCTCGCGCAGGGAGGATAGGCCAGGCCGGCAACGTCGGCCAGACCAGCGTCGGCGTCTGCGTACTCCACTCGACTTGGTGCAGATTGCATGTCTGGTACCCGACCCTGTGGCGGGCCACAGGCGAGGACTTGCGCGTCGGCTGGCGGGAGGCAGGGGAGATGACCTGGCGGCTGAGAGATGGAGCGGGCATCACCATGGACGCGCATCATGTGGCGGGACGATTTCACCGAGCCAGAGACATGATACCAGCGGCTAAGTGTTGAGACTCATTGGGGGATTCCCAAGAGGAACGGCATCTGACTCAATGGCGACCCCGCATATTGGAGGGTCGGCATGAGGACAGGGGTCCCATTGAGGAAGGATTTCGAT
>Ga0209022_1000455_pt1 | contig 52185 bp, 41 predicted proteins | sample PinacodermPK_FD_187300 | JGI IMG/M metagenome (GOLD analysis project Ga0209022, IMG submission 187300) | Host-associated microbial community of the marine sponge Aplysina aerophoba from Gulf of Piran - sponge pinacoderm, lysed by proteinase... | ecosystem: Host-associated > Porifera > Sponge >... | reverse complement strand
GGGGGGGGGGGGGTCGGCGCCCTCTCCCGACAGCGCGGCCGCGACGCCCTCGGCCGGCTTGTCGCCCTCCGATGTCAGCAGGCGCACCGGCGCCCCCGACTCCGACAGCCTCAGCACCCAGTAGACGTTGCCGAAGATCAGCACCCCCACCGCCAGCAGGACCACCTGGCCGATCAGGGAGCCGAAGGGGTCGAAGAAGCCCTTGTTGAACACGAACATGACCACCACCGAGCCGACCGTGACCCCCACGATCGAGATCACCTGGGTCCACGCCCGGGCGTTGGCCACCTCGTTGCGGCGCCGCATCTCCACCTCGGACCGCGTCGCCCGGGCGGTGCTCTCGAACGCCTCGCTCACCCGGGCCCCGGAGTCCCAGGCGATCTTCATGCCCAGCACCAGGCGGTCGGCGAAGGGCGAGTCCATCTCGGCCGCGAACCAGTCCAGCGCGGCCGGCAGCCCCAGGGTCCGGGCGATCGACGCCATCTGCACGACCTTGGGGCGCAGCCGCGGCGGGGCCTGGTCGGCCGACAGCGTCACCGCCTCGAACAGCGAGCCGCTGGCTGCCACCAGGTCGCGGATCTGCTCGGTCCACTGCGAGTAGGCCTCGATCTCGTCGATGAAGTCGCGGCGCTTGCGGGGCGCCCGCCACATCATCGGCCCCATCACGCCGGCGGTCGCGCCGAGCAGCCCGGCCACCACCCATCCGGTGGCGTACCACGCCCCGAACGCCAGCACCGCCCCCAGGCCGATCATGGCCAGCGTGTCGTTGGCCGACGACGACAGCTCGACGCCCGCCGCCTTGGACCGGAACTCGCGCAGCCGCGACGGCTTGTCGCGCGCGGGCCGCTCCTGCAGGCCCAGTACCGCGGTGAACAGGCCGACGCCCGCCAGAGCGCCGAGCACCATGGCAGCCAGCGGGATCATGGCGTCCTAGCGGTGTGTCGCGGGTCTGGTCGCGCGACCGCCGGCCTGGCGCGCAGGACTATAGAGCGGCGCAGCTGTGCTCACGGCATGCCACTAGCTGGCGCGTTCGGCCGGCGCGGCGCCCGGCGCGGCGGGTCGCGCCCGGGCCGGGCTCGGCGGCGGCGGGGCCGCGTGGCGCTGAGGCTGCACGGGCGCCGGCCCGGCCGGTCGCGGGCCGGGCGTCTGGGCGGGAGGGCGCGGCGGAGCCTGCACCGGCCCATCGGGGCGCCGTCCGCCGGGCACGCCGCCAGGCTGTGGCTGCTGGGGCTGGGGTTGTGGCCGCGGCTGGGGTTGTGGCTGCTGGGGCGGTGGTTGTGGCGGTGGCTGGGGTCGCGGCTGTGGCGGTGGCTGCGGCTGGGGCTGGGACTGCGGGACCACCGGCGCCGGCCGGTAGGGCCGGCCCAGCATCGAGGGGTCGAACCCGGCCGCCACCAGACGGGCCAGCGGCTCGCCGTCGGCCTTGAACGGCGTCGTGTAGACGCCGACCCCGTCGGGACCGGGGGCGAACACCTCCGAGGTGACCACCCGGCCCTCCTCGTAGCCGACGACCTCCCGGATGGAGGTGACGGCCCGGCGCCCGTCGGGCAGCTTCTTGATGTACACCAGCAGGTGCAGCACCTCGGAGATCTCCCGCAGCACCGAGTCCGGCGTGGGCGAGTCCGGCGAGCGCTGCGCGTAGATCAGCATCTTGTTGATGGCCGCCCGGGTGCTGCCGGCGTGGATGGTGCCCAGCGACCCGTCGTTGCCGATGCCCATCGCCTGGAGGAGCTGCATCACCTCGCCGCCGCGCACCTCGCCCACGATCACCCGGTCCGGCGACATCCGCAGCGCGGCCCGGCACAGGTCGTACATCGAGATCTCGCCCAGGCCCTCGGTGTTGGACGTGCGGGTCTCCAGCGCCAGCGTGCGCTCGTGCAGGCCCGAGGACCGCAGGTGCAGCTCGAGGGTGTCCTCGATGGTGACGATGAGCTCCGACTGGGGCACCTCCGACAGCAGCGAGCGCAGCAGCGTGGTCTTGCCCGCGCCGGTCCCCCCGACGACCAGCATGTTGGCCGGGTTGGGGGGGCGCACCGCGGCCCGCAGAACCTCGATCATGGGGGGAGTCACCGTGCCGGACTGCGCCAGCCGCTCCAGCGAGGACTGCAGCATCCGGTGGCGGCGGATCACGATCGAGGTCCGCTCGGCCACCGCGGTCACCGCGAACAGCCGGTGCCCTGAGGCCAGCCGCAGGTCGAGGATCGGCGCGGCCGTGTCGAAGCGCCGCGACGTGTGGCCCGCGGTGGCCGCGAGGTGGCGGATCATCATCACCAGCTCTTCCTCGCTCCCGGCGAGGGGCGGTCCCGGTATGCGGTCCCCGTTGGCCAGCGACAGGATCACCTTGTCGTGGCCGAGGATGTGGATGTTCTCCACGTCCTCGCGCTCCAGCAGCGGCACCAGTGCGCCGCCGCCCATGATGCCCCGTGCCTGGGACCGGAACTCCCGCGTCTCGCCGTCGGTGAGCCGGGGCTTGCCGGCGATCAGAGCCGACGTGTTGAAGTCCTGGACGATGCTCTCCGCGAGGTCCATGAGCTGCTTGTCGATCACGTCGGCCGGCAGGTTCTGCCGCTCCAGTTCCAGGAACCTCCGGAGGAGCCGGTCGTGCGACTGCTGGAAGAGCTCTAGGCCGGGATTGGCGTCCGCCATGGCACCGCTGGGCTGAGCGCCCTCAGCCTCCCCGGTCGGCGGCCATGTCCCGGGCGTTCGAGCCGTGCAGCTTCACGGCCCAGTCCCGGAACGAGCCGGTGGGCTGGATGTTGGGCCTCGGCGCCGCCTGGGTCTGCGGCGGTGGCTCGTGCGGGGCCTGCTGGGCCGGGGGTTCGGGCTGAGTGGTCGGCTGCCCGTACGGATGCGCCGGGTACTGCGGCGGCTCGTATGTCCCGGGCGGCGGGTACTGCGGCTGCTCGTAGGCCTCGGGCGGCTGTTGATGGGCCGGCGGCTGTTCGTGGGCCTCGGGCGGCTGTTGATGGGCCGGCGGTTGTTCGTATGTCCCGGGCGGCGGGTACTGCGGCTGCTCGTGGGCCTCGGGCGGCGGGTAGTGCGGCTGCTCGTAGGGATGGGCCGGGAATTGAGCCGGCGGGTAGGGCGGCGGTGCGGGCTGGCCGTAGGCGGGCCGGCCTTCCGGCGGCGGAGGCTCGCCGTAGCCCTGCGGTGCCCCGGGGTCGGTGGGCCAGCCCGTGGGCGGCGGGTGGTGCGACGGCGGGTAGCCGGGCTGGGGGTCGGGTGCGGGCGGCGGGTGGTGCGACGGCGGGTAGCCGGGCTGGGGGTGGTGCGACGGATCGAAGCCCGCGCCGGCTGCGGGGGCCATCGGCGGCGCGGGCCGGCCGTGGGCCAACAAGCCCTCCGGCGGCGCCGTCGGCGGGGCCTGTGCGTGGGCGGCGGGATCATGGCCGGCTGGGGGACCAGAGCCCGCAGCCGCGGCCCGGGCCGAGCCGTCCGTGCCTCCGGCCGCATCGGCGCCGGGCATGGTGGCCGGCTCGGCGGGCCGGGCGCGGCGGGACCGGTCCGACATCGGCGGGTGCGCGTACTGATAGAGGCTCTCCCCGACCTGCTCCAGGCTCGCCCGCCACTTCTTGGACTTGCGCTTGCCCTTGGTCAGGTAGGCGGACAGGTCTGTGGCCATGTCGGACACGGTCTCGATGGAGCCGCAGAACCCCAGGCCACAGCTCTCCTGCCACTCCTCGGGGCTCATGGGCGACTTGCCCACCGTCACCGCGCATCCCACCGGCCCGTCGCCGGGACCGGAGGCAAGGGCCTCCGTGAGGTGCCCGACGCTGGACAGCTGGCTGTTGTCGCGGCACACCACGACCACCCCGGCCGCCTCGGTCGTCAGCGCCGAGGCCGCGGTGTCGGCGCTGATCCGGCCCCCGTCGATGATCACGGCCATCTCGTTCTCGGAGATCGTCCGCAGGTCGCCGGCGAATGCGGCGAAGATCTCGAAGATGCCGCGGGCTCCGGTGGGGCTGGCCGGCGCCGGCATCACGTGCAGGCTCTCGAACAGCACGTCCTGGGCATGGTCGATCAGATGGTTGCTCTGCACCGTCAGGCCCGAGGCGACGAACGACGCCGATCCGGGCGTGAACTGGATGCCCAGGTTGTGGCTGAGCGATCCCCCGGCGGGATCAGTCTCGATCAGCAGGACCTCGCGGCCCGATGAGGCCCAGTGGGCGGCCAGGTGCATGGCGGTGGTGGAGGCTCCGGGCGAGCCCTGGGTGCTGTAGACGGTCAGCATGGGATCGGTCGGGACTCGTGAGCGGTTGGACTGCCGTCCGGTGAGACGATGGTCATCATTGGTCCTCGACGGGCTCCGCGCCCGCGCCCGTGTCAAGCGAAGTGTCTGAAATGGCCGAGGGAACGCTAGCGGCGTGGCCCTCCAGCGCGTCGACCAACTCCTCAATGGTCAGATCGAAGCCCAGTTTCAGCATGGTGCGGTCCGTCGCCGCGGTGTAGCGGTCGACGCTGCTCTTGATGTCGAGGGCCTCCTCGGGAGTGACCACGTAATAGACGTCGTCATCCTGCACGAACTCGAGCCGGAGCACTCCGATGAGGGCGAGCGCGCCCAGCTCGCCCTCGGGGCCCGGCGCCTCCCGGCCGAGCAGGGCCACCGTGTCGCCGGTGTCGAGCGTGCCGAAGGGCGCATCCCCCGACGGCAGGCTCACCTGGATCAACACCCGGTCCGACTCGTCGGATCCCGACAACGGAGGAGTCTCGAACAGGCCCGCGGTGATGATCGTGCCCGCGGGAATCCGGCCGGACGCCCATTTGCCGAGCACCGCGCCGCTCTGGTCGACAGTGAGGGCCGAGGCCTCGCCCACGTGCGCCTCGACCACGGCGAAGTCGCCGGCGCCGACCACCTCCCAGCGCTCGATGGTTCGAGCCGCGATCAAGTACTCGGCCCGCTGATCGATGCTCTGGAGGATGAACCAGAAGCCGAACCCGGCGCCGAGCACCAGCACCAGGCCCGCCAGCAGCAGCCCGCTCCGCCGCTGCTTCTGCTGGGCGCCGGGAAGGGCGACCCGCCGTCTCTGGGCCTGCGGGGTGACCGGCGCGCGTTCTCTCTGGGTGGGGGGAGGGTTCGTCATAGGTCGGCTAGCGGCTAGCGGCGATGCGCGATGACCATTCGCCTGTTCACATCCCGAACAGGACTTGTCCCCGCTGAGCCTACTCTCCAGTAGGGCATCGTGTGATTGTACACGGTCCTTGTATACGGTTCCGGCTATGGACATGGCTGCGATTGCACGCGAACCCGTCCCTCGATCCGGCGTGTCGCCCTGAGCCGGCGGCGAGTGGTCCCGGCCTAGTGTTCTCGCGTGGAGGTGTCAGCGGTTCCGGTTGCGGCCGCGGCGGCGGTCTGGCTGGCCGCGGGCGTGCGCCTGGCCGTGACCGACCTGCGCACCGGCCGGCTGCCGACCCGGCTGATCTGGCCCGCCGCGGGGATCGTGTGGGCGCTCTACGCGACGGCGTCGCTGGTGAGGGCCGAACCGGACGGCCTCATCGGCGCGGCGCTGGGGGCTGCGATGTGCGGGGCGCTGATGGCCGCGGTCCACTTCGTCCACCCGCCGTCGCTGGGGTTCGGCGACGTACGTCTCAGCGTGCTCAACGGCCTGCTGTGCGGATGGTGGGGCTGGCAGGTCGCGCTGGCGGGCCTGGCCGCGGGCTTCGTGCTGGCCCTGCCCGAGGCGCTGGTCGTCCTCGCCCGGCACGGCCTGCGCGAGAGCAGGCCTCTGGGCCCCTACCTGCTGGCCGGCGCCGCGGCCTCGGCGGGCTGGGCGGCCGCGACCCGCGGCCTCGTCCCGGCGGGCTAGCCGGATGGATCCAGGACTGGCAGGATCGTGGTGGTCGAGTTGGGGACTGAGAGCACAATGGTGAGCCACCCGCCGGTGACCATGAGCATGCGCGGCTCCGTGGCGCTGGTGGTCGTCGACGACGGAGCACGCAACACAGTCGATGCCCGCCTCGCCGCGGCCCTGCGGAAGACCCTCATGGAGGCGCAGGCCCAGGCCGGGGCAGTCGTCGTCGCGGGCCGTCCGGGCTGCTACTCCGAAGGCATGGACAACGAGGTGCTGCGGTCCGGTGGCGAGGCGGCCAGTGACCTGCTCCACCTCGGCACGGAACTGATCCTGCAACTGGTGGAGTTCCCCCGACCTACCGTGATGGCGTGCACCGGGCTCACTCTGGAGGCGGCCGCCGTCTCCATGCTGTGCTTCGACGTCCGCATCGGCGCGGCCGGCGACTACAGGATCGGCATGGACTTCGTGTCCCGCGGCGTGTCGGTGCCGGATCTGGCCGCCGACCTGGCCCGGTCCAGGCTGTCGTCCCGGCACATGACCATGGCCTGCAACACGGCGCGTCTCTATTCTCCCGACGAGGCGGTCGAGGCCGGCTTCCTCGACTACGTGACCACCGGCGATGTGGTCGAGGAGGCCTGCGAAGCGGCCGCCGACCTCGCCGAGCGGCTCGATCCCGCCGCGTTCGAGGCCACCCGCGCCCTCACCTGCCGCAACCTCACAGAGGCCATCATACGCTCGGCGGGTTCTCTGTGGCGGCGGACGCCGTCCGCCCGGCAACGCGCCGGTCACCGCGACTAGCTGGGACCTACAGTCGTCCGGCTCCGTTCAGTGCGCCAAGGTTGAAGTATCGTGAATGACATGGCTCGAACGGCAGCGACGCCCTCGCGAGTGCCCGTCACCATCAGCACGCGCGGACCGGTGGCCGTGGTGACCGTCGACGACGGCGCAGACAACACGATCGACGTCGCCGTCGTCGAATCGCTGCTGAGCGCGTTCAGGTCCGTGCAGGCCCATGCCGGGGCCGTGGTGCTGACGGGCCGTGCGGGCTGCTACTCCGTCGGCTGGGACTACGAGTTCCTGCGGTCCGGCGGCGAGGCGGCAACCCGACTGCTCCAGAGCGCGACCGAGATGATCCTGCGCTTCGTGGAGTTTCCCCGCCCTCTGGTGGCCGCCTGCACCGGCGATGCTCTGGGAGCGGCCGCCGCCTCCCTGCTGTGCTGTGACGCCCGCATCGGCGCGGCCGGCGACTACAGGATCGGCATGGACTTCGTGTCCCGCGGCGTGCCGGTGCCGGATCTGGCCGTGGAGCTGGCCCGGTCCAGACTGTCGCACCGGCACATGACCATGGCCTGCAACACGGCGCGTCTCTATTCCCCCGACGAGGCGGTCGATGCCGGCTTCCTCGACTACGTGACGACGGGCGATGCAGTCGAGGAGGCCTGCGAAGTGGCCGCCGACCTTGCCGAGCGGCTCGACCCCGCCGCGTTCGCGGCCACCCGCGCCACCATCTGCCGCAGCCTCATGGACGCCGTCACGTTCTCTGCGGGCAATCTGTGGCGCAGGACAGGCCGCCCGGTAGCCGCGAGCCGCCGGCACGGCTAGCCATTCGTGCCGTGTCGACTGACCGTCCGCACTCGACGACCAGATTAGAGCCTGCCCCCTTGGCCCGATGTCCGGGAGCGTCGTAGGGTCAACACAGACGACGCAGGGGTTGAATCCGGAGGTGGACGCTGACTGGTATGGGGGGCCTTGAGCAGACTCGGAGATTCTGGGGTCGGAGTCACCGCTGCATAGGACGCCGGCGGAGTTGGCAGGCTCATGTACACATACTCGGAGTTGGAGACGATCGCAGCCACGGGCGGGTACACGATCGGTGCCCGCGACATCAGCCGGGTCACGGCCGCGCACGTGCACCAAGTGTACGCGGGCCTGGTCGGCAGCGCGAGCGACGAGGCCAACGCGGCCGCGGTCGCGATGTCGAGGCTGCGGCAATGGCTGGTGCACGGGGGCGGCGAGCCGCCGCCGGTGCGCGGCGCGGGCTTCGTGCGCAGCGACCGCGAGGTGTGGGCTGCGTACACGACCTACGAGTCTCCTGTTCTCGTCCGCGGCCGTGCGTCCGCGCTCGCCGACCTGAGGAGCTATCTGCCGGTGGCGGCCAGCCCGCACTACGACGGATCTCTGCGCGTGCGGACCGATCCGCCGATCCATCTCCAGGCCGCGGGCCACGGCCTCGTGCTGCAGTCGCCGCTCGGCAGCCTGACGCTGAGCACGCAGGAGGCGCTCGTCGTCGAGCAGTGGCTGTCGGTCACCATGCGGCGCAAGGACCGCCGCGGGGTGCTGTGCCTGCCAGGAGCGTGGGCCGGCGGTTGACGGGCCCGTCTCTCCCGACTGCCGTCACCTAGCCGCGACGTTCAGGTGGCGCCCCACCGGGTGGGGGTTGTCGGCCCGGTGGCGGCGCTTCGCTGGGTGGGCGGTGTTGTTGGCCCGGCGGCGCGGTGGCCGGTGGGCGGGGTTGTTGGCCCGGTGGCGGCGCTTCGCTGGGTGGTCGGGGTTGTTGACCCGGCGGCGCGGCGGCGGGTGGATAGTGCTGGCCGGGCGGTGCGGTGGCGGGTGGGCGGTGTTGTTGGCCGGGTGGCGTGGTGGCCGGTGGGCGGGGTTGTTGGCCGGGTGGCGTGGCGGCGGGTGGTGTTTCGCTGGGTGGGGGTTGTTGGCCGGGCGGCGCGGCGGCGGGTGGATAGTGCTGGCCGGGCGGTGCGGTGGCGGGTGGGCGGTGTTGTTGGCCGGGCGGTGCGCCAACAGGCGGAAAGTAATGGCCGGTCGGTGCGCCAACAGGCGGAAAGTGCTGGCCCGGTGGCGCACCCGCAGGCGCAACCAACCGCTCGCCGGGCATCTCCGGTCGCTCGTGCCCATCCGGTCGTCCTCGCCGGCGCCTGCCACGCTTGGGGGGTTTGAGCGGCTGCTGGTAGTCGTCGATTTCCTCGGGCACGAGCACGAACTCGGGGTGCGACTCGATGCCGAGCTCTCCCACGTCCTGGCCCACGAACTCGACGTCGCGGGACACCCGTATGCCCACTGTGAGGTCGATGGCCATCCAGACGGCGAAAGACGCGCCGAACGCGAACGCCGCGACCGACGCCACGCCCAGCAGCTGTACACCGAAATCGGCTCCAGCCGCGATGCTCGCCGCCAGCGTCCCCCAGACGCCGGCCACCAGGTGCACGGGGATGGCACCGACCACATCGTCGAGCTTCATGCGCTCCATCAGCCAGGTCGCCACGGAGCACAGCAAGCCACCGACGGCGCCGATGACGACCGCCCAATAGCTCTCGGCAATATTCGGGCCGGCGGTGATCGAGACCACGCCGGCCAGAGCCCCGTTGAGACTGGAAGCAAGGCCCAACCGGCCGAAGAGCGGGCGGGCGACAAGAACCGCGGCAACCAGACCGCTCGCCGCGGCGATATTGGTGTTGAACAGCACGCTGCTCATCGCGACCGCGTCGCCGGGGGTGGCCAGAGCCAGCACCGAGCCGCCGTTGAACCCGAACCAGCCCAGCCACAGGATCAAGACTCCCAGGGTCACCACCAGCACGTTGGAGGGCGGGGTGGCCTTCACGCTCCCGTCGGGACGGAACTTGCCGCGGCGGGGTCCGACCATCAGCAGCGCCGCCAGCGCGGCGCAGCCGCCCATGGCGTGCACGACCGTCGAGCCGGCGAAGTCCTGAAAACCCATCTCCTGGAGCCAGCCGCCGCCCCACACCCAGGAGCCTGCCACCGGGTAGATGACGGCCGTCATGACGAGCGTGAAGGCCCAGAAGGCCCACAGCTTGACCCGTTCGAGGATGGCACCGGAGACGATCGACGCGGCCGTCGCCACGAACAGCGTCTGGAAGAAGAAGTTCGACATCGAGGCGTGTCCCCTGCCGACCACCTCGTCGACGCGGTCCGTCGCCCCGTCGAACAGCGTCGCCTCGGCTGCGGTTGGGCCAGGGAAGAACTGCAGCGTGCCGATGAAACCGTCGACGTCCACATACATGAGGCCGTAGCCGACGAAGAAGTACGAGAGCGCCGCAATCGAGTAGATGCCGACGTTCTTGAGGCAGATCATCGAAGCGTTCTTGGTGCGGACCGAGCCGGCCTCCAGCATCGTGAATCCAGCGCACATCCACATCACCAACGCGCCCCACACCAAGAAGGAGAACGAACTGAGAACGAACTGGAGGTCCGAGTAGGGGAGGGTCGCAGCCTCCTCGGGCTGCATCGCGTAGGCGGTGCCGGGCAGAACCGCCCAGAACGCGACCACCACCACCACCAGCGCCGCGAGTGCGACCTTGGCGGTCCGGCGTCGGTCACCTTGCATGGGTCGGCTACTCCTTTGCGCTGAGGGCCAACTCCACGGCCCGCTGCTCAGCGTGCCGAGCCGGCCCGGCCCGACGACACCCACAGTTCCCCTCCGAGATCCATGACGATCCCGCCGTGACGCTCTCCCGTGGATGGTCGATCATACAAGAAGCACTCCAATATCTTGTATCTTGCTGTTCATAGCGAGACATGCTGCATCATCTGAGCTGTGCTACACAATGCTAGCGTGATGCGAACATGAAGGTCCCGCCAGAGTCCGCCTGTCCGGAGCTTGCTTGTCCGGAGCTTGCTGAAGCAGCAGCAGCCCCGTCCACACCATGCGAAAATGCGGCGGTGCGGTCGAGGCTGCCGCGGCTGCTGGTTGCGCTCGCGGCTGCGGCTCTGGTCGTCTCGGCCTGCGGCGGCGCCGACTCGCAGGACACCTCCGGCGCCGAGCCCGCGAGCGCGCCGGTGCCCGAGACGACTGAGGCCCCGCCGGCCTCGACGACGTCGGGGGACATCGTTGAGGACACCGCCGGCAGCGACCTGCTGCAGACGGTGCAGGAGCGCGGCTGGCTGGTCTGCGGCGTCTCGGGCACCAGGGTGATCTTCTCGGAGACCCGGCCCGACGGCAGCGTCGTCGGAGTCGATGCCGACTACTGCCGCGTCGTCGCGGCGGCGGTCTTCGGCGACGCGAACGCGGTGGAGTTCGTGTCGCTCACCACCGGGGAGCGATTCGCGGCCCTCCAGGCGGGCCAGATCGACGTGCTGATTCGAAGCACCACCTGGACTCAGAGCCGCGACACCGCCGTGGGCCTGGACTTCGGGCCGGTGATCTACTACGACGGCCAGCAGCTCATGGCCAAGGCGGACGACGGGTACTCGCCCTCATCCCAGGTGGCCGACCTCGCCGGTGCCGTGGTGTGCGCCCTGGCCGGGACGACGACCGAGCAGAACGTCTCCGATGCCGCCGACGCCGCCGGGATCGACATCACCCTCACGACCCTCGAGGACTTCGACGCCATCACCGAGAACTTCATCCAGGGAGCATGCGACGCGGTCACCGCCGACGGCTCGGCGCTGGCGGGGCGCAAGGCGAAGCAGCAGCCCGACGACCAGGAGTGGGTCATCTTCCCGGCCACGCCGATCTCCAAGGAGCCGCTGGCGCCGGTGTACCCCCAGAACCAGTCGCGCTTCGCCGACGTCGTGAACTGGGCGGTGTACGCCACCATCATCGCCGACGAGAAGGGGATCACCCAGGCCAACGTCGACGCCATGGCGGCCGACCCGCCCGACGCGGAGGCCGCCAGGCTGCTGGGCGCCTCCGACGACGAGCAGCAGTCGAGCATGGGCCTCGCCCCCGACGCCTTCTACCAGGCCATCTCCCAGGTGGGCAACTACGGCGAGATCCTCACCCGCCACCTCGAGCCCGCGGGCCTGACCCGCGCCGGCACGATCAACGCGGGCTGGCTCGACGGCGGCCTGATCTACGCTCCGCCCGCCCGATGAGATCCGCGTGGAGAGGGGGAGCGGGATCTCTGGATCGCAGGCCACATAGCGTCACCACAGCCGAGTCCACACCCGGCAACTGACCACCGAGGCTCAACCCCGAAGCCCACCACTTCGCGGGACGCCCCCGCCGCGCGGTGGGTGTGAGCCGATGAGGCCTTCAGCGGTTGCCTTGTGCACTCCGGCGGCTCGGCCCGACACTCCGAGTTTGTCCCAGAGCTTCGACAGTTGCCGGTACATCGAGCGCTCGGAGTAGCCCATCTCGGCTGCCACGTCCGCGATCGCCGCCCCTGATGCCAGCCTCTCCAGCATCATCTGTTCGGAGGTCTCCAGAGACTGAGGCGCCTCAGCGTCGAAGTAGTGCTTCACCGCGATGCAGGCGCTCCTGAGTCTCTGGGTGCCGTGTTTGGTGGTCAGCGCGGCCAAGGCGTCCCAGTGCACAACCCTCGGAGTGCTGGTCATCAGTTGCGGAGACACCGCCGGCGCTGATTGTTGCAGCCTCGGCTCGGCGGTGGCCAGCCAGTCCTCGATGGCATCGACGGCCTCACCCATGTAGGCGGTGACGATCGCCCAATCCTCCGCCAGTGACGAGGGGATCAAGCGGGTTGACATCGCCTGCTCGCTGTCACCGAACAGCCGTGCGATGTCACGCTGATAGGTCCACGGCAAGGACTCGCCGTACACGTGCACAGCCTCGCGGTGATATGCGGTTCTCCAGGGCTCGCGGTGGGGTCCCTCGCCCACCCCGAAGCGGTAGGCCTCCAATATGGCGTCGGTGCCTCCGACGATGCGACCACAAGCAAGACTGATCCGCGCAACCGCCAAGCCCTCGCCAACTCCAACGCCCACGGCACCCACTTTAGCGAACTCGATCGGCCTCGTGAGAACCAGAGCGCCGGCCACAGGGTCGCGCCGGCTGACGGAGCCGCCGCGGAGCCTCTGGCAGATCTCTGCCAGACGGTTTGGCAGAAACCTGCCACCACTGGCCCGGATCTGGCAGACATTGGCAGACATCACGCTTCTTGGCAGTGCCAAGCTGACTGTGCCAGTCGCGGGCGTGTGTCTTCGGTCGCGCAGACAAGGGAGGGCGGCAGTTGGAACGAGGAGGCGCGGAGGGCGTCATGTCGAGTCACATCAGCGCACCGGGCCCCCGGGGGACCCGGGGCAATGAACTGACAGGGACGGCCGGCCAAGACCGGATTCACCGCGGTCGTTCTCGCCGGGCACTGGGCCAGGGCCTCAGGGGTCGCCTGACGCGGCTGCGGGTCCCCCCGGTCGCCGCGGCGACGCTCCTGCTGAGCGCGCTGATGCCGGCGTTGCCCGCAGCGGCTCAGATCGACCCCGACGGCACGGGCACAGCCGTGGTGACCATCGACGAGCCCCCGCCGGGGCCGGAGCCGCGGAACATTCGGGTGGTGCCGGGCGACGGCAAGCTGACTGTGAGCTGGAGCGTGTCGCCGAGGGACGGGGTGGACGACTCGGAGATCCGGCACGCGCTGCGCTGGAGCCAGGCGCCCGGGGTGTGGGCCAACCCCCGCGATCCCAGGGCGGTGGGTCCCAGCGAAGGCCTCTCGGTGCCCGGCGGGGTGACCAGCTACGTCATCGAGGGCCTCGAGAACGGCGTCGCCACAGGGGTGTTCGTGCGCTCCTTCACCGGCACCTACCACCATGAGGACGCCCCGTCGTCGAGCCGGTGGGTGCGGGTGAAGGGGCTCCACACCACGCCGGTGGCGGAGGTTCCCGGCCCGGTGTCGGGCTTGGAGGTTGCCGCCACGTTCGACAGCGTGAAGGTGAGCTGGCAGGCCCCGCAGAGCGGCGTCGCGCCCGACGGCTACCTCGTGCATCTGAGGCGGCAGGGCGGCGGCGGCGAGACCAGGCGCACCGGGGCCCACAGGACGACGGTCACCTTCCGCGGCCTGAACAGCGGCTCGACCTACAGGGTCTGGGTCCGGCCCCGCAACGGGGCGGCCAAGGGCGAGAGGGTCCACGACAGCGTCACCCTGCCGGAGGCGCTGCCCGGCCCGGTGTCGGGCTTGGAGCTGACGGCCGCGGCCCGCGGCGTGGCGGTGAGCTGGCAGGCCCCGCCGCGCGGCGGCGCGCCCGACGGCTACATCGTGCATGCCAGGCCAGAGGGCGGCGCGACCGGCAGCGGCCGCACCAAGACGGCCAAAGCCAAAAGGGCCACAGTCACCTTCGACAACCTGGAGGCGGGCCGCACCTACCGGGTGTGGGTACGGGCCGTGAACGAGGCCGGCAAGAGCGAGCGCGTCAGCGACAGCATCACACTGCCGGAGGCACTGTCCCCGCCCGAGGATGGACCGGGCCGTGCCCAGACCCGGGACGACCCGCGGGACTCGCCGCCGCAGGATCCCCCGTCGCTGGAGAATCCGCCGCCGCAGGATCCGCCCCAGGAGAATCCGCCGCTGGACCAGGACGGCGGGCAGCCGGCCGACGCGCGGCTCGATCAGTCCCGCCGCCCCCCGTTGGTGAGCAACTTCGGCCAGGAGCGGCGCCGGCGCAGTGTGTGGTCGGACATTCCCACCAACGGCTTCGTGCTCGCACAGGGGTTCACGACGGGAGGCGCGGCCGCCGAGATGGGGAGCGTCGAGGTGTCCATCGGCGTCCCGCTGAACGTCGCCCACATCGCGACGGTCAGGGCGGAGCTGTGGTCGGCCGCAGCCGGAGGCGGGCCCGGCTCGAAGCTCGTGGACCTGATCGTGCCCGATCGGATGGAGCAGGGCTACGTGGCCTTCGCGGCGCCTTTCGGCACCGTGCTGTCGGCGAACACGACGTATCACTTCGTGCTCTACACGACCGGGCAGGTCGATCTGCAGCTGGGCTCCACCTGGTCCAAGGACGAGGACGCCGCCGGCCGCGACGGTTGGAGCCTCGCCGACACCGGCCACTACATCTTGGCGCAGACGCCCCAGGGCGGGACCTGGAAGCAGGAGCTGTCCTGGGGCCTGATAGCGATCAGCATCAACGCTCCAGACCCCGACGACCCGTAGCGGCTGGCAGAAGCCTCGCCTTGAGTTCTGGGTAACAGACTCCAGCTCCAAGTCGAGGCCCTCGGGGTCGCCTATGAAGGCGAACCACTAGGGCGCACGCCGACCGCTGCGATCACAACCTGAGGGCGCGTGTGAGGAAGGTGGCCATCTGGGCTCTGGTGACGGGTTGGTCGGGGCAGTAGCGCAGTGGTTGGGTGGTGCAGCCTGCGGTGATGCCTGCGGCGTGGATGGCGTCGATGGCCGTGGCGTGGGTGCTGCGGGTGTCGACGTCGGCGAAGGCTGCGGGCGCTGCGTTGGGAAGTTCGAGGGCGCGTGTGAGGAAGGTGGCCATCTGGGCTCTGGTGACGGGTTGGTCGGGGCAGTAGCGCAGTGGTTGGGTGGTGCAGCCTGCGGTGATGCCTGCGGCGTGGATGGCGTCGATCGCCGAGGCGTGGACGCTGCCGGTGTCGACGTCGGCGAAGGGTTCGGGTTCGGTCTCGGTCTCCTCGGAGTTCGCTGGCCCGGGTCCCGGTCCTGGCCCTGGTCCGGGCCCCGGTCCGGGCCCTGGCCCTGGTCCGGGTCCTGGTCCGGGTCCGGGTCCGGGTCCTGGCCCTGGTCCGGGGCTTCTCGGCAGCACGGCGGAGTCGGACACCCCGTCGGCCAGCTGGGTCCCGTGCGCGTCGGTGTAGGTCGCGGTGGCCCGCAGGAAGCGGCCCTCATCGGCGTCCACCGGCCGGTAGCTGCGGGCAGTGGCCCCCGCGATCAGCGTCCAGCCCGAGAACCCGTCCGGGGAGCTCTCCCATTCCCATGTGGCTGCCGACACGCCGCCGTCGGGATCCGACAGGCTCGCGGTCGTCGTCGCCCCGACCCGCGGTGCGGCCGGCGAGAGCGTCACCGAGCCCTCCTCGTCGACGTCGGAGACGGTCACCGTCATCCTGAGATCAGCGCGCGCTCCGGAGGGGTCCTCGGCCGTCACCGTGAACGTGTAGCTCGCCCTGCGCTCGTGGTCGAGCTCCTCCCTCGTGCGGAGATGTCCCTCCGAGGCGTCGATGGCGAACCGGGCGTGGTCGCCTCCCCGCAGGGCGTACTCCACGGGGTCGCCGTCGGGGTCGTCGGCCCTTACCGGTGCGCCGAACTCGAACCCGGCCGGAAGGCCCTCGTCCACGCTGCGGGTCCCGGTCTCGTCGGCGGGGAACTCGGGAGCGTCGTTCGACGTGGGAACGATCCGCAGTATCTTGTCACGGCCCCCGCCCTCGGACGTGGTCAGGTACAGGGCGTCGTCGGGACCCATCATCGGGGTCCTCAGCCGCCCGTGGGTGCCGTCGAGACTCCAGACGCTGGTCTCGCTCAGCAGCCTGCCGCTGCTGCTGAAATCGAAGATCCGCAGCGTCCTGTCCTTCAGGGAGGCCACCGCGAGCCGTCCCTGCCATACGCCCCAGTGGCCGCCGGTGAGGAACACGCCGCCGGAGGTGGCCAGCGAGGAATGGCCCGAGGACCACTTGGCCTCGACCGCGCCGGGGATCCTGCCGGCGTCGGTCATCGGGACCGACGTGTCGTACTCGTCCAGTGGCACCGGGTGGTCGTGGGGGCGCCGCACCGGATCCCAGCCGTAGTTGCCCCCGCGCACCAGCAGGTTGATCTCGTCGTCGATGTGGGGGCCGTGCTCCACCGCCCACATCTGGTTCGTTCCGGGCCGCCGGTCCAGCCCCTGGGGGTTCCGGTGCCCGAGGGAGTACACCCGCGGCGCGGTGCTGAACGGGTTGCCCGGCGCTCCCGCCCCGGTCATCTTGTCGACTCGCAGCACCTTGCCCTCCAGCGCGGCGAGGCTCTGGGGACTGGCGGGTTCGAGGGCGTCGCCGATGGTGATCCACAGGTGGCCCTGCGGCCCGAACCGCAGCCGGCAGCCGGTGTGGTGGCTGTTGGCGAGAATGCCGTCCACCAGGGGACCGCCGGCCTGGGTCGCGACGGTGTAGCCGCTGTCGATGGTCCAAGCGGTCACCCGGGTCTCGGGATCCGGCTCGGACTGGTCCGGGGTCGGCTCCTCGACATGGGTCGCGCAGGTGTAGACGCGCCGATTCGTGGAGAAGGCCGGATCGACCGCGATCGCCATCAGCCCGGCCTCGCTCTCGGCGTAGAGGTCGCTCAGGTCGGCGCTGACGGTCTGGACGGTGCCGTCGGCGAGACGGGCGCTCAGTGTGCCGTCCCGCTGGGTGAACAGCATCGTCGCGTCGGGCGTGAACGCGATGTCCCAGGGGATGCTCAGGCCGGTCACCAGCTCGGTGACCGACAGGCGCGGAGCCTTCTCGGCCTCGGCGACGGTGCTGGCGGAGACGACCTCGGCGTCCCTGGGCCCGCCGGCGCCGTCGTGGTAGCTGACCGCCGCTCGAAGGAACCTCCCCCGGTCGGCGGCCGTGGGCTCGTAGTAGTACCTGGTCGGGTCGCTGCTGACGACCTCCCAGTTGACCCGGTCGGTTGACGAGTACCAGGTCCAGGATGCTCGCACCACGCCGTCGGGGTCGGAGAGCCTGGCCCGGCTGACGGCGCCGACCCTCGGCCGGGCCGGCGAGATGGCCACCGATCCCGGCTCGTCGAGGTCGTTGACCCGGACCCTCACCCGCACGGTGTCGTCGACCGCGGCGTCGGGCGTGCCCTGCTCGTCCTTCCCGTCGCTGACCGAGACCCACAGCCAGTACTCGGACCGGGTCTCGTAGTCGAAGGATGCCTTGGTCGTGATCCGGCCCGAGGAGGCCCCGATCTCGAACAAGGGAGTGTCGAGGCCGGTGAAGGTGTAGGTCAGCGGATCGTCGTCGGGGTCCTCGGCGACCACCGGCGGGCCGATGCTGGACCGGGCGGGGCGGTTCTCGTCGATGTCGCGCACCGCCTGGCTCGACGCGAAGCTGGGCTCCCGGTTGGGCGGCGGCTGGGCCCGCACGCCCGCAGGCGCCGGCACCCCGACGACCAGGGACGCGACCACCGCCGCCGACAGAAGGACCAGGCGAGGGCGAGGGCGAGAGCATGGGCGTGAGCGTGGGCCGCGCATCTCAGATCCGAGCGTCCGGTATGGCCTGCGTCCTCTTCGCGCCTCTACCCGTCCTGGCGCCAGCCGGAGCCGAACAGGTAGCCGTCATACCCGGCCACCCACACCCGCAGCGACTCGGACTCCACCCAACCGCCGTCGGCGGTGGCGGCGGGCGTCTCCGCGCCGAACAGCTCCTGGACGTCCCGTCCGATCATCGAGGGGTCGGAGTGGCCCGCGATCTTCCCCTCGGGGTCGCCTATGAACGCGAACCACTGGCCGCCGACGCTCTCGGCGTCGTTGTAGTAGGCGACGGCCGCTTCCAGCCCCGCCAGCGCGCTTCCCGGGCTGGCGAAGTAGGCCATGGTCCCCGCCAGCCCCAGCTCGCGGTACTTGTCCACCGCGATGGACACCAGCATCCTCGTGAACGCGTCGGCGTCTATGTACCAGCCCGAAGCGAACAGCAGCCCGTCGCGCCGCTCCACCCACACGTTTTTCAGCTCGAAGTCGCCGGAGCGTATGCCGCCGCTCTCCGGGTTGCGGTACACGTAGGACACCCACTTGCCGTCCTCGGTGGCCGCGAGCATCTCGGGCCCGAACTCGTAGCCGTTGATGTCGGTGCCCACCCAGCCCTTCAGGTCCAGGCCCCGGCGGTCGGCGTCGGGGTGGGCTATCACGAGGTCGTCCTCGTCGATGATGAAGACGTACCACTGGCCGTCCACGCTCTCGGGGCGGTTGTAGTGGGCGAGGGTGGCCTCCAGGCCCTGGGCCTCGTAGCGGGCGATGGCGTTCTCGACGACGTGACGGGTGTACTCGGCGGGGGAGGCCTTGGAGGGGATGGAGGCGATGGCCGCTGTGACTATGTCGGCGATCTCGGCGCGGGACAGGCCGGGCTCGGGCGGGGGCGTCTCGGTGAGGGCGTCGTTGACGATCCCCTCGATGTCGGCGCGGGACAGGCCGGGCTCGGGCGGGGGCGTCTGGGAGAGGGCGTCGTCGACGATCCCCTCCACGTCGGCGGGGACCATGCCCGGGGTGAGTGCCCCCTGGGCCTGCGCGGCCATCTCGTCCCTGACGATCTCCGCGACCTCGGCGCGGTTCAGCCCCGCGTCCCCGCCCCCGCAGGCGGCGGCGAGCGCGACGACGGCGAGGGCGACGACGGCAGTCCGCGCCGTCAGCCCGGACGTGCTCCTCTTCATCGGTTCATCACCCTCTCGGAACGGGGCCTCGGCCTTGATTAGGGGGAGCCCGTGCCCGGCTACAGCCCGCCGACCCGCACGGTGAAGGTCACCTCGGGCGACCAGGGGCCCTCTCCGTCACTGTTCCTGGCGGCGACCCGGGCCGTGTACTCGCCGTCGGTCAGTCCGCCGATGAGTCTGTAGGCCTTCACCGTGCCGTCGTCGGCAGTCCGGGTCTGGTGGGCGGATGAACGGGAGCGCCCGGCTATATCGGTGACCGCCTGGGAGGGGAAGCTGTCGCTCGCCGCCCTGACCTGGACGACGTATCCGGTGGCGTCCTCCAGGTCGTCCCACTCCAGGACGGGCCCCGAGCCTCCGGGCGTGTAGGACACCGTCAGCGCCGGAGCCGACGCGGGAGCGTTGGGCCCGGCCGCGACGGTGAGGGTGAATGTGCGGCTCGCGCTGACGCCGTTGCGGTCCGTCACCGTGTAGGTCATCTCCGTGCTGCCCGTGTGGTCCGCAGTGCCGGTGAGGGCGAGGGCTCCGTAGTCCAGGGAGAGGTCCTCGAGCTCGGGCCCCAGCGTGTAGTCCAACGGGTGTGGCTGGCTCGCGATCACCGACCCTCGGGTGGCCCTGGGCAGCGTGATCGAGACGGCATCTCCCACGGTGAGGTTCTGGTCCGCTATCTCAGGCAGGGAAGGCGCCTCCGACACCGCGATGTTGGAGGTGATGGTCGCCGTGGCTCCCCTCTCGTCCTCGACCCAGTACGAGAGGCCGTAGAGGCAGCGCTGACTCTGTCTGCTCCGGGGACACTGTGCAGGGTCTCCGGAGGGCTCCTGCGCGCCTGCTCCGGCGCTGAGGGTCCGGGTGGCGGGATCGAAGGAGAGTCCGGTGACGTGGTCGCTGATGGCCGACCTCGGGTCCTGGTCGTCCACGGCCAGGTAGTAGGTGAGGGTCCCGGTGCCGCCCGACGCCTCTGGGAAGGTGAAGGTGAAGGGGGTCGCCTGGCCGACGGTGTATGCGAAGGATCTGCTGATGACGTCGAGGCGTTCCGCCTCGTCGAAGGTCACCGGCGGGTTGGGCGGGTTGACGGTCACGTCGAAGGTGAGGGAGGCCGAGCTGCCGATCTCGGCGGCCGTGGCCGTGTATGTGACGGTGGCCGCGGTGGTGGTGGCAGCCTCGGGCGTGCCGCGGATCACCCGGTCGCTGCCCATGTAGAGTCCTGCGGGCAGGCCCGTGGCCGTGTAGGACACACTGAGGTATTGCGGGGCGGTGACCGCCGGGAGCCTCGGGACGTCTGCCTGGGTGCCGGCGGTGAACTGCATGTCGTCCACCGTGGCGGCACCGAAGCCGACGGGCTCGAAATGGAGGACCGATATGTTGTAGGTCTTGGTGTCCGTGCCGTTCTCCGCGGTCACCGTCACGTAGATCTCGTGGGGCACGGCGAGGTCGGCGTTGGGGAGGATGGTCAGGGCGGAGCTGAGCGAGCCGCTCGCCACCTCCTGCGGCGTCCCGCTGCTGCCCAGCCTCACCTGGATCGTCGCAGCGCTTCCCGCCGTGGCGGTCGGCCTGACCGTCACCGCGGTGACCTCCTTCAGCACTGAGGCGTAGTAGTCCTCGTAGTCGCTGGTGAACTCGAATCCGAGGTCCACCGGCGCGCTGCTGCCCGAGGTGGCGTTGTCCAGGTCCAGCCCGCTGAGGGTGGCGTCGTCGGACTCCTCCCCGTCCTGGGCTTGGCCGGCCGGCGCCCATAGCACCAGGGAGGCGGCCAGCAGCGCCGAGGCAACCAGGATGGACAGAGCAGGTCTACGTGTGGTTCGCAAGATGCGCCTCCTTCGGTCGCAGGGGGTTCGGGTTCGGTCGGTCACGCGCACGCCGGGGCGACCAGGTCCCATGCCACGAACACTATATGTCTCACATGCAAACTCTGCGAACAATACTGAATCCATATATTTTGTTGACATCCATACATGAGCACCGTATTCTTCAGGCACTGCCGCGCGAATGCTTGCTTTCGCCCCGAATGGGAAGGCGACAATGGAATGCTGCGCAAGGAATGTCGTCGTGACTAGATGGCTGCGCCGGTGCCGGGGGGTGGTGACGTCGTTGCTGTCCACCATGTTGGTGGCGGCCCTGCTCGCGGCCGGATCGGCGCCTGCGGCCGGAGCGCAGCCCACCACGCCGGTGCTGGCGGGTCTCTCGGCCGACGACGACACTGCGAAGCGGGTGACGCTGTCGTGGACCGAGCCGGACGCTTGCGCCTCAGCCAGCCCGGCGTGCATCTACCAGGTCCGCTACAAGAAGAAGTCCGCGACGGAGCCCGATCCGTGGAACTGGACGACGGTCGCCACCACCAGCAGCACAGCTTCGGGTGTCACGACTGTCAGCACCGCGGTGACCGGGCTCGGCTCGGGAGTCGAGTACGACCTCGAGGTGCGGGCCCTGCAGGGGACGTCGGGTTCCGAGGAGGTGAAGGCGCAAGGCTCGGTGTCGGCCACCACGCTGGATGTGCCGCTGGCGCCGGAGCTGACCGCGACCCGCAGCGCCGACAGGACCGGCATCATTCTGCGCTGGACCCGGTCGACCGACAGCACCGACCGGGCAGCGCCGACCGCATGGAGATTCCAGACCTCCAGCGACGGTGTCAACTGGACTGGTGTGTTCGACGCCGTCCCCACCGGCCGCGCCCTCGACCTTGACACGGATCCGGACGCCGACCTCTGCTACCGGGTGAGAGCCACCAGCGCCGCGGGGCCCAGCGAGTGGTCCAACATCGCTCCGTCGCTGCCGCCGGCGGGGCAGGCCCGCGGCGCTCCCGACGCGCCCACGGTCTCCAGGGGCGATGGCGGCGAGCTGGTGGCGGAGTGGCAGCCTCCGGCGAATGAGTGCGGCCCGGACGTCACCGGCTGGCAGCTGCGCCACTCCAAGGACGGGAACGACTGGACCGATGTGTCCGGGACGGTGACGGGGAAGCGCTGGACCACCATCGCGGGCCTGGCCAACGGCGACGAGTACCAGGTCCAGGTGCGAGCGGTGACCGCCCGCGACGCCGGGGCGTGGTCGCCGTCGGGGCGGGGAACGCCGGCGGCCGCGCCGGTCATCCGCATAGAGGAGGTCGCCACCGGCCTGAGCATTCCGTGGGGCCTGGCCTTCACTCCCGACGGCACGATGATCTTCACCGAGCGGGGCGGCCGGATCAACGTCCGGTTCACCGACGGCACGGTGCACACTGTCCAGGCCGACTTCGCCGACCTCGGCGCGGAATGGGAGACCGGGCTGATGGCCCTGCTCCTCGATCCCGACTTCGGCGCCAACCGGAACTTCTACACCTGTCAGGGGCACACTGACCCGGCTGACCTGGGCACTGCCGATCGCTCGGTCCAGGTCATCAAGTGGTCGATGAGCGCCGACTACACCGCAGCCACGCGGGTCGAGGACCCGCTGGTGGGAGGGGTCGACATCCACATCAACACCCAGTGGCAGCACGCCGGCTGCCGGCTGCGCTTCGGGCCGCAGGGCCATCTGTGGATCACCACCGGCGACGGCCTCAGCCACTCCATCAGCCCCCAGGACCTCACCAACCTGAACGGCAAGGTGCTGCGGGTGCACAAGGACACCGGCGAGGGCGTGCCGGGCAACCCCTTCTACTACTACGCCAACGCCGACACCAGGCGCATCTACACCTACGGCCACCGCAACCCCCAGGGACTGGCCCGGCGCCCCGGCACCGACCAGATGTGGTCCGTGGAGCACGGCACCGATCGCGACGACGAGATCAACCTGCTGGTGGCGGGGGGCAACTACGGCTACGCCCCGCAGGGTCACGCCGTATGCGGATATCGCGATCCGTACCCTGTGAACCAGTACTGCATCGACGCTCCGATGACGGATCTCAAGAGGTTCCCCAACGCGGTGCCAGCCAGATGGTCGTCGGGGTACCCGACCCTGGCGACCAGCGGCGGCATCTTCCTGGAGGGCGAGCACTGGGGCGCGTGGGAGGGCCGGATGGCCGTCGGCGGCCTCAGAACGAGGTCGCTGTGGCTCTTCAACTTCACGCCGGAGGGCGAGTTCGTCAGCAAGTACAGGGAGCCGAAGGCGAAGGCCATAGCCAGCCGGCTGCGCACGCCCATGATGGGGCCGGACGGCGCGCTCTACGTCACCACCTCCGACAACCGGTCCGATGAGACCTACCAGGGCAACGAGGACGGCATCGACGAGATCCTGCGGGTCTACGTGTACGACGCGGCGGCCGACGCGACGCTGAGCGCGCTGACGCTCACCGGCAGCGACGGGAGCGCGGTGGCGCTGTCGCCGGCGTTCACCACCGGAGTCCTCCGCTACCGCGCCGAGGTGGCCCACAGCGTCACCGGCGTGACCGTCACGCCGGTCAAGTCCCGGCCCGGGGCCACCGCGACGGTGAACGGCCGCGACCCGTCCGCCGCGGTGCCGCTCGACCGGGGCCACAACTTCGTCACGGTGGTCGTCGCCGCGGAGGACGGCCGGACCACCAGGACCTACACCGTGGACGTGATCCGGGCCGCCCCGCCCCCCCCGTCGATCGGCTTCGGCTCGGCCACCTATAGCGGCACCGAGGGCGACAACATCACCATCGACGTGCGCTTGAGTTCGGCCCAGCCGAGGCCTGTCCGGTTCTCGGTGCGCCCCCGCTACCACGGCAGCGTCGCCTGGTGGGACTCGGACTACAGCCTCGGCGCGTGCCCGCGGGCCGAGGGGGACCCGCCCGAGGGCGTCGGCTGCGACTTCGGGGTGGGAGTGCTCTACGGGGAGATCCCGGCCGGGGAGACCACATTCAGCTACGACATCGAGACCAAGGACGACGGACGGCTCGAGGGCGCGGAGCCATTCACCCTGTACATCCACCTCACGAGTCGGGCCGCCGAGCTGGGCGACAATCCCGAGGCCGTGATCACCATCGACGACAACGACGCCGCCGAGGTGATCGTGAGCGAGACGGCGGTGAGCCCGGCCGAGGAGACCAGCGCGTTCTACACCGTCAAGCTGGGCTCCGAACCCAGGGACTGGGTGCGCATCCACGCCGTCGTCTCCAACGCGTGCAAGGTGAAGGTCTCTCCCGCCGCGATCGACCTGGGCCCCAACGGCGGCTGGGACGACCCCCACACGTTCAGCGTGTACGGCAAGCACGACTATGACGCGGCCGACGAGGAGGTGGTCATCACCCACAGGATCGAGGCCTCCCCCGGCTCGGGATACGCGAACGCGGAGGCAGGCCCGGTGGCGGTGACGGTGACCGACAAGCACACGCCGGGCGTGATAGTGACGAAGAGTTCGGTGCAGCCCTATCTCGGCGCCAACGCCAAGTACCGGGTGCACCTGAACAGCGACCCCAGCAAGATCTACGGACAGTCGGCCATCGACTGCTACGACAACACCGGCCTCCACACGGTGACCGTCACGGCCACCAGCAGCAACCCCGCGGTCGCCACGGTGAGCCCGGCCTCGGTCACCTTCACCGGCGACGCCTACGACCCGCAGGTCTTCACCGTCCACGGAGAGTCCGTCGGCACCACCAGCATCACCCACGCCGTCACCGGCACCGACCCGGACTACACCGGCCAGCCCCTCGTCACCGAGACGGTGACGGTGACGGTGGTTGCCCTCCCCGGCCAGCAGCAGGCCCAGGCGCCGGACGAGCAGCAGGCCCAGGCGCCGGACGAGCAGCCGGCCCAGGCGCCGGACGAGCAGCCGGCCCAGGCGCCGGACGAGCAGCCGGCCCACGCCCCGTCGGCGGAACCGGCGCCGATGCCCGGCCCGGTGGAGGGGCTGGAGTTGGTGGCCACCGCCGACAGCCTCACCGCGAGCTGGCGCGCCCCGGACACCGGGGACGCGCCCACGAAGTACATCGTGCGCATCAGCCCGCTCGGCACCAGCAAGGGCACGACCAAGACGCCCAAGGCGAAGAAGACCTCCGTCACCTTCCGCAACCTCGAAGCCGGCGTGACCTACAAGGTCTGGGTGCGGGCCCAGAACAAGGCCGGCAAGGGGCCCCGGACCTACGCCATCGTCACCCTGCCCAACGCCCCGCCCGGCCCGGACCAGCCGCAGCAGGGCCCGTCCGGATAGCCCCCGTCCGGATAGCTCCGGCGCAACACCGAGCCGACCGAGGCGTGGTTCCAGATCCACGGCGTGAACCTCAACCTCGACGCCGACGGCGACATCGAGTCGGTCACCGACGGCCCGGGCGTGCTGGCCGCCTACTACGACCTGTGCGAGGCCCAGGGCCTCCGCCGCCCCAACGTCGTCACCTGATCCCAAGCTCCGGGCGTCGCAGCTGCTCGCTGGCTACGGCCCCAACCACATCCTTCGGGGGACGTCCCCTCTCTCCGGCTGCGGGGTCCCTAACTCACTAACTCACTACAATGTAAGTGAACGCTCAACTCCACACGGTGAGCTCAGACGAAGGAGGCACGACATGGCCGTAGACCAGATGGACAAATACCGAGCGATGGCGCTTCGGGGCAAGTACCAGGGACTGTACACGTACCTGAGCAGCCTTCAGGTCTCTGAGTGGCGGACCTCCTTCAACGAGGTCGAGGCGGTCATCGGATTCGAGCTGCCTCCGTCCGCACGGCTCCACCGGCCCTGGTGGGGCAATCAGAGAGGCGGGAACGGCCACAGCCACGCCCTTGCCTGGAGCGTCGCCGGATGGGAGACGGCGGAGGTGGACATGGACGCCGAGACGCTGGTGTTCCGGCGGACGGACCCCGGTCCCGTGCCCAGGCTTCCCCTCGATGAGGCGTGGCCCGTCCACCCCACGGCGGTATGGCCGCAAGGTTTGAGTCTCAGCCGAGAGGACCTCCACGAGGACAGGGTGTAGTCCCGCCATGTTCATAGACACCAATGTGCTGGTGAAGGCCCGCATCCCCGGTGCGCCGGACCACGACGCGGCCAGGTCCAGCCTTGAACGTGCGTTTCGAGACCCCGAACCGCTGAGGATCAGCCGTCAGGTGATACGAGAGTACCTGGCGGTGGTCACGCGACCGCAGACCTGGCCGGTGGCCATCACCCGCGAGGAAGCCCTCGATGATGTGGGCAGGCTCATCGGCAGCTTCGAGATACTTGAGGACGGCTCCGTCGTGACCGAGTTGCTGGTGACGCTGTGCCGAGAGGTTCCCGCCGGGGGCCGACAGATTCACGACGCCAACATCGTGGCGACCATGCTCGCCCGCGGAGAGCGCAGATTGCTCACGTTCAACGCCGCGGACTTTCGGCGTTACGGCGACCGCATCGAGTTGGTGGACACCTAAGGGTCGGTGCCACGTCGATCTGGTAGGCGTCGCCCTTCTTCTGGATCGATGCCCGCCTCCGACAGGATCGCCGGTCTCGTGGTCGCTCAAGGCCCGAAGCGGCCCGCCGGAGTGGTGACGCCCCAGCAGGCGACGGTTCCGTCGATCCGCCGCCCGCACGAGTGGTGTGCGCCTGCGGTGACGGCGTTGTACTCGCCGCCGGGGGGATCGCTCTGGCCGTGGGTGTCGGCCCCCCAGCAGGCGATGGTCGAGTCGCTGCGAACGGCGCAACTGTGCTCGAAGCCGGCGGCCAGAGCGGCTGGTCGGGAGCTGTGCCACCCCGCAGGCGGGTCGGCCTGGCCGTGGGTGTTGCTGCCCCAGCAGGCGAGAGTCCGGTCGCTTCGCAGCCCGCAGGTGTGGTTGCCGCCGGCCGCGACGCTCAGGAACCGGCCGTCGGGCGGGTCGGTCTGGCCGTGGGTGTCGCTGCCCCAGCAGACGACGGTCCTGTCGGCTTCGAGAGCGCAGGAGTGGCCGCCGCCGGCGGTGACGGCAGTGAACCGGCCGTCGGGCGCTTCGGTCTGGCCGTGGGTGTTGTCGCCCCAGCAGACGACGGTGTGGTCGTACGCCAGCGCGCAGGCGTGGATGTCGCCGGCGGCAACGATGGTGAGCGACGGATCGTCGGGTGCCTGGGCTTGGCCGTGGGTGTTGTCGCCCCAGCAGGAGACCCTCTCGAAGTCTCGCAGGCCGCAGGTGTGGTGGCGGCCGGCTACGACGATACGGAAGTCCGAATCGTCGGGCGGGTCGGTCTGGCCGTGGGTGTTGTCGCCCCAGCAGACGACGGCGCCGTCTTGCAGGCCGCAGGTGTGGTTGCCGCCTGCGGCGACGGAGCCGAACCTCTCATGGGGCTCATCGCTCTGGCCGTGGTCCTCGTCGCCCCAGCAGGCGACGGCGCTGTCGTCGAGCCGCAGTGCGCAGGTGTGGTCGCGGCCGGCGGTGACGGCGGTGAACTGGCCGTCGGGCGCCTGGGTCTGGCCGTGGGTGTTGTCGCCCCAGCAGGAGACCCTCTCGAAGACTCGCAGGCCGCAGGTGTGGTTGCCGCCGGCGGTGACGGCGGTGAACTGGCCGTCGGGCGGGTTGGTTTGGCCGTTGCTGTTGTCGCCCCAGCAGGTGACGGTGCTGTTGTCGGTTCTGATCGCGCAGGTGTGGTTGCCGCCGGCGCTGACAGTGCTGAATGGTGTGTGGGTCTGGCCGTTGCTGTTGTCGCCTCCATATGCGTCCGCTGGTGGAAGCGCTTCATATGCGTCCGCTGGTGGAAGCGGGTCATATGTGTCGGGTGGTTGCGTCTGGCCGTGGCTGTCGTCGCCCCAACAGGCAACGGTGCCGTCGTCGAGGCGCAGACCGCAGGCGTGGCGGTCACCCGCCGACACCACCCTGAACCGGCCGTCGGGCGCCGCGGTGCGGCCGTGGCTGCTGTCGCCCCAGCATTCGACGGTGCCGCCGGCTCTGAGCCCGCACGTGAAGGCAGAGCCCGCGGAGATGAAGCCGCCGCCGTCGAGCGTCGGGTCCGGTTTCGGGGGCTCCGCGGCAGTCTCCACGGTCGAGGGCCCGGTCGCGTCCGGCGCGAGGTGGGGGCCGAACCGGTCGGTGGGCACGTTGTTGCCCCAGCACGCGATCGTGTTGTCGGTCCGCAGTCCGCACGCGTAGGCGAAGTCGGCGGTGATCGAGCGGAACTCCCCGCCGGGCGGGTCAGTCTCGCCGTACCAGCCCCGGCCCCAGCATTCGACGGTGCCGTCGAAGCGGATCCCGCAGGTGTAATGGGCGTCGGCGGCGATCATGCCGAAGGCGCCGTCGGGGGCGTCGGTCTGGCCGTAGGTGTTGTTGCCCCAGCAGGCCACCGTGGCGTCGTCGCGCAGCCCGCAGACATGGCGGTCGCCGAGCGCGAACGCCTCGAACGGACCGACCGGGGCGTCGGTCTGGCCGTGTGAGAGGCGGCCCCAGCACCTCACGACGCCGAACGTGAGCCCGCATCCGTAGAAGCGGCTGGTGGCGATGGCGCTGAACGACCCCGCGGGCCGATCGGGCCCCAGATGCCACTTCCCGCCCCAGCAGGCCACGGTGCGGTCGTCGTCCCGCAGACCGCAGGTGTACTCCAGGGCGGCGGAAAGGGCGCTGAACTCGCCGGCCGGCGGATCGGACTGCCCGTGGGTGTTGTTGCCCCAGCAGGCCACCGAACCGGTGTGCCGCAGCCCGCATCCATGCCAATGGGAGGTTGTGATGGCCTCGAATGGCCCGTCCGGCGTGCCGCGGATGCCGAATTCGCTGCTGCCCCAGCACTCGACCTTCCCGCTGACGGTCAACCCGCACGAATGCTCGAAGCTGAGGTCGAGGGCTGCGAACACTCCCTCCGGAGGGTTCGCCTGTCCCAGAGAGTCGCTGCCCCAGCATGAGACGCGGCCGCCTGCGTCGAGCGCGCAGGCATGGAACACGCCCAACTCCAGGAACTCGAATTCCCCGTCGGGGGCGTCGGTTCTGCCCGTGTAGCCACCGCCCCAGCACGTGACGGTCCCGTCGGCCCGCAGCGCGCAGCTGTAGAACCCGCCGGCTGAGATCGCGACGAACTGTCCCGAAGGAGCCTTGGTCTCGCCGTGCCAGTCCACGCCCCAGCAGGTGATGGTGCCGTCGACGCGCAAACCGCATGAGCGCCTGTCGCCCGCAGCGACCGCGGTGAACTCGCCCGCGGCCACCACGGACTCGCCGTGGTCGTTGCGGCCCCAGCACTCGACGGCACCGCCGATCCTCACCCCGCACGTGTGCCCGGTTCCCGCGCTGACCGACTTGAACCGTCCCTGCGGCGCAGTGTGCGCTGCGGCCGGGCCGCCTCCCCAGCAGGCAACCGTGGCGTCGATCCTGACCCCACAGGCGTGGTAGGACCCGCCCGAGATGCTGGCGAACTCGCCGTCGGGCGCGAGCCTCGAGTCGAAATCGCCCCAGGTGTCGAAGTCGCCCCAGCACGACACGGTCGCGTCGGTCGCGAGCCCGCACGTGTAGTCCCTGCCGGCCACCAGTGTCTGGAACTGCCCGTTGGGCGCGTCCGACTGTCCCCGGCTGTTGGCGCCCCAGCAGGTTGCCGTGTTGTCGATCCGCAGCCCGCAGGTGTGGCCCTCGCCGGCGGCCACAGACTCGAACAGGCCCCGGGGGGCGTCGGTCTCGCCGTAGGTGTTGTCTCCCCAGCAGGCGACGCTGCGGTCGACGCGCACGCCGCAGGCGTGGTACTCCCCGACCGAGATGATGCCGCCCCCGTCGACCTCCGGGCTCACAGGACTGGGCGGGTCGGGCAGAGGCTCCCGTTCCGGCTCGGGCTCTGTGCCGGCCGCCGGGTCGGGGGCGGCCAGACCGGCGGGTCCGAAGGGACCGTCGGGATACGAGCCGCCCCAGCACTGCACCGTCATGTCAGTGCGGATCCCGCATGTGTGGGACTTCCCGGCCGCGACCATCGAGAACGCTCCCTCGGGCGGCGTCGACTGCAGGAAGCCGTTCGGTCCCCAACAGTCGACGGTGCCGTCGGGCCGGACGCCGCAGGTGTGCTCGTTGCTCGTTGAGATCGTCTCGAACTTGCCGACCGGAGCGTCGACGACGCCTTCGTGGGACAATTCGTCGGGTAGCAGGTATCCCCAGCACTCGGCGGTCCCGTCGGTGCGCAGTCCGCAGGTGTGGAACTCACCGGCCGCGAGCTCCCGGAAGTCGCCGTCAGGCGGATCCGCTTGCCCCTCGCGGTTCTGTCCCCAGCAGGCGACAGTGTGGTCTACTCGAATACCGCACACGTGAGAGTGCCCGGCGGCGATCTTGATGAACCGGCCCAAGGGCATGTCGAGCTGACCGTCGAGGTTGCTGCCCCAGCATGTGACGGTGATGTCGGCGCTCAGGCCGCAAGAGAACGACCCGCCTGCGGACACTGCTGCGAACGCGTCGCCCGGAGCGTCGGATCGGCCGTCGGTGTTCCATCCCCAGCAGACTGCCCAGACGTCACTGCGCAGCGCGCAGGTGTGACGCGACCCTGCAGAGACATCTTTGAACTCCCCCACCGGGGGGCTTCCGAGGCTGGTGGCGGGATGCCCCCAGCAAACCACGCTGCGGTCGAGACGCAGCCCGCAGGTGTGGAGCTCATTGGCGGTCAACTCGACGAAGTGGCCCTCCGGCGCGGTTGTGAGGTCCGCATGGACAAACCCCCAACAGCGCAGGGAGTTGTCCGGTCTCAGTCCACAAGGGCTGCCCCCGGCGGTCACGGCCACGAAGGGGCCCTCGATCCGATGCGCGGCAACGAAGCGGCCCCCCACATTAGGCTTCTGGCCCCAGCAGGAGACCGCCCCATCGATTCTCAGGCCGCACGCATAGAAGGCGCTTGCGTCTACCGAGATGAACCTGCCCGCCGGCGGTTCGCTCCTTCCCTGCCCGTTGTCGCCCCAGCACCCGATGGTCTGATCGATGCGCAGCCCGCAGGAGTGTTGCGAGCCGGCCGTGACAGCCAGGAACCGGCCGTCGGGCGGGTCGGACTGGCCGTGGGTGTTGCTGCCCCAGCATTCGATGGTGCCGTCAGCACGCAGCCCGCAAGCGTGATCGAATCCAGCCGACACGGCAACGAACCGCCCGTCGGGCGACTCGGTCCGTCCAGGCCCGTTGTCGCCCCAGCACTCGATGGTCTCGTCGACGCGCACCGCGCAGGCTTGGTCGTAGCCGACTGAGACTGCTGCGTACCGGCCCTCGGGGACATGACGGTCGATACTGCTCAAGCCCCAGCATTCGATGGTCCGGTCGACGCGCAGCCCGCAAGTCTCCCAGACGGCTGCTGAGACGGAGATGAACCGCCCCGCCGGGGCGTCGGTCTCCCCGAAGAGGTCGTCTCCCCAGCACATGACGGAGCCGTCCGTTCGCACGCCGCAGCCATGACCGCCTCCCGAGGAGATCACCCCGCCGCCGTCGAGCGTCGGGTCCAAGGAGACGCCGGCCGGCTCCGCGGCGGACAGCGCGACTTCCGCACCGGGGGCATCGTTCGTTCCGCCGGTCGCGGGCAGGCGCGGCTCTGGCGCCGAGGCCGAGCCACGCCCGGCGTGTCGGGTTCCCTCCAGCACCGCGGTCGAGACGTGCTCCAGGACAGAGGCCGTGCCCGCCACTGTGTTCTGCGCCGGCGGCACGGCAGCAGACACCGCGCTGCAGGCCGAGGCAAGAACAGCCAGCGATGCAAGCCATGCCCGCGAGCACACGACCATCGTCATCGCAGCGGCGAACTATGGCAGGCGCAGGTCCGAGCTTCCGTCGTCTTGTCGTCGGGCAGCGGGGCGGACATTCACGTCCACAATAACCCGCTCCTCCCATGAAGCGCCTGCGGCCACCGCTTCTCTGTCCTACTCGACGCCGACCGCGACGACCAGCGCCGCCGGCGCTCCGACGCTGAGGCCGTCGCCCACCCAACGGCCACCGCGGCCACCCACGCACTCACCTACGCACTCACCTACGCACTCACCTACGCACTCACCTACGCACTCACCTACGCACTCACCTACGCACTCACCTACGCACTCACCTACGCCGACGCCCCCCGCCTGGCCGAAGACATCGCCGCGACGATCGAGGCGGGCCTCGCTTCGGGCGAACCTGCGAGCGGTCCAGGTCTTGCCGCAGGCAGACGCGGGCCACTGTCGGCTCACATGAGAGCCGCAGAATGTCGGCCAGTTGGGTGCGGGTTGTCCCGCCGCGCGGGTACTGAAGCGGACGTGTGGCTGCACTGCATTGCTCAGTAGTCGACGCTGGGAAGGCGCGGTGCGTCCACATAGGGTTCTGAGACATCGGCCTGTATGAGAGGGTCCCAGCCGTTGCGTCTGCTCTCGCCCTCGTATGTGTAGAAGCGGTCGCACTCGTTGATTTCAGCGGTGGCCAAGTGAACGGCATCGGCGGAACGAACACGCGCGGTCTCGTTGTCGCGTGCCTTCCGGATGATGGACCGCGCCCTGTGTGCGACAAGGCGAGTGAACTCTGCGAGCATGACCGGTGAGTCCGGGGTCCAGAGTTCATCGATGGTTGCTTCATCGTCTGTGCCGTCGCTCGGTTCTTGGTCTGACGCGATGTAGGCGACCTCGGCAATCGAGAGATTGGACGTAAGCAGGTGAACCTTGCCATCCTCGGCGTCTTCCAACAGTGATTGGACTACGTCGGCGCGGTCGGGCGCGTCGTTCACATAGGAGAGAAGGACGCAGGCATCCAGGTATATGCGAGGGGGGTTAGCCGTCATCCCGCAGGCGCCTGATCAGTACCTCCGCAGGCGTGTTGCTCCGCAGCGCGCCCCGCGCTCTGCGCCACCCGCCGGGACCTCCTTCCTCTACAGGTTCCACGTTGGTGATGCTCCTCATCGACCGGGGCCTGTCGGTATCGGAGTCTCGGCTGATGGTGCCAGTCACATCCGCGATGTAGCCCCACACGTCCCGCATGGTCTCTTCGGTTTCCGGGCTCATGTGGCAGGTGACAGGAGCGCCCGTCGCCGACTCATAGAGTCTGAAGTTGAGCTTCTTGTGCCTAGAGAGCGTTTCAATCCGGCCGCGTAGAGTGCCGAACGTGACGTACTGCTTGGGACCTTCGAATCCCTTGAGACTGACAGGTGCCCGGATGTCCACCTGCTGACCATCCGTCGCGATCACCAGGGGGTGAGCCTCATCCGCGAGTTGGACCAGTTGGTACATTTGCCGATGCAGCGGAAAGGTGAAGTCGGCGTGGCCGCGTTGTATGGACGTCGCGGCGTCGAGGTACTCGTGGCACAGAGTCGAAACCCTCGACGCTGCGCTGTCATCAAGCGGGACCGCTCGGACTGCCGCCGAGACGCTCCCGTGGTCGAGGCCAGCGACCATCCAATCGATGTTGACGTCGTGGCTCTCACGCAGCACATCTAGAACCCCCGAGAACCGTCCGAGTGCGTCCTGAAGCAGCTTGAGCGTCACCTCCCCGCCCAAGCTGAAGCTCAAGCACCCATCGCGTTCCTCAGGGAGGAGCGGTGCGATCATCTGAATCACCTCGGGTAGCGGCACGGACGGCGCTGACGGTAGCAAAGCGTTGGCGCTGCTCGCACCGCGGCAGCAGGGTGCGACGCCGCCTCGCCGGGGCTCGCTCGGGCTTCGTGCCCGTCTCAGAGCAGTGTCCGACTGCCTCCGGGGCAGCTCCACCGAGCGGCACAGCACCCTCACTGACGCAAGAGGCCGTCAGTGCCCCGACGAGCACCCGGACGAACGAACGCTCACCATTGAACACGGATTCCTCCTTCTGCGATTCCGTTGCGAGCGCATCAATTCATCACTGGGGTACGACAGGACGACGGTGACAGATGAGTGGCAGGACAGAGCATGCAGCGGATGGTTGCGATGGTGACGCCGGCCACTCCAGTAAGCAGACAGCGAGGCCGTGGCCGAGCCTGGCGAGTTCACCGTGGATGCGGCGGTAGCCCAAGTTGGATTCTCGGCTGCGAGACGCAGCGTGAGGCGGCGAAGCTCAGCACACACTCTAGAACAATAATAGGTCAAAGGGCATATTTTGGTCTATGCTGCGCGGAGAGTATGGGATTCGAACCCATGGTGACCCGGAGGCCACAACGGCTTTCGAGGCCGCCCCATTCGTCCGCTCTGGCAACTCTCCGCCGCAGAGGCTAGCGGCGGTCCTCCGGCCCTCCTGCCGCGCCCGGGTCGGAGCCTCGCAGGTCCGAGAAGAAGTCGTGCAGGCTAAAGTTGAGAATGAGTCTCATTATTGATACGGTGTCGGCCGCACAAAGAGAAGGAGGCCCGCCGCATGGCGTATCGAACATCACCTCTTAACCACCGCAGGAAGTTGGTCCAGTGTGCCGGCTTGGTGGTCGCCCTAGTGGCGCTAGCCGCCTGTGGAGGGGCGTCGGACACTGAGACCGCTGAGGCGCCGACCACGACCTCTGCGCCCGCGGTCACTGAGGCGCCGACCACGACCGCCGTGCCCGCGGCGACTGAGGCGCCGACCGCGACCGCCGCGCCCGCGACCGCCGAGGCACCTTCGCTGACGGTTACGGACGGCAGCGGGCGGGAGATAACGCTCGACCATCCCGCAGAGCGGATCGTGTGCGTCCAGGACAACTGCACCGACCTGACGGCGGACCTGGGAATCGTGCCGGTCGCCCAGCATCGAGGCGGTGACTGGGGAACCGCTGCTGCCTACTACGGCGCCGGCGCCGGCGAAATCCCGGTGCTCGGCGATCGCACCTCTGTCGAAGAGGTGGCCGCCTTCGAGCCCGATCTCATCATCGGCCGGGTCGGCGAGGAAGAGGTGCGCGACGCTCTCGAGATGGTTGCCCCAGTCTACCTGGTCGACATCAGCGGCGTCCAGACCCTCAAGGAAGGGTGGACAGACATCGGCGTCCTCACCGGCAGGCAGGCCGAGGCGGAAGAGGCCATCCACCGGTTCGAGGACAACGTCGAGCACCTCTCCGAGGATCTCCCCGCCGGAGCCGCCGACACGAGAGTGGCGGTCGGGTTCGGCGACTCCAACTGGATGATCTGGGACTCCTCCTCATTCTGCGGATTCCTCGCCGGTGCGGGCGCCGGTACTTGCGTCTTTCCCGCGCAGCCCGAGTCCGAGTACGGCTCGCCCGACAGCGAGTTCTCTTGGGAGTTCGTCGTCGATGCCGACCCTGAGGTCTGGGTGATGATCACCTGGCCGGGGAGCGCCCGCGCCGACTCGGTGACCGAGGAGGCGTGGTTCGAGACCACCGCCCACCGGGAGGGCCGGATCTGCAATGAGGACTCAGCAGGTTCCTTCGGCCATGGACTGCTGATGCTCCAGTGGGCCTACCAGTGCTACCTGAACGCCGGATGGCCGAGCATCTACGATCATCCGGGCGACCTCGCTGTGTGGCTCCCAGAGGACCACTGAACGACCCCGAGAACCGGCGCGACGACGCCGGGCCGCCATCACGGCGGCCCTCCATGAGTTGAGAGGGAACCTCGCTGTACCGGAGCCGTCGTTGGAAGCAGGCGGTCGCGGTCGTGATCGTCCTCTCCTGCCTGTCCGCAGGAGCGGTGCTCTGCTCGCTGGCGTGGGGAACGCCCACTCTCTCGGCAATGGACGTCGTGGACGCCCTGTTCGGTTCAGCGGGCGTGGAGGACAGCCACCGCTTCATCGTGCGAAACCTCCGGCTTCCCCGCGTCATCGGGGGAGCGTTTGCTGGGGCGATGCTGGGCGTCTCGGGCGCAGTGATGCAAGACACGCTCCGCAATCCTCTGGCCGGGCCGGAACTGATCGGGGTGTCGGCCGGGGCCTCCCTGGCGGTGGCCACCATCGTCGCATTCCGGCTCCCGTTTCCCGGGATCGCCCTACCCGTCGCCGCCCTGGTGGCCGGGCTCATCACGGGGACACTCATCCTTGCGTTGGTGAGCCTCAAGACCAACCCGATGCACATGCTGCTGGTGGGAGCGGCCCTCACGGCGCTGATCAATTCGCTGGTGATCGCGGTGATAACGCTGGCGCCCAACTTCGGCGGTGTCTCCATCATCTACCGCTTCCTGGTGGGAAGCCTCTCGGATGTCCAGTGGGACGAGGTGCGTCTGGCGACACCGTGGACGATCGCCCTTCCGCTGGTAGTCCTGCTGGCGGGGCGCCCCTTGAACATCCTGAAGTTCGGCGACGAGGTAGCCGAGGGTCTGGGCGTCGGCGTGCGCCGCACCCGGGCGGTGCTCTTCGCTGCCGCGGTCATCCTGGTGGCGCCGGTGGTCGCCATCGCCGGCCCGATCGGCTTCATAGCGTTGGTCTCTCCCCACATCGTCCGCCGCCTGCTGCGAACATCCGACGCCCGAGTGGTGATGCCGGTGGCTGCCGTGACGGGGGCGGTGCTGGTTCTGGCGGCCGACACAGCCGCTCGACTCGTCCTGCATCCCCACGAGGTGGCGGTCGGACTGTGGACTGCTCTGTTCGGGGCCCCGGCGCTGCTGGTGTTGATGCACCGGGGCGTGTTCCGCAGGGGGCCGTCGGCATGACCGCCACAGCTGCCGGGCTCGCCCGACGGGAGGGGGTGGCCCGCTCAACCCTCCGCTATCGCCTGGCGGTCGCCGTGCTGGCCGCCGTGCTCGTGGCTCTCATGCTGCTCTACGTGATGTTGGGGCCGGTGCTGTTCTCTCCCGACCTGGTCCTCAAGGCCCTTGCCGGTCGACCCGAGGAGCCCCTGCACCGCATAGCCGTCCGGGAAGTGCGCCTGCCGCGAGCCTTGATGGCAGCGGTGGCCGGAGCGATGCTGTCGTCATCCGGAGCACTGCTCCAGTCGGTGCTCAGGAACCCGCTGGCGGCGCCGGCCACGGTCGGCATCACCCAGGGAGCGGTTCTGGGAGCCGTCCTCGCGCTGGTGCTCACTTTCGGCTCCGAAGGCGCGCTCGACGATCTCAACACCTTGGTTCCTCTGGCTGCGATGGCGGGGGGCCTCGCGGCCGGGGGCCTGGTGTATGGGCTCAGCTACCGGCGAGCGGGCGCCGACCCCCTGCGGCTCATCCTCACCGGGGTCGTTGTGGCGGCGGCCCTGTCGGCGGCGACCTCGTTTCTCGTGCTCGTGTCCGGCAGCCATACCGACTCGATCATCAGGTGGCTGGTGGGCTCGCTCAGCACCAGGACCTGGGAGCACCTGCGGTTCCTGGTTCCGGTGGCGGTGCTGGCCGTCCCGTTGGTGGTGGCTGCCGTGCCGGTGGGCAATGTCCTCCAGCTGGGAGACGCAACGGCGGGGAGTCTGGGCCTTCGGGCCGAACTCGCCCGGGCCGGCGTCCTCGCCGCCGCGGTGGTGCTGGCGGCCGGTGCCGTGTCCGTTGTCGGGGGGATCGCCTTCCTGGGCATGATGGGACCGCACCTGGCTCGGACCCTGGTCGGCTCGGATCTCCGTCGGCTGGTGGTTGGTTCAGCCCTGGTCGGCGCCATCATCCTGGTCGCCGCCGATCTGATGGCCCGGACGTTCTCGCTCGATTGGATCCCGCTCCTCAATGTGGAGACCGAGAGCGGGAGCCGCATACCGGTAGGTGCCTTCACCGCCCTGGTGGGTGCGCCCTTCTTCATCTGTCTGCTGAGGGCGCGAGCGTGACTGACAGGGAGCCGACCATCGATCATCCGTCGGTCGGGGTAGCCCGCGTCACGGCCGGCTATCGGGGCCACGAGGTGTCGCGGCGTCTCAGCCTGAGCATCGAGCAAGGCAGCAGGACAGCACTGGTGGGTCCCAACGGGTCGGGCAAGAGCACCATCCTCAAGACCCTGGCCCGGCTCATCAAGCCGCTGTCCGGTGCGGTCTATCTGAACGGCCGGGACATCAGCGGCCTTCCCACCCGCGAGGTCGCCCGCCGGATGGCGATTCTCCCCCAGGTTCACGAGGCGCCTCCCGAGCTCACCGTGCTGGAGCTGGTATCGCAAGGTCGATTCCCTCATGTCGGTGCGCTCAAGATGCTCCGCCACCAGGACGACGAAGCCGTCCGGGAAGCCATCCGGCTGACCCGTCTCGAGCACCTGATGGACCGTTCGGTGGACACCCTCTCGGGTGGGGAGCAGCAGCGAGCCTGGATGGCGCTGGCCCTCGCCCAGAAGACCGACCTGCTGCTCCTCGACGAGCCGACCACGTTCCTCGATGTCGGGCATCAGCTCGACCTGCTGGGGTTGGTGTCCCGCCTGAACCGGGAACACGGGGTCACCGTCGTGATGGTGCTGCATGATCTCAATCACGCCGCCCGGTTCGCTGATCGGATGATCGCGATCCTCGACGGCGAGGTTGTAGCCGACGGAACACCGGCCGAGGTGCTGACGCCGGGGCTGCTGCGGGAGTGCTTCGGGGTGGAGGCCTCGGTGATGGAGGACCCCTGGACCGGGGCACCGATGTGCATCCCTCACACGACGATCCCATCCGGCGACGTCGAGAGCGAGTGAGGCGCCGGGGGGCGGGGCGTCGGCCGTATATTCCGGCGGTTAGGGTCGATAGTCGCCCAAAACCACCGGAAATTGAGAGAGCGGCGAGGGCGGCGAGGCGATTTGTGGCATCGCCGCACAGGCCTACTGAAAGATCTGGGCTACCGGCGGTCCTCCGGCTCGCCTGCTGGGCCAGCGCCGGAGCCTCGCAGGTCCGTGAAGAAGTCGTGCAGCAGGGCGGCGCAGTCGTCGGCCCGCACCCACGGCACCACCTCGAACTCGTGGTTGAGCCGGGGGTCGGCGCCCAGGTTGTAGAGCGAGCCGAGGGCGCCGGCCTTGGGGTCGTCGGCACCGAACACGACTCGCGCCACCCGGGCCTGTTGGAGGGCGCCCGCGCACATTGCGCACGGTTCGAGCGTCACGGCCACTGTCGCTCCGTCCAGGCGCCAGCCGCCCAGGCGTGAGGCGGCGTCGCGCACGGCCAGGATCTCGGCGTGGGCGGTCGGGTCACCGGTGCGCTCTCGCTCATTGTGGCGCCGGGCGATCACCTCGCCGTCGTGCCAGACGACCGCGCCCACGGGCACGTCACCATGCAGCGGTGCGGTCCGGGCCTCGGCCAGGGCCAACTCCATCAGCTCGTCGTCGGTCACGGGTCGGTTGGCAGCCAGGGCTGGATCGCTGCGGGGGTGCCCGCGGTGTCGGCGGGGCGGTGCTGGGTCGCTGCGGGGGTGTCCGTGGTGTCGGCGGGGCGGTGCTGGGTCGCTGCGGGGGTGTCCGTGGTGTCGGCGGGGCGGTGCTGGGTCGCTGCGGGGGTGCCCGCGGTGCTGGCCGGGCGGTGCTGGGTCGCTGCGGGGGTGCCCGCGGTCCCGGCCGGGCGGTGCTCGTCGTCGGTCACGGGTCGGGTGGCAGCCAGGGCTGGACCGCTGCGGCGGTGCCCGCGGCCGCGGCCCGGCGGGGTTCGGTGAGGGTCACGGGTCGATGTCGGCGGCGATCAGCTCGGTCAGCATCCTGGCGGCGTTCGCGGTCAGCGAGCCGTCCACCACCGGCAACTCGGTTCCGTCGATGCGGGCGATCGACTGCACGATGCGGGTGGACGATGCCAGGAACGCCTCGGGCACGCCCGGCAGGTCCTCGACGGCCAGGTGCGTCTCGGCGATGTCGAGACGCTCCAGCAGCAGGGCCCGGGTGACCCCGGCCAGACAGCCGGTGTCCAGCGGCGACGTGTGGAGCCGCTCGCCGTCGGACCAGAAGATGTTCGACCCGGTGCCCTCGCTCACCCGGCCCCGGGTGTCGGCGAAGATCGCCTCCGACGCGCCCCGCTCGCGGGCCATGTCGAGGGCCAGAACGTTCTCCGCGTAGGAGGTGGTCTTGACCCCGGCCATCGCGCCGCGCTCATTGCGGGAGAACGGCACGGTCGCCACCGCAGTCCCCGGCGGGTAGTCCGGCGGGCGGTTGCCGGCGATCACTATGGCCGAGCCCTGAGCGCCACTGCGCCCCGACCCGAGGGGCCCCCCGCCGCTGGTCGCGGTGATCCGCACGATCCCGGCGGAGGGGGCGGCGTCGAGGCACCGGGCGATGGCGGCCCGCAGCTCGTCGTCGCGGTAGGGGCACTCGAAGCGCAGGACCCGGGCCGAGCGGCGCAGACGCTCAAGATGGCGCCGCACCGCGAACGCCTCCACCCCCTGGTCGCGGCGCACCACGAGCAGGGTCTCGAACACGCCGTCGCCCACGATCACCCCGTGGTCGTCGGCGCGCAGGTGCGGACCCTCAGGCTCGACCATGCGTCCGTTCAGCCACACCGCTTGCGCGCTCATCGGCACGAAACTACCGCCATATCCGGGATCGACAGGCCCCGGACCTGCTGTCGGGGACCAAGCCCTGAAATCCTCCGCCGTGAGCGGCGATACTTGGAGTGATGAGATCCTGGATCAAACGACACTGGCGCTGGGCGCTTCCGGTCGGAGTGGTCCTGGCGGCGGTGGGAGCCTGGCTGGTGTTCGGCTTCTTCGCCTTCCAGACCTACTTCCAAGACGACGAGGTGGACGAGGCGCTCCCGTTCTTCACCGCAGGCCCGGCCCCGTCGGGCATGGCCGGCGACGAGACGACGGCAGAGATGGCCGACGCCATGAACAAGGCGATGGCCGAGTTGGACATGCCGATGGTCGACGAGGTCGACGAGCCCATGCCCGAGATGGAGGGCACCGCCGCGGGCCTGTCGGCGGACGGGAGCGTCGAGCCGGCCCAGCCCGCCGGGGAGACCCGGCCCGAGGCTGTCGAGTCAGAGGCCGCCGAGCCGGGGGGCAGCCAGCCGGAGCCCGCCGGGCCGGAGAGCACCGAGCCGGAGGTCGTCGAGCCCGAGGTCGTCGAGCCGGAGCCCGCCCAGCCCGAGGTCGTCGAGCCCCGGATCATCGTGGAGGCGGCTGGATCGTTCATCGACCGCTCACATCCCACCGAGGGCAGCGCCACGGTGCTCGGCGACGGCAGCGGCCAGCGGTTCCTGCGCTTCGAGGACTTCCGCACCGACAACGGCCCCGACCTGAACGTGTACCTGTCCGCCGCGCCCGGTGACGCGCCGGCGGGCGACTTCGACGACGACTTCGTCGACCTCGGCGACCTCAAGGGCAACGTCGGCGCGCAGAACTACGAGATCCCCGCCGGACTCGACCTCGACCGCTACTCGACAGTGGCGATCTGGTGCGTGCGCTTCGGCGTGGTGTTCGGGACGGCCGAGCTCATCGCGGGCTGAGAGGCTGAGCGAATAGGCGGGACAACGCGGCCCATACGGCGCGAGGCCGTGGCCCGAGCGGCCCGTGAGCGCAGCGGACAGGAGCGGGAAGCGCACCGCCCAAGAGCGAGGCGCCGTCACCTGTCCGTGGGGCTCCAGAGGGTCGAGTCGAGCAGGAACGACGTTCCGGGTGAGGGGTCCGCGCCCAGACCGGCCAGCTCGACGACCATCCACCCCTTCTCCTGTTCGGACGGCTCTGTGAGCGCGACAACCAGTGTCGGCGTCCGGTCGGTGGTCAGCCATGCCACCGAGGCCGAGTCTTCCGACCACTGCGGCCGGCCGTAGCCGCCCACGTCCAGGAGGCGCAGCTCCTGCGTGTCGAGATCGAAGAGCCACGCCGGGCTGGTGTCGTTGAGCAGCCACCGACCGTCGGGCGACACGGCCATCCCGGCCACCTCGGCCACCAACTCCTGGGGCAGCTCGGTGGCCTGATCGGTGGCCGCGTCGGCGGCCACGATCGCGCAGGCGAGCCTCTCGTCACAGCGCTGCTCCACCCGCAGCCCGCCGCTCCCAGCGAGCAGCCTGTGCTCGCTCACGGCTTGGAAGCCCGCGAATGTCGGCCGGAACGTCCCGCCCACCGGGGGATTGACAATCGGACCGGCACCGTCGATGACCAACACCTCCGAGCCCGGAGGAGCCCGCAGCTCGCCGGTCAGCACCCCGTAGTCCTGCCAGGCATTCAGCCGGATCACGCCGTCGGGGCCGTGGGGCCGGCTGATCACCCAGAAGTCCGCGAGCGGCTCGGTCGAAGGCACCACCAGGGCATCAGATGCGACAAGAACCGCGGTAGGCGGATCGTCAGCGAGGGACAGTCCCACCGTGCGCTTTCCGTCGGTGAGGATCGTCAGGTCGGCGAGCGCCAGGATCGACCCGTTGGCCTCGACGGGCACACGCTCCACCGCTCCCGTGCCCAGATCCAGGCGTACCACGTGGCTGCCGCTCAGATAGACGAGCGACCCGTGCAGGTCGCTGAAGGGCTTCGCGCGCGTCGAGCTTGCAGGCTGCTCAGCCTCGGGGGCAGCCTCCACCATGCTCTCGGGCTCTCGCAGAGGGCTGCTGGTAGTGGGAATTGCGAGAGGATCCTCGTCCAGCGGGTCCGAGCCCTCGCCTTCGGTGTTGCCTCCGCCACCGCCGGTGAGGCTCAGCAGCCACAGCCCCGCAATGAGCGCGCCGAGCACACCGATCAGCCCGGCCGCGGCCGGCAGCCGGCGCGAGTGCTCGCTGGTGCCGCCGTCCTCATGGCCGTCCGGCCCGTCGCCGCCGCCGTCGCCGCCGGTGTCGTCGCGGCCGTCCAGCGGCGCCGCGTGCATGCGGGCACCGTAGTTGCATGTGATGCGATGAGCAGCCCGGCAAGGGGAACGGGGCCTTCCCGAGTCAGGCGTCGAGGCACCTGGCCGTGCTCCGACATGCTCGACCGGCTCCGCCCCCTGGAGGAGGCTCCGTCAGAGCGTTGTATCTCGGGCACGGCGTCTCCCCCTAGACGATGCCTCCAAGGTCAGGGAGGATGCCCTCGCTACAGTCCCAGCACGGCTCGGAGGCCGTCGTCGATGGCATCGGCGAGGGCGCGGGGCAGCTGTCCCACATGGTCCGTCAGCCAGGACCGGTCGATCAACTCCAGCCCGAGAGGCACCGCGACAGAGTCCTTGGAGAGACCCGTCGCCGCGGAGGTGAGCAGCACGTTGCCGGCGAGGCCGGCTCTGTCGAGGTTCGAGGTCAGCGGCACGACATGGGTCTGCCAAACCTCAACTCCGAGGACGTCGTGGGACGACACGACAACACACGGTCGACGCCTGTCGAGGTTGATCCAGTACACCGCGCCGCGCGCTACCACGGGGCGGATCGCTCCATCCGCTCAGCTACGGCGAGCGCGTCCCGCTCGGCCGACGGTTCGCCGGCTGCGAGCGCGGCGTCGGCCACAAGCTGCTGGGCGAAGGTCGTCGCCGTCTGAGCCGAGTGGCGGCGAAGCTGGTCGGTCACCCACCTCGAGAAGGGCACATCGAGGCTCTCGATGATCGGCACAACATCGTCGGGCACGCTGATCGTCTTGTTAGGCACGTACGTATTATACATACTGCAAGTGCTTCTGTGCAGGTGCGCGGAGGGTGTGCCCGCGATGCCGGCCTTTTCTCTTGCGTCGCCATCTGTCGTCATCCGTCATCAAAAGTACTGCCCCGGTCCGGAACTGTTGCGGGAGCGTCCCGGGTGGCGGTCTGGGGCAGTGGTGTAGGGTCAGCGCCTGAAGGGGAGGCGCCGATGGCGACCCGTTGGCCGAGGTTGGCTCTGTCGTTTGCCGTCTTGGCGCTGGTGACCGCGGCCTGCAGCGATGGTTCCGTTGACCGCCAGGGCGCGGACAGCAGCGGGGGAGCCGAGTCCGAACTGCATGATCGGTCGGGTCTCGCGGTTCTGGATGAGACGATCCCGGCCGAGGACCTTCACGGCGACTACTGGCCGAAACACGACGATCTCAGGTCGATCAGTTGCGCTTCTGTTGCCGCCTTCGTGGGCCGCATAACCGGCTACACCGAGGGGTTGTTGACCGTTCCTGCCGACGTTGAGGATCCCGACCCGGCACGCGTCGGCGATGTCTTTGACGGTCTGGTCTTCACAGTGGACGATCTGTTGCTGGGCGACCTCGACGATCCCGGTGAGGTGACGGTGGTGTATCGGGCTCTCACCGTCAACCCCGACGGCAGTTTCCGCTCCCGGGTCACGGGAGCGCCCTTCGGGATCATCCAGCCCGGTATCGAACAGCGCGGCAATCTTGACGGCACTGCCCCCCGTTACCTGGTGTACGCGCTCGCCGGCGCAGCCGACAGCCCGTTCCATCACCCGGGCGTCTTCTATTTCAACACCAACGGGGGTGTCACCCAGATCCGTGACGACGGCAGCCTTGCTGTGGGCGCCGACAGACCGTTTTGGCGGGGTCACGGATTCGGGTTGGACGACGCGCGGGGAGCAGCGCAGGCCGCCGAACGGCTGTGCGTGAAGCCGCCGTTGCCGCCCGGTACGTGGGATGTGTGGAGGAACCAGACAGGCCTCTCGCTGTATGCGGGCGAAACAGTTTGGGCTGATCGGCTGGACCGGGTGTGCAAGACGGCGCTGGGTCCAGACCTCGAATCCCCGGTGTGGGACTGGGAGGCTGCACTGGCGCTGGCCCAGGAGTTCGCCGACGCCGACGGCCTGCGACCTGACCTGCCGCCGGAATGGCGCGAGCAACACATCTGGGGCGCAGTGACGACGCTGTGGATCATGATCGTGCAGAAGGCCGGTCCCGACGAAGCCAGCGTGTGCTGGGATCAGGTGCCCCGCGAATTCCTCGACAAGGGCCCCCCAGCCGGCCCGAGTCCGGCACCGGCCCCCAGCAGCGGCCTGCCTGCGGGATTCGACACGCACATGACCGATGAGGTTGTGGCGCAACTCCAGGAGTGGGCCGACCGAACATTCTGGTGGGTCGAGCCGCCGCTTCCGTTCCGCACTCGTGAGATCTGGTGGGAGGCCACCGCGCTGAGGGCCACCATCGACGAGGACGAGTGGGCCGCCCGGCTGAACCGGGCCTGCAACACCCCTGTGGAGGATCCAGTGTGGGATCGCTCCCTAGCCGCGGCCCTGGCCGAGGAGTTCATCGTGGAGGACGGCGGCGAGCCCTCACCGGAGCTGGTCGAGGCCGCAGCGGACGCGCTGTGGCGCATGACCGCCGTACCGCTGCAGGGAGCATGCCCGTGGCACTATCCCCCCGACACCTTCGAACCCGAGTTCCTCGAACACATGAACCAACTCAGACGAGCCGCCCTCAACTAGCTTGCGGTCCCCTGCGACCGCAAGCTAGACGTCTTGGCCCCATCCCAGGAGAGCTCCCCCCATCTGGTGGTCGCCGCCACAACCTGACGCCGCGCCGACGCTCACCCACCCGCAGACACCCCACTGAGCGGCACCGACACCAGGTGCGCACCGCGGCGCATCCAGCAGACACCGAAACGCCAAGGCGTCAGCGGTGGTGCCGCCCGCGGTAGTACGGTGTGCACCACGACCGACCCAGCACACCCCCAAGCGGCTCCGGGCCGCAACGATGACGCCATCATTGCCATCTGCATTGCCCTTGGGGGGTTCGCGCTCCCCGTGTTGTTCCCGGTCGCGTTGGTCCTCGGCCGCAGAGCAATGCAAAAGGGATTCTCAGGCGCTGACCATCGCGGCTTGGCGGTGACCGCCTACAGCATCGGCTGGATAGGCACCGCTTTCTGGGTGGTGCTGATCCTGGTGCTGGTCGTGGGTGGCGCCATCAGCATCATCGTCGGCGGCGGGGGTGGCGGGGGTGGCGGCCCGCCGATACAGCCACCCGGTTAGGCGACCGGGCATGAGCCCTCTGCGCCGGCTACCGGCGCTTGACCCGTGATCACCGGGGACCCGCTCACAGGCTCGGGATTAGCGACCCCCAAGGCGCATTCCGGTCGCCGAGAGCGTCCCTTGTAGCTTCACGAGTGTCACTCTCCCCGCCGCGGAGGTCCACGCGGACCCGGCCACCGTCGTGGTCACGGTGCGAAGCGGCGGATCACCGCTCGCCGGCGCGGATGTGCTGGCGTTGTTCCCGAACAACACCTGGAAGCGGAGCCACACCGACGCCGAGGGCGAGGCCCGCCTCGACCTGCACTCGGTTCACCTGCCCATGGCGGTGTTCGTGGCCCGCGAGGGCTATGCGGCGCACGTCGAGCGCGGCTGGTTGTCGATGGAACGAGCGCTCGCAGTCGAGCTGGCCCCCAAGGCCGGGGGCGGTTCGGTCGTGTTCGCAGAGTCGACCGGCCACCTGCCCGGTCTTGCCGGCCGGCTCAACCCGATTCTCGACACCAGCCATAGGACGTACCTCTATGCCTCCGACATCGCCATCAACGGAGGACAGCAGCAGCCGGTCTCCTTCGTCCCCGGGGAGGATCTGCACTTGACGGACACAGACGGCAAGTCGTTGCTCGTGCAGGTCGTAGCCATTGCAGGACAGTCGTCGGTCCTCGACTACGGCCCCGCCTGACCCAGCCCGCCGCAGGCTGGCCGCAAGCGTTGGCAGAGATGCTGCCTGACGGATATCCCATTCACCGGGGCGCGGCGGAGGAGCGACCCGATCACATCGGCGCGGCATTGGGTCTAGACGACGGGTTTGGGTACTCGCGGACCGTTCGCCACGCGGGGCCCGGTCAACAGCTCGGCAAGTTCGGGATCCAAGTAGATCTCCGCTGTCACCCGCCACTCCCGCAGTGCCTGCTCGACGGGCGCGAGATCGTTGGTCTCGGCCGCCTCCGCCATGAGCTGGGACATCTCCTCAGCAAACAGCCTCCGGTCGCGCTCAGGCAGGATGTCCACCCACGGCCACTCGCGTTCGATGTCGTCGTCTGCGCCAACATGGCTGTCGTTATCGGAGCACGGGCCCTCGTGACTGCTCACGGCGGGAGCATAGTCCTGCCCCGAGAGTCGGATCTGAGCGGTCCCGGCATCTTCTTGTTCGGGCTAGCGGTCGTCGCCGTACTCGGCGCCCGGGGAGGTTCAGGAAGTCCAAGTCGGATCTGCTAGGAGTATGCGACATGGCGGTGGACTACGACAGAGCATTTGCCGAGGTCATCGTGTCCCGGTGGAGCGAGACTCCAGCTGAGCAGCGGAACGCAGCCGCGTCCCCAAATCGCCACGGACAACTGGCACCGGATGCGCCTGACTCCCATGCGCTGCATGACGCCTTCCACTATCAACGGGGTCATGCCGATGTCTTCCGCGAGGTGTACAGGAAGGCGCGTCACTCTCCACCGAGGAAGGGCGAGCGCCTGTTGGTTGTTGACATCGGCGCCGGGGCGGCGACGGTGGCCGTTGGGCTAGGCGAGGCTCTCAAGCGGAGCAAGCGCCAACGGATCGACTACCGGGCCTTCGACCCCAATCCAACGATGCGAGAACTCGGCCGGGAGATCCTTGGGCATCTTGGTGCGAACTTCAGATCAGCCGACTACATCGAGTCGCTTGAAGATGTTGACTTCACCGACATTGATCGGTTGCTCTTCACGCTCAGCTATGTGGCCCACCAAGAAGCTGTCGCGCCAGCTCACATAGAGTCGTGGGCATCTGTCATTAAGCGAGCCGTCGGCGAGGTGGACCGGGCTGTCGAGCTGATCTACACCACCGCGAACCTCCCCGAAGGTGCGCATCTCGACCTTGAGCGGATGCTCAAGGGGGCCAACGTCCTCAAGAAGCAACACCCCGTTGATATTCGGCTGCGGCGGCGTTTCCCAGGTCCCACCGGTGGTGACGGCCCGATAAGCTGGGACGAGCACACTCGACTGTGGGATGTACGAGCAGAGCACTGGATCTTGCGCACATGAGCCTGCAACTATCGCTGATAGACGCGGAAGCAGCCACTGCGCCCATGGGGCTCGAGTACCACCCCGACTTCTTGACTGCCTCCGAAGAGGGCGAGCTGCTTGCGCATATCGACGACGCTGAGTGGCTCACGGACCTCTCCCGGCGTGTGATGCACTTCGGCTACAAGTACGACTACACCAGTCGCAGACTTGACGAAACGGCTCGCATCGGGCGTTTGCCCGAGTGGCTGGCACAACTGGTGACCATGGTGCGTGAAGCTGCATCTGAGGCAGCGATGCAGTCGCTCGACCCTGACCAGCCGTTCGAGCAGGCGATCATCAACGAGTACCTGCCTGGGCAGGGGATCGCACCCCACATCGACAGGGACTGCTTCGGCCCCATTGTTGCGACCGTGAGCTTGGGCTCGGCGGTCAACATGGACTTCTGTTGCGATTCGACTGGGGACGAGTATGTGCAGCGCCTGTTGCCGCGCAGCCTCGTCCTTCTCCGCGGCGATGCCCGCTTCAAGTGGCGTCACGGCATTGCGAAACGGCACTCCGACACTTGGAACGGCCAAAAGACCAAGCGCCAACGACGCGTCTCGATCACGTTTCGCACCATCGCCAACACCGGGCTAGCGCAGACCTGACGGGCGTCCCGCATTGGCCGGCCACCTGCCTCACGCAGCCTGGTCTCGTCACGACCGGTCGTTGTTGTCCTGCCATTCTGTCCGATCACGGGTGGATGGTCGTCAAGCCAGGAGGGGCCTCGATCACCCAACGCGAATTCGCGTGATCACAGATCGCGACTTCGTGTGATCGCTCACAGCATGTGCCACACCAGCCGCACAGCCCTTCCCAAGGTCGGAAGGTCCACCAACTCCACCTGCCGCTCACCGTCGGACCACAACGGCCCGCCACAACCGTCGCAGTCCGGTCTCGGTGCCTGCCGGCGGATGTGCACCCTCAGCGGCGCGCCCGCGTCGTCTTCGACGCCGAGCACCTCGACGTCGCCCAGCAACACCTCACAGACGCGCGTAGGGTCAACTTCCACAGGGATCCTCCAGGTTCTCGGCTGGCTTGCAGCGCCGATTCTGGGGGATCCCTCGCGTTCAGCCGCGGACCCCCACCCTGCTCACTCCGACCTCAAACGCGAAGCGCCCGTTTAGGGAGGTCAGAGGGGGCGCGGCGGTGGGGTGTTTCCACTACATTTGTGGTCGGGGCGCCGCTGGTTGGGGTCACCTGAGACTCGGTATGGCGATCAGTTCGGGCGGTTTCGGCCCCATGTGAGTTGACTAAGGTCGGCCGCGTAGCTCGTCTCCACCAACTCCAGCGGAGTTTGGGCGCGTGTCCCCACTTCAATGGCGGCTACGACTCCAAGGTCTAATTTGATGCGTGTTGCTACGTCGGCTAGCCACGCGCGCACGGCTTCTGGGGCGGCGTCGTCGGCGACTACACCGAACAGTGCGACTCGCACCGGCTCGACACGATCATCGAACTGCATCAGAACGTCATGAACCTGTTCGCCGATTGCCCGGCCGCGGCCGCCGGAACACCTCCGTGCGATCTCTCGGGCCAGGTCCACAAGGTGCTCGGGCACTGCGGGCCTGTCGTAGCGGAGTCCGAGCCAAGTCTTGAACGCTGTGGACCGAACGTCATCTAGCTCCGCCTCGCGGCCGGAGCGCCTCGTGCTCAGTAGTGCCGGCGTGACGACACATCGAGGTGCATCGGCATCGACGTAGGCTTCCTCGCCCAACAGGAAGCGCCGACTGCGGATGCCCCAGTCGGAAGGGGGGTCCTCGCTTAGAACCGGCCTGAGTTCGATCATTGGCAGATGTGAGTCGATCCTCGCTGATCGAAGATCGCAGTCTTGGGTGCAGACGATCCAGCGGCCGTACGATGTTGAGACTTCTCGGATCCGCCCTTCGACGGACGTCAGATGACTTGCCGTCAACTCACAGGAGACAATGCTCCCTTGTCTCCACCCTTCGGTGTGAAGGTCGGACATCGCGTCGAAGCCTCACACTGGATCTTCAGCCAGATCGATCGTGGCATCACCTGCCCTTGCTGGCCAGATGCTTTGCATCATGAGGCCAACACGACGCGGGCGCTCAGCATCCAGGGCGGCCAGATATGCGTCGGCTGGCTGCCGTCCCGCGAGCAAGGTCTCTGCGCTGGCGCCGGATGCCGACGGTGCGCTCAAGAGGTACCTGGTCCTTGAAGGGTCGCGATCCGCGATCAAGTGCACCCGCCTAACGACCTCATGTGCTTCGACAAGCCGGTCAAATAGATCGCCGACACGCGCTGGCGATGTGCCCTGCTCGAGAGCCGACACTGTCGGATGCGAGATCGCTAGCACGTTGGCCAGGCCGCGGTGAGACCAGCCCGTCCACACGAGAAGCTCCCGAGTGAGCCGCTGCGCTTGGGGCGCCGGTCGACTCACATTCTTCGGTGTCGCGACCCACCAGTCGAATAGATCGTCTCGTTCTTCTAGCGGCATCAATAGAACTGTGGCGTCGCTCGTAGTGAATCGCCAAGGACGGGCTTCGGTCGACGCCGGATCAAAACCGCCAGATCTGGTCGGCCTGGTACTAGTCAACAATTCCAAAGTGCTCTGCTCCCTCCGGTGTTAGGGCCCAATAGAAGAAGCGGTCTATCTGCGCGTGGAACATCTCGAACTGCTTGAGGATCTCCGCAGGATCAAACGGCTGGTGCCCCGTCACGTAGACGTCCAGGTCGAGAAGGTACGACGGGTCCGGCACCTGAAGGGGCGGAATGCCCGGAACGTCGGTCCCTGCTGGCACCGCACCGTGACGCACGGTGGCCTGGATGTCGGCAGGAGGTCCAGCCAAATCACCGGTGGGCGGCTGCCTCAACATCACTTGGTTGATCGATGTTTCAAGCGCTCCCTCAGCAACAGCCTCGGAACCCGTCCAACCAAGCAGCTCAGGCTTGAACCAGCGCCGCCACGAGCGGTCTTCGCCAGGAAGACCAGGGGACAACGAGAGGTAACGGACCCCGAGACGTTCGCAGCGGGGCACACCCACCGACTCCAGAGCGCGCAACATGCGCTCGAAGTCGTCCGAGAACGGCTCGACGGTCTCATAGGAGGGACCCGCTGAGAGCGTGGCGCTACCGGCGCCGATCACAATCAGGGTTCCGGCGTCGTTTGTCAGGTTCCAGGTGACCGAGGCGGCGCTGGCACCGCCAGCGGGTCCGGCAGGCCCGATCACGAGCGAGACCTCTTGTACCCGCTCCTGAGCCATGTACGGAAAAGCCTCCCGCAGCGCCTCCTGCAGGGGTGCGACGCCCGGCATCGTCTCGAGCGCGGCGATGAGCGGGTACCGCACCTGCGCGAGCGCCTGCACCAGGGGCGCCCGCTCCAGGCGGTACCGTGGTGCCTCAGGGATTTGGAACATGGGCAAGGGGCGGTGCTCTCCCAGAGTTTTCCACTCGTTTTCCACTACCATATCACCAGTTCCAAGAATCTGGTTGATCCTTTTGCCCTGGCTCTATGGGAGGGCTAGAGGCTCATCCCGCCCGGTGACAGTTGAGCGGAGGGTATGGGATTTGAACCCATGGAGGCTCTCGCCTCACACGCTTTCCAAGCGTGCCCATTCGGCCGCTCTGGCAACCCTCCCCGACCCCGTGCGATCGGGCTGAGACCGGCGGGTCCCATCCGAGCGCTGCGGGTACGGACCCGTGAGGGTATCGTGTGCGTTCCAGCGCCCGTTTCGGGGTGTGGCGGCCGGGTCCTGTGCAACGAGTGCCTGTGAACCGGGTCAGGGCCGGAAGGCAGCAGCTCTCAGCAGATCCGCTCGGGTGCCGCAGACCGCCTGGCCGTCACTCCCGGGAACGGGCGCCGGCGCGCCGGCACCAGCAGGCCGAGAGCCCCGACGAGTTCACCGCGGACCGGCGGGTTGTCAGAGTCCACGTCTAGAGTCGGTGGCGGTGGCCTACCAGTCCCTCTACCGCCGCTACCGGCCCCAGAAGTTCAGCGAGATCAAGGGCCAGGACCATGTCGTGCGGGCCCTTCACACCGCGGTGCGCGAGAACACCGTCGGCCACGCCTATCTGCTGCACGGACCCCGGGGCAGCGGCAAGACCTCCACCGCCCGGGTGCTGGCCAAGGCGCTGAACTGCACGGACCTCGGCGACGACGGCGAGCCCTGCTGCGTCTGCGAGTCCTGCGTCTCGATCCAGCAGGGCCGGTCCTTCGACCTCCAGGAGCTCGATGCCGCCTCCAACAACAAGGTCGACGACATGCGATCGCTGCTGGAGCGGGTCAACCTGGCGTCGCCGGGCCGGGCCAAGGTGTACCTGCTCGACGAGGTCCACATGCTCACTTCCGGAGCCGAGAACGCGCTGCTCAAGACCCTCGAGGAGCCTCCCGCCCACGTGACCTGGGTGCTGGCCACCACCGAGCCCCACAAGGTGGTGCAGACCATCAGGAGCCGCTGCCAGGTCTTCGAGCTGGGGCTGATCTCCTCCGACATCATGTCGGAGCACCTCCGGTACGTGGTCGCCGACGCCGGACTGGACGCCGACAGCGAAGCCATCGACCATGCCGTGGCCGCCGGCGGCGGCTCGGTGCGCGACACGCTCACCGCCCTCGAGCGGGTGGTGGCCGGCGGCGGCACGGCCGACCTGGACGCCTCGACCGACGCCATCCTCGCGGCCGTCGCCGAGGGTGACCGGGCCGCCGCGCTCTCAGCCGTCGGCGACGCCATCGGCAGGGGCCGCGATCCCCGGACCATCGGCGAGATGGCGCTGGCCGGGCTGCGCGACGCCTTCCTGACCGCGATGGCCGATCCGCCCGCCCGCCTGTCCGAGCACGAGCGGGCCAGAGCCGCGGACCTCGCCGGCCGCATGGCGCCCGCAGCCATGACCCGGGCGCTGGAGACGCTGGGACGGGCGCTCATCGACATGCGGCAGGCGCCCGATCCCAGGGTCGACATCGAGGTCGCCCTGGTCCGGCTCTGCCAGCCCGACGAGGACCGGTCCCTGGAAGCGCTGGCCCAGCGGGTGCGGCAACTGGAGGCCCGCCTCGACGGCTCGCCCGGAGCCGCGCCC